>OCAS01000071.1_pt1 | contig 114251 bp, 139 predicted proteins | sample 1550751 | NCBI WGS metagenome assembly OCAS01 (sample SAMEA2580301, study PRJEB22360) | human gut metagenome | biome: human gut; feature: human-associated habitat; material: faeces | place: Denmark | collected 2008/2010
TGTTTGGGGAACACCAGGGCGCAAAATAAGGGAGGGTATCAGAAGCCATAAGCTAAAGCCCTACCGGAAACTTGAAAAAGCGCAAGCGAAAAGCCAAAAGGCAGATATAAACTACCTGTACCAAAAGACCCTCAAAGAACACCCGGATATTGCAGACAACTCCCTCTCCCACTTTTACCAAAAACAGAAAATCAAGCTGCAATATGCAAGGGACTTACGGGCAAAACAGAAAACCGCTGGTGCAGCCGGAAAAACAGCAAAAGCCGCCAAAAAGACGGCAAAGGAAGCCGCTAATAGTGCAAAGAATACCACAGATTTTTTTGTGAAGCAGTGGAAACTGATTTTACTTATCCTTGCTTTTTTGCTGCTCTTTGCCCTGCTCTCTGCGGGGCTGACTTCCTGCTCTGCCATGTTTGAGGGCGGTTTGACTTCCATTATTGGCACGTCCTACACCGCCGAAGATGAAGCTATCCGGGAAGTGGAAGCTGACTATAAGGCATTGGAAAGTGAGCTGCGGGAGAAAATCGAAAATATTGAAACCGATTACCCGGACTATGACGAATACCAATACCACTTAGACGAAATCGGGCATAACCCTTTTGAATCGGCTTCTTATCTGACCGCAAAGCTGCATGACTACACCAGAGCGGAAGCACAGGCAGAAATACAAGCCCTGTTTGAAAAGCAATATACCCTTACCCTGCGGGAAGAAGTACAGACACGCTACCGCACGGAAACCACCACCGACCCGGAAACCGGGGAAACAACCACCGAGGAAGTCCCCTACGACTATTACATTCTCCATGTGACCCTAACAAACAAAAACATCTCTACCCTTGCCGGGGAGCTTCTTACCTCACAGCAAAAGGAAATGTTTGATATTTACATGGAAACCAAAGGCAATAAGCCGGACGTGTTCGGAGAAAATATCTATGCCGGGACACCGGGCGGCGGGCAGTATACCGATTATGAGATACCGCCGGACGCTCTATCTGATGAACGCTTTGCCGCCATGATTGCGGAAGCAGAAAAATATTTAGGCTACCCTTATGTGTGGGGCGGCAGCTCTCCGAGTACCAGCTTTGATTGTTCCGGCTTTGTGTGCTGGGTAATCAATCAGTCCGGCGTGGGAAATGTGGGGCGAACTACCGCACAAGGTATTTTCAACTACACAACGCCAATCGCACCAAGCGAAGCTAAGCCGGGGGATATTATCTTTTTTACCGGGACATATGACAGCGGAAGTGCGGTAAGCCATGTAGGAATTTATGTTGGTAACGGCATGATGATACATTGCGGCAACCCGATTTCCTATGCGTCCGTCAATACCCCTTATTGGCAGCAACATTTTTATGCTTATGGGCGGTTGCCATAACACAAAGAAAGGAGTTTTTCACATGATGAAGTTAGAAAGAATTGAAGCGGAAATTGCAAAGACCAAAGAAACAATTTCCAAACAACAGACAAGGCTTAGAGAACTGGAAGCCCAGAAAACCGAGGTAGAGAATTTGCAGATCGTTCAAATGGTGCGTGCGTTACGCATGACCCCGGCAGAGCTTTCCACCTTTTTAAACGGCAAACAGGAAAGCCCTTTAAAGGCTGCCCCTGCTGCTTCCACCACAAACACATTTACCAGACAGGAGGACACCGAGAATGAGTAAAAAAATCTTACATACCTTTATGACACTTGCTGCCGCCCTTATCCTTACGGGCGGCTTTTCCATGACTGCCTATGCAGGCGGCGGAGAGGAATACAAAATAACCGAACCTACACCTGCCACAGAGCCGGAGGAAACCACAGAACCCAGCGACCCTCTGACCCCGGAGGGCAACGCTACCCTTGTTGATGATATTTACGGAGAGAATAAGCAGCTTATCACGGTAACAACCAAATCGGGCAACTATTTCTATATCCTGATTGACCGAGCCGCCGATGGAGAAAATACCGTGCATTTCCTTAACAAAGTAGATGAAGCTGACCTTATGGCACTTATGGAGGAAACCGAAACTGCGGAAGAAACTACCATAATGCCCCAGAGCTGTATCTGTACCGATAAATGCGAAGCCGGGAGCGTCAACGAGAGCTGCCCGGTCTGCCTTAACAATCTTTCTGCCTGCACCGGGAAAGAGATAGTACAGGAAGAAAGTACAGAGCCGGAAACGGAGCAGCCTGCCGGAAAAAGTCCGCTAAAAAGTATCTGCCTGCTATTCCTTTTAACCCTGTTTGCAGGCGGTGGGGCGTTCTATTATTTCAAGTTTATTAAACCAAAGGACACTACAAAGGGAAGCACAGATTTTTCCGATTTTGACTTTGAGGACGAGGACGAAGAAACCGAATATGAGGACGAAACAGACGCCGAAGCCCCAGAGGACGCAGACACCGGGGAAACTGACCCTGCGGAGGAAAATGTATGACGTGGTTTACAGACAGCCCCTTTGAAAAAATGATGACCCAAAGACCTAACGGGCGGCGTGAAAATGCACCGTCCGTTTCTCATGCTCCAGCTTGTAAGGGCTGCGCCTATAAGAGGAATAGCCCTTGCGTGGGGTATTGTATTAGAAAGGTGCAAAATATTACGAAGAACCTTTAGTAGATGTTGTTTCCATTTTCCTGTCAACAAAGGAAATTAGTCTATTTGCAAAAAAATCTGTAAACGAAACATCTAATAAAAGAATTGCAAAAGTCCACAGTGTAATTGTATCACTATTAAATGCAGCTAAAAATAAAATCCAGTTATGCGCTTGTGCAAACAGCATTGATAGAAATAGAAGCAGTGAAAAGATAGTATACACAGGTAAATACCATTTAAACATTTTTTCTACTTGAATAGATAATAAATGATTTTTTACACATATTTCACTTTTTCTTTCCATTTCTTCTTTCCACGCTTGAACCTTACCGTCCGTATCAACATCTTCAAAAGGGACAATACTATCATATATGGCTTTAGCTTCACGGTAATCTGCATGGGAAGCGCTGATTTTTTCTAAAAGAATTTGCTCTGCCTTATCCTTTATTTTATACATAAAATCAATAATACCGATTAAAAATAGTGGTACTATTGCCGCTTTTGCAATATTAGAAACATACTCTGTTGTATAAAAGGTATTTATCAAAGCTAGTAAACAAACAACACCAAACAAGGCATAACTAAATATGTTTTTTACTTTCGTAATAATCCCACCTTTCATAAATTTGTTTCATTGTATCATCAATCAACTAAATTATAAAGGAGATTTTAATATGCAGTTAGTAATTGCAGAAAAGCCAAATGTGGCTATGAGTATTGCCGCTGTCTTAGGTGCTGACAAAAGACAGGACGGCTATATGGAGGGCAACGGTTATCTAGTAGGCTGGTGCGTGGGACACTTAGCCGGGCTTGCAGACGCTTCCCATTACGGGGACTATAAAAAATGGCGTTATGAGAATTTACCTATCCTGCCGGAAACATGGCAGACCGTAATTGCCCCGGACAAAAAAGAACCCTTTGACACGCTGAAAAACCTTATGGAGCGTGAGGACGTGACCGAGCTTGTTTGCGCCACGGACGCAGGACGTGAGGGAGAACTTATCTTCCGCTTTGTCTATGAAAAAACAGGGTGTCAAAAACCGTTCTATCGGTTGTGGATCAGCAGCATGGAGGAAAGCGCAATCAAGAAAGGATTTGAAGATTTGAGAGCCGGGCACGATTACGACAACCTTTACCAATCGGCATTATGCCGGGCAAAGGCTGACTGGCTAATCGGTATCAATGCGACCCGTCTTTTCTCTGTCCTTTACAATCATACCTTGAATGTGGGACGGGTACAGACCCCTACCCTCTCCCTTTTGGTGGAACGTGACAACGCTATCCAGAGCTTTGAAAAGAAAAAATATTATGTGGTACATATTGGGAACGGAAATCTGGAAGCCGTAAGCCCGCCGTACACAGAAAAAGCCGAAGCGGAAAAGCTGCGGGCTGCTTGTGACGGGCAGACGGCAACCTGTACGTCATATCAGAAGGAAAATAAAACCGAGAACCCGCCTAAATTGTTTGACCTTACTTCACTTCAAAGGGAAGCAAACAGACTTTACGGATATACAGCAAAGCAGACCCTTGATTATACCCAATCACTCTATGAGAAAAAGCTCTGCACCTATCCCAGAACCGACAGCCAATATTTAACGGACGATATGCTCCCTACCGTGGAAAATTTAATATCGGGATTGTTTGATGTGCTGACCTTTGCAAAGGGGATTGACCTTCCCCCGGATATTCCCCGTATCTTAAACAGCAAAAAGGTATCAGACCACCACGCTATCATTCCCACCGCCGAAGCCATAAAGACCGCCCCTGCCGCCCTGCCGGAAAGTGAAAGAAATATCCTGTTTTTAATTGCGGCAAAGTTGCTTATGGCAGTTGCACAGCCCTTTGAATATGAAACCGTGACCGCTTCTTTTTCCTGCGGTGGAATGACTTTTGCGGCAAAGGGAAAAACTGTTAAGAAAGAGGGCTACAAAGAGTTAGAACGCCGTTTCCGCTCCACCTTAAAGGAGCAGACAGAGGATAAGAAAAATAAGGACGTTTACCTGCCGGAGCTTAGTGAAGGACAGACCTTTCCTGCAATGACGGCGAAGCTTTCCGAACATGACAGCACCCCGCCCAAACCTTACACGGAAGATACTCTGCTGTCGGCTATGGAGCGTGCCGGAAATGAGGATATAACCGAAGAAGCAGAACGTAAAGGCTTAGGGACACCCGCCACCCGTGCGGCTGAGGTCATGGGCTTAGAGATAGCGATAGCTGATGAACTGTTAGCGGAAGCCTTACAGACTTTGCCACAGGACAGATTAGAAATCGTCCTGCTATCTTATTTCTTAGGTATGTCTGACCCGGAAATTGCCGACCAGCTCAACCTTGTGCGCCGGACGGTAGCCTACCGCCGGACAAGCTCTTTACAGGCACTCAAAAAATTTATGGAGGGACAAGCTGATGAATAAATCCATGATGAAAAAGCAAAGCAAAAACGGCGGTAAGGGCTTACTTCCCTACCCTGTAATTGCGGCGGCTGTTTCCGGCAACGTGGACGCTATCAACAAAGTCTTGAAGCACTATGAGGGCTACATAGCCAAATTGTCTACACGAACCATGTATGACGAAGCAGGCAACCCACATTTGTGCGTTGATGAAGAACTGCGCCGCCGTTTGGAAACAAAATTGATTACCAAGATTTTGACCTTTAAGGCAGCCTAATAAAAGCCCACAAGGGGGAATGTGACAACTTCCCTTTCCACTTCCCCGGCGTGGGCTTTTTTTGTGCTTATCATTCCACAAAAGCATATCTTTCCCTGTGTGCTTTTGCGGGCTGACAAGCCCCTGTACTTTGACAAAGAAAGCGTATCACGCAGCATAGGGCAATCGGATACGTTCTGTATACGGCGAGCCTGCGGGCTGGTACGCCATGACCCGTATACAGGGATAATGATACACCCGTATGACACGGCTACTCACAAGAATGAGAGGGGTGCAAGTCCCGTGGAGCTGCCAAGCCGTCCGAAAGCTCATAAAACCTTAAATCAACATTTGCAAGAAAATAATCATTTCACTTTTACTGAAAATCTGATATGATCGTAGACAAGATATTGAGGTTTTCGTATCTGGTCTATGGAAAGGAGGATAATGGTTACAGTAACCAAGAGCGATTTAATCGCACTAGGATATGGAACATCTTTTGCGGCAAACATCATAAGGGAAGCAAAAAAACTAATGATTTCCAAAGGACACACCTACTATCAGTCCAGAAAACTTGACAGAGTACCAAAGGAAGCCGTAGAGGAAATATTGGGAATTACCATTCCAGACAGGCAAAACTGATTGTACTTCTTGCATGATATGTAAGGAGTGAAATCATGGCAAAAGACCCAATCAAAAAAGCTGATAACGGAACTTATTATTTTAGAGCAAATTTAGGTTATAACCCGATTACAGGAAAACAGATACAGAAATATCGCAGCGGCTTTCAGACAAAGAAAGAAGCAAGGGAAGAATATTCCAAGCTGGTATTGACTTCCACAGCAGAGCTTACCGAGAAAAAGAAAACAATTTCTTTCCAGCAGTTTATTGAGGAAACCTATCTCCCGTGGTACAAAACACAGGTAAAAGAAAGCACCTACTTAAACCGCCGTTCTACCATTCAGAAGCATTTTTCCTACTTCTACAAAATGGCAACGGACGAGATAGAGCCTATCAATGTTCAGAATTGGCAGTTAGAGCTTGCAAAGGAATTTAGCCCTAACTATATCCGTATCGTACAGGGTATGCTTTCGATTGCATTTGACAGGGCTATTGTTCTGGGTATCGCAAAAAAGAACCCGTCACGAATGGTTGGCAACATCAAAAGCAAAAAGACGAAAGTAGACTTTTGGACGTTGGAGGAATTTCAGAAAGTGATCTCCCTGCTCTATAAGGGCGATTACTACGAACATTACCTGTTTATCTCTTTCTGGTTATTATTTATGACAGGAATGAGAATAGGAGAAGCGGCAGCTTTGCAATGGTCTGATATTGATTTTGAAACAGGGCTTTTGAATATCAATAAGACCCTGTACTATAAGTCAATGGACGAGTACAAATTTGTTGATCCTAAGACACAAGCCAGCGTCCGCACTATTTACATAGACGCCGACACTATCCGGGAGCTGAAAGCATGGAGAGCGGTACAGCAAAAGGTATTAAAAGGCTGCGGTTTTATATTATGTTATAGCGGTATTCCAACCAGCAAACATACATTACCACGGGCTTTGGAAAAACTTGCCTGGCTTGCTGGCGTACACCGTATCAAAATTCACGCTCTAAGACATTCTCACGCTTCCCTGCTAATCAGCATGGGCGAAAACCCTTTACTGATCAAGGAACGTCTGGGACATGAGAAGATACAGACCACGTTAGGAACATACGGACATTTATATCCGAACACCAATCTTGAAGTTGCCCATAAATTAACTGGCGTACTGCATTATACTCCGGCAACACAGAGTATCGCAGATTACACCAGCAATCAATTCACAGCAAACTATCATAGAGAATTAGAATAAAAGATGCAATCATAATGCAATGAAAAAGAGAAAAAGCCGCAAAACCCTTGATTTTACGGGCTTTGCGACTTAGCTTCAACTATTCAAACTCGGCGTGTCCCTCGTTGTTATTAACTGTATTTGTTTAAGTTTTATGCAAATACACACCGATTTTTACTTCGATTACATCATTTATTCTGGCTTGCTGATTTTCTGTTGCCAAAATGTTGCCGCAAAAACAACATAACATAAACATTCCATTAGAGCAACCATCTTTTTGCAAAAGTGCCTATTTAATTTCATCTTCTTCTCATTTTACTTGCTTTTTATAAATGACCATGCGTATTCTCTAGAATCTACATTTTGTGCAGAAAATGCCTCCTCTCCATGCATCGTAATATCATAAATGATATACGTATTTTGTAATTCTTCTTCTGATACTTCTGACATCGATTGATAATTTCCCTGTCCGTTTCCCTCATATTTTCGAGATAACACGATGGAGTATCCATCAATTTCTCCTATATATCCTGTATATATGACATCAGACGCATTATATGTCCAGTATACTTTACCATCTTCAAAAATTTCTACTTTTCTTCCTGCCTCAGCTTCCCAAATTCCAATTAGTTCATCTGGCACATTATTGGAATCATATACATTTTCTGATTCATTATTACTGTTTTTATCGCTCAGTTTCATGTACAATACTACATTTCCTATAAGCGATATTACCAAAAAAACACTTAACATTAATACGATCATCTTCTTCATTTATTATGTATCATCTCCTATATAAATCCATTTCATTTTTGCTTCGAAAATCTACTATTTTTCAAAAAGTTCCCAATTTCTCACGCCTTTGCTGACATCTAAATAATATTTTTTCTCACATTTCTCGCAAGAAATGTATACATCATGGTCTCGAAATCCCGGTATGTTGTCATGTTCTTCCACTATTTTTCCATTGCCGCATGGACATTTATATTCATACCTTTCGGTATCTCCTGATCCTGCTCCATACCCTGGAGAATCCTCAATGCTTGAATATATCAATTTTGTTCTCATAGTCTTACCACCTCATCAAATTTTTCTTTTCTTGCAAGCAGGGCAGTATGCTCTACTAAGTAAATGGTCCGCCCTTGTTGTCCATCTATGACCGCAAACAACACATTCTACATTTACTGAATCTTTAGACCCAGTATAATTATTCGCCTTTAAAGTTCCATTGCTTACTTCTATAAGTTTGCTATAATATTTTATTTCCCTTAAACGCCTTTTTTCATCCTCGCTCACTTTTTTAGTATCTTTAGCAATATGTTTTACTATCGGATTACAAAATGGACAAACTGGCTTTCTTATAACCGTTGAACATGATGCTTCCCATTCATTCTCACATAATTCACATCGTAATTTTACCCTTGTATTACTATTCACATATCTTACCACTGTAATATTTTCGTTTTTAATTTTATTTTGAAATTGTTCCCATCTTTTTTCCAAAGTACGGCTTTTTTTAGTTTCCCCTATAGAAAAAGTCACTTTTGAAATTATAAATTTCAAGCAATCTGGCATTGAACTCCAATCCGTTTGTAATAAATAGCATTCACGTCCATTTGATTCATAATATAATTGTTCTTTAATATTATAAATGTTCATTGTATAATTCGTTTTAATTTCCATTACTGTGTCTGGTGTAGAAAGATCACACAATGCCAAAATCTTATTTTGAGGATGAACAACTAATTCTTGTGAAAAAATATTCTGCCCATGGAAAATATCTTTTGCAATAAACTGAATCATAGGTTGTATTTCCTTTTTAATAGCTTGCACAAAATTATTTAGTTCCTTTTCCATTTGTTTATCTTGTTTTCTTATTGCTGTAACGGTTCCATCTTTGTTAAAATTCATCGGAACTATATCATATGCAGAGGGTAACACTCCAATATATTTTAACTTACTTTTGTTTGCGTATAGAAATGACAATGAATCATTTTTTTTAACCCCTAACAATGTATTGATTAAATGCTCCACTGTCATTCCATTAAAATTAGTCGGAAATTTTTTCACTTTTTTACTATGAATTTCAAAGCATTTAATTATTTCTTGTTCAAATAAAATGTTGGGCAATTCTCCCACATAAGATTTTAAATTAGGATGGCTACTCAAATAACTAACTGGCACTATGTAATCACGATTCATTTCAAATACTTTATCATCAGTTATAAATAGTTTTTTTCCATTAATTTTTTTAAATAATTCCCACTCTAAAACGCAATCATTGGCACCAGTGTGTATGTCCTGTACATTTTCAATTTTAAACAGATTACACAAATTATCCTTTGTAACATTTCCTCCCGAAAATCGTGATGATATTATATCCTTTTTTAAATTGTAAAATGACATTTTTTCAAATCCATACAGATGTTTTCGTTTAAAATAATTTTTTATAAATTTTTCATCAAGACTACCAAAAGTCAAAATTACTCTTTTATCCAACTCAAATGTTTGTATAAGAACATTAACCTCTTTTTGGTCTAATGGAACAGCCCCCTTTAAATCACTTTTCTTAATACCATTAATACGTGTTGTCAAAACCTCCTTCGCCAACTCCAAAGGCAAAAAGCGATCATAAAGTTTTCCATCATCCGGTTTATAAATTGATATAGATAGCAAATCATCTCTCAACGAAGAAAGACCGTTTGTTTCTACATCCAATACCACATATTTACTTTCTAATTCCATGACATCACTCCAAGTCAAAATCAAAACTTTTTAAATATTATACATCAAATGGAATTTCTTGCATATGTCTAACCTGCAAATCCCCACCAATCCATCACGAATAAATTAAGTAATTTTGCCTTTCATGACAAATTAGCAGGGATTCATCCCTTGTTTCTAAGAGGTCTTTAAGCAGCCCTCCGCCTGTCAGCGGGCTTCCCGATTATGTTTTCTCCTTGCAGCCCGTTTCTGCTCGGCTTCTATCTGTTCCTGCTGCTTTACCCGGTCAATCACAGCATTAACCTGTTCAGAGCCGACCACAGCTTTTATACGCCCAAAATCTTCCACCACTATCCTCAATTCCCGGTTTTCCTCCAAAACTTCTTCCAGCCTGTTTGTCAGTCGCTCGTTTCCGTTCCGTTCCCTGTTATACGCCGCTTGCAGCTTTGTAAACTTATTTGAAATATCCAGATATGCCGAATAAACGGAGCGCATAACTTGTACAATTTTCTTTACCAGCGGTTTTGCTTTCTTCTCCCGATACGACTTTGCAGATTCCATAACCGCCGCTTCTGGAAGCGCCTGCTCCGGATCTGCGGAAAAGTCTGCCGCCAGCTTTTCCATGTTCTTTACCATAGGAGCAAGTTCATTCATGCGCTTCTGATATTTGTCCGCCTGTTTCTGTGCTTTCTCTGCTTCCTGCCGGGACTCCTGCAAATCTTCCTGTAAGGAACGAATCTCATCATCAACCTGTAACAACTGTTCATGCAAATCTTCGTTGATTTCTTGAAAAGTAGCGTTTTCTTCCTGCAATTCCGCTTTTTTCGTTTCCAGTTCTGCAACTTCCTTTGCCCGCTCCTTTTTTTCAAAATCCAAGACAGATAAATGCTTTTCATGTGTGCCTTTCTTCTCCCACTCAATCCCATGTTCCAGCATGACAGCGGCAAGCTGTTCTTTCTCATAAGCCACCCACTGATTTAATTCCGTTTCCCGTCTTGCGCCGCCTTTAAATCCGAGAGCAGATAACGCCTGTTTCAAAGAAACTCTTGTATCAAGTCCCCGCTTGCTTCCTGTCGTATACGGTACAAAATCTATATGCAAGTGGGGCGTTGCTTCGTCCATATGAAGATAGGCACTGAACACCCTCAACGTAGGATTTCGTTGCTGAAAGTCCTGCATATATTTATCCAACACTTTTACCGCAAGCTGTCCATTCTCCGTTTTCGCTCCCATGTTGTCCTTATCCCCGATTTGCAGGATAATCTCATGGAATGGTTTTTCCTGCTTGCCGGAACAGATTTTCCCATAATAATCATCAATCCGGCGGTCACTTCTAGTCTGCTTCTCATTGTACCGGGCGAGTGCTTCATCAAACAATTCGTGATATACGTCCTTAATATTTTCGTTGCAGTATTCCACGTTCAGACAGCTTCTTTCCGGGTCAGTATTCTTTGTATGAAATTTTCTGCTGTTATGGTTGACAGAGCCTTTTCCTGTCATAAAGCTGATTGTTCGCTTCAATCAATATCCTTTCTCCCTGTTCGGGTAATCAGCGCCGGATACGGCGCATAAGCTTTGTTACTTTCGCCGAAAGTAACGCAAAAGCACTTTTGACAGCCGTTCCGTCCATCAAAAGCTGCCTTTGCGCTCTGCCGAGGGCTTTTCCGTCCTACGGACGGGCGGCTGCTGCCGACGCCTTGCCTCCTGAACGTGGTTTTTTCCGTCCGCGGGCGGGGCGGCTGTTCCCGCCGCTTTGCTTCCGCCATAGCTTTTCGGATAGCCGAAAGTACGTTTTCTACTGTACATTCCTCCCACCCACACAGCCATACCAGCGTCCGCATTTCTGCCGCAGTCAGTTCCACATCTCCAAAGATTTCATTGAATGCGGCAATCCTACGGGCTTCATTTTCGTAAAAATATTTGTTCACGTTCCGGGTTCCCCATTCCGGCTGAATTATCATCAAATCACACCTTTCTCGTTATCTGCCACAGGAGCGTGACACGCTCCTGTCTGTTATCATCAAAGGAAAACTACCAGCGGAAGCTATCCGGCACTCCACGTTTTTCCAGATATTCCTGTCTGGCATTTTCCCGTTCTTCCTGTGTGGGCGCAGTCTTATATTTCGCATATAATTCATGGCGCACCAGAGAATCCAATTTCTGCTCCAATCCCTGCCGGATTTCATTCAGACAATCATCATCTTCCATTAGATGATAGCGGAGCAGAGATACAAACAATTCATAAGGAATTTGCACGTTTTTCATCACTTAATCCTTTCTGCGTCGGTTTGCGTCGATAGCGTCAATATTTTCTATACCAGCCCACTGTAAAAAATACCGTCGCAACCGACGCATATCGTCGCTTTTACTCTCTCGGCTCAAGCCGTTTCAGAACAATCTTCCTTTCATGCCCTCGCTTATTGTCATAGAAAATTCCATAGTTATTAAGCAACTGACTATTGACTACATTCAATTTTCTGGAAAGCACGTTTGCCTGTATCTGCATATCCGGCAACTGGCTCACAAGTTCTGTTGCTGTCCCCTCCCATTCCGGCTTATCCTCTGTCAGAAAATTGTTGATTGCTTCCAGCAGAGGATTCGGCGGTTGTTTCCACAGTTCCGTCTCCGCCTTTTTAAATTTCCAGACGCAGCACTCCCGGTCAAACTCTATGGTCAGTTCCTGATCCGGCTGGTCACGCCCCACAATATCCAGCACCGCCTCATTGTCAGTACGCTTTTTCTTGTGCATGATAAACGCCCCGTCTGCCGCTCCAAGCAACCCATTTGTGCCGGAAATCATATCAAAGCTGTCCTCGGATTCCAGCTTGCGTGTGTGATGAACCACCAGCAGGCAGATACCGTATTTATCGCTGAACGATTTTAACTTTGTCACAATCTCGTAATCACTGGAATAGCTGTACCTGTCCCCGCCAACCTCACGCACTTTCTGGAGCGTGTCAATGATAATCAGCCTTGCGTCTGTATGCTCTTTCAGAAATTCCTCTAATTGCCTGTCTAATCCCTCATTCAAGGTCTTTGCCTGTGTCGCAAAGTACAGGTTATCCGCACATTCCACACCGAACATACCGGAGAGTCGGCGCTGAAGCCTTGCGTAATCATCTTCCAGTGCCAGATACAGCACCGTCCCCTTTCGGACGGGATAATCCCACAGTGGAAGCCCCATTGCCACATGGTAGGCAAGCTGCCCCATAAAGAACGATTTTCCAACTTTCGGCGCACCTACAAAGAGGTAAGTACCGCCGTAGAGAAACCCGTCCACAACCGGTGTTCTCGGTGGATATACGGTATCATACAGTTCCGTCATGGAAACGGTTTGAAGCCCGCCGCTCCTGGATTTCTCCGGGTTTTGTGCGGCTTGCAGATTGATTTGTGCTGTTTCATTTGCTATAATTTCTTTGTGATTTTTTGTATTCGGCTGTTCCCTATCTGCGCCAACAGATAATACGGGAGCAGTCGTTTTCATTTTTTCTGTCATTCATCTTCTCCTTTCAGACCGTCTAATGTGATTCCGATTACCTGTAACGTATAGAGCAGTTCGTCATTGTCCGGGCTTAATGCTTCCAGCCGCTTCAGTTCCTCGTAGATAGCCGCCATTTGATTTTTCAGAGCCTTATACACCCTCGGATTACCCTGTACCACCACGTCCCGGCACAGCAGCCGCCTTGTGATGTAGTCCTGCTTCGTCAATCCCGACAGTGCCACCAAATCGTTAAGCAGATTCGCTTCCTCGTTCGATACCCGGAACGCTACTGTATGATTGCGCCACCGCCCTTTGTAATCAAGTGTTCTTTCCATTTGTATCCTCCTTTGTCATTCGCTCCATTTCCAATTTTTCTGCCATTTCCGTCTGCACCGTAGGGAATAAATGAGCATAGCGGTAAGTGATTTTCTCCGCTTCATGCCCCATGCGCTCCCCAATCGCCAACACCGAAAATCCCATGTCGATTAACAGAGAAACCGCACTATGACGAATATCATGCACACGAATCTTTTTCACTCCTGCCTGCTTCGCCCCTCGCTCCATCTCATGGTTGAGATAGGATTTCGTGACCGTAAACAACCGCTCGTCTGGCTGAATGTCGTAAAGCATTTTGATATATTCCCGTATTTCCTCACAGAGAAATGGCGGCATTTTGATTGTACGGTTACTCTTTTTTGTTTTCGGACTTGTGATAATATCCCGCCCTTTAGATCGGTGAAACGTCTTGCTGATTGTGACTGTCTGCTTCTGAAAATCAAAATCAGCCGGAGTGAGTGCCAGCAGTTCGCCGGAGCGGATTCCGCACCAGTAAAGCATTTCAAAGGCATAATAGGAACGGGGCTTATCCATCATGGCTTCGGAGAATTTCAGATATTCCTCTTTCGTCCAGAAATTCATTTCTTTTGGAATCTCATTTCCCATTGTTCCTGCCCGCCTTGCCGGATTGTAGGGCAGGCTATAGAAGTTCACAGCATGATTGAAAATCGCCGTAAGCTGGGCGTGAATGGTTTTCAGATAATCTGCCGAATAAGGCTTTCCTTTCTCGTCCCGGTACGCCATGAGTTCATTCTGCCATGCGATAATATCCTTTGCTTCAATCTCCGCTATTTTCCGATTCCCGAAATACGGTAAAATCTTTGTGCGGATTACATGGCTTTTGGATTCCCATGTGCTTTCCTTGACACGCTGTTTCTTGTCGGCTTCGTAAACCTCAAAGAAGCTGGCAAATGTCATATCCAGCTTTGCACCTTGTTTCAGCATGGCTTCATGTTCCCACGCCTGTGCTTCCATCTTCGTAGCAAATCCTCGTTTCTGGGTCTGCTTCCGCTCCCCTTTCCAATTCGTGAAACGATAGATTACCCGCCACGTTCCTGTAGCATTGTCTTTGTATACAGCCATTCAAATCATCTCCTTTCCGCTTAATCGCTGTAACAGACCTTTTTATGAAAAAATGTAGCGTTCACACGACCAGCCACCGTCAGATAGCCCTGTTTCTGTAATTCTGCGTTTAGTTCCCGCACAATCTGGTAGGCTTTTGACTTTGACACCCGCAGTTCCGCTGCCACTTCCTCCACAGTCATAAATGATTTTTCTGCCATTCAGTTATCCTCTCCTTTCTTTATTTAACTGTTTTTGTTTAAGTTATATCCATGATACTAAATAAATTCCGTTAAGTCAAGTGGTTTGCAGAAAAATCTTAACTTTTTTTATTTAAGTTCCTCTTGCTATTCCTATTGCACAATGTTATACTAACTTCAACAGAAATGTTTAAGTCAAGAATGGTTGTATCACTATAACTACAACGGAGGTTTTATTATGGCAATCGGCAAACGAATCCGCTTTTTCCGTAATCGGAAAGGCATGACGCAAAAGCAGTTAGGCGAAATCCTCGGTTTTCTCGGAAAGACCTCTGATGTCCGTATGGCACAGTATGAATCAGAAGCCAGAACGCCGAAGCAAGACCTTGTAAAAGAAATGGCAAATATCTTTGATGTCAGCCCACGAGCAATCACAGTCCCGGAGATTGACAGCTATATCGGGCTTATGCACACACTTTTTGCGCTGGAAGATATGTATGGACTGAAAATCGGAGAGATTGACGGGGAAGTGTGTCTGCGGCTGGACAAGTCCGACTGTTCCACCTATTCCTCCATGTTCAAAATGTTCCACGCATGGCAGGAACAATCTGCCAAGCTGGAACGGGGCGAGATTAGCAGAGAAGAATACGACCAGTGGCGATACAAGTACCCAGAACTTGACACCTCTGGACATTGGGTGAGTGTTCCCTCGCAGGCGGTCAGTGATATGCTTGCCAAAGAATTTCAGGAAATCGAGAAAGAAGAAAAGAAAGCGTCTAAAAAGAAAAAGCAGAAATAAGCATAAAAAGACCTTGCCGATGTTCAGTTTCCATATCTGAAAATCAGCAAGGTTTTTCTCTTATTGAAGTATTCTGTTATTCAGTGAGTGATACCCAAAATGTTGCCAAATCGTTGCCAAGACTTAAACAAATTTGCTTGCAATCAGCATAAATAAAGGCTTTTTCAAGTTCATTTCATCACTCAAACTCTACAAAGACTAACGCTTTTTGTTTAGGAATTATTCTCTGTAATGTTTCTCGTTCTTTTGATTATTTGATATATCCATATTATCCTGCCTATACGAGCTAATGTTATCATTTTGTTATCGGCATTGATAACACCTACTCGATAACTGTGGATAATAACTATATGTAGCATGTCAAATTATAAGCTATTTTGCTTAGAGATTCAACACAAAACTGAAATTTTACTTTTCCTTATATTCATCTGGTATTGCTATTTGAAATGTTTCACACAACAGCATCACATCATGCACATCATTTTTATCGTGTTCATATCCCAAATGAAGCATTACCTGACTCAATGGTTCAATACAAGAAACAGTTATATCTCCAACTTTTCCAATACCGGAAAAAGTTTTTGATGGAAATATATCTCCCTCATAAACAATTCCGTCATCTGTAAATTCAAAACAATGTAAATCAATGATTCTTTGTTTATCATCTTTCCAGACAGTATGACCATCCGTTGTATAATCAGTATTTACTTCCTCAAATCCATGCTGCTTAATCACATAAATATAATCATGATAATGTTTCAGTTCAACAAACAAATCAATATCATTGTGTATTCTTGATTCTCTTTTAAGAAGTGCATCAACACCCCATCCGCCATCTAAATATACTTTAATTTCGTTTTGCAAAGCATATTTTATAATTTCACATGCATCTTCTGTACGTACCATAATCTATCCTCCAAATTCAAATCTTTGTATGCTTTCCAACTCACTAAAAGCCTGAAATTTGTCAGTCTTTCATCCTTTTTGTTATCAATCACCAATTAGCTGTAATCCATTAGGATTTAGCTGATATATTTTATCGCACACCTCTTCAATATACTTTCTATCGTGAGAAATGCTAATGACAGCCCCCGGAAATTCTCGGAGCATTTTTCTTATTACCGGACCGGACAATGGTGAAAAATTTCTTGTCGGTTCATCCAGAATAAGAACATTTGCACCACTTAAGCTCATCCTCAAGAGAAGCACTTTCGCCTTTTGTCCGCCTGATAACTCCCGAATCGGATGCTCCATTTCATCTGGTGTGTATTTAAGTGAACCAAGGTATGTTCTAATTCTTGTACGCTCTTCTTTATCTCCTGTTTTATCAAGGTAATCAACCGGTGTAACATCCAAATCCAGCAGGTCTTCATAAGTTTGAGGCATATATTCTGCTTTAATGTCATTCCGATTTAGGAGTTCTTCCGCTATCTTTTTTAGAAGAGTCGTTTTTCCTGCCCCGTTGGCTCCTATCATACAGATTTTTTCTGAACCTTTTATTTTTAAATGAATTCCTTCTGCTAAAATTCTTTTGCCATCCGGAGTCACAAGCTTTGAAAGTTCATATTCTATGACCGTTTTTCCTGCGGGAATGTGTGAGTTTTCATCCCCTAATTTGACAAAGATTGCTTCTTCCTGTTCCGGCATCTGAGTCATATTTTCATCTTCTTTTTCAAATCTTCGTTCCATTGCCTTAACCGTATGCATTTTGTCCTTTAAGTTTTTGGCAACAGACGGTGCTTGTCTGGTACAACTTCTTAATGCACCTTGTACACTCTGCATAACTCTTTGATATTTTTCATCGCGAATCTTTTTCTCCCTACGGTCACTCAGTGCCCGCTGTTTTTGGATTTCAAATTTATGAAGCCGTTCTTCCACATAGCGTCTATAGGGAAGCTTTGCCACGGTATATCTCGCCTTTGTTTTTCGTATAATCTGCTCGATATGTATCACCATGTTGGCAGTACGCTCTATCAGCGTTTCATCGTGTGAAATAAAAAGCACAATGTGCTTCCAGTCATTTATGATTTTTTCCAGTAATGTAAGCGTCGCAATGTCGATGTCATTGGAAGGTTCGTCCAACAACAGCACAGAAACATCGCGAATGAAAAGCCTCATAAGTTGTGTCTTGACTTTTTCGCCTCCTGAAAGACTACCCATTGTCTGGTTACTGTAGAAAAAATCATTTTTCATTCCAAATTTTCCCGCAATAACAGACAATTCTTTAGGCGTTTTCTCCCAGAATATTTCCTCTTCAGAAAAATATTCGTATATTGTTTTTTCCTTATCTTCATCGAGCATCTCCTGCGGAAGATAACCAAGACGTTCGTGTCCCATTATCCTTTCCCCATCTGCTTCTATATAGTTTTCTACAAGCGACGGATTGTATATCCACTTCATTAATGTCGATTTCCCATTTCCCTCTTCTCCAATAATAACTGCCTTATCTCCATCATTTAGCACAAGGTTGAAATCATTAAGAATTATTCTCAGGTCTTTTTTATGTGTTAAATTTAATTTTTTTATCTGCAACATTAAAGTTTCTCCTTTTCGAAGTCTGAGCCAATTATTATTTTGAACACACAAAAACGAGTCTTTTTTGCATACGCAAAAATAGACTCGCTAAATAGACCCTTATTTCTTTTCCAAAAGGAAAACAAAGGAAATGCCTCTTGCGATAATCCAACTTAAGCGTACACAAAACAAACCTATTCTCTACAGGCTCAATAACTATATGTGTCTTACTTAAATCAAATTATCTATTAATCATTTCCTCACCTTACACAAAATGTGCCTTTCTTTCTTCTAATGGCAATACTATCATACTGTATTTTTTGTGTCAATACATTTCACCTTATGGAAGTGCAAATTAAAATTTTCACTTCCTAATTATACATCCAACCATTACGAAATTCAATCTTTCACAACCTCTTTACAACCACAACCACAGCACTCCAGCAAACGCAGGAGCACCATACCGTAAAACGCTTATGTGTAAATCAACTCCGTTCCTACAACTTCCCTCACACAAGCCTGAATATTATTCATTCTTCCAATCCATTCGTAGGGATTATCTTTCTTTAATTGTTCCGTCACATCTTGTCTGTCGGCATATTCCTTTACCAGTCGAAGAAACATATCCTCTGCTTGCTTATCGACTTCTGCAAGATAACTATGCAGCTTTCCGCTTGTCAGCAGGTTCATATATAACACTTTATAGTGTTCCTTTAAATGCCTTGCATGTCGTTTCCCCCATAAACCAATCGGCTCTATTTCTTCTTCGGCTGGTACTGTGATGTTCGGCAATAAATAATCACCCACCTGTCTATAAGTTCCGCCCATTTCTTCAAAAATTGTCTTTGTCATTTTCCTTTTCCTCCTGTGATTTTTGTCTATCGTGATCGTGTATTATCACGCTTGCGACCTTTAACTGTTCTTGCCTGCTCCAACAAATCATCTATCTGTTTGCGACCAAAAACCTTACGGAGCAGGCTGTAATCTTTATTTTCTGCTTTTAGGATTTTGTTTTCTTCGGTCAATCTTTCATTGACTTTCTCCAAACGCTGATTGGTGCGGTATAACTGTGCATTCGCTGTATTCAGCCTATGATAGTTGTCCCACCCCTCAAAGCAGCGGGCAAGCACCGTTTTGACAAGTTGCTTCAATTTCCTTACAACCGGCTCTGCCATTTTGGTTTTATATGCCTTTGCAGTCATAAATTTCTCTGGTTCTGGCAACTGATATTTCGGTGCAGTATCAAGCTCTATTTCAAGATTTGACAGCTCGTCTTTTGCCTTATCATAGTTCAATACTCGTTCCGACAACACATCAAATTCAATCTGTTTCTGCTCGATTTTCGCACCTAATGCCGCCACTTCTTTTTCTCTTTCCTGCTTTTTATAATCCAAAACAGAAAGATGTTTTTCGTGTGTGCCTAAATGTTCCCACTCAATCCCATAACGTTCCATCACCGCCGCAAGCTGTTCTTTTTCGGACTGTATCCATTGCGACCACTCCGTATCGCCACGACTGCCGCCCTTAAAACCTTGCGTTGCAAGAGCCTGCTTTAGTGACACTCTTGTATCAAGTCCACGCTTGCTGCCTGTGGTAAAAGGTACAAAATCTATGTGCAGATGTGGTGTAGCTTCATCCATATGCAGATGAGCCGAGAACACCCGAAGCTGTGGATTTCGCTCCTGAAAACCCTGATAGTATTCATCTAAAATCTGCTTTGCCAGTTCTCCGTTTTCCGTATCGGCGTTCATATTTCCCTTACCGCCCACCTGTAAAATGATTTCGTGGAACGGTTTTTCCTGCTTGGAACTTCGGATTTTTTCATAATAATCTTTTATCTTTCGGTCTGACCTTATCTGCTTGGCATTGTATCTTTCCAATGCTTCATCAAACAATTCGTGATAAACTGTCTTTATATTTTCATTGCAGTAGTCGATATTGAGATGAGTACGAGTTCCGTCTACATTTTCTGCTCGGAACTTTCGGCTATTGTGATTGACCGAGCCTTTACCGACCATTGCACTTATCGTTCTCTGCATTTTTTCATCTCCCATCTGTAAATTTCAACATTCTCAGGTTTTGTTACTTTTGTCAAAAGTAACGCAAAAGCACTTTTGACGGGTACACCCATCAAAAATGCGACCTGTAAACAGGTTTTGCGTTCTCCGAAGGCTCTCCGAGGGGTGAGCGTGTGCCGGTGGCACACACGCCTGCGAACCGACCGAGCCAGCAGGCGAGACCAAAGAGCCGCCTTTGAAAAGGCACTCTCTGCACACTCCCCTAAACTTTATCCGGTGTCAAAGTGTGACGATGGTGACAATGTTTTTCACAGCGTGCTGCTCTCAAAAACATTGACACCTTTGACACCGTTTGTCACGCCGTCTGCTCGGTTTCTTTCCAAAGTGAAACCTTTCTTCCGTCGTGTGTGCGGCTGTTCTGATAACGGATACCGTAATCACGAAACAGCCTGCTTGCGTTGATACTGAGCCTTAAAGAAAGTACATTCGGCTTTATATCCACCGCAAGCCTTTCGCAAAGTTCCGAAGCAGTTCCTTCCCATCTGTCACTTTCCGAAAAGAGCGTATCCGCTATCTTCTCAAGCAGAGGTTCGGGCGGTTCTTTCCACATCTCCGTTTCCGATTTTGCAAAGTTCCACACCAATCGCTCGCTGTCCCTTACAAGATGGATTTTCATATCCTGCTGGTCTCTGCCAGCAACATCAAGTGTGGCATTGTTGGAAGTACGCTTGTCCTTACTGAGAACAAATGCACCGTCTGCCGCACCCATCAGACCATTCGTGCCTGAAATCATATCGAATATATCTTCCGATTTTTGTTTGCGTGTATGATGAACAATAAGCATTGAAACCTTGTAACTGTCTGCCAACGCTTTCAGCCTTGCCACAACATCATAATCACTTGCGTAGCTGTAATCTGCTCCGCCTGCTTCACGCACACGCTTTAAGGTGTCTATGATAATCAAGCCTGTGTCTGGGTGTTCCCTCATAAACCCTCTTATCTGTTCTTCCAGTCCGCCATTGACCGTTTTACATTCCGTTGCGAAATACAGATTGCCTGTCTCCTTTGCACCGAACATCTGAAACAATCGCTTCTGCAAACGTGGGTAATCATCTTCAAGGGCAAAATAAAGCACCGTTGCCTTACGCACCTTATACTCCCAAAGCGGTGTGCCTGTGCTGATATGATAGGCAAGCTGTGCCATCATAAAGCTCTTTCCCACTTTCGGGGAACCTACGAAAAGGTAAGTTCCCCTTTGGAGCAGACCGTCGATAAGTGGTGTCTGAACCTCAAACACCGTATCATACAGCGTTGTCATTGATACTGTTTTCAGATAGGAAGGGTCTAACTGTCTGAGTATTTCCCTTTGCATTTCTTCAAAAGATTGCTCGTACCCCTTGAAATCCGTATCCTGATTGACTATACTATTGTCAGTACATTTGGAAAGTGACTGTTCCGCATCTGTTGCCGCAGATACATTTGGAATAGTCATTTCTTTTTTATTCTCCATTCGCATCCTCTCCTTTCAAACCGCCGAGAATAATGGAAATCAGTTCTATTACACTCAGCAGTTCATCATCCACACCTTTTCCTGCTTCAATCCTTTTCAGTTCCGCAAGGACTGTGGCAAATTCCGTTTTCAACGCCTTATACACTCTCGGATTGCCCTGTACCACCACATCCTGATTTAAGCAACGGCGGTAACAATACTCCTGTTTTGGCAATCCTGATAGAGCTACAGCTCTGTTAATGAGTTCGTTTTCTTCGGGCGATACTCGAAACCCTACTGTGATATTCCTCCAACGATTTTTGTTATCTCTGTTCTTAGCTGACATTTTCAAAATCTCCTTTCCCTAAATCATCTAATTTTTCTGCCATCTCAATCTGCTTTGACGGAAAGAGGTGTGCGTACTGATAAGTAATATCAATACTTTCGTGACCAACTCGGTCAGCAATCGCCACCGCAGAAAAGCCCATATCAATCAAGAGTGAAATGTGGCTGTGACGGAGATCGTGAATGCGGATACGCTTCACGCCTGCCGCCTTTGCCCCTCTGTCCATCTCGTGATGAAGATAGCTTTTCGTCACCGTAAAGATACGGTCTTTCTTCTTCAATCCGTAAAGCATACCGAGATATTCTTTCATTTCCTCACACAGAAACTTCGGCATTTTAATCGTGCGGTTGCTCTTTTTCGTTTTCGGAGAAGTAATCACATCCTGCCCTTTCAAACGCTGATAGGATTTATTGATTGTGACTGTTTCCTTATCAAAGTTGAAATCTGCCGGAGTCAAAGCTAACAGCTCGCCCTCTCGGATACCGCACCAGTAAAGCATTTCAAACGCATAAAAGGAAACAGGCTTGTCCATCATCTCAAAAGAGAATTTCTTGTATTCTTCCTTTGTCCAGAACAGCATTTCCTTGTGTTCCTCACGTCCCATATTTCCCACCTTTGCCGCAGGATTGGAACGCAGTTCATAGTAGCGGACAGCGTGATTGAAAATGGCGGACAACTGATTGTGCAGCGTTTTCAGATACGTCTGTGAATAAGGCTTTTTCTTCTCATCACGATAGGCAAGCATTTCATTCTGCCAAGTAATAATCTCCTTTGTGGAAATCTCGCTGATTTTCAGTTTCCCGAAATACGGAAGTATCTTTGTGCGTATGATATGCTCTTTGGTAAGCCACGTGTTTTCCTTCAAACGGTTCTTCACATCATTGATATAAAGCTCCGTAAAGGCTTCAAAACTCATATCAAGGTCTGAAGAAGTCTGCAATTTGAACATTCTTTCCCATTCCTGTGCTTCTCGTTTGGTAGCAAAGCCACGCTTGCATTTCTGCTTGCGTTCCCCTTTCCAGTTCACATACCTTGCCATCACATACCAAGTACCGTTATCTTCATTCTTAAATACCGGCATTTACATTTCCCCCTTTCCTGCTCCGTAGAGCCTTTCGTAAAAATACTGGCGATTTACACGCCCTGCAATCGTAATAAAGCCCTTTGCTTTCAATTCCTCATTTAATTGTCTGATGAGTTTATATGCATAAGGTTTTGATACGTTTAGTTCCTGAGCCACATCTTCGGCTCGGATAAATCTGTTTTCCATATCCTTTTTCTTCCTTTCTTAAAATAATTTTTTGCTTGCCGCTTTCTCCGTGTTAAAGTTCCAACAGGCACTCCTGCTTGTCGGCAGGCGCTGTGCTGTCCCAATGCACCGCAGTACATCAGGCGCTCGCTCGTATAGGGGTTCCCGAAAAGTCGGAGACTTTTGGGGAAGAGGAGGAGCAGTGCAGCGAATGAGCTTTTGTGCTTGCACACAAGCGAACGATACGGAACTTGCTCCGACGAGGTCTTGGCGGTTTGGCTTTTCGGACGGTCATTCAGTTGTCGCATTAAGCATATTTGTTTAATTCGTAATTTATTTTACTAAACATATTTGCTATTGTCAAGTGGTTGCAAAGAAAATATTAAACATTTTTGTTTCGGTTTTTCTTGACTTCCACTAAACATTTCTGCTATACTTATTTCACTAAATATAAAAGGAGCGTATCATTATGGCTATCAGCGAAAGAATACATTTTTTCAGACTAATGCGTGGTATGACACAAAAGTATCTCGGTACAGCAATCGGTTTTCCAGAAAAGAGTGCTGATGTGCGTTTGGCACAGTACGAAACTGGTACACGCAAACCGAAAGCAGACCTTACAAATGCATTGGCACAGGTGCTTGATGTTTCTCCACAGGCTCTTGATGTTCCTGACATAGACAGCTATATCGGTCTTATGCACACTCTGTTTACCCTTGAAGATATTTACGGTCTTACTGTCAGTGAAGCAGACGGAGAGGTATGCTTAAAGGTCAACAAGGACAAAGGCAGAGAAGCATATGAACTCCTCAAAATGCTGTATGCTTGGAAAGAACAGGCAGACAAGCTATCTTCCGAAGAAATCAACAGAGAAGAATACGATAACTGGCGTTACCATTATCCAGAGTTCGACACCACACAGCGTTGGGCAAAAGTTCCATCACAGGAATTAAGTGACGCTCTCGTGGAAGCATTCAAAGACCACTTGAAAGATAAATAAGCACCTACAGGACCTGCCACTGGCAGCTCCCTACAGATGCTTTGGCAACGACAAAAAAGCCCTTAACTATGGTTATTAACCACAGCTAAGGGCTTAGTTTATAATATGGAATTTGTTCAGAGCCAAGCTCCGAACTTTAGTCTGCAAGCCACCTGTTAATTGTTCCGTTACCCATAAACCACTGGATAACAAGAATAATGGCACTTGCTATGACTGTTATCAATTTGTTATCAAAAGACTAATCGAAATCGCTGAAACCCGCATAAACACTGGCTTTTTTAAGCAACTCGATTTATTCAAACTCGATTTAGTAAGGCTGATTTTTAGTATTTTCTTTCATATTAAATGCTATTCTACTTGCCTTTTTAGCCTTAAAATTTGTATTATTTATATCTATTTGGATTATTAACATCACGATAACATCATTCAGCTTCCGGATCAGGCTGGATTTCTATTACATCTTCTATCCTGCAACCCAGTTTCTGGCATATCCCGTCAATATGTTTCATCTCTACATATTGGTTCTTCGACAGTCTCGACAAAGTCCCGGCACTGAAGCCTACCATATTCATGAGCTGTGTCTTCTTAATATCCTTGTCGATAAGTGTCTTCCATAATGGTCTATATGATATCATCTTTTCTCCTTTTTATCAATTCGGTAACTGTGTTTCTGTTTTTACTCATTATAATCCAACACCTTATTCCTGTCAATATTTTATTCTAACTTGTTAGAAATTTTATTCAACTTTTTGTATCAAAACTATTGACGTACAGTGTACATATGGTAATATACAACCAGCAACAGAATAGAAGAAACTTACAACAAGTTAGAATTTTAATTTTACAAAATGGAGGAAAACAATATGTTAAAGGAACAGAGATTTGGAGTAGAAGTCGAAATGACAGGAATCAGCAGAAAGAAAGCTGCAGATGTTCTTGCAGAAGTGTTCGGAACAATCGCAGGTGAGCCAGACAGTACCTGCTATCACACACGCATCATCAAGGACCAGAAGAACCGCAAATGGAAAGTCATGAGAGATTCATCTATCACACCGGTAAGAAACGACAATTCAAATGCTCCGATGGATGAATACAGAGTAGAAATGGTTACACCACCACTCAACTATGAAGACATTGAGCTCCTGCAGGTCGTTATAAGAAAGCTTCGCGAGAACGGAGCAAAATCCCATCGCAGCTGTGGTATTCACATCCATGTTGACGGAGCCAATCACACAGCGGCATCTCTCAGAAGACTGGTAAACTTCATGACAGCTAGGCAGGATCTGATCTATGAGGCTCTTGAAATCGGTGATCGTGAAAACAGCTGGTGTCACAAGCTTAACAAAACACTCCTTAATGCAATGAAAAAGGACAAGAACCTCACGAACGAAAAAGCAGAGGAAATCTGGTACAGCAGTGCAAACGACGGTTACTGTGGGGGCATAGACCATCAGCATTACAATTCCACAAGATACCATGGTGTGAATCTCCATGCTTTTTTCACAAAAGGTACAGTCGAGTTCAGACTTTTCAACAGCACGCTTCATGCCGGAAAAATCAAGGCATACATTCAGTTCTGTTTAGCTGTATCTGCATGGGCTATCACCTCCAACGACAAGCTGGTGTTCCGTTCTATGGATAATTACACTGCAGAGCAGAAAGTTACAATCATGAGAAACATCCTTACTCACAGACTTGGTCTTTATGGGGACGAATTTAAGACCTGCCGGCTTCACATGATGAACCCTTTGAAGAAAGCCGCAGGCATGGCAGTAAGAGAAGCTGCGTAACACAATCCGCTGACCTATCGGCACGACGGGGAGAATGGAGATAATATGACAAATCAGAAAAATATCCCAATAGGGCTCTGGAAGAAATACAGGATCGTTATCTCTGGTGGGCTTTCCAATGAGCATTTTGTTAAAGCTCCAAACAAGACTATTGCCAGGTCTATGGCAAAAGGAGAACTTAATCCATGGATAAAAATAATCAAAATTGAGGAGATATCAGCATGAAGAAATTATATGTAGCATACGGAAGCAATCTCAATATTGCACAGATGGCTCTCAGGTGCCCTACAGCACATATTTATGGCACCGGCCTATTAAATAACTGGGAGCTTATTTACAGAGGCAGTATGACCGGATCATACGCAACGATAAGGAGAAGAAAAGGCTCTGCGGTTCCGGTTGTGGTGTGGAGTATAATGGAGAACGACGAGAAGAGTCTTGACATTTATGAGGGATATCCCAGATTTTATTTCAAGCAGAATGTTATGGTAGATCTTCCGTCCGGAAAGAAGAAAGCAATGGTCTATATCATGGATTTGAAACGTAAGCCAGGCAGACCGAATCAGCGGTATGTAGAATCCATCCGAGAGGGATATATTTCAAACGATCTGGATATACTCTACTTAGAACGGTCACTCGCTTTGAATTCGCAGGAGTGTAAAAAAGAGACGTTCTGTAAAACGTCCCCTTTTTAGACAAGTGAGGAGTTGCAGCTCCCTACTCGTCAATTTTTGACTTTTGTGAACCGTTAATGGTGTGGGTGGTTCTTGGAGTTTTATTCGGCACCCTTACAATTAACTCATCGAGAGAACAGTCCAATGCCTCGCAGATAAGGTCCAGGTGGTCCAAATTTACCCTATCTACCATCTCATGGTACAACTCGTTAATCGTAGTTGGTCGTATACCGGTCTTTCTCGCAAGATCTGCCTGAGTCCACTTTCGGTCACCAAGTCGTGAAGAAAGTAAAATTCTAATCATACGTCATTGCTCCTTCCGTTATAATCTACCCCTTTTCCGGAGAGAAAAGGGGTATTTGTTAGATTATCACGTAGTTCGTTATTTCTTTATCGTGTGGGATTGAGCAATGACGACCTCATCATCTAATATATCGCATCCATTTCATGCTATTTTTTCTTGAGCAACTTACTATTGACAAATCCTGCGTATTTATCAATGGCGACCAGATACCATTTTACACCATCCTTAGTGCTGTAGTATCCGTAACACTTCACTTCTGCGCCCTCTAAGAGAGTGAGGATTACAGTGTTGCCAGTACCGGCTCCTGTCCTCATATTCAGATCAGATGTTGTTACATAGGTTCCGGCAAGAGAATTATTCCTGCTCGTTGCATATCCGACCTTGGCAGAACCGTTTTTGAGCACATATTTCTTCTTTGTTGCAGGAGTGGAAGGTGCCGCCGGAGTTGCCGGCTTTACGGATGCTTCTTTATCATACTTCGGAACTCCAAAGCCCCGGATGTATTTTCCGTTCACAGCAAGGCTTCTTCTCTTGACCGCATTGGAATAATTACCCTCAATTACAGTAATCAGGGCACCTTCTACCTTTTCAACAACACCGACATGATCACTAGAACCCTTATTATCTCCGACACCGCTATCCTGCCAGTCATAAAAGATATAATCTCCATGGCTCGGAACGTAGGCATCATTCTCCACCCAGCATCCTAACGTCTGGAATAAGGCAATCAACTTATCACAGCCGCACTCTGTAGGGATAATGTCTGTATATCCCTTGGCAATGGCACACGCACTTGCAAAAGTGGCACACCATGCATCAGTGTACTTAACCTTATATCCTCTCGCCAGCGGCTTGTGGTTGTTGTAAAGGTCAATAATCTTTTTATGGCTTCCATCAGCTTCCTTGCATCCAATCCAGCTCTGTGCCTGTGCCACAATTTCACTTCTCTTTCTACTCATACTCTTAGTACCTCCTACAAATTTTTCGTAATAATTCTGACCATACGAGGCTCTTTTCTTCTGAACCGCTGTACTCTGGTCAGCAGGTCTTTCAAACTGCAAAAGAACCGCATTGGATGCCTCTGCGACACTTCCTGCGGTTCTCAAAATCTGATATACGGAGCAATACGACTGCTTCAGTTCCTTAACAAGAAATGCAAGCTGCGTTTCCATATCTCCGATTGATGTTTTTTTGGCTCGCACGAATGTAAGCAGATTTTGCTTTCTGCTCCAGTACGTCCATTGAGCCAGTCCGTACCCGGCGCCGTCTTTAACGAAATTCTGATAATCTCCGTTATCAACGGCAGCTGTGTATGTATCATCGGTAAGCCCCAGCTTCTTCTCGGAACTGTTCTGCAGATTGGTCGGTTTTAATCCGGACTCTGCATACAGATTCCCCATGAGTCCGGCTGTACCGAACTCATTGAAACCATTGCTTTTTAAGTAATTCCAAATCTTCTCGTCATTTGTTTTTCCAGTTAAAGCCATACGATCGCCTACCTTTTAAACTGTGCGATTGCCTGCATTACCTTGTCATATCCCACCATTGCACATAACCAGGACAACAGAATCAGTGCAATCAGATATACCGCTGTCTGTGCATTAAGTACAGCTCCGACCAGAATAATATAGGCAATGCCAACCGCAATTGAAAGACCGATTGCTACATATCCTGCAAGGGCATTGGAATAATACTTTGTTCCCCGCTCGTCCAACCACTTTTTAATAGCCTCCGTAAAAAGACCAGTCAGTGTGGATACAATAAGTAAACCTAATAAAAATACTTCAAGACTCATCATTCATTTCCTCCATTTCTGAATTGTTATCTTCTTTTCTGTCTGCACGTTCCCAGTCATGCTCCCTTTTCCTGTCCTTGGTCGTGCGGATCCATCCGCAAATGCCGGCTTCTCCGATTGTCGCTGCAATAACAGCACAGGCATACGTTTCCGGTATGGCTGCGTACTCCCGGAATATGCACAGCATCTGCCAATTAAACCAAATAAAAAAGGCAAACATCAGAATCAATACCAGATTCAGAGTGCCTACCTTTCCTATTGTTTTTTTAATGTTCTTCCACAGGTGGAAGCCTCGCCTTTTTCGCATACATACCTCCTACATACCTATCTGTGTAAACATAAAGCCTACAGCAATGCCAATTATCGTTGTGATCACATAACCAACGACCTTTCTCCACATCTCACCATCTTTGCTTTCTAAAGACACGAGACGTTTTCCTTGTGCCTCCTGCTCTTTGACCATGCACTCAACAGACTGTGCCAGCTTTTCGATTGATACCGTAAGAGCATTGATCTGCTGGGTGTTTTCTTCCAACTGTTCAATTCTCTTGTTCTGGCGGTGGTCTTCATCCTCAATGCGTTTCTGATACTCCTCGTACTCTGCCCTTGTGATTGGCTCCTCCATTCACTGCCTCCTTTCCAAAGAAAAAAGAGCCTTCCGGCTCTCATTCTTTCATTTCTTCGTACTGATCCATACATTCTTCCAAAATTTTCTCGTCAATCTCCTGGTTTGAATCCACTTCAAAGAATCCATTTATAGTCCGCAGGTTATGTATCTCTCTGACATAGCTTTTCAGTAAAGCTGTCATTCGATATATGATTTCATCCTGCTTTTCAACCATGTCCATATAGATTTCAAGAAGCTCCAAATCATTCTTACCCATGCTATTCCTCCATATTGTGTGTGAGTACAAAATCTTCCCACAGTTTATCCTTAAAGCGGTTTCCATCAACATGCTCAAGCATTCCTGCGTAGCTGGCTGCCACCTGCTTGCAGTAATCGAAGGATACCTCATATTTTTTGTATTTTTCCGCCACTCTCCGAAGGTTCTTTTTCATTCTCAGAGTAGTGCTTTTCCTCAAAAGAACATGATCTGGATAGATTACGCATCCCACGAACTCACACCCACACCTGTTTGGCCGGAGTGCACACCGATCATTAAATTCAAGTAGCAGTTTTTCATTGAGAAACTGAGTGAGCAGTTTCCCATATTCCTTCAGTTTTCCCTTATCTGTATCAGTGATAATGATATCGTCTGCAAATCGGATGTATTTTTTTATCCCCAGGGTTCTTTTTGCGTACTGGTCCAGCTGATCAAGATACATATTCCCAATCATGTGTGACAGTCCGCCTCCTATGGCGATTCCCTTATCCCAGAGCATTTCATCGTCCGTAATTGTAAGATGGTTGCCATCAAGTGGCATCCCGAACGGTCGCTGTGTGCTGCACATATAGTACCGCATAAGCTCTACAGTGTATTTGTCGGAGATCTTCTTTTTAATGATATTCATCAAAACTTCGTGGTCAATCCGGTAAAAGAATTTTCTAACATCAAACTTGTAATAATACGCATACTGTCCTCTACCATTAAACTCACGAAACCACGAAGCAAGTCTCCTAACCGCTTCGTGCTGTCCTCTGTCCGTAACGCATGCGTATGTGTCAGTGATGAATCCTCTCTGAATTGGCTCATATAGAACGTCATATATTGCCCTCTGAATCACTTTCGTGGTGTAATCAGTGTAAATAACCTTTCTTACTTTTGGATCAAATACAAGGAAGCTACGATACCGCACTGGTGGAATATCCAGTCTTCTGAGCCTGTCTCTCAAGTTCAGAAGATTTTCCTCAAGGTTCCTTCTGAACTCTATAATCTCCCATTTATCAGTGTGCTGTGACGCACAGTTCTTATCTGCTCTGAGCAGATTTTCAAATGATGTTATTTCATGATAAACATTCTTTATCGACATTGTTTCTCCAGTTTGGCACACACGGAATTCGGATATGCCTACTATCGGTGTGTGCACAGTTTTAATTTTTTGCCTATGGCAAGGAAAAGCAGTCCTTTACCTACCATGTACTGGGAGACAGCCCTTGAGCTGTCAGCATCTGACTATTTGGTAGAGCGGAGCGGAAGCCGATGTTCCAGTTCGAGTTCGAGCGGGGATTGTTGCCGTTCAAGGCGAACAGACCCGCATTAGCACCGTTGTTCCAATTGCCACCAGAGTAGAACGCTACACCGCAATCCCTATCTCTGGACATTCTTGATCCAGCCGCCTACCATTTTACCAATTTCAACGACTTTCTCAGCCCAGATTTCGTATTTTTTGATCGGGAGGAATCCAAGCTTGTAAGAAAGACGGATATATGCCTTTAACTTTGTCACTTCAACATCAAGCTCCTGCAAAGTTGTCTTTTTATAATATTTCTTAGACCCCTCGACTACTCTTTCGAGGATAAGGTTCATACACCGCTTTATATCCACAACTAAGGCAAACTTCTCAGACTTTGGAAATTGTTGCAAACACACGTAAGCATATTCCATCATCTCAAAGACCTTCTGCTGTATCTTCATTTCTTCCATTCTATTTTCATCCTCCCGTTAAAAACACAAGCTTTATTTTAGCATCCTTGTTAGAATTTATGCCATTTTGTTACATTATCACGTATTCCGTTATCGTAACCTCCAAAAAATATACCCCCACTATCGTGGGGGTAGACAGAACACATTACTCAGTAGGCAGGACTACATAAGCGGAGCGGAAGCCGATGCTCCAGCCCGAGAGCGAGCGGGGACTGTTGCCGGTCAAGGCGAACAGACCCGCACCAGCACCGTCGTCCCAATGGCCACCAGCGAAGAACGCTCTCTCGTCGGCTCCATTGTTCATCCACATATGGTCGTCTTCGTATTCAGATGCAGTCGCACTTGCAGGCAGAAGGGCCAATGCCTTTAACACTGCCTGAGCTGCTGCCGATACAGAAGACGCACAGGTAACGCTTGCGAAAACACAATCACGAGAAGCGTCAGCCTGAGTAGTGATTGTTGCAGAATAGGTGATCTTGCCAGATACCCAGTCAAGCTTAATAGAGTTAGTTGTGGTTCCAGATCCGTTCGGGGTAATGTACGCTCCGGTTGTCGCATCAATGGCTTTCCACTGTGCACTGGATGCCGCCTGTGAATGGTCGAGATCCGCAGCATTGTTATTAACAAGCACCTGCAGTTCTCCTTTTACAGTTCTGACACCGCCATTCAACTCCCAGATGTTTCCATTCATATCCCAGATACCTTCCAGAGTGCCGTCATGACTCCATGATACAGGACCGGTTCCGGTCAATACTCTGGCTGTTCTTCCGGAATCATTTACTCCCGGAGCAGGAATTGCTTTATAGCCACCCTCAGAAGTATCTTTGCCATAGTTGTTATTGCCTTTAGGCAGACAACCATTTGCCTTGCACCACAAAGCGATTGCCGCCCATTCAGCCCTTGTCATAAGGTGCCATCCGTCGCCCTTCTGTGTACAGTAGCTGATTGCCTGATCCAGATTAACAGAAGTCTTAGGGTCTTCACAAGGAAGGCTGTACGCTCTGTTGTTGTTCACAATATTCTGGTACTTGGAAATGTAGATTGCATCAACTTCCTGTCCGTTGACGATAAAGGCAGGATGTACGGAATCTGCTCCGCCAGGGATAACCTGTGAGATTTTGAATTTCGGGATTTTAACCATGACGGAAGGAAGTCCCTTATCATCATAAAGAATATCATTTGTAGGGCACACCGCTTTAAGTGCCATTGCTGCTAAATCAAAATTTGCCATAGTGCTTATACCTCCTCTACTCTTTCTCTCTCATCAATGCTCCAAAGTGTAAGTGTGACATCATCCATGTTAAGAGGCTTTGCAACCATCTGGATTCCCTTCTCTCCATCTTCTCCATCTGTTTCATGCTCCTCATATTCCTTGGCCGGAATATCGACTTCTGCCACATACCACTTTCCGGATGCTGTGCCGATTACAAGATCTCCATCATCATCAAAACAGATATCCTTATGCTCCGGCTCATCCTTCTGGAGCTTGGCCAGATTTAACATAAGCTCGTCAGCGAACGTGATCTTGGTACCGCTCACTTCGTAATCGATCTTGGTGCCTACGTTTTTCTCTACAATTTTCATGAAAGAATTCCTCCTTTTACAATGTATTTAACTGTTACTGATGTGGCACTTCCGTCAAATCCAAGTTTGAATCCGTTAAGAGCCTTATCTGATACCGATAATTCCCCCGGAAGCCCACCGGAAAAGCCCGTCACCCTCGCCTCTACAAGGTAGTTAGTTGTCTTCCTTGTCTTGGTAAGATTTATGGTCTTATCGCCGTTATTGAACGGATACTTCAATGTGTTAGTAAGGGTAACAGTACCCGTTTCCACAATGTTCTCCGTCTCAAGGCCGCTTACTCTTTCCTCGTGATCGTCTTCAAACTGAAGCTGATGCTGAAAGATAATCTGCTGTGCAATCTGTGAATCCTGGATAGCGTCCTCCATGCGGTTGAAGTTCTCTGCACTCTGATTGGTGCCCTTCTGCATGAGTTTTCCGGCCGGCTCCATTGTCGTAGTTCCGTCCGCATTCTGAGTAGCTTTGTACGTTCTTGCAGGATCTCTTACATTGTCCTGCCAAAGCATTCTGTCAAACATGTCTTTCCTCCTTCTATTCTTCTACCATAGGCACATCAATCTGAATCAACGCACCTTCTGTTGAGCTCTTGACAATAGACCGGTTACCTTCATACGCAACGTCTCCGTCTGCATCAAGCAGTCGTACTTTGGTAATCGTCATTGACACTTCATCGGTTGTCTCGATTTTGAATGTCATGGTATTTCCGGACATACTCTTTTCGGTGAATCGTCCTTCGTACCACTTCCCTGTTGCCGAAGCATAATACTGTGCTCTGGCAATCTTGCGAAGCCACCATCTGCGGTTTTTATCCAAAAAGGTTTTCTGCCAAGCCACTACAATCCCTCCTCTCCACATAGATTTGTACCGCATTCTACATATGATAAAACAGCAGAGCTTTCAGAAGTCTCAAAGGTAACTCCGTTTTTGCTCTGCTGACCTAATGTAGCAATATCAGGATTTGTTCCGCATCGTTTGTATGCTATTAACGCAGAACTTTCATTTGTACTGATAGCAACCTTGTCCTCGTAGGAAATACCTACTGTGGTGTTCTCTGGATATGTGCCGGCTTCCTGCTCCTCTGAACTCGGTAAATGACCGTAGACCATATCAGATGAACTGGTACGTATATTTACACCATTTTCAAGAACCATGCCCTTTGTGGTATCTGTTGGATACGTTCCTGCGAGCATGTTTTCGTCACTTGGCATATGCGGATATACCACATCATTGCTGATGGTACCAACATTCATGCCGGATGGAATGTATGCACCTACGGTTGCTATATCCGGCTTTGTTCCACACAATTCATATGGAAATACATAATGTGTGATATTGGTATGGAACTTTATCTTTGTGGTGCTTATGAGTAGGACTTCTGCCAGGATATGTGCTGGCTTCATTTTCTCTATCAGAGCCTCAAGGTCTGATATATATACCTGATTCTCCTCTTTTATCTGTACCGAAATGGTAAGTCTTGTTGTCATTCTTACAGATGGAGTTTCATCACATCCTGTATAATTCTTCACTATGCTCTTAATAAGTGAACCGGAAAACTTGTCTCCGCCATTCCAGAACAGCTTCACCCTTTTTCTTCTGTATTCGAGATCTGTCTGTGAATCTGGAAGAAGATTAAGCCATTTCTCCCACCGGCTTATCGTCTCCTCATCTGCAGTATCGATGAACTGGTCCCTCATAAGACGTTCAAGTCCTTCAGCACCGACATCAAGCGTTTTTCCTGCAAATCTGTAGTTGGTGTCCATTTCCAACAAATCACGATAAAAAAGCGGACCGTAGGAAAGCAATTCCTCGTATCCGCTTCTTTGCTGATTGTAAAATACTGTACTAAGCATCGATCAGCACCTCCTTCAGAACAGGTGCACTCTCCTTCCCCACCTTTACATTTTCAGTAGAGCCATTGAGTTTCAGCGAAGCAGGAACATAATCTAATATGCTTTCTGCTGACGCAATCAGCGAACCGATTGAGGACACTCTCGCAGTAATATCCTCGTCTCCATCGACAACCAGTGTCTTGAAATAAGTCTTGATTGCATTCTGGACTTCCGTCTGTGCTGTCTGCTTGCTGTACCCGCTTTTCAAATCTGCACTGAATGATACCGAAATATCAACCGCCTCCGGAGCAGCCGCCAGAAAATGAGCTCCCAAATCGGATATTCCATCACCTAAGCCATCACTGAATGTAAGAACCTTGCCGTTGACAGTAACTTGATACCCTTCCACAATCGGATCAATATAACTCTGTACGTCCTCTAATATGCTCTTAGCGGGGATTCCGCCCTCTGTGGAATATATGACAGCCTTAACGGTATTTTCGCCTCCGTACAACGGCAATATGTGTGCCCTGCCTACACCCGCTCTTTCCTCGCACCAGACTTTGTATTGTGAACGATTATTATTCTGTGCCGGTCCTGTTTTCTTTTCCTGCCATCTGCTTCTTAAATCATCGTCTGTTTCTTCCTCAGCTCCCGGAATATAAAGAGAGCCAAGCGTACATGCTTCAAGACCGTTGACTTCGTAGACTGGCACGACATTCTGTCCGGGCAGGATAGAATTGGTCGCAGTTCCAAGGACTTCTGACTCCAACAAAAACCTGTCATCCTTCGATATAAGCTTGAAGTAGCAGGATTCTACAAAGAACCTGCTTCCAAGTTCCGGAGTTGTGCCAGTAAATGAAACTTCATAGTAGGATGGAGTGGCACTTTGTCTGTAAATGCCATCCTGAGCCGCCTTTTCCGTCAAAACATCTCCGGTGCAGGTATCAACTGCCAGCATTTCAAAGGCTGTACTGAGATCATTCATGAATTTTGCAATACGGATGCAGTGACCTGTGGCAGCATCCATGAATAAGCTTCCCTGTCTGGTATCCACCCCGTATTCTTCACCAAGAGCTCTCGCCTGATCCATAAAGTAATCTTCCGTAAATTCTTCAAACACCTAAATCACCTCCTTTGTCTGTATGCTTCCGTAAATTGTGTCTACATCAAACGATATGATCACACTGTCCTGATGCGGATAGGTATCTTTAAATTCAAACCCGAAGTTATAAACATCCAGAATTCTCTCGTCATGAATCAGTGTGTCGCTGATAAGGAAGGGCATTTCTGCCTCTATATACTCTCTTGTTGCAGTGTTCCTTATAACACTGTCACGTATTTCGCTGCCATACTGACTGTCATAAATAAGGCAATGAAAACGAGGTGTCAGAAGGGCTTTCTTTATGAACTGCTTAACAGCCTCCTGCTCATCTATGAATCCGGCAATCCGACCAGCTTCCCAGTCTATAGCGTAGGTTCTTGATGTGATCGTTTCCTCGTCTTCAATGGCAGCAACCGGAATAGCTATGTCAACCGCCATCTGATTACCCCTTTCTGTCCAAAATGTAATATTGTTTTCCGCTGTTGAATGCCAGCAGATAAACGGTATCGCCTTTCTTTAGTGCGTTATGAATCATAAGAACTCCGTCTCTGACAGTAAATGTTGCCAGAAAATGGGAATGTGCTCCATCATCGCTTCCGCTTAGTTCCTCATGTGTATGCTTTCCGTCCGTCTTCGTTTTTGATATGAGAGAGCCGGCTCCCGTTTCCAGATCAACCTCGACCTGGTAGTCCGTAAGGCTTCTCGGTACCACAAGCGAATTGGCGGTTAATACCATTTTTGCATCATTCTTCAGCGTGACTTCCAGTGGAGAGGCGGATGTTACAATTCCCTCCTTCACACTCGGTGCTTCCGGTGCCATTGATTGTATCAGCTGTTTTATTCCGGTAGGTGTTTCCTGATCTGCCATAATCCATCCTCCTAACTAAATGTGCCATCATCAACCCAACCAAACACCCTGCTCTTGCTGTCTGTGTGCTCTAGGTGCCATGGGTGAGCCTTGCCTTTTGCAATGTGAGTAATCTTGGCCGGACCTGCATTGCATCTGGAGCCGGTAGGCTTGCTTGCGGTACTGTTCACATAGTGGTAACCGCCATTGAACTGCACAACGTCTCCTATCTTGTGTTCAGAGCTTGTCTGTGTTGAGCCTGATGATTTTGTCACAGGCTCTGCAAAGTTAAGCTTTAAGGTCATTGTATGGCTTTCTCTTGTGTACTTGTGGGTGTCTTCATCAATAAAAAAAGACCGTTTTAATCCAAGATGAGGGATGATAACATAAACACATTTTCCGGATACAGCTTCCGATACTCCCATGCCAGAGACCTTCAAACTCTGCTCCGGTGTCCCCTTTTCATCAAAGATTGATTCGACCAGCTCCTGCATCTGTGCGGCTGTGTAGGAATCGTCCACCGACTTTACCTCCATGAAGGTACCAATCTTCGATTCCAGCTCGGTATTGGCTTTCTCATACACTATCGCATCCTCCTTCGACAGGAGCCTTACTCTGGTTCTTATCTTCTCAATGCTCTTGGAGTATTCGTAACTGGTGAGGTTTGACTGACTGCTCCCAGCTTCCAATACCCACTGCATGGCATTTTCCACTCTTTTTCTTAAATAAATCGTGCCATTTTCGGAAGAAATATAATATCTTTCCCCTGTGGCTTTATACGTTGTGCTTAACGCATCGAGCATCACATCATAATAAGTTGTCTTTGCTTTTGGAAGTTCCGGTATTACATAGCTTGTATCAACCGCATTTCCTGTCATTCCCAGCCTTGACATACAATCATTGAATATATCTGTGGCCGTCTTGTTTGTATAGCAGAATGAATCCTTGTTGTTCGCCAGATAATAAGCATTGTCATAGGCTTTTACCACCAGCTTTTTAGAATTACTCTGCTTATGGCTTGTGATTATGCCCCGGAACAGCTCTTTGCCGCCCTCATAAAAAACACATTGGTCTCCATTGGCACAATCTACCGTAACCCTTGAATGATTGTATCCATCATCATCCATCAGAGTGATACTGACAGACCTTGGAGCAGCTCCTTTCCTGCCGCTCCAAGTGATCTCCTCGAACATATTTGACACATCATAGCCCGTTCCGTTATGGATAATTACAAATTGTATTGCCATGGCTACCTCCTATGCTGCCGGTATGGTATAAACCTGTCCAGGATAAATCAGATTTGGGTTACTGCCAATAACACCTTTATTCGCATTGTAAATAACGGTATATTTAGCTCCTGATCCGTAGAACTTCTTTGCGATGTTCCAAAGACAGTCGCCCTTTTTCACTGTGTATGTCTGTGCCGCCGGAGTGTTATCCACCCTTGGAGAGGATTGTGAAACAGTAGCTTTCTGTGTGGTAACATTCACCTTGATCTGACGCATGGTGATTTCTCTGTACTCCTTGAAGGTAATGTCAAACTGCACCGTTCCAGGATCGCCGCCAACCTCTGAGGTTTTGAATTTCTCAATGGTAGCATACATGGATATTCCCATGCCTCCGGTAAGAGTAAGCCGCACCGGCTTCTTGGTGTTCTTCATTGCCAAAACCTGTGCTACTGCTGTGTTCGGATCCGGAATGTTGCTGTAATTGCATCCGCTGAAATAAGTCTTCGGGAAAAAGCTCGAAAAGCTAATGTTCGCAGCTGCACTGTCCTGTATAATCGTACACTCACCAACTCCATACACCTTGAGGTTGGAGTTGTCACTGCCATACGACACTTCTATTTCTTCTGGAAGAACCGGAAACCGAAAAATGCTGTTCAGCTTCATGGCTAATTGATAATTAGAACTCATACGACAAATCTCCTTCCTCCTCAATTTCCTGCTGAATGATACCCATAAGAGCATCCTTCATGTTCGACATTAACAGGCTTACAACATCTTCCTTTGTGACACCATTTCCGGTTACCTTCATTTCTCCAGCACCCTCTACTCTAAAAGTCACTGTCCTGTCGCCGCCTGCTGTATCATTAGCCGCCTGCTCCGGCTCCACATAGAAACTGTCCGAAGATGTATCTTTTGCAAGTATGTTAGCTGTTTCATCAGCTGTATAAACAACTTCTCCGCCACCAAAATTGACAAGCTCCGGACCTTCCTCGCCTACCAGTGCAAGTCCCGGTTCCGCATCTACGGTACCTTCTGCGTATGCATGATATCCACCGCCCTTTAGAGTGGTGTTTGCAAAGCTTAGGGAATTGATTGCACTCTGGGCTTTCGATACTCCGTCTTGAATTTCCTTCACATAGGCATCCATAGTGGATTTCGCATTTGCCTTCGCTTCATCACTCAGGTTTAGATTATCAACAGCTGTTTCCATATCCGTCTGTATCTTGGTAAGGGAATCAGAAAAATCCGTCTCCAACTCTGCCATACTGGTTGCTGTATCGCCTTGAGCTGTCTGCAGGTCATTGTATTGCTTCACTACTGCTGACAGATCTGCATCATTCATGCTTTCCATGCCGGCCAGCATTGCAGCTGACTCCTCACTGCCATCTGACAAATCTTTCAGCATATCAGACAATCCTTCGATTTCGTCTGCTCTGGCTGTAAGAGAATTCATGTTCTCGTTGTATGAGTTCCAGTAATCTATCTGTGACTGCAACGCATCCTTGATACTCTGGGATGTCATTGCTGTTACGTCCTCAACCTCTGTCCATAAATCATACTGACCTTGAACACTCTGCAGAGCTGAATCGTAAGCATCATCATAGGCTGTGCACAATTCTTCAAGCTGTGCCGAATAGCCTTGAATGACACTGCTTGCCTCGTTGTATCCGTCAGATGTACTCTCCAGTACCTCTCTCTGCTGCTCATATATCTCGGAAGCCTCTGTTGCTGATGCAGACGCAAGAGCAAGTTCTGACATCATGCTGTCGATTTCTTCCTCAGAGTACCCCATTTCTTCATAGCATTCACGAATGGCATCTGTGACACGATTAAATTCCTCTTCTGCATCTGCAGTCGCATCTTTAAGCACACTATACTCGTTATAGGCATCTTTTACCGATCCAGACCAGTTCATTTCAGCTCCATCAGCTAAACCCGACCATGCTAAGAATGGATGTTCTTCCGACCAATCTTCATCAAGAGCTTTCTGATATTCTTCATATGCTGCATTCATGGACTTATTGGCTTCATCAAATGTGGACTGTGCATTTTGGTACTGTCCTATATAATCCATAAGCTTATCCATGTTTGCCTGTGCTTTCTCCTGATTTGCGGAATCTGTAACCGCCTGCCATAAATCTTCCACCGACATGTTCAGTTTTCCGTTTGTAGAGTCAAGCGTGAGGTTTAATCCCTCATAGGAATTGTTCAGTCTATCGACTATGCCTTGCATAATTTCCAACTGCCCACCAGATAGATTTGTATTTTCCTGCATAGCTACAAGTTGAGCGATTAATGATTTTGAAGAAGATTCGCTATCATCAATTCCACTCATTGTTTCTTCGTATTTACTATCAATTTCATCCAATGCCGTTCGTAATTCCTCGGTCTGTGCAACAAGATCTGCTATAGTCTCTTTATTTTCCTCAAACGAAGCACTCAACTCGTCGATTTGGTTTTTTAATTCGTATGCCGCAACGGTATCTGCCTGTCCAGCTTCTTCAAGTTCTGCATACTGCTCTTTCAAATCATCGAGCTCCTGTTGCATTTCTTTCGATGATGCGGTGAGGTTTTCCTGCGCCTTTACCATTTCGTCTTCTGTATTGTTCAAGTAGATAACTGCTGCCGCAACCGCTCCAATGCCCGCTGCAATTAAAAGAGCCGGTCCAAGCACCGCTGACAGCGACACGCCAAATACCTCCGTAGCCAAGGCGGCTATTTTAGTAACAGTGGCATATGCAGCGATTGCCGCTGTTACAACACCAAGTCCGATAGCGGCTCCTGTCAGTAATGCTGATATAGCCGGATGTTTAGAAACAAGTTCTGTAAATTTATCTGTAATATCTGCTATACCATTCTTAAACTGTGCCACCGTAGGGTTTATGTCGTCTCCAATGGCGATTGCGAGGTTATTGAAGCTATTCTGCATACGTTCTGTCGCATACTGCGTAGTATTCGTCATAGCAGAATAAGCTCTCTCCGTTGTTCCTGCTGAATTTCTCAGCTTATCCAGATTGTTATTGAATGTATCAAGTCCCTGATTGATAACAGCGTTGGCAGCCTTTCCGGCTTCTGCACTGCCCCACAGGTTCATCAATGCTTCACTGTCCTGATCCACGCTGTTATAGAGAATTTCCAGAACGTCTGCCAATGAATATCCTGACTTCATCAACTGTCCGAAGGACTGTCCTGTTTCCTCCATGATTACTCCGGCAACCTCCGAGCCGGAATCACCCAGCTCATTGAACATACTGGAGATATAGGTCGTGGATTCTTCAACGCTTACACCCGCCTTGGTCAGACTGATGTATCCTGATTCCAGATTGTAAAGATCAATCGAATAAGCGGATGCCGTACTGATAGCTTTACCCATGCTGCTTGACAACTGGTCGATTGTCATAACACCCAAGTTCTGGGATGTAATCAAGCTATCCGAGATATTCGTTACCTCGGAAGCTTCCAGCTGATACGCATTGAGGGCTGTCGTTAATACAGACAGGGCAGATGCAGACGATGTAAAGCCCGCTGTGGCAAGCTTTGACGCTTCTCCTACAGTTTCTACCGCTCCCTCCGTGGCGACACCGGCTGATATTGCATTGTAAGTGGCATCCGCAAGCTCGTTTACGTTCTTTGCAGTGTCCTTTGATAATCCAGATATCTGTGTAGAAAGCTGATCTGCGGACAGCACGGTGGTGTCGGCTACCGTAGATACCATGGCAACATTCGTCTCGAACTCTGTAGCTTTATCAGAGGCATCTGAAAATGCATCCGCTATTTTATTCAGTACCGCCACAATTCCGACTGTAGCAAGAATATCATCCAGTCCTACCACCGCATTTTTTGACTTGTCCCCGAAATCCTCTGATTTCTTACTCGTTTTATCCATTTCCTCTCCGAGCTGTTCTGTCTTATTCTGCGCTTCCTCCGCCGCATCCGCTTCTGCTTTCAGTGCATCCTCTGTCTTAAAGCCCATATTTACAAGTTCTTCTGTTGAATAAACCGCTTCCAGACAGCCCTTATCATAATTGCCAACTGCATCCGTCCAGTAATCGGTTGCCTGCGCCGCCTTTTCCATTGCTTCTGTGGCTTTCTGTGTTTCTTCTGTGGTATTTGCAAATGCCTTATCCGCTGTATCCGATAATTTGTCGAAAGCGTCAAGTGTTTTATTACCGGCACTGGACATAGCATCCAACTTATCGCTTATTTCATCGATGGCTTTAAATATTACCGATAATCCAGCCACTACCTATCGCCTCCCTTCCGACCGGACAGCAAATATACTCCTCGTCTGCAAGGGTCTTCAGTTTCTACAAGCTCGGAAGCTATAAAGAAACCTCTTTTTCGCTTGGACATTCTCTCAAATTCCTCTGGTCTGAGACCATGCCTCTGCCAGAGGACGTGTGCCCAATACTCCAAAGTACCCTTGCTTTCAATCAGTTTTTTGCGTCTTCGGTCTCCTTAGCCTCATCGTCCTCCTCCGTCAGACCAAGAACTTTTAACACCTGCTTGCTTACGTGTCCGTATTCCTTGTTGGTAGGGAATACTTTTAGCGGCATTTCGGTAATGTCCACGCATCCGAAGTATTCCATGAGCTTCTTGTCCTTCAGATCAGGATAAACGAGAGCCTCTACCATGAGGTGGCGAGCCGCCTTACTTCTGTCTCTCTCGACCTTATATACAACATTGCCATTCTGAACAATGAAATTACCCTTCTTATCCTTGAGAGGTGTCTTGGATTCATACATCTCATTGATTTTCGCAATAGTGTCGTTGTGCAACTGCTTAATTTCCAGCTGAATCACATTGTCATTCTCGTCCTTGATGGACTCAGGACCTGGAACCGTAACAATCTGCTCCACCTTTGCTTCCTCACGCATGAAGTATCTCAAATCTTTATTAGCCATAATGACCTCCTATTTTCTATTCTCAGGCCTCTATTTTGACCTGTAGCACATTTTAAGTTCCATAGACAGTAGTTAATCTGTCTGCATGATTTTGAACGTAAAAAAGGCACACACAAAACCGAAGTTCTGCGTATGCCCCTGCTGTTCATGACTGTCCTGCTTAGGACATATTCTTGGCACCAAAGCTGATGCTGTCCTTTACTACATCTCCATCTGTGTCAAGCGAAATGAGATTGATATCTCCTGTCAGTACAGCTCCAGTCACTGTTACAGACTCGCTTCCGCTTACCTCGTAGAAATCAGAATCCTTATCGGTTCTGATGCCCTGGATTGTAAGCTCCGGAGTGATTCCAGAGTTCTCATACTGCTTAACGATATTATTCCATCTTGCAGTAGTGCGGTACTCGTCAATGCTTCCGGTAATATCTCTGCCAAGCCAGCGTCTGTTTGTTCCCTTATCGCCCAGCATCTTGCCAGACCATACCGTAGGAGTGTAAACAATCGTAAGCTTTACTGCGTCCATTACCTCTACTCCATCAATATATATGTGACCTTCTTTAAGGCTGAGTGGTTTTCTGTTCTCGCCCATATTCTTTCATCCTCCTTATCTTGTTGATACAGAGAAGTACAGTTTCTCTGCTGAATCTACTGCCTGCAGTCCGACATTGAAGAACGTCTCGTCTCCGATACTCTTGCTCTGATCAACGTAGAAGTCGTTTTCTGCATCCACGTTCGTGATTGCTCCCTGCTTCGCATAACTCTGGAGAAGTGCTCTTCCAAGGCCTTCCATGACAAGCCATCCATCCGGGTCATTGTCAAACTTATTCGGAGGGAATGTCAGCTTCAGATCATCTGCAAAGCTGTCATACACGCGGATTACTCTGTTCTTGGAATAATCTGATGTTCTCTCCGTTGTGAACTTATGGAGGCTGTTGATATCATACTCTACGATTACTTCATCCTCCTCGGATATAGAGAAGAAAAACTCTCCGTTGGAGATAGCTTCGATTGCTTCCTCGTTGGTCTTTAAGCCGACAACATCCGTAGCACCCTCAACCGCAACATAGGTATTGGATGTGGTCTTGTCTGCTCCTGCTGTCGCACCTGCCACCCACGCACAAGCCTGTGCATTGGTAAGCTCCTGACCGTCTACTGCATAGGAGTTTGTCACATTGATAATTCCTTCGTAGTCAGATTCGGCATCTGGAAGTACTGCCTGCACAGTCTTTCCACACTGTTCACGAAGATATTTAATCTTTGTGATTACCGCAGTCTTCTGTGAGGACTCGTCTTTAGGGAATGCCATTGTATTCCACTTGATCTTCTCGGAAGCATCCAAAAATGCTGTGATATCGGTGTTCTGCACAGCTCCGTCCGTTCCGCTTTCAAGATTTGTGGATGCAAATGCAGTAAGGTTTGCGGATGTGGATGTTGCTGAAAACACAACATACTTACCAGAGTTTACCGCAATCAGATCAGCGATTGTGGTAAGCCCTGTGTACTCCTCCACCTTGTCTGCACCAAGATATACCCTCACTGCGAAAGTAGAAGCTCCTGCCTCTGCCACGCATGCAACAGCAATATCATTTCCTCTGGTACCGCCATATGCGGCCGTAATGGTCATTCCTCCTGCTGTCTTCGTTGCCTTGTCTCCATTGTTGATAATGTAAACAATAACGGTAACAGCATTCTTGAATGCCTCTCTGATTAGCAGCATAAAGTCGTTTGTGTCATAGATACTGTGTCCAAGCTTTGCCACCTCCGCATCCGGAGACGCAGAGGTCAATTTCAGAATCCCCTTGTCAGGTCCCCATCCAAGCCCGATCAATGGAATGAGTGCGGTACCTCTTGTGGATCCGTTAGGGCTCTGCTGACGTTTTGACTTGAAGTTAATATAATCTCCAGGTCTTTTCTTTGAAACATTTACTTCAAAAGTTCCACCAGCCATGATTTACTATACCTCCTTTTCTAACCATGCTTTAATGTGTTCATGTACTTCCTGGATGGAATACTCACCATCCGGAAGATCTGCAGTTGCTCCTGCAAAAGTGCTTGATGTCACATGAAACAGCTTCATGCAACTCTTTCTGATCTCATCTAAGGAGAACTTCTTTTCTTCCATAACTTTCTCTGCAGTCGGCTGTTCCATAACCTTTTTATCTGCATCTGACTGTCTTCTACTCGGCATTTTGACCTCCTTCTATTTGCTCAGCAATAGGAGTGCCATTGAAATAGAACTCCCTTGCCAGTGTTGCTGCTTTCTCGTTAAATCTCGTGTATCGCTTCCATGAAATCTCAATCTGCCACACACCCTCGTCCGCCTTGGTCGCTTCCATGCTGTCTATTCGGAAGTTATTTCCTGTCCGTTTTCCTTTTTCATCTACCAGCGGCACTTTATAGCGATTCCCGCTTATTGCATGTACTATCTGCGAGCACTTTCCTCCTGCGGAAACATTGTCAATGTCCATCACCTTCGCATATAAGGTAAATGTCGTAGCGTATGTGTTTGTTGAGAAATCCCCGCTTTTCTGGTGCGGAGAAGGATAAAATACACAAGGGATTTCCATATCCTCTGGCACTTCATCAAAATATGCCGGCAGGTTCAGAATGCCGGCAACAAAGTAGTAAAGAGCCGCAATCTCAAATTCCAGCATTTCCTCACCTTCCTACATAAAAAATTGTTGTAACCATTGTTCCATCTTCTGTTCCATGAGCCCAGGAAGCATATCCTCAATACAGCGGACTGCGTCTCCCCAGTAATGTGAGCCTTCAATCCATTTCTGCTTCAAAAGCATTCCTGTCTTAGCTCCCGGCTCATAGATGAAATGCTCTCCCTGCCAGTATCCCGGAACAAACCTGGTATTTACCCCTTTGGGGTTCAGCCAGTGACCTTTATCCGCATACTCTGCGTATTTCACATTGGTGCCGACTTCTATAGTCATGCTTCCCTCATTCAGCACAAAAATGTTATCCTGCTCCCCTTTTGAGAAGCTATTCAGAAGTAGTCTGGTGTCAACTGTCTGTTTCCGGATGATCTCGTCCTGCACAATTCTGAGGAATTCATACCCTAAGCCTTCCATGAAGTTGACCAATTCCTTCTTGAATTCTCCCTGAGCTGCTTTATCCAGTTTTCCAACAAATCCTTTCAGATCTGAAGTGTCAATCTTTACATAAGTTGTAGCCACTATAATGCCCCTTTCACAGTTCCTTTCCGCTGAATATTTACCATAATGTGATGGTCTCTAATGTTGTGAGGCATTTCCGCTGTATATGCCAGTCCGGTATTCTTATTAACAACCTTGTCATTGACACGAACGTCCGTACCTGCCGGAAGCTGTAATTTCCCAGAGTATATGAATTCGTTCGCTGATTCCGTCTGAGTAAGTTCTGCATTAGCATTCACATTGAAATGACACGCTACATCTTCAACGTCCGGAACCTTCGGATATGAGAAACCTGTCTGCTTGATTGCAAACCCCATATCCTTTTCCCCTTTTACCATGTGATAAATATCACACCTATGGTCCAGTAAATCCTCAAATGCCATAAGCGCCTCCTATAACTTCCTAAGTTTCATTGTCACCTTGCCGTTATCAGGCTGGATGATGTAATCATCTAACATCAGAGCCAGCCCCAGATTTTCGGCAATGTCTGAATCATTGTCCATGGTGTAGGAGTAATCATCAAAGGTCTCTGAGCTTTTCGCTCCCTCCTTCTGTGTAATTGCCTGCTTGGCATAAGCTTCAGCCAATAAAATAACTGCCATCCGGACATCCTGTGGCAGCTCTTTTTCGTACTCTTCTGTATCAAATCTGTTATGCGTATGGTAAATAACATATCTTTCTGCTCTGGCTATATCATAGGCAAGTCGAACATCAGACCTTGCCGCCACCTTGGCAGATTCAGAATACTCTTTTACCTCCGCAGGCTGTACCCAAGGTCTCTGCATGTGTTCCTCCTACTCTAATCCAAGCTTAGAAAAATCTACAAGTCCGAGAGCACCATTGATACGTTCAACATACTCGTCATGCTTGCTGCATCCTTCAAGGCTGATATTCTTCTCTTCGGCCAGAGCTAAAAGGTCGGCATTACGCATATGGGATACTTTGCTTGCTGTCAGACCGTCCTCAACTCCTGCTTCTGCGCCAGTTCCATTCTCCGGAGCTTCCGGCTCCTCGTCTTCTGCACCAGTTCCCGTGTTATCGGTATCCAATTCCTCCGCAGGATTAGCAATCACTGGCTGTTCATCAAATCTGCCGGTAGCAAGAAGCTGTTCTGCCAGTCCGTCCTCAACTTCAAAAGGCTCCCCCTTTACACAGGAGAAGCCTCTGATAGAGTAAGAAAGCCCGGTATTAAGTGATAATCGTTTCATAAGGCACCTCCTTAATCAAGAGAAGGCAAGCCAGTAATAATCGCAGTAGCGTCAAGCTCCTCGATGATCGGATCATAATCAAGGTGGCATACATAGAATCTCTTATCCTGCATGATCGCCTCTTTGCCCTCAGTGGTCTTTCTGATCTTCATACCGTAGGTGTTTACAACAACGAGGTTCTTCGGATCCGTAAGGATAATCTTATCGTCACTGATAGACGGACAGGAAACAGTAGGAATGTGTACCGGCTGAGTGTAAACATTCTCCGGAACAGCTCCGCCTTTGCCGATTACCTGATTCATCAGATAAAGTTCCCACTCCTGTGCTCTCTTAGGGGACATGAGCCAACGAAGCTTTCCATTGTTGTACTTATTAGGCAGCTTCTGGAGTGTCTTGTAGAAGATGTCCAGCTTCATGGAGTTTTCACTGGAAGCGTCATATACATGACCGCCGCCGTTGATCTGCTTAATCCAACCATCATTGAGCTTTAAGAAGTCTGCATCTGCAGCTGCTCCAATCTCAATCGCCTCGGAAGCATTCCATACACCCGCAGTATGTGCTTTGATGAACTTGTACAGCTTCTTGTTATTGGTTACGATGTCTCCGATAGCAAATGTATCTGAGCTGTTAAACTCCTTTACCTGGGAAGCTTTCTCGTCGCCATTGAGATACAGGTCCTCAAGGTCAACACCAAGCTGTGTGGTCATGAGGTTTGTAATGACTGCCTCTAACTGCTGACCTTCGATATTCTCACGAAGGGTTTCCTCAGTAATCTCCCAAGGTAAACGAACGGCCTTGCAGGCATACTCGATCACGTTGGTATTTACACCAGCTCTGTAGCCATCATCTGTGTTCTCGACCTTGGCACGAAGAATTCTGGATGCGATACCAATCTTGTCAATCTCACCGCTTTTTGATGTTCTCATGACGTGTCTTACCAGAGGTCCGAGGTTGGTCGCTTCGAATGTCTGCTGAATAAATTTTCTTGCCTGCTCCGGCTGTAAAAGTCCATGAGTAAGGCTGCCGGTCTGAATTGCAGTACCGGCTTTGTTAATGATCTGCTGATTTGTAGGCATAATATTTTTCCTCCTTCTTTTTTGCTTAGAACATGCCTGTCATGTAGTGCTGTTCTGCTTCCTGCTTCTCAACAGTGCCTGCGGCAGAATTGAGGTTGCCCGGAAGTGCTCTGCTCTTCAAGAGCGGCTCGATTGCCTTTGTAACAGGCTCCATGGCCTTGGAAACTGCCTCACCCACCATCTTAGCTACATCGTCTGCATTTACATCAGACTCAGGTTCTGCAGGTGTGCCTTCTCCTTCGCCGCCCTCGCCCTTTGTGATAGCTTCGAGCTGTTTTGTGATAGGTTCCATGGCTTTTGCCACTGCATCCCCTACCATCTGCTGAACTTCTTCTCGCTTCATTTCGTCGTCCTCCTTTTTGACGTTATTTTTTGCTACTGTGTCTCCACCTTCGCCCTCTGAATTATCAGCGAACTCAGACAAAAATGAACCCAGCGTATCATAAATGCCTTTAAGGGCACTTAGATTCTTGGTACTGATACTCTTTCCTGCTTTTTCAACAGGCGCAGGAGCTTCCTTTGCCGCCTTCTCCAATGACTTAACAATACTGCCATCACTCGTAAGAAGCTGCGTGACAATATCATTGAAATCTGTGAGAGCGTCTTTGATGGTCTCCTCGTCAGAGTTATATCCCCATTCCCAGGAGCCAGTATCGGGATTGTAGAAATTGCCTTCCAGGCAGCTTCTAAGCGCATACCATGCAGAGTAGAAGTTATCCTCTTTCACACGTCGTTTGAAATTGTTCTTCACAGCACCTTTCTCAACGACATCGAAGCCCATAGCCTTTGCAAGCTTTCTAAAAAGCCCTTTCGGCTCTTCCTGCTTCTCTACCGGAAGTTCTACATCTTCCTCAGAGTAGACACCAACACCACCCATAGAGAATCCTGTGATATCCCCTTTCTGAATGGAATCCCATACATCAGAGTCCGTAATCTCCATGGTCATGAGCCATGTGCCTTTCTTGATCGTTTCTCCTTCAATCTCCATATCGCATTTTGCAACATAGGATTCGACCACCTCTGCTCCGTCACACTTCTTGAAGCAGTGCTGAAGGTCTACCTGATTGCCGTTCTTGGCGAACCAATAAGCAGCCTTGGTAATCTCCTCCTCCGTCATGTAATTGCCCTGTGTATCCTCTACCATGGGCTCATACACGATACCGGTCACAAAGTGGCTGTCTGCGTCTGCCTTCAAAATTCGTCCAAACGTGGCGAAATTTGCGGCACCGTCCTCTGATTTAGTAATCAGGAACTGCTTTTTATTCGCAGCCTTGTCAACCAACGATACGAAGCTGATTTTTGCATCTGTAATTGCGTATGCTTTCGCAATCTTAGGCATACTCTCAAACCTCCTTCTGGTTTATTTACTGTTTAACGGACAGCTCCGAGATAATAGGATCACCTCCTTCCTCATAGCAAGTAGCGGAAAATGTACAACTTTTTCATCAGATACGAATGCCTTTGCTTGTAACTCACGATGCCACCTCCCTCCCGAAAAAAGGCAATAAAAAAAGCACCCTCTCGGATGCTAATTTCGCAATAATTAGTCTGTATTAAATCTTTCCTCAGATTCTCGTTTGTCAGCCTCGGCAAACTCATCAAAGATTTTCTGTTCCTCTTCCGTAAGCTCACACGTCGGCACCAAGGTACCAGATTCATCATATTCAATTTTTCCTGCAAGTTCCGAAGGATAAATTAACATATTATTCACTAGTCCTTTCCTTAAACAGCTTCTTGACCGTTTTCTCCAACTTAGTGTTCTTTGTGGAAGATACGGCTTCTGCAACAAATTCATCTGGACGTTTTGCTGCGTATATACCTAACTTCTGCTTAATTATACTACGATCAACCTTTAAATTGCAAGCACTCATAGCATCTTCCATAATGGATTTGCAGAACACATCTCCATCAATGGCTTTCCATGTATCATCCAGATTGTCATACATACTTATGGTTTTCTTATATGTAACCATGTGAACCATCTCATGTTTCAGAATTCCATAAGCACCGGACTTCGGTGTCCAATTTCCTTCCTCAACCTGTGATTTTATCAGATTATTGATAACTTTCTGGTCCGCAAAATGAGAGCTTGATATTTTCAGAACTGTTTTTATCTCTGAACCCTTCTTGCTGATTGCAGCTCTGGCGGCATCTGTTCCAAGGTTATCAACAAAACGGATTTCGTCAATGAAGCCATTTAATTGCGGATATTCCTTGTAAAGTCTCTGCATAGCACGATTTACCCGATTAACAGCCTTAATGTCCTGTTTCGTATAATTCGTCTTCTTGACACCTAGGTGAGTTTTTGCCCACTTGTCTGCAGCTTTGGTGTTTGCCTGTGAAACAGATCTGCTCTGCGTTGCTTCATACGGAACAATTCCTGCTTTAGCTTTTTCTTTCTCGCTTTGCTCTTTCTCCCAGCTTCCATCGTCATTGTCAATGAATGCCTGCTGCATCTTCTTCCGTTCGTCTATAGACAATCCCAAGGTTTCCTGATTAACGATTCCCCTGTGAATACAATGGCAGTTTATGCTTTCGCCTGCCGGAAGGTTCGGATCACGAGGAAACATAGGATAATATGTGCCACCGTCCTTGCCCTGCATTTCAAAAGGCTGGTCTTTCGGCACCATCTGCCCGTCCATAGCAACATGGTTCGGGCGAGGCTTAATCTTATGTACCCCTGTGTGTCGCCACTCTTTCATATCAACAACCGGGCTTTGCTGAATGGCTTCCTCTTTCGCTACACTGTGTGCCCTAAGTACCTCAGTTACAGCAACACGTTTCGCTTGGTAGTATTCCGTTCGCCAGCCTCCGTCCATAATCTTGCGTGTCAGCGTTGCAATATCATCCCCATTCGCTATCGTTTCCTGGATAAGGTCAGTGATCTGCTTATGGGTGTTTACTTTCATCAGATTGCCGAGCTGTTCGCTCCATGAGGCGAACCATTCAGATGTTCTCTGCCGTAAAGTGTCTACCACAAGCTCTCCATCTGATTCCTGTATATATACTGTTGCCAGCTTCGGGATGTTGAGCTCATACATCGCATTGGCTGCTTCGGTAACCTGTTCCGCTATGTCGTCTTCATCGATCATATCAGAGACATTCTCCTGTGCGGCATCCCAATCTCCATCTGCGGCTTTAAGAGCAGTGACAAGAGCAGTAGTCTGGGAATGAAGAATGTCGGCGATTTCCTCCTCTAAAGAGTTTATCTCCGACACTGTATCCTTCGGCTCTGCGTAGCCTTCCTCCTTCAGCTCGTCCTCAAGGTCTTCGTCAGCCTTTGCCAAGTATCTGTCTATAGCATCATAGATTGGATCAGCATGAGCGATAATTGCTTCCGCCACCATCTGGTAATACTTCGACTTGTCAGCCATATCAATCACCAGCTTTCTCTCGGTATGCTCCCAATGCGTTTCTGATTTCCTTCATAATTGGAACCAGCTCTGCATCATTCAGCTCTGCTTTCTTTATCTGTCCGTCAAGTATGGCAAGTTCTTCCTCGGTAACCGTTTTCTCATTGCCCTGTGGCTTTGTATTTTGACCTGTAGGCTCGTTTCCGGTCGTTTGCGGTTGTTCTCCTGCTCCCGCTCCTAAATTCGCCTGTAGCTGGCTCTGGGTGACTGTTCTGGAATATGCCAGAGGAACGTTTCCCCATTCTCCGTCATAGTCAGCACATCCATCTTTACCGAGGACTTCATAGGTGTACTCCTTGGCAAGGTTCGGTGTTAGTCCTCCGGCTCTCTCTGTGATATTGAGTATCTTCTGGATATCGTCCGGATTGGTTATATCCGGTTCATCAAACCTAGCTTCAACGTGCTTGAATCCATATCCATTCAGCAGCTTGTTGTTGATTACCCACGCAAGAGATGTTCTTTCCGGCTGGAATACCTGCTTTTCAGTAACCTCCATAGCTGTCTGTGCAGTAGCTCTGTTAAAATCTGTCGTGTATCCGACATACAGATCTGGAAGCAGGAAAGCTGACTGTGTTTTCTTCCTGCCATTCTCCTGATACTCCTGGAACAATTCATCTTTCTGTAGGATTGAGGCAAGGTCTTTTATTTCGACCTCCGGTTGCTTCTGGTCTTGGAACGCTGCACCCGTCTCATTGTTCTCTGTTTCAAGAATCAGGAACGAATGCTGTCCCTTTTCCCCTTCGATCTCATTCATGTATGTTTGGAGCTTCGTGAATGCATCATCAGAGAGCGTTCCACCCTTAACCAGTATCATCAATGGTGTATGCCTGCCCTTGCGGAAGTATGCGTTATTCAGAACCTCTGCTCTCCTGTTTCCGTCAACAGTGAGTACCTGTCCTATCCACCGCACTTCTCCATAAGGCATACTGCCAAGTCTGAAATCAATTATCTCATTCGCCTGATCGTCAATATCGACCGGCTCCGTATCTTCCTCAGTGACATATTTTCCAGTTCTCTTATCCATAATTCGCGGATCTCCAAACTCCTTAAAGTAAACTGTCCTGCCGGCTACGTTCTGTCGGAACTTTCTGAACTTCTTCTTTCGCATCATTCTCTCGCCCTTATAGAAAAACTCTGTCTCGATATAAGGCTCTAACGGATATGTCATGTCGATTGACGGAGTATCAATGATAAACTCCAGCTGTACGACATTCCCTTTCATATCCCGGATAACCTCGCAATATGATATTCCGAATGTCTCTCTGTCCCGAATCACATTCTCGAAGACTTCCTTCGACATGCAGTCCATATTGAGCAGATCGATGACTCTCTCCATCGCATTCCATTCCGCCTGCATCTCTGTGGTTTCTTCCTCGTAGTCCTCGCGGTATCCAACGCTGATTCCAAAGCCTGCTATATTGCTCTTATATGCTCTTATGCACTGCGGAAGGATAGTGGAATTGTCTACAAGCTCCTTCAACCCTCTCATGTCGATAGGGTGCGTAATCCATTCAGATGCATTTACAGCATTTACCATGCTCAGCTGTTCGCTTTTATCTGACTTTTCAATCGGTTTCTGGCTTTCAACAAAAACCGTTGGTGTCTCCCCGAAGTTATCTGCCTTCACAATCTTGACACCAACCTGTCTGACCGGTTTTTCCTCAGACATTATTTTTTCCCTCCTTTCTTCTTGTACGTCATAGGCAAGCAGACAAGCAGTATGCAGTCGGCTTCATCCGGAGACGTAAGCCCTCTGTCCTTCATATCTTTCTTGCTTTCAACCTTCTGTTTTGAGTTACTTGTAAAAGAATACTTCCTACACGACAGCTGACCTATGAGGTCGTTATCATCAGGAAGCAGTATCTCCGGCTTATGCGGTCGCCCCTCTTCATCAAACGGAGCAATCAAGTCCTTAACCACACCCATCATGTACGTTGTGGAATCCACGTAATACCGATGGCTGATAGGCTGTCCGAAATTGACTGGAAGCAGGTGTGAATCCTGCCATACCGCAGGCTCTGTTCTGGCATAACTGCGAAGCTGGTCAACGACACCGCCGCCAACACCGCCATCATCCACTTTAATACCTATTGGACCAGTATATTTATATTTGCTCCTCAGCTGTTTATAAAGGATTGCTATATTACTGGCTGTCCATGTTGTGTCCTGCCCGTTGTACTTCTTGAATATCTTCACAACCTCATTGATGCGGAAGCCTATGCATGTCTTATCATCACCAAATCTGGCAACGTCACAGCCAATCTCAATCTTATCTATTAGCGACGGGTCCTGTGGATATTTCCGCCCTTTATCGTCTGTATATATGCCTAATGCCCTTGCTGTCCTCTCGGATATCTCCGTCTTACAACTCTGCTCTAACCATGAAATGGGGATGAATACATCATCTTCCTGCTGTGGAAACTCTCCATAAACACGAACACGAACAACATTGCTATCCGCTCCGTACTTCCGCTTCATGGCTTCGATATTCTCTTTGTTGGTACGCTTGCTGTGTTCTGAATTGACCGTATGGCACTTATAGAGCGAACGGTCTACAGTGTGGCTGTCGTAGAATGTTCCGGAGGTCTTTGTCGGGTTCCCCATCAACAGAAGCTTGTTGTTCTCTCCTGCAAGAGTACCTGTGATTGCCTCCATGATAGGATCCGCAACACCGGAAGCCTCGTCCACAATGAATAGCATGTTATCCTCATGGAAACCCTGCATATTCTCTGGCTTTGTAGCAGTCCTAGCAACAGCAAACCAACGCTTTTCATAGCCAATCATATAAACATAGGTCTTTGTCCATTTAAGGAGCATAGGAAGCAAAGGAGAGTTGTTCATCCACTTGTCAACCTCAGACCACAGTACATCATGGAGCTGCTGCTTCGTCGGAGCTGTCGCAACTATTCTTGGATATGGATAACATACCAAGAACCACAGAAGCAGTGCCGCCTCAAGACCTGTCTTTCCGACACCTTGGCCAGACTTGACCGATACCCTCGGGTAATCCCTCAGATCATGTGCAACCTCGATCTGCCAGTCATCCGGTTCAAACAGTAGAACCTCTCTCATGAACATTACCGGATCAGCTTTCCATTTCGGTATGCTGTCCTCCAGGAAGTCATTCAGCCATTGGTTATCATCCATCCGAATCCCTCCTGTTCTGTAGCACCTTCTCAGCCCACATCCTTACAACGTCATTGCCTTTATTGCCGCCGTCAATCTTCTGGTGCTCAATGTGCATCTTAGATAATGCCTCGATTGCCTTAGTCTTCTTGGACTGTACGTTGGATAACTCTGATTCCAGCCTTGCTATGATCTGGTCTTTGTTATCTGTCTGGGTAAATACCGAATATTCATTGCCCGGAAGTCTTTCTCCGGCAGCAACCTTTTCTGCTATCCTTCTGGCATATTCCTCTTTATCCTCGTCATTCTCAAATGTCCGCTTCCGCTCCGACCTCTGCGAAAATGCCAATGCCACAGGGCTTTCGCTGTTGCGGTATTTGTTGATTGCTTTCATAATCCGTCGTTCCCTGACCGAGAAAAGCTGTATCTGCTCTATCAGCAGTTCTTCCTCATCCTTTGGCATATCCTCAATGAGATTCTTCTCGTCTTCATCCAACGTATCCCAGTAGACAGCCGAGTACCCTCCATGCTTTGTCGCATCTGGCGGCTTAGCATTCGGATTGCCTCTACCTCCCACTGCATTCTTGTTGCCCTTCGGAGCACCTCTCTTACGTGGAACGCTCCCTTTATCCGAAGTGGAACGCTCCACTTGTTTTTTTTTGCCATTATCAGCTTTGGTTGGGCTAAGCTTTGCCTCCCATCCGTCCATGGACTTCCACTTCCGTACCTTGTTGGCCGGAACCTTTAGCTTTTCAGCAATTTCAACAAGTTTAAGGCTTCCTTTGCTTTCCAGATATATTTTCTCAGCCTGCTTGCGTTCATCACTTCTCTTGTCCACATTTGGACTTCTTGGTGTTGGCATTTACCTCCCTCCCATCAGCTTTGATATTGTTTCGTGGGTATATGAAAAAGGGGAAGCACTCACACTCCCCCGCAATTACGAATATTTCTCGTTTTATCATTATATCTTCGTTATATATTCCGCTTTGGAAAAGTTTTTCTTCTCCTGTACCATCATTTTCAAGAAGTCCTCCTTGGAAAACTCTGATAAACGGAATATTTCCTCCGGTCTCATGCCAAGCTGCTTGCCGATTTCTTCTACCGACTTGCCCTCTTCCATGAGCTCTTTGACGATTTTCTTCATTGGTTCGAGCAGGTGTGTACCTCTTGCCCTGTTATGGGTAACGGTGCCGTAAATATTACCTGCCTTGTCCTTGTGATCAACGATAACGACCAGCACCTTGCCTCCAAGACGTTCAAACAGCGTTCTCTTGTCCTTTTCTGAAGGTGGCACATACTTCCATTCCGGACCTGCAACAGTCCATCTGTGGAATCCGTCAATAATCGTATAATCTGGTCTTACAACAATCGGAAGCGTCCATCCATTTGTGAAAATAGATTGTGTGAGCAGTTCAAGGTTTTGCTTTGATACCTTGTTCGGGTTGTAATCATTCGGCTTTACCAATGTCCTGTCTACCCATTGGAGAGTAGAGGAAGGCTCCATAAGCTTATCCATTCTTCTTCGCCTCCTCCCTCTTAGCCTCGGTAATATACCGGCCATATATTCTCTGATAGAGTGCCCTGTAAGAACGGAGCTTAGGATCTCCGGAGATAAGCCCCTCGTAAATAGCTTTGTAATCCTTATCCGTTGCTATTGCCGCAACAGATATGAAGAAATTTCGGTATCTGGAAGCCACATACCGTTTATGCTTTGTTGTAAAATAAATGTCCATGTTATTGAACATCTCTATAAGCTCTGCCTTATAGTCTTTCTTCCCCTGCCCGCTTTCATTGTTCTTTCGTGCGGCTGTGCTCCTGCCAAACATCTCGCTGTCCCAATACAGTGCTGCGAGATATGCATTAGGTTCTCTGCGTGTTACCCTCTCCATAAGGTCAGGGTAATACTCATTCATCTTCACAAGGCTACGTGCAGTATCCACAGAAAAGAACTGTGATACCCTCAGCTGACCTTTTCGGGTTCCTGCCTGCCACAAGAACAGGTAAATCTCCGGAATGTCAACATGCTCATTCAGCAGGTAAAGCCATACGTCATTGTTTGTCCAGTCATAGATTGGAAAGACCTGGTGCTTATTCGTCATTGTCTTTCCTGCCTTTATCATGGATGCAATGTTCTGTAATCTCTGCACCGATTCTGCTGTCCGTATTCCTGTTATTGTGATTCCACTCTGACAGGTTCTCGGAAGGAAGTCTTGGTACGCATCAATCCTCGGTCTGAGGAGCGGATGATTCCTGATTGCAAATGCAGGCGGTCTTCTTACCCACACATTCTCTTTTGTGTGATCCCAGCAGATAAAGGTTTCATCATTCGATAATTCGTTGAAGCAGTTGTAATGTTTTACTTCCAGACAATACCATTCAAATCTGGCACCCATGAGAAGAAATCTCTTTCTCCAAGTCTTTACAGTCTCCTCAATGCATGGGAATATGGCTTCCTCGTCTATGAACTGCACTACAAGTTGGCTTGGATTGATCTTTCCTCTCTGCACAAGGTTGTAAATCAGCTGTGCCATGCATAAGCTGTCCTTCCCGCCGGAAAAGGACATATATACCGGCAGTCCGTTGTTGAATACGTTTGTGATCCGTATTTCAGCAGCCTTTACAACATCGATGCTGGACTCACATCTCTTTACAGCCATATCTTCTCACCGCACTTCGGACAGATAACGAATTTCTTTACTTCGGCGGTTTCTTCGTCCTGCTCCTCATGGACAGCATCACTTGTGGTTGTAATAGCTGTATTCTGTGGATTTTCATTGGTACTAGAACCAGAATCCGGCATATTTGGTTCTGTGGGCTTCTGGCTTCTCTCTGTCCTGTCTCTAATCGCCTGTATCTCTGATTCATCAAGAGTGCCATATTCCGATAGTTTCTCGGTCACTTCTTCGGCATCTGATACCATCTGTTTCAGTATCTCTGAATCGAAACCAGGAATATCAAGGTCCCCCTGCAGATCTTCCAAGAAAGAATTGAGTGTGTCAAGGTTCTCGATACCCAGTGAGAATATCTTGTTGTCAGCAATCATAAGTTTTTTCTTCTGGTTCTCTGTCAAATCAGTGTACTGGTACACCAATGCTTCCTCATACCCCATACGGAGCAGGGTTTCATATAATCCGTTGCCGGCGAGGATTACATTCTTCTCATCAACAACAATCGGTCTAATCTGCCCGAACATCTTCACGCTTCGCTCAAATTCTCTGAGCTGTTGCTCTGTATGGATGCGGACATTTTTCTCAGGTCTTACCATATCGGTAAGCTTCATAGTAATGCTATTCATAATGTTTCCTCCAAAATATTATTTTGAAGGAGAGTGACGTATAAACCATCTGCAAATGGTGTGTTACTCCAAGCCCTTTAGAAATTCTTTTGCACTTGGAATTTTCTTGGCAGCTTCTTTCACTATATCCGGCTCAATCTCGTAGACCTCTTTCCATCCGTTTTCGATGGATCCCGTCCATTGTCGTGCCGCCCATGGATGGGTGCCGCATAAATATCCGTTTTTCCAATCATAAATTGGAGGCATTACCAAATTGTAATAATGGATATATGCCAATACTTCTTCATGGCTCCAATCAGCCAGAGGACTAAAACGTGTGACACCTTTTCCGTCCGTATATATATTGCTCCCTTTTCCGACGTAGTTTCCATCAGCTCTTCTGCGTCCAAGCAAGATCATATCAAGCTCATGAGCCTTATAATACTTTGCCTGTCCTCTGTGTTGAACAATATGAAACCATTGCGCCGCAGTGTTGGAATCCTGCGGGAACAGCATCTGCGGGTGTTTCACAAGCCATTCAATATCCTGCCCTGTGTTTATAATCTCCAGTTTAGGAGGCTTATTCCTATCCACCCATTCTGTAAATGCTGAATACTCTAAATTACTCACTACGAGGACGCTATCCTCTATTCCTGCTTGTCTGCAGACATCTGCGAGCACCAAGGAATCTTTGCCACCACTCCATGCAACAGCGGCTTTCTTTCCCCTTGCTGTATCCATGATTGCTTTTACTGTTTGTCCCACTTTTTCATCAAGTTCTGATTTTGGGACAAGCTCTTCTATGTGCTTCATAACATTCAGCCATGCATCATTGCTTATCTTCTGCTTTCTTCCAAGTCTTTCATTTCCCATGCCCGTCTCGCTCCCTTCTTTTTGGGATTTTTGAGACAGCCAGTGCGATTATTCCAGACGAGAGGACAGTTATCAGGCTTCCAGCTGTTTTATATGCTGACAGGTTGGAAATCGTCCCGTAGGCAAAAATAGGAAGCCCTACAAGGAACGCTGTAAGCACTCCTGCGACAACTCCGCTTGCCGTAAGCCTCACATTCATCAGAGTAAGCATGGTAGGCAACATTGTTGTGGCTCTAAGCGTGCAGTAAAACAAGAACATGTGTGTTACTGTCAGTCCCGGAATATTTGCAATCAGTATTCCAACAATAAGCAGGACGATCATGGATGCCTTAGATACTTTTATCTGGTCTGCATCCTTCAATCTCGCTGTGGCTTTCAGATCCGTTGTCAGTGATGCGATTGCACACAGGTTACTATCCACTGTGGAAAGCAGTCCGGAAATCAGCATGAACATGAATGGAATGATTACCCATGCAGGGAATATCGCCTTGATCAGCTCAAAGTTTACCATTCCTGTGTCTGCCGGAATAAATCCTGTGCCGGACGCGATAAATCCGAGGATTCCCATTGAAAGTGGAACGACCGCAAACATCACAGCTCCAAGACCGAATGAGCGTCCGATCCTGTCTTTTCTGATTGAAAAAGCTCTCTGCCAGAAGCATTGGTCTCCAAAAGGTCCGGCAAACAGTCCGATTGCCGTAGGCAGTCCAAATCCCAGAAATACTTCCAAACCTTTCTCTGAAAACAGGTGTCCGTATTCCCCGCTTGCTCCTGCAATCTGAATGGCAGCTGTTCCCCCATTAAGCTTCAATGCCCATGGAACGAAGATTGCACATGCCAACAGCAGGAACACCATCTGGATTGTGTCCGTAAAGACAGAAGCCTTGATTCCGGAAATCTGCGAATAAGAAAAAGCTATGACTGCCAGTACGATAGTCATAGCCCATAATGGTAAGCCCGTTGCCGTACTCAGTATCTTGCCTCCTGCTAACAGTTGAACCGCAGTTGACAGGATTGTAAGTGCTGTGAGCTGAAAGAGATATACTCTCTTCACCGGCTCGGACTTGTATTTCTTGTGCATATACCCGGAAAGCGTGATTCCGTCCGGCATATCCCGCCGGATTTTTCTTGCAAATGGAATGAACAGGATCAGGCATAAAATATTCGGCACTAAAAACCAGAACAGCCCTGCAATGCCATTCGAGTAGGCTTTCTCTGCCGACGTGAATAAAGCCGGCGCCCATATCCAGGTTGCCGCAATGCTCATTGCCGATACCACCATTCCCATATTTCTGTGTCCTACATGGAAGCTCTCGCCTCCGTCTTCTCTTTTCGTAAAAGCTTTTGTCGCACCCACCATCAAGAGTGCGTAGACAATCAATGCGATTATCCCTTGCATTTTGTTACCTCCTTCGGTTTTTATAGTCGAAGGAGCAACAAAAAAGCACCGAGTTTTTACCCGATGCTTTACGATTTAGAATTTTACGAATTCCACTTTACCACTTATATATTTGAACGTCAACCGAAACTTTTTTGAAATGGGGGATTTATTGTAATGTCAAGCCATCCACCCCAAAAATAAGAGCTGACAGTCTTTCGAGAGCAATTTTCTCGTCAATGTATGTCGTGTCGTTGGATACATTCCACTTCTCAGCAAGCTCTTTCCTACTTATTTTGTCCTCGGATATGTATAATCCGTATATGATATCATATCTCCGTTTGTCCAGCTCGTTTGAAGACTTCTCGCAGCATACCTCAAAGATTTCCAACATCGTCCGGACGTGGCTTACGATAATGCCGGTTCTTGTGGCACTGTTCTTAATACTCTCCACCACCAGGACATCATTGTAAATGTTCATCATGCTTTCGAGGATATCTGCAGCTGACTCCTCCATCTGTGTCCTTCCGAATACGGAGTTTTCCGCATTCTCCTGTAACATGCGGAAATTACGGAGCAGAAGCTTCGTGTTATGGAGCCTTCTGTCTCCCCGTTTCTTCTGCGATTTCTTCAATTCTTCGACATACTTGTCTATGCCTGCGTTTGCTCCTACCTCAGCCGCCTTTTCAAGAAGATCGTGTAAATCTTCGGGACTTAATGCTATGAGGGTAGAGTGTGCGTTTTCATTTCCATCCATTGATCAGACCTCCCTAAAAATATTCCGGTTCCTGGTACCGCTTTATCCGAAATGCTTTTCAAGAAGACCTAACAGGTTTCTTGCTTCCTCCTCTGTAAGTGTAATGCCTTTTCCCATTTTTTCATCATTAGGCGACCAGTCTCTGATATCATACTTAGGATCAGCATCATTCCAGCTTACCAATCGGAGTTCTTTGTTCCACCCGTTGGTGCCTTGTCTTATTATACCAATTTTTTCTATCGTTGTACCTTTGATTTCTGACATTTTACATTATTCCTCCAATTCGTTGTTAAAGTTTTGGTCTATTTGTTGGCTCGATCCGGCTCATGTGTACCTCTGTCTCAGCTCCGTTCTCCTGCATCTTCTTGTTGTAGAGATAAATCTGGTTGGAAACCTGCTGTGGTGTCATTTTCATTTCATCCGCAATGTCCTTAACCTTCCACCCTGCCTTTTTCAGAGCCATAATCTTGCCTACATCATACTTTTTCTTTCCGGTCGTGCTTTCATCTTCCGCCGCCTCAGATACGGTTTCCTGCGCTTTTGCTTCACTTTTAGCAGGTTCGCTACGCTTTCCCTCGTTTTGATCACATTTTTCCTTATTTTGATCACGCTTTTCATCGTTTTGAGACGGTTTTAACGGCAATGTACGCACATATCTCCGGATATCCTCCGTACACTTCTTGCAGAAAAGCCAGCTTTCAAACTCATTCTCCTCCAACAGATCTCCCTCTGCTTTATCTCTGGTATTTACGGACACGAAACCATGCCTTTTCTCCTTTGTCATTTCCACTCCGCACCGATCGCAAAAATACTTAATCATCGTCATTCCCTCCTTTCGGCATTTCTATAAAATCACTCAGTTCCATTTGTCCCGGCACCTCATAATCCCAGTCATCCACAGGACTGCAATCTCCTTTGGCTGCTCTGGTTTTCTTTGGCCGAGGTGGCATTATCTTCTTGTAACATACCGGTCCGTAACCTCTCAGGATGCTCTCGGCATCCTTTAAGGCTCGCCCGCATTTCTCGCATATCATGCACTCTCTCCCTGGAAATCAAAGACATACGCTGTGTTTTCGGAGATACCCTCTGTCGAAAAGTCGCTCCACGCATGCCCTTGCCTGTAAATTCTTCCGGCAAGTATGTCCAAAGCATACTCTTCACGTTCAGCATCTTTCTTTAGCCACACGCAACTTGCCTTTACATGGTCTATAATCCGCTGTAACAGTGCCTCAGATCCGGATGCAGCTACGCATTCTCTCATGATTTCAAGCCATTGCTCCGGAGAAAATTCTCCGGCATCGGTCTCATAATACACCGAGTACACCATTGTTTCTTTCTTGTGCCCCATGCGATTGACGTAATATCCTCCGGTGCCTCTTGACCTACCTTGTCTGTTGCGAATCCTGTAGTCTTCCAGCCTATGTACCTGCATCAGCCCACCTCCTTAACCCTCGTAACATGGGAGCAACGGAAGATTGGTCCCATAGTGTTCCCTCCCTTGTCAAGCAATGCATAATAATTATGCTTCAAGTATAGGTTCGGATTATGCTTAACTGCGTCTGTATTGGTCTTCTGCAGACAGCCCTCGTAGGCTCTTCCATCAAACAGCAGCACCTTGACCTGTCTGCCTATGTATGTTTCAAGCTTTTCTCTCTTCATTCACTGTTTCCTCCATTTTCTCAAAATAGAATTTGATAGGTTCTCTGTTCTCCTGTACCATGCCATATCTGACTGCAATATTATATGTGCATACATCCCTTGCCAGCCTGTCCGGTATCTTCTGGAGCTGTTTCCGGAATTCTTCCAAATCCATGGTTGCCTTATAACGATTGCATGAGCCACAGGCCGGCATGAAATTTTTAATATCATGCACATCGATACCTGTAAAATCCTCTGTGTACTCATAGTTTCTCAGGCAATACAGGTGATCGACATTGAATCCCTTTTCCGGAATTTTGCAGCCACAGTACGCACAATGTCCGTCATACTTTGCGTACACCCGCTTTCGCACTGATTTTGGAATCGGTTTTCGCATTTGACTTCACCTCACAATCCTTAGTTTTTCTCTGTTCTTCCTCGCATGATAATCGTCTATCATATACTCCTCGCACTCTTCCCTTTCCATATTTTCTGGGCTCTCTCCATCAAAATTATTGCATATATCGCAAAAGAAGCACGGGTGCCAGTCATATGGTACTTCTTCCGGATTAACAGTAAGGCTCTCTGCATTATTGATACACGACCTGCATAAACAGTAGTAACATGGATCCACCATCGGAACTCTCTCTTGCTTATGTTCCGGTGGCTTTTCCTCTGTTATATTCATAAATTTATCAAATGTTAGCTGACCGTTCATGGCTATTCATAGGTCGGCTCTGGCTTTGTATCGGAATAAACAAAATCCTCGTCTGCAGTCTCGTCTATGATAATTCGTGCATCCGCTCTCTGCAGTTTCGCAAGAAGCAAATCAAACTTATTCATGTGCCTAAGTGAATATATGTCAGGATTTGTGTCTGTTCTAATTTCCCATCCGGCTTTTCTATCCCCTGTCCAGTGCGAAAGACGTACTGTTCTGTTTAATTTATCCTGCTGTTCTTCATCATCCACTGTAAAGTCAATAGTTGCATACTTGAATGAGCTCCAGCTTCTCTCACCCTCTTCTTCGAATTCAAAATGTACATCCATCGCCTCGTATTCAGCATTATCCTCTATCACAATCTCTCGGCCCTCTACCTCCATATCACCGGCAACAAACTTCTTATATTCCTTGAACAAATCAGATATCTTTATATCTGTTTCCTGCGGTTCTTCCATCATAAACTTAAAATTTTCCAACAAATTTTTGTTGTCAGTAAGGACAGACTTATTGACCATTTCCGTAAGAAGTGTGTCCAATTTTACAATGTATCCACTCATGTCGTAGCTTTCAATAAACGGAACTAAAACCTGCTCAACTCTTTCTTTGACCGCCTTTTCAAGCTTTCCATAATTAAATGAACTAGCTATTGCTTTTTCTATTCCATCCGTCACCTTTTCTCTAATAATCTGGTCAACAGTTCCATCCGATAGGATTTCATCTGTGATTCTCTTAATATCTTCATCAAAATTTGCCATGTCTCTTTCCTCCTAAAGTTCAGTTTAAATGCTGCTTTCTTATCGCAAAAACAGCAAAACCGTCTTTCATTTTTCGATAGAAAGCTAATTTTTTCCAAAACCTTCGTCCTGCTTGTACCAGTCAGCTCCGCATTTTTCAAAAGCAAAAATCGTAATATCTAACGCACCACCATCTACAATCATGCTTGTAATTTCTGCTTCTGTTGCTCCAAGTTCAATTAGACGCTTTCTATTATCTTCATTATCTTCTACGAGCACATAAACTATCTCGTCACTATCGAAATCAACATCTGCAACTTCTAATTCGTTTAATTTTTCTATAATTTCATTCACGTTTTTTGTCTCCTAAATTCTAAATATGTTCAGTTTATTAATCCAAGTAGTCTCTTATATCGTCAACGGAACTAGCAAGGAAGCTGTCAAAGACCTCATCAATTTTTTCAAGCAATGGCTCGTTATCGTATCCCTCATTTTCCATTTGGTCTGCAAAGCCTTTTTGTTTACATCTAAAAAGACCGTTTCCCTCTCTCTCCCACTCTTTTTTATATAAGTTTCCATCTACCTCTAATGTTTCATTTACACCATTTTCTATTGTTTCAATACTGTATCTCATTGTTCTACCTCCGCTAATTTCTAATTTTCATATCTTTTGTCTTTAACTTCAACAAACTCTTTTGAATTACGCTCTACGATAAAAATGATTCCATCGCTTCCTTTGACTGTCATATAATTTGCGGTATCTCCCAAATCAATAACAATTTTTCCGTTAACAATTTGTGCTGTTGCAAATATTTTTCTTCCTGTACTCATGATTACTACCTCCACTAAATCTTAATTATGTGTATCTCTAAAGTTCTCCATTGCCCACTTATTACCGGTTGCCTGCACATTTGCTCTAACTCTCTCCTGTGGTGTAGAACCTCTGCCAACACATGCGAGTATGGATTTCCTTACGGAGCTTCCCTCCGTCAGCCCCATTGCGTCCAGAGCCTCCTTTGTTCCACACTCATCACAGATCATCGTCTTGTTGTCCACCCTCGACAGAGCTCTTAGCCATTCTGTATCTCTTCCACATTTCGGACACTTCATATTTTCTTTCATGGCCGGTGTGATTGCCGCACCAATGGTCTTTGCGGTATGCACCCATACAGTAATTCACATGAATGCAGCTTCTACACATTTCCTCCGGATCCATTACTCTCCTTTCCGGGCGGTGCACCACGACCGCCCTGTTTTATTTCGTGATATACATTATTCCTGACCATGAGGTAGCTTGGTGCCTGATTGCTGTTCCAGATATTTCTTATTGGCGGCTGATATAACCGCCAGCACATCCTGTAATCTGCATGTGATCAGCAGATTCTTCTCCGGTATCTCTAATGTAATGATACCTCCCTGCACAGTTGATGTGATTTTAATATCACACTGCTCCAGATTGACTGCTCCGCCTTTCCGTAGGCTCTTTCCATTGCGGATTTTTCTTATCACTGCTTTTCCGTCTATTACCATTGCATCTGTAAATCCTGCCATTTATGCCTCCTTGAAATTTACCGGAAGTACCAGGGCTGTCATATCGCTATCATCTGCCTTAATAAGAGCAGGCTGTTTGGCCGAGGTAAGTTCCAACGTTACTGTGTCACATTCAAAAGCCTTGAGGCTGTCCATCATAAGCCTCGGATCAAAGGCGATCTTCAAATCTTTCTCAAATGGTTCGATTACCGGAATCTCCTCGTGAAAGTCTGCCATGGTGCTTCTGTATGTAAGTCCAATGGTGTCTCCGCTCATGTCCATGATTACAGGTGCCTTGTCTTCTGCCGAGCCGCAAAGCCTTGCACGATTGATAGCTTCCATTAACACCCTGCGGTCAATGATTGTGAATATTTCCCCACTCATGAACATTTTCTTGTACTTGAAGTATTCGCCCTGGATAATTCTGGTGTAGACCTCATATTCCTCCGACTTGAATAATGCTCCGTTTCCGTCATGGTAGATGGAGACATCACCCTCGAAGTCCATCTTCTTTACATTCTCCATAGCTGCTCTCGGAACGATAATCTGGAACTCGCCCTCATAATCGATGCAGTCCCAGGCAATCCTGTGTCCGTCCAGACCGACAAAATTCAGCTTTCCATCCATGCATTCAAGATACATGCCAAGCATCTGCTGATTGGATCCGCTTACAGCAACCGCATAAATTACATGGTCGATTGCCTTTTTCAGCTTTAATGCCGGTATCTTGGCAGGCTCTTTGTCTGTATCAATGCTCTTTGTGTAGGCAAACAGCTCTGCGTCCAGTGTCTTGAACTGGTTCTTGATCGTTCCTGTCTTGATAACAAGGTTTCCTTTGCTCACGCTGACTTCAAGCTCCCCATCCGGAAGACTGCCGATGAAATCAAAGGCTTTCGCAGGGATGATGAATGGTTCTGTTTTCTCCTCCATGCCCTCTAATTTCGCCTTAACGGTCAGATTTGTGTCCGAGGCGATTAAATACCCGTCCGAACATAAAACTCCTTTCAATGCCTCAATCGTGGTCCTTGATGGTACTATTCCTTTCAGCTGTCCTATTTTCTTTGACAGCTCACTTTTATTGATCCTCATAATTCTTCCTCCGTATCACTCAAAATAACTTCTACCCTTGGTTCCTCTGAATAATATTTCTCACAGGTAATGCTCACCACCTGTGAATCGTCATGGTATGCCAGATGGTTCAGCGCATCTGCATATACTTTGACAACATTATCGATATCCGGTTTCTTGGTTGGACGTTCCTCTCCGTTTGCCATCATCTGTTTTCTTTTCTTGCTTGCACTGGCCGGAATGGTGTAATATGCCTTGATCTGCATCATCACAGGAACCTTTTCCGGAAAGCTGCCCTTGCACTGCCTCCGGTACTCCCATCCGATCAAGTTCTCATACACCAGCGTGGCTTCCGGTGTCCTTGGATGTGCCGCAGGATTCATGGGATTAAACCTCGGACGTCCTTTCCCTTTTGGCTCCCCCGGCACTGTAAATGCCCTAACCATTTGAAGCTCCCAGGTGCTTTTCCAGAATTGCCTTTATATCTGCAAGCTTTGTGGTTCCAATGCCTTTTACGCTGCCAATCTCGCCGATAATCTCAACAATATTTACAGCAGGCTTGGCAGGAGCAACTTCTTTCCCACGATGAAAGCCCTCACTCCTTGCTTTCTCTACTCTATCCTCCACGTAATGTACCAGCTGTTCGTCTGTCATTTTGCGGATTTTGACCGCTTTCTCATGAATCTTGTCCTCATCAACTGTTCTGCGACAGCTTCTTTTCTTCGCCATTTTATGCTCCTTTCGTTCGTTCCTGCTGGCATGCGATATTGCAATACCAGCAGTGTAATCTTTATAGCCCTCGCTGTTCCGGCACCACATATTACATACTCAGTACAATCCGACTGGCTGATAACTCATAAGCTGTGTGTCGCTCCGAATTATCCTCACTAATTTTCTTTACATATTCACGGCTCTGGATTCTTCCCTGCAGCTGCACTCTCTGTCCAACCTCTAATGTTGATGCAAATCTCGCATTTCTGCCCCATGTAATACAAGGAATGTAATCTGACTTTCCATAAGCTCTGTTCACAGCAATGAGCAAATCTGCAATTTCCCTGCCAAGTGGAGTCTTTCTATAAACTGGTTCTTTGCAAACGTATCCATCAAGATCAATATGGTTTTCTCCAATAAATTCATCTTCAGTTACTGGATTCAATTCTACGGCAAACACAGAGAGTATCAGGCGGTTCTTTTTCTCTTCATGTCTGTTATAAGAGCGGAACTGACCGACAACCTCATACAATTTTCCCACCTTAATGTCTTCAATATTGCACATTCTTTCTGAAACCATAACCGGCACTGTATCAATGTTTCCGCTTTCTCTCGGAATGTTCATGTCAAAAACATAAAATCCTTCTCCGTACACCTCGTGGCTGTATACCGGTGTTCCTGCAACTTCTCCTGCTAATACTACTGCGTTATTTTCAAATCTGTTTTCTGCATTGTTACTCATCTTTTAATCCTCCATATAGTCAAGTTTTGGGAGTTCAACCCCCATATTTTTACAACTGTTCTCAAAGCATGCCCTGCACAGGTAGGCATACTGTTTAGCTGGTGTACCTCTTTTTGATCTTGCCATCAATGCAACCATCTGGTTCTTGCGAAGCACTTTCCCGCACTCAGAGCACGCTTCATAGAGCTTGTTCTGCATTTTTTCGCTGATTGTCTTTTCAAGGAGCTGTTTTGGGAAATCCCTCCGCATATTCTTTTCTCCAACAATCGGAATCAGACTGTCTTTCATAAAAATTGGTATTCCAAACGTATCTGCAGTAAGCACCAGATTCTTAATCCACTCAAACTCTGGAATGACCTTATTCTTTGACCTCCCTGTCTGTGCTCCGACAATAATCCATGGCGGTGCCGTTTTCACCGTTGCCCCAAACTTGCCGAAATCCTCAAGTATCGGTTCGATACTCAAAAACCAGTTATAAGTGCCGGATTCAAACCATGCGTATTCCTGATCCGGTCTCGTCACTGTCGTGCCATACCAGAAATTGTTCTGCTGTGGCAGCTTCCCGGCATTTGCCAGCTTCATGTATCGTTCCGGGTTCTTTGTCAGAAACAAATAATTGTGCTCGTCATGCTCCAGGCACGCCGTGAATATTTCCTCAATCCACTGATCCGGTACCCACTCTCCGAATACATCAGCCATAGCTCCCACAAAAATGTTGTTACCCATTTTCAGTTTGCCAATCGTATCCATGCGATATCTGTGAAAGGTCGGCTCGAATCCGAATGGATATACCAGCGGATGCCCTGTCTCACTCAGCATCGGCTTATCCAAAATATATAAAGTGCTTTCGTCCGGTCCAGTCTGCGTCGAATAATCCGCCTTACACATTTTATTGAGCCTTACGTCTCCGCTGAATCTGGCTGTCATAGTTCTTGCATAGCAGTAATGGCATCCATGATTGCATCCCGTAATAGGATTCCATGTGTGATCACACCACTCAATTTTTGATTTATTCACAACGTTCCTCCTTTCTGACATATCCAAGCTGGACTTCCTCTTCCCATGGAACATCTGAACAATTAACATGCTGTCCGCACTTGCTACAATAATCCGGCTGATAATCTGGACCGGCATTGAGGATATGGTTGCATCTAGGACAGATACAATACTGATGAAGAGTAATAGCGAATCCATACTTGTTGTATGTCCCATGCTTAATCTTGGGCTTTCTCGCAATAAACTTTGGCATTATTAAATTAGTTACCTGTCCCAGCATTTGTATCATCTCCTTCCTCCCAATACTCAACAAAGTATTCATACTGTGCTGTCTTCCTGCCTTCTGTTCCGGGAATCATTCCTCTGCCGATACGTGCCGCATATCCTGCTTTGATCAGCATTCCGCATAATGAAAGCCTGTCCTCTTCATTCCACTGGACTGAACCCTTGCGCAGACTGTAAATTCTGTTTCTTTTTGCCATTTGTATCTCCTTTCTGGATTGCATCCTGCATTTTCTTCTCGAACACCTGCACAAAGGCTTTCACATCCGGCGGCATCCCACAGTTGCTTTTACCTCTACACTGTACGACCTTGTTATTTTTCCATTCCATCGTGAAATAAGATTGCTCCGGATGATCTGCCTTTCTGACAAAGAAGATGTTCGTTTCTCCTTTTGCCACTCTCTCAACGTAACCTCCTACACAGTGATGAAGAGCTTCTCCTTCCTTGCGGATTTCATCCCCGCTCTGCGGCACTACAAGGATCAGCCCCTTTCCTTTTATCTGGAAAGCATCCACTCCATCATTCTTACTGAATATCTCCTCCATTGCTTTCTTCGTCTGTTCCATCCTCTTGGCGGCCAGCTTCTCCCTGCGTAACTTTTCAGCTGCAGCTTTCTTATCCTGCAATGCCTTATACTCTCCCGCCACCCTGTCATGCACCTTTTTGAAATTGTTTGGCATGTAGATAAACTTGTTATCTAGGTCGTATTTCAGTTCCCGGCACCACCCTATATATTCAAGCCAGTCATGTGCCATATTCTGTTTTCTCTCTATTCGTGGATCTGTTCTCTCTTTGTACCTGTTGTAGGAATAGCCCCACATGCAGGCATTCTTTTCTCCAATCGGGTATCTCTCACTCTCCCTGTCTATGTACCGGCAGAGCTTATGGAGCGATACCCTTCTATTCTTCTCCTTCAGAAGATCTGTGTTGCATTCAAAGGTTTCGTAAAATTCCTTTAACTGCTCCGGCTTCATCTGGATATCAAGCTGCTGTGCTACCTGCAACAGGCGGAGTTCGTAATGATTGCCGTCTATTGCCTGTAGTGTCCTCGTATTGACCTTATTCAGCCCTAAGATTTCATAGATGGTGTCAGCCTTATAATTGACCTTGCCCGTCATGTTCCCGCTGTAGTTGTAGCCTTTTACCACATCCTTCGCCAGCTGGTTCAAGCCCATTTTGCAGAACCACTCAAGCTTCGGAAATTTCAGATAAATATCAATGGCATCCTCGTATCTGAAAGCCGTGGTCGGAATGTTCTGTGCCAGAATTTCCAGTGCGGAATACTTCATAGGTGTGTGTTCCCATGCCTCTGGAAGATTTCCGGGATATAAGATACACTCCATGCATGCGATATTTCCCTCGTCTGGAATCCAGCGCGAATTCCCCTTCTGGTGGTACATTCCCCATTCATAGCTTTCCTTCATCAGCTTTTCTCCGAAGAATGTGCAAAAACAGCGGCTGTACTCATGCATGGTTTCTTCAATGCGTTTCTTACATATGCTGCCTGTTATCATTGCGTCATTCTTTATGTGTCTCCATGCTTTGAAGTACCGGAGTAAGAAACCTTCCTCCTGCCGATCCACATATATGAACCATCTTTCATCTGATATCTGGCATGGCATTTTTCCTCTTGCCTTATATGTCACTCTGCTTCCGCAGAAAGGACATTCCCCCTTTTCATTGTTCCGAAGTCTTATCCTGCTCCGGTCAACGATTCCTGTCTTCTGGCAGTGCGTACACTCAAATTCAGCTTTTCCCTTGGATGTCTCTTTATAAATTCCGTACCGGCTGAAACTCATGCCCTGTTCCCATACCCAGTCGGTAAAATCCTGTGAAGGCACTCCTATCGGCTCCATCCGCAGATCAATCGGCGCAAGGACTTTTCTGTGCTTCTCTGCCAGTCGTTCTGCCTTGACCTTGTCCTGGAATCTGTCAATAGCATTCCATACGTTCTCGTCAGTTTCTTTGCGGTAGGCCTTGAAAAAGTTCTCCATGATGCCCTTGTCCTCTGCTGTCCAGATAAACACCTTTGGAATGTGTTCGCTTTTCCATGTTTTTTGATCCCATTTGTACTCCCACAGCCGGAAACCCTGCATATTATCAAATGCAGCTGTAAGCCATTTAACCTTTGACTGTGACAGGTCCTGCGTGATATAATCATCACTCGACAGAAATGTCCTAAATGCTGCTTCCGTTTTTCCTTTTTTGAGCTTCGACACCTCATAGAAATTCAGAAGCAGTATTTTGTTATCATCAACCAGCTCCGCAGTCACAATGTGCTCCATTCCGTCCAGTCTATCTGCCATTTCAACCATTTCTGCTGTTGCCTCTGGTCTAGGCAATGCAGACAGCTTTCTTTTTTCCATCGTACATCCCTCCTTACAGGCCCATCATTGAGAACAGATCCATCTGCCCTTCAAGTTCATTCGACCTCTTCTTAGGAGCTTCTTTTTTCTCCGGCTCTTTCTTCGGTTTGTCCGCCTTTGCTTCCGGTTTCGGAGTTTCCTTGGCAGCCTTATCTTTTCCAGCTGTCTCCGCCTTTTTCTCAGCACGCTTCTTCATGCCGTCCAGACGCTTCTGCTGATCGGCTTTCTGTTTCTTTTCTCTCTCCTTGGCTTCCACAGCCTTTTTCTCTTCAAGAGCTTTATCATCCAGTCTGTAATAGTCCTCTGCCCATTCGTAGACTACGGAATCCTTTACCATGGCACAGTTTCCACTCTTGAGCTTTCGTGCCTGATCCATGATGTACTTGAAGCACTTCTCCCAGGTCTTATGCGTCTGGCATACCGCATCAGCCAATGTCTCCGACTCTTTGCACCGGTCAATCATGTGTGACAGGATAGGCTCGGCATAGCCTTCCTTTGCCTTTTTCAATTCTCCCTGCAGCTTTGCAACAGCTCCATCGATGCCCTTTGCTGTCGGCTCAGGATCCGTTTTTTCTTCCTCTCCACCATTTTCAGAAGCCTCCTGCGTTTCAGTATCGTGAGTTTCCTCAATATCCTGGCCGCAAGAATCATCGCCCGGTTCATCACCTTCTGCTTCCTCTGCTCCTGCCTGCTCTTCCATTGCCTTCTGCACTTCTTCCGGTGTCGGATCAGGAACATTCCCTGTCACAATATCCGCAAGGGAAGTTTTCCCCATATACACAGCCTCGTCAAATGCCTGTTTCTCAATCCCTGCAATGGCTCTTCCAATCTCTGACTTCGGCTCTGTTTCATCCAGACTTTCCATTGCCTCGTATTCCTCTTTGAGCCTGTCATTCGTAACATCAAACAATGTGTTACCGTCTGCATCATAGAATGCGGTTACAGTATCTCTTTTTAGAACCTTGTAAGTCGTGCTCCCGACCTCCAGCTCGCAGTTCTTTTCTTCTGCCGGATATCCCTTTTCCAGATACTCCAAAACTGCCTTGCTCCACTCAAATTCATAATCTCTGTTGTCTCCTGATGCGTAATGCACCACTGTCCTACTTGTTCCCATAGGTTTCCTCCTTTTTGTCAAAATCGAAGAAGAATACATATTCATCCTCTTTCTGTTGCTCCGCCTCTGGTAGAGGCATTAGTCTTTTCATGTTTTGTATAAATATCCGCATCTGCCACCTGTTAGAGTAGTAGAGCGGTGTGTACCAGAACTCCTGTCCTTTCTGTTCGTCCGGTTGTAATACCGAGCCTACAACAGGATTTACAATCGTGTCGGCTATGCAGATATATCCGGCACATCCAAGCAGTGACAGCTGAATGTAGCACATCTGGCCAACCACTCTGTCAATGTCCTGTCCTACGAAAAGAACCTTTTCCTGATAATTTATCCCTCGTTCCTTGAATGTGTTTGCAGCGGATATCAGCGTTGCACCTGCTCCGCATGCCGGGTCCGAAACTGCTATGTAATCCCTGTCCTCTGCCTTGCTTCTGACGGTGTCCCCGATTGTTATAAGGGACATCATTTTGCAGACATCATACGGAGTAAAGAATTGTCCATGCCAGTGACTTCCAAGATTGAGCTGCATATACAGCTTTCCGAGGAAATCCTGATCCGGATTGTTTTCTAATGCCATCGTTACAATGGCGAACAGCTTTGCCGGTATCTCTACATCTCCGCCCAGTTCCTTGATGCACCTCTCATATTCTTTTTCCCTGTCAGCTTTCCTTTTGGGGTTGGTCTCAAATACATTTGCAATCGTGCAAGCCATTGCCGACATAAGATCTGACCATACCTGCCATGCCGTTCTGCTGTAGCACAGATGATTGAACAGGTCTAAGAATTCCTTTTCAGTGCCCTTTATTTCATCATTCGTTTGTACCGCCACCCATCAACCGCCTCCTTACTGCTTCAAATTGTCGTGCTCTTTCCTCACACTGTTGTGGTGTCAGCTCTTTCCTTTCCGGAGCAACAGTCTGTTCTATCGCAGGAGGTTCTCTGGCTTCAATCTGAGGAACATACCGCTGTTGCAGCATCAACTTTTCGTTCGCTATGAAATCTGGCAGCATATTGCTGTTGACCGCTTCCTTTGCCTTTGCTTCGTATGCTTCCCGGAAGTTGGCTCTGTCCGCTGTCGGATTTTCGCTCTGGCACAGCCTGCTCCATCCGAGATTTTTTACCACCGATACCGTCAGATCATCCATCAAGGCAAATGCTTCCTGCGGGTGATACCATCCATACTCCGACATTGCCCTCTGAACCACTCCCCATGCCTCGTCAAAACCGAGGACAGGAGGCTTGCACCTTTCCATACACAGTTTTCTGATTTCTGCAATGTTAGGAGGATAAACGCTTGTGCTTATGTGCTCCATAACCGCATTCTCAACGACTTTCCCGTTGAGGTCTTTCAGCATCCGGTACCAGAACTCCATTGATGCATCATCAGCCATTATCTTTGAAGCCGGATATGCTGATTTGACCGCAACTGCGATCATCGCAAATTCTGGTTTAGTCATCCTGAGCCCACCTCCTTGCCATGTCAGCATATTGTGAAATACTTGACTGCCTGTCTGTCTGATTATAGGTCTGTGTATATCCAGGTGTACCGCCTCGGTTCTGAACCTTTGATATCCAACCATTGATGAACCGCTTTATCCCACTGGCTGTTTTCCGCTTCTTCGGATTAGCATCACACCAGCCTTTCATTGCTCTAAGCTCCTGCATTACATCAACCGCCGGATACAGTTTCGATAATTCCAAGATGTATCCCTGTGTGATTGGGTATTCCTCTCCGGTATTCAGTGGTATTTCGATTACCGGCGGCTCCGCAGCTACTTGTTGCTCGGAGCATATAGTAGTATTGGATTCATATTCCGATTTGGATTCGGATTGGATTGGATTACGGACACATTTGTTGTCATTTGCTTTAATCTGCTGTCCTTTGCTGTCAAATGTCAGCAATTCGCATCCGTCCGCAAATTCGGGATATTTACTTTTCTGATTACGGATTCTTTGATGGGCCGCCCAGGTTACCAATTGCAGGTACGGTCTTCCTTGTGATTCATACACTCTGACCAAGCCTACCGCCGCCAACCTACCAAGTGCCTTATCTATATCCTTCTCCGTAATGTCTTTCAGAGGAAAGCAGCTCCCTTTGATTATCTTTGCTCTTCCGTCATATCTTCCAAAATCATCACAGGTTACAATCAGTCGATAGAACAGAACCTCCTCAAACCAGCTCAAGGAATCTATTTCCTCGCTTCTGCATATGCTCTCCTTGATTATCCGGTTTGGCATTGAATCACTCTCCTTTCGGGTGCCGGAGGGGTTTCCCCTCCGGATCCTGCTTTAATAAATTACCTTGCTTCCATGTTCCGTCTTCACAACATCCAAATTCTGAGGGAATCTGGCTTTCATGGTCGGATCATGCGTAATAGCCATAATCTTAATATTGCTGTACCGACTCTGGATGGTTTCCAGTGCGTCACAGTATGCCTGGATGCCATCCCCATCAAGGAATGGTGGCTCGTCTATGAATAACATTCCAAGCTGCACTCCTGCCGAAGATGATTTAATCTCGGCCAGTGCAAGGATGACCGACAATGAGGACTTAACCTTCTCTCCACCGGATTTTGACAGGTAAGGAAGTACGGATTTTCCATATTCCTCAATGAAAATATCCAAAGAACCCTTTTCCTTGCCGTTCTTCTGCAAGCGTTCCAGTCTGAACTCGACACCCATCTTGCCTCCGGTCATCTGACCGAGGATAGTGTTGGCTGTTGCTGTCAGCTGTGGGATGATGGATCTGATAATCTGATGCGGCACTCCGCTCTGGCTGAATGCAACCTTTAAGGTGTCATAATCTGCAGTTTCTTTCGCATATCCCACCTGCTTCTCCTGCAAGACTGCAATGTCCTGTTTCAGTTTGGCAATCTGCTGTGCTTTCTGTTGTAAAGCACCTATACGCATCTGGCTTTCTCTAACCATGCTGTTGATTGCATTGACCTCTGTTTCCAGACCATTGACAACCGCCTGCACTTCCTCAATTCCTGCCATTGCAAGAATTTCCTTGTCTGCCTCTGCCTGTCTTTCCCTGATTTCATCATCAATGCCGACAAGCTCCGTTGTCAGTTCCAATACTCTGTTCAAGGCTGTCATATTTCTTTCCTCAGCAACCGGAATCATCTTCTCCTTTTCAACCCATGGATCCAACACTGTAATGGCACTCATCACATGCACATGCTCCTCAAAAGCTTTCGCATATATACTCTGTTCTGTTTCTGCCTGTGTGCCCTTTAATTTGACCTCAGCGAGCCTGTTTTCCTCTTTGGATATGTCAGACTTCAAATGTTCGATTTTCGCCCGTATGAGGCTTAACTGGCTTTCCCTCTGGCTGATTGCTTCAACCTGTGATACATACGGAAGCAGTGTCGCACATTCACTCTGGAGTGCGGATAATGCGGTCAAATCAAATCCAATCGCTTCCATAGCAGCTTTCTTCTCTTCAATCTCCGCCGCTGTCTTTGCAAGTTCAGCTTTTCTCCGGGCTTCAATATCTGCATACAAGGTATCCTGCATTGCCAGCTTCTCCTTTGCTTCAATGGCATCCTGTAAGAACTTGCAGTGTGCATTCTCGATATCCACGCATCCGGATTCATTCAAAATTGCAACTTTCTTTTCAAGGACTAGCTTCCTCTCGTCTGCCGCCTGCTTTTCTCCGTCAAAACTTGTTCTTGTTTCGCTGTCGTGGAAAACAGTCGCAGAGAATTCCGTCTTTGCTTTCTGGTATGCGACCGCTTTCTCCTGCATGGCTTCCAGTTCAGCCTTCTTCCGGCTGTATTCCTCCGCTTTCTGTTTGGCTTCTCCGTCATTGGCAGATTCCAGTATCATGGCATTCATTGTATTCAGGCAGTCCTGCAATGCATTCTTGAGGTTTGCAACAGATTCCTGCTCTGTTTCTGCCTGTCTTGCATAATTCTCTGCTTCCTGCTTCTTGGAGGTGTAAAGTGCCGACTGCCCTGCAAGATCCAGCTCACGTTTCAAAAGATTGTTTCTCTCCGCAATCTTCTCCTCGATTTCAGCCTTTCCGGCAAGAATTGTTGCACTACTGTCTGCGATTGCCTGCTGGGTGGCTCTATTCTGCTCTGTAACGGTCTTCTTAGCCTGCAAGGTTGTGACAGCTGCAAGGGCTTTCTTTCGTCTTTCTACGGCTTCCTGCTGATGCGACAAGATAAGCTTCTTCTGGTCTCTCTCATTGACCTTCTCCTGCAATCTGAGTTCCTGTTCTGCCAGTTCTGATCTGCAGGCTTCCAGTTCTTCATCCGGCTTACCGAATTCAGCAATCGTCACATTATGGATAGTGATCTCCTGCTCCAGCTCCCGTTTCTTCGCTCCGTTCACTCTCGCATTGTCAGAAGCAATCCTCTCCATCGACTGATAAATTCCAAGGCCAAGAAGTGTGCCGAGCACTTCTACTCTTTCTTCCGGCTTTGCCTGCAAGAATAATCCGTACTGGTCCTGCATGATCAGTGCACAGGATTTAAAAGTAAAACTGTCCATTCCAAGAATGTTAAGGATTTCCTGCTGGGTGTCGTTGTAGCGTTCCTTTGAGCAGTCCTGCCATTCGTTCTCGATAAACTGTGAAATGTTCAGTGTTCCTTTTCCGGAACGTGCTCTGGTTCGTGTGACACGATACTTCTTCTCGCCTATGCGGAACGTAAACATGATCGAACCCGACCGGACACTTTCATCATTCCTCAGCCATGGTGCTTTTCCGGAATCGTCCTTTATCACTCCCTCTCTTGGTTCTTCATAGAGGCAGTCGATAATGGCATCCATGAACAAACTGCTCTTTCCTGCTCCATTCTGACCATTAATGGTACAGAACGTAATATCCTCAAAATTGAAGGTTTCCTCTTCATAATTGCGATAATTCTTGACTGCAATCTCTACCGGTTCAAATGCTCCGCTGTTGGCAGTCTTTGAATTGCTTGCCTCTGCTTCCGCAATGATCGGTCTTGCCTTCAGCACAAGTTCCTGTATCTTATCCTGTGGAAACTGCTTTTCTTCGAGATACTTAATGAGGTTCGCTTCCGGATCCGTCGTATTTTCAAGCTGTGTCCTGTTTGCAAATTCATCTATCTTGTCCGGAAGTATCTCCCACACCATGAATGCCCCATCATCAAGCAGCTCCTTTTCAAGAACCGCTGTGTTCAATGCCTTGCTGTTTTCTGCTGAACAGCTGTAATGCACGCGGACAATCTTGTCGTCAATTTCGCCTCTCCATTTCTGTGTAGCTACAAAGTCAAGAGCCTGCATATTGATCTGTGTCACATCATCCTCATCGAGTTTGATTGTTGCAAATCCTCTGTACGGTGTCTTGTGGAAGATGCTCTGCCACGTTCCAAGCTCGTGCCAGTTATGAATCCAGAAGCCTCTCTCCTGCCCCTCGTCATTGAAATTCAGAGCATTTATCGCACCGGAGTAATACCAGTTACGGTTATGTATCTTCTGTGGTCTGTGGATATGTCCCAGTGCCACCAAATCATAGTTAGCTGCCAGAAGTGCTTCCTGTGGAATGACCGGTTCGAACTGTGTAAGCATCATGGTCTGTCCGCTTTCTGTGTTGCAACCCGGAATTGTATAGTGTGCCATCAGGATACTTTTCTTCTCCAGAGAACACTGTGCTTTCAGACCAGTCACGATATTGGATAATTCCTCAGTAAATACCAAATTTTCTTCATCAGCACTAATTCCCGGATGGTTTGCTCTGAATATTCCCCGGTCAAATCCCGGAATCAGTGCGATATCTGCATCCTCAAAAGGAATTACCTGTGGGGTAATCACGATATGTACATTGGGAAATGGCTCAAATGTCTGTGCAAGTACATTAAACAGACCTATTCCATCATGGTTCGGGGTGCCTCGCATAACAACCACCTGCTTAGATACTGCCGCGAGCTCTTTGATATAATGGGTTGCTGTGACAATTTCCTCACAGCATCTGTCCGACCATGTCTTTCCGGAATGGAATATATCTCCAGATACCAGTGAATAGTCCGGTCTTTCTTCTCCTGCCACTCTGATCATTTCATTCAGACATCTTTTTGTATCTTCTGTACGGAGATTAACTCCGTCCTTTACCGGGCTTCGGAATGTGCCCAAATGCCAGTCCGCTGTATGTAAAATTTTCATAAGTTCATAGCCTCCTTTGTAGCTTTCATTGCCATTACCATATTTTTCAGTTCAAGGTGTAACAGTTTGAATGTCTCGTCTTCGATTCCACAGAAGTCAATCCCATCTCTGGTCCATTCTTCTCCCACAAACAGGATGTTTCCTGCAATCGGAATCTTGTGCTCATCAAATTTGTAAAGATAGCTGCCGATCATATTCGCATGATTAGGTTTCAGCAAGCCTTCTTCATCAATCAGCATACTCACGCACTGTCCTGGTACCTTTGTTGGTCGGTTTTTCATTTTCAAGCTGGTGTATAATCTTTCCGGCATTACGTGCTCGTATATCCTGCAATCATTCCCGATCAGCTCCCTCAGCACGTGGTTTTGTGCTTCGTGTGTACCCTCCGGGAAATCATGCACCGTCATTTCAAGGTCAGTGGTAATCCGTATAATCTTCATCAGTGTGCTCCTCTCTGGCATTTTACGCATAATGGTCTGCCAAACTTATCAATCGAGTAACCATAGACCTTCTCGGAAATAACCGAACCGCAATTCTCGCAGGCATATTCCTCCTGCTGTGGCTGAGCTTCCTGTTGCGGTGCTGTCGTCTGTTCCTGATCGAACCAGTTTTTCTCTGGTTCTTCTGCTACTACGTCGCTGTCCTCTTGCTGTTCAGAAGCAAATGCAGGATTGTTAATTTCATCCTCCGGATTAAAGTCTGTCGAAAATGCTTCATTGGAAAATGCAGTGGTGATTGCCGGTGGCGTGGATGAAATCCCAAACATATTCCCCATAGAGTTCATTCCCTGCTGAAGCATTGCATTTCTGACCGTAGGATCTGTGTAATCCGGCGCAAATGTAACTGTCGGTACAACAAAAGGCTTTTCCAGCTCCGCTTTCGAGTATGTTCCCTTGATTCCAAGCAGTGCTCTGATAACTCTAAGGATCGCTCCTGTCTGAGCCTTTTCTGATGCTGTCTTTCTAAGGAGCGTCATGTTCACAAGGATTGATCTCTCGATGTACTTCTCTCTGTCGCTATCGGCAATCACATAGTACTTGTCGTACTTTCCATACTGATTAGGTTCTGTCTCCTGCTTCCATTCCCCCTTGAACATTTCAGCAGCGGCCTTGGATGCTCTCCAGTCATGGATACCCATGATTGACTTATCCATAAATTCAAGGCGGTACTTGGATTCTTCATCGTCAAGGCAGATACGCTTGGTTTCCGCATGTGTCTTGTAGCTTCCGTCTGGAAGTCTGACAGCTCCGTATGCCTTGCCTACATAGGTGTTTGTATTCTCTCTTGTAACTGTGGTGTACTCTGGATGAAACTGGATGCCTGCCGCAGTTGCCAGCTTCATAAGAAGCGGCTTCGCAGGAGAGTAAACCTCCTCATATACAGCTTTTCCGTCTCTATCCTCTCCGGTTTTTACTTTGCCAACCGAGAAGATATCTCCTGAGTTTGGTGCTGTGTCTGCTACTACTTCCATGACAGAACACTTGTAAAATGGATTGATCTGCACTGATGTAGCCGCAGGTAACAGTAGGTTGCAGTTGGGATATTTGGACTGAATTTCAGCCAAAGCATTTGAATTGTTCATAGATTAAACCTCCATATTGTATAATTTTATTGATTTTAAGCAGTTGGCTGTGGTACAATATGGTTGCTTATGAGGGTGTTCCGGACTTTGTCCGAGCACTCTTTTTCCATATCTCTCAGTGCACTGCATAAATCCATTGTGAATTTTGAAAAAGCAAGGCTTCTCACATATTCCTCTGTCAGCTTAACGAGATACCAGTGCTGTAACACGACCTCTCTCTGTTCACGCTGATATATGTACTCCTGCTTATGTCTGGCATACTTTAATGCCTGCTCAAACTGTTCATCTGTAATCTCGCATCCGAGCAGTTCTTCTACTTCTCTTTTTTCTACGATTTCTTTCACTTTCCAATTCCTCCAACGAATCAAATAAATAGTTAATTGCTTTCCATGCAGCTACATAAGCCACCAGTATCACAAGGTACTCACCGCCTACTGCCTTGTACCCTCTTTCCAGATACGCAACGTGGAAAGCCCATTTGCTTATTGCTCCGGTTACGAGCAATGACCAAATAACCGCTATCAAGTCTCTCTTCACTCTTCATCACTCCTTGTAAAAATAATGTTTCCCATGCTGGAATAGAAAGGTCAGATGCTCGCTGTGCCAGTTGGATTCGCTCTTGCTCTCGAAGTAAGTCGCTCCCCGGCTTTCATCCCATCCGTCAATCTGGATAAGCTGTAATGCTCTGTAACAGTCGGCATCCGGTTTGACCTCGTCATACCGGCCGTTGCTGATTGGACTGAACTGTCCGTCTTGGAAGATAACTCCTGCAATCGTGTCTGGAAACTCGTCGCTCCAAACTCTGTTCAGCACCACCAGCATTACAAGAGCTTTGCCCTCGGTGTCCTCGGATTCCGCTTCTGCCATTGCAATCTTGGCAAGCATATAAGCATCTTCCGCATCCCAGTCCATGCTTCCACTCAATGAACTGCCAGCCGACTGTAAGGTTGCTGTTGTGTCCTCTGTTTCTGCCGAAACTGTCTGCTCTGAGGTCGTTTCCTCACTCTCTGTCGCAGGATTCACTACAACAATCTGTTGTTGATCGTTCTTCACGTCCGGCTCTCCGGTAAAGCTGAAAGCAAATGCGACAATTGAAGTCAGGGACATGGCAAATACCAATCCCAATGCAAATAGGCACTTATTTCTCATGCTCCTATCGCACCTCCTCCCGGATGTTCGAATGCAAACGACATCTGACCGCTGTTCTTTTCTGTTCTCAACATCTGGCTGAAAAACAGCCTGTTCTTCTCCTGTTCCTTTGCCCTTATGCTCTGGCAATCGCACCGTTCTCCCGGATCAAGATTGCTTCCACAAACAGGGCAGACATTGTAATATGCCATGATTGCCTCCTATCTGTTCTCCTGTGCAGCTACATACTGGATTGCCTGCTCAATATCCTCTTCCGGAATCTGCAGCTTATCCGCAAATAAATGCTTGTTAACTTTTCCAGAGCCTATGCTTATATACCCTTGGCTCTCGGACTCCTTGTTAATTTTGCGCATCGTCTTGTACGCAAAGTCTTCCTTGCAACCGAGTAAAATCATAACTTCCTTTACGGTCAGAAACGGTCTCGGTGCGGTTCTTACTGCTTCCATTCGCTCACCTCCTGCGGCTTGGAGCTGCTTGTAGCTCCGAGCATATATTGTATTGGATTCCCGATTTGTATTTGGATTCGAATTCGGATTGGATTACGGACGCATTTGTTGTCATTCGCTGTCAAATGTCCGCAAGTTGCTGTCAAAAATTATTAAGCCCTACTCTGCCAATCGCACCGCCGGACTGTCCTCGCCTTACGCTCGGTCCAATGATACTGCCGACATTCGAGCCCTCATTTTTTACAGGTTCTTCTTGATCCAGAGCTTCATGCTCTGTGCGATTTCCTCTACCTCTTCCAAGTTCTTCAAGATCTCTTCCAGCTGTGGCTTCTCATTTTCATCGATTACACCATCTTCCGTAATATCGAGAAGCATTTCTTTTGTTTCTCCAATCTTCCGAAATGTTGAAAGCGTTCTGATTGTGATTCTGTCCATGTCCACCAGCTCTGCTTTTGGAATTTCACTTCCTAGCGGACACATTGTCCTGCAATAGTAATTTTCCAGTTCCGGAGCATTATAGAGATCAGCCATCAGGCGGATTTCTTCTGGATAAGGAACTGCAATGCCACTCTCGATCCGGTAAAGCCTGCCTCTGTCAATCGACATATAGTCAGCAGCTCCTTCTCGGCTACTCAGTTGTTCATTGTGTGTTGCCGCTTCGCAACGAGCCTTATAAAAGATGTTGGAACTGGTCTTCGCTGTTAAATTTGCCATTTTCTACATCACCTCTACTTGTTATAATTATCTCGTATTTCATTTTGAAATGTTAATGAGCAAAAAATATCGTCAAGGGTAACATCTAAGGCAACCGACAGTTTTTTTGCCATAGAAAGCGGAGGCTTTCTTGAGCCATTTTCATATTGTGATATTGTAGTCTGCTTTAGACCAACTTGGTTTCCTAGTTCGACCTGTGACAGCCCTTTATTAACTCTTAATTGTTTAAGTGTCATCATATCGCTCCTTTCATATTTCTTTCTGAAATACATATTATGACATTGCGAAATATATGTCAACTATTTTTCAAAAAATATTTCAATACGCAATTATACATGTATTTCAAATTGCTATATAATTATATTAGGAGGTATTACCATGCTTGGAAAACAACTAAAATTACTACGTGAGACTGCTGGGAAAAGTCAGTTAGAGGTTTGCTCTGCACTTAACATAGAGCAAAGCACTTTGGCAAATTATGAGAACGACAAGAGGATTCCAAAGTTAGAAATCCTCATTAAATTGGCAGAATATTATAAAGTTTCTGTTGATTGCATACTCGGATTAGAGAAAATCGGTTCCTCCAGAGATTGCTATGATTATTTTTACGAAGATGGATTGGCAAATTGGAACATTCGAAAAAAATGTGAAGAGCTGGGAATATCGTATGAAGATGCCCTATCTAAAACAGATATTGTAAAAGAACGTTTTGATCAGCTTTGGTTCGGTGCCAACCAACCATGTGCAGAAGAACTCATCCGTTTCTCACATGTATTGAATGTATCTATTGATTATTTGTTGGATGAGTCTCGAAGAGACAAACTGGACACCAAAGAGGCTATGGTTTTAAATTACTATAACAAATATCCTGATGAAGTTATGGACTTATTGGAGGCTTTCTGTTCTTTAAGCAGGAAGCAACGAACTATTGTCATTGGCAAATGTTTTGAGTTGGAGGCATCTACAACTGTTGCAGCAGATGATAGTCCTCTGAAGAAGGCTTCTGGAAAATAATAGACCTCGCGTGGTACCGAGGTCACCATAAAAGATAGTATTTTCTGATTGGTCGTCAAATTGAAAAAGGGGGATTGTTTTTGAAAAAAAGAATTTTATATGTACTACTATCATCGCTTATTCTATGTTCGTGTGGTCACGAACAATCGGCAAGTGACAAGGCTTTAACCAATGCTAAAAAAGCTTACGAAATAGGTCAAAATTATTTATCTGGAGATATATCTGCTGAGGATGCTCAGGAACAATTAGAAAATATTGAAGAGAATATAAGTTATGCTTCTGACTACTCTTATGACGAAAGAAAAAATGATACCCAGAAGTCGGCTGATTATTACTTACACAATTACGTCTACTTCTTATCTCTCGATGTCATGATGGATAAAGGCGACCGAGGCGATGCGGATTCATATGACAAAGTCAAGGATAGTGTAAAAAAATTAAAAGAGCAGATTGACAAGTACGATTAAGGAGGTGCATACCATGTATGATGCAGACAAAACCTCACAAAAGATAAGCGATCTGGAGAGAGAATACAGGAAGTCCCAGCAGAAGAAAGGGGCTGAATCCCTTATAGAACTGAAAGCACAGGTTCGTGCCAAGCTCAAACGTCAGGCTGAGGCGGATGATAATATCTACGATCCGGAGTTTGAAAAAGAGATTGAAGAAAGGCTGGCCAAGCTCGACGAGGAATCCCGGTCCGAATTCTACCGGATCCGGACACACAGGAAGAATGACGGAATCCTCTCTGCCAGGGAGATTGATCTGCTCACTCTAGAGGCTATGGAACGGTCATACTATCATTACAAAGGCATAGAATACGAAAAACCGAAGTATAAGAAAGAATTTCACTTCGGAGGATAAATAATCTGCAAAGAATGGAAAGGGGTGCGGCATGCCAGCATATAAATATACTCTGAAAAATGGAAAAACGATGTGGTATGCCAACTTCTACTATACCGATTGGACTGGAGAGAAGAAGCATATCTGCAAAAGGGGCTTCTCTACGCAGCGTGAAGCAAAAGAATATGAACGTACTTTCATGGATCAGCAGAATGCTACTAGCGACATACTGTTCTCCTCGCTTGTTACCAATTATCTCGAGGATATGGAACACCGCCTCAAACCTACCACAATGGAGAATAAGCGGTTTATCATAGATACAAAGCTACTCCCTTACTTCGGAAGGCAGAAAGTGTGCGACATTGATACGATCAAGATACGCAAATGGCAGAATGAGCTTATCTCATTCCGGGACAGAGACGATAAGCCTTTCTCCCAAACATATCTGAAAACTGTAAACAATCAGATGTCCGCTATTATGAATTATGCTGTCTCGCACTACCACCTCGCCCTCAATCCCTGCAAGGCCGCAGGCAGTATGGGAAAAAGCAATGCTGACGAAATGAATATCTGGACACAGGCTGAGTACGAGAAATTTTCCAAGGCTATCAGCAAATCATCCATGAAGCTGGCTTTTGATATCCTGTTCTATACCGGTATGCGTTCCGGAGAGCTGCTCGCACTGACACCAGCGGATATTCTTCCATCCAAGAGGATAGACATAAACAAAAACTATGCAAAGGTAAAGGGGAAAGAGATATTTCTGGAACCGAAGACACCAAAATCCAAAAGGTGTATCTCCATTCCAGATTTCCTGTATGACGATATCCAGGAATACATTTCAAAGCTGTATGGGATTGAAAAGGGTGATCGGATATTCTACTTCCAGAAGACTGCTCTGGAAAAGGAAATGAAAAGAGTGTCTGAAAGGGTAGGTCTGAAGCCGATCAGAGTGCATGATCTGCGGCATTCCCACGCAAGTATGCTCATAGAGCTTGGGTTCTCTGCTCTGGAAATTGCAGACCGGCTTGGTCATGAATCCGTAAAGACTACTCTTGACACGTACTCACATCTTTATCCTGATAAGGATCAGAAACTTGCGGACCGGCTGAATCAGTTCCGAAACCAGTAAAATGAAGTTGAAATCATCCGCTGATTGTGATATATTAAGCATAAAGAAAGGCACCTGCTCGAACAGATGCCTCTCAGGAGCCCCACTCCAAAAGGTGGAGTTTCCCGAGTTAGCTTATTTCTCTAAATAGAGACGCCTACTCTGGTTGCGACAGAGTAGGCATTTTTATTTTCGCTTGTTTCTCTTGTCGAGAAAGGCAAGCAACGCAATAACTAAGCTGCCAAAGGACATCAGCAGAGCTAATATCCCAATGAAAATCGAAATGATCTCATAAGCTGTCATCGGCGCCACCTCCCTTCCTATGTATTCCGGAAAACCGGTCCATTGGCTCGGGAGGCTACCACCCCCTGTCGTGGGTTCCATGGCTGTCATTTTATCACACATCACGACAATTTTCAATCCAGTATAATATGCATAGGAAAAATAATGGTGTCATTTTTCAACATCACGTTAACATCACGGAGTAAAATAAAAGAGCCACAATCCCAGTAAAATAAGGATTCGTGGCTCAAATGTCCGTTATTCAAACTCAAGATTCATCAGAGTATTTCTTGTAATTTCTCGTTTATCGAGTACATTTTTTCCGGTCTTTTTATCATTGTTTTTTTATTCCATTTATTCCATGTCCATATTAACATCAAAATAACATCACGGTTAAATGTTGTTTTTCCATTCCACGAACCAGCATTTTCATACCCTGGTATACTCGGCCGGCTATATTTATAATTTATTCTTTTCTGGACTCCTTGTCAACCTCTATTACATCCGAGATTTCACAGCCCAGGACCTGACAGATCTTGTCAATATGTTTCAGCTCAACGTACTGATCCTTCCCCATTCTCGCTAAGGTGCCACTGCTGAACCCTGCCATCTCTCGCAGCTCCGTCTTTTTTATGCCCTTTTCGATTAGTGTTTTCCAGAGAGGCTTATACGTTATCATTTTCAATCATCTCCCCGTATTTTTCTAAGTAGCATTTTTCGCTGTCAAAAAGTATCCAATATAATTCCTTTCCTTTTTGCGCTATATTGACCGCCTTTACCTTATACCCGTTTTCCTCCAGGTACGAATGATATCCCTTAATCCTTCTCTCTGCATCCGGAGTTATTGCATCCCATAAAGGATAAGATTTTGGCGCTCCTTTGATATAACGAATATTGGGTATATACATTTCATCTCCTCCTCTCCTTTTTTTATAGAATACAAAACTTTTCTATAACTGTCAATATTTTTTCTAACCTGTTAAATATTTTTTCTAACTTTTTTAACTTCTCCTATTGACACGCCATGTACATATGTTAATATACAACCACAAAAACAAGAACATACATTCGTAGACGGCGAATGAAAAGGAGGAGAAATCATGTCAGAACTTTTAAAGAATCAGAAATTTGGTGTTGAGGTGGAATTTACCGGAATCACTAGGTCCATGGCGGCCAGAGCCGTACATAGTATTGTGGGAGGTTCCGTAACCGGTCCTCGTAGCGATGCATACTACACACGGATCATAACAGATAATCTCGGAAGAAAGTGGAAAGTTATGAGAGATTCATCTATCTCGCCGATCAGAAAATCCGGAAACGAAGATATAGATGAATACAGAGTAGAGTTTGTTACCCCGCCGTTGCATTATTCTGATATCGAGACTTTGCAGACTATAATAAGGAAGTTTAAGGAAATCGGGGGAGTTCCCCACAGCAGTTGTGGAATTCATATTCATATTGATGGAGCGAACCATACGGCAGACTCCTTGCGGCGCATGGTAAGCTTCATGTATTCACGGCAGGATATAATATATGAAGCCTTGGGAGTCGAAGATAGGAAATACAGTTGGTGCAAACCAATATGCCAGGAGTTGAATAGCGCTATGAAAAATCGTAAGCACCCTAGCAAGAACGATATCGAGAGGATTTGGTACAGTGATTCAAACGATGATTATCGCGGTGGCATCAGCTACGAACATTATAATCAAACAAGGTATCACGCGCTCAATCTACATAGCTTTTTCTCCAAAAGCACGGTCGAGTTTAGGTTATTCAACAGTACATTACATGCCGGAAAGATAAAAGCATATGTGCAGTTTTGCCTCGCTTTGTCAGCATGGTCCATTGAATCAGAAGGACGCACAGTTTTTAGAAATATATCCGGATACTCATCTGCTCAAAAGGCAACGCTGATGTATCATATATTAACGAACAGGCTTGGATTATACGGGGATGAATTTAAGACCTGCAGATATCATTTAATGAAGAGATTCAAAGGTAATGCAGCGGATAGAGTAGCTGCATGATCCGCAGAAAGGAGATTGTCGTGAAATTATATGTAGCATATGGAAGTAACTTAGATAAGAAACAGATGAAATACAGATGCCCCTTGGCGCGCCCGGTTCAATCCGGATATCTGGACAACTGGCAGTTAATATACCGCGGGAGCAAGACTGGAGCATACGCATCTATACGTTACAAAAAAGGATGTCGTGTTCCCGTTGGAATATGGGAAATTACCGCACATGACGAAAAATTCCTTGATATGTACGAGGGGTATCCAAGCTTTTATCAAAAGAAAAATATATATGTTCACCTCGAAGATGGCTCAAGAGTCAAAGCAATGGTATACATCATGCGCTCTGACGCAGCTCCGGGAGTCCCGTCCAAACAATACATGCGTACTATATTGCGCGGATACGCAGATTTCCACCTTGATGAAAATTATCTAATCGAATCTCTTATTCGGAATCAGGATGAAACGGGAAAAGAGAGGGCGTAACCCCTCTCTTCCTCATTTCTTGCTCGTGTCGTTGCAGCGACACTTTTCTTGCGTTTTTTGATTTCCACGCCTCGTATGAGTAATGTTAGATTCCCTGTTCGGTATCCGTACGATCAATTCGTCTAACTCACAGTCCAGTGCTTCGCATATCAGATCTAAATGCTCCAAGTTCACCCTGTCCGCGAGTTCGTGGTACAACTCATTGATTGTGTTCGGACGTATGCCGGTAGCTCGGGCAAGATCTGCCTGCGTCAGCCGCAACTCGCCAAGCTTTTTCGACAGTAAAATCTTTATCATTCGCCATTGCTCCTTCCGCTATAAATTACCATATAATGGTAGTTCATAGTGAGAAATGATAGATTATATCAAATTAGGTTATTGGAGCTTTGGCGAAAAAGTTATACTCTTTTTACATACTCCAGAGCAATCCAACCGGCTCCGCTCTTTAAGCGGCCCCATGTATACCCGCCGGCGCTCTTTGTCTCAACAATGGTATAGACGCCTTTCGGGCAGAATCCGTTCTTCCCGTAGTTCGTTCCCGGACCTTTTCTGATATACAGATCTGAAATGTTGACCTGTACCTTGAAACTTCCAGACGAAGAGGATCCGCCGCCAGAGGAAGCCGCCGCCCCCTTGTAAGTACAGTATGCCTTATCGACATTGATCCATCCTGCCCCGGACTTTAATTTGCCCCATGAGCCGTTCTGAATTTCTGTGATCGTGTACACGCCCTTATCTTTGATGGATCCATTCGTTCCATAATTTGTTCCAGGACCTTTCCGAATATTGAGTTCCGAAACGTTGACCTTATACGTTCCGGTTTTATAAGAAGCGCCAGAAGCAGAGACGCCGCCAGAAGAACTGCCTCCACCTGATGCGGCTCCAACATACGAGCAGTAGGCTGTACTGACGTTAATCCAACCAGCGCCTGATTTGAGCTTACCCCAAGATCCGTTCTGGATTTCAGTAATTGTGTAAGTTCCTTTGTCGGTAATAACACCGTTGGTACCATAGTTTGTTCCAGGTTCTTTACGGATGTTGAGATCGCCGACATTGACTTTGTACATACCGGTCTTGTAGTTTCCTGAACCGCCGCCTGTGCTTCCGCCACCGGTTGTTCCTCCGCCGGAACTCCCGCTAAGCTGCGCAGTTACACGATTCGCTACATCGCCAAGTCTTGAGTACAGCCAATCTCCCGGGCAGGATTTGTTCGCAAACCAACGATGGGCCGTCAGTACCATTTCGTTTGATTTCGGGCTGTAATTCAGGGCTGTGTTCTTATCCCCAAACCAGAGCAGCTTTGTCTTTCCATTTCTCCGGCAGATGTCAACACACAGTGCGATCAGCTTCTCATACACTGCATTTGTCATGGCATACGGATGCGACATATCGCTTGCGCACTCAATCGTTACCGCTCTCTGATCGTTTGCATTACTGGAAGAACACCAACTTCTGTTGCATTCATCCACAACAAGCACGACTCTCCCATCCTTCCCGATGCCATAATTGCAGGAAGCCTGGACATTGGAACTATCAAAACATCCTCCAATAGATTCCGCCGAAAGCTGTCCTACTACACAATGGGGAGTAATCCGGTCGATCGCGTGCGTTCTGGCTCCGCTGTGATTAGGACTTTTGACTGTGCAATTTACTAAACTACTGTTACTCATACCTGTATCCTCCTTGTCATACTGTGTTAAATTCCATCTCTCGATCAGGCTGCAGAGTTTGTCCACATATGAAATATCCGTGGCATATCCGCCCGCCTTAATTATCTCCGCGGCTCTCCGGCAATCTTTCTCTCCAGACAGCCCCTCATATCTCTTCATGCCGACATTCATAGCGCCATTCAAATAGCACGAATGGTCTTTGATGCTCGTCAGAATATCCGGATACTTCCGGAAGTCCGCCGTGATGATGTATACCGTTTCATCCGGCTTCTGCTCATTGGTCTTCTTCGTATACTTGCTTACTCCATCCCAGACGGAATCCCATGTATTTCCGGACAGAGAGCATTTCATTCCAAACAGATTATTTGCGTTGACCGCAAGTTCTGTGCTGCCGTATCCGGATTCCAAGCACGCCTGCGCTACGGTGATGGATGCCAAGATGCCACTCTCGGACATATCCCTGCTCGCCAGCGGACCGATCATCTCAATAAATTCTTTTTCTGTCATGCTTTCTCCTATCTAAAAAAGCGCATGTTGGCCGGTATTCGACCACATGCGCTTTTCATCATTTATTTTGAGAGTTATTTACTTTTCCGTCATCTAAAAGATCTTTGACTCCTTCAAACCATTTCTGCACCAATTTCTCTAATGCGCTTTCCGGGACAAGCATCTGCAGCCATTTCGGAAGCAGTCCCCTGGCCTGCTGAATAACCCACTCAAATTTCTGTTTTCCTGCACCAGATTCATTGTACATATGCTCAGCCTTTAAGATAAGCTGATATACATCTTCTCGGATTCCATCAAGGCCTCGCTGCTTGAGGTACTGAACCACGAGCACGATCGACACAATAAGCAGAATCGCGACAACCACGATCAGGATTGGCACCGGGATCTGTTTGATAAATTCTAATAATTCCATAAATGTTCCTCCTTATAAAAAATTGCCTTCATCTATGCACTTTTGATAAATGTTTTTAATGTTTCTAATTGCGAATACCGCTTTGCTGTTCGGAAATTCAGGATGGTCTTTGCAATAATCTTCGTACTTGTCAATGTCCTCGATTATCTGGTCGAAGTGCTCCTTGCTATGTTTTTCTCCATGGCGGATTTCATCGTCAAAGCGAAGGATTCTGTATCTCCAAGTGTAGGCCATCCCCTGATCGGACGAGCACTGTAACTTGTCTATCTTCTTATCCAAATTGCTGATCAAATCATTTAGGTTTTCCCGTATATCGATACTCTGCTGATGCCATACCGGATACTGCTTCGCCTGATCAATAACTTCTTGAATCCGGTCGTTCTTTTCCTTTTCATCAAGTGCCTTTTTCGATATATAAGTCGTAACCTTTTCGTATATCTTCGCCAGAAAAACTATTGCAGAAATGATAATTACTACCCATCCGACACTGATATCCCCGAAAGCCTGAATAAAATGTTCTATCATCATTCTCTCTCCTGTCAGGTTATGCATGTTCCGGTTACTTTTTTATTCGGTTCTGCTCTTATTGGGTTCATGATCCACACCTCTTTTCATCAAAAAAAAGACCGGTTTCCCGATCTTTTTCCTGCATAAAGAGCCGCCGGCTCTTTAATCCATATTTTTAAGTTCTTCGTATTTTGCCAAAGCTTCTTGTGCCAGCTGAGTTTCCTCAATTTCTTCCGGCGTTTTTTCATCTGTGAATCCACAAATATTCTTCATATGCGCGATTTCATATGCCTGCCTCTGCACAATTTTCGACAGTCGGTATATAATTTCCTCCTGTTTCTCGACCATATCCATATATGTATCGAGAACCTCCAAAAATCCTGAATCTACATCCTGCATTTTGTACCTCCGGGCTTAATTCTGTAGTGAGGCTTTTCCTCCCCAAAAAACCAATATCTTAAATAATCATCCAATATGATAGCCGCCGCCGAAATAAAAAACCACAATATCGTAAATGGCAGGCAAATTTGGCCAAGGATATTAAATGGAATATTGCTGTAATCCCATATGGCAAGTCCATAATGGATATTCAGAATCAACCCGCTTATAAATTCTACCGCCGTAATGATCAAGCTACAGATCAACATCTGAAACCATATCGTGGATTCCCATGTGAAGACCTCATTTAAAAGACCACAAAGGATAAAACATATCCCACCAACGACAGCCATAGTCCAATGGCTTCTGCCGCGACACACAAGCTCGATGATCACGTATACAGTACCGCCAACAAGAAAAAGGAAGAGGTATTTAAAAAGTGTTTTTAAAGCCGCTTTCATCTTACTCCTCCATCATTTTTTTATAGTCCTTATATACTTCGGAGCAATACTCCTCTGGTATCTCAGCACCGTACTTCACAGCGTCCATATCCGATGCCTTACCGCAAGCTTCCAGCCATGTAAATGCACTGTTGCAATATGTTGTATGGTAAGAAACCCACGCCATTGCCTTGGCGATGATCTTCTGCATATCTTCTGCCGAATAGTATTTGCAAGGTGTCTGATCCTGATGGTATTCAAGCTGTTCGGCGCCAGAAGCCAACTGTGCCTGTTTTCCGAACAAATTGATCTGGTCATTCTGCGTCAGGCTGAAATGCTCCGTTCCCACGGACAGATCCACATCAACACCGGATACTATCATCTGTTCGCATGCAGCCGAAAGAGCGGCGCGAATCTTTGCGCGGTAATTCTCTTTAGACAAGAAGTCAGAAATTTCTCCTTCCTGCGCCTCTTCCAGATTTGTAAACCAGAAATCAATATCCGCTTCTATTTCCTCCTTAGATGCCACAGCTGCAGAGGACAGCTTGAAATATATCTCGTCTGCTTCAAATCCCGCTGATCCCTCTTCTGTTTCCGGCAGTTCCTGTTCATTCTTCCTGATCCAGACATCCACGGATCCATCCGGCAGCTCTACATATGTAATTTTTCCCTGCGTTGCAGGACTATTTGTTTTATGCATATATCTTCCTCGCTTTCTTATAATATTTTTCGGTTTCATAAGGTTTCCCTTTTTCATATCGGCTTACCATGCGCTTTGCGATGTTCAGGACCTCTTTCCAGTGTTCTTTACGCTGAAATTTGTGTGAGTCGCTATTTTTTATCCATCCATTATATGCAAGCAACGACATTGCTTTATGCTTTGTTACCACTGTTTTTGAGCGTATAAACTTTATGAACAGATAAAATTTCCGTCTTGCCCTCAAAAAAATGGAGTCTCTCACTGTAACAACGACCTTTTTCAACCGTTTCTTTACCTTTCCATACTCACGATAAAACGCCTCGCAACCACGAAAAACAAATCCCATAAAATCGAGGTTTCTGCCTTTGGTTTTCCCGGAAGAGTCCTTGTAACTCACAAGGAATTTCTCCCATGTTGGCTTGATCTCAAGACCGAGAAACTTTCTTGTAAACTCGATAATCAGCTTCATTGCCTGATGCAAATGTTTCTTGTTCCCTCCGAACACAACAATATCGTCGGCATAAATCATTGCATGCGATACAAGGCGGGTTCGCTTCTCTTTTCCGCGGCGTACAGTTGTTATGGCGAGCTGTTCGTAAATGTAATGGTACAGATACGACATATAATAGTTATTCAAATCTTTTGACAGAGGGGAGCCGATCAGGATGCCCTTTCCGCAAAGTTCCTTCCGTCCAAGCTGCTGATTTGCGCAGTCATACAAATATATGATCGAGTCGAGCAAATACAGTAATTCCCTTGATTTTCGGAGATCTCTGTGGAGAAGTTCTTTCAGCCGGTTGTGCGGTATGCTTGGATAACATTTCCTGACATCTGCTTTCGCACAGAACTTTGTTCCTTCGGGATCCTTCGATATCCATTTTTTTATATACTTTTTCCCGTAAGATTGCCCCTTCCCTTTTATCGACGAAACCTGAAATTCGCCTATTTTCGCATCAAACATTTCCTGACAGGCATCCCGCGCTATCACTTCGTAAAGCTGAAATATGAGCTTTTCAAGTCCGAGTTCCCTCCGTTTACCACTGATTCCATCCACAATTTCCCGATATGTAACAATAGCTTCATTCGGTGTCACAGATATTACATGTTCAACAACGGTCCTGCTTTTTAAATTTTCAGAAATGCTTTCAGCAATTTTATCAATGGTATCAGATACATATTCCGGAGATGTATCAATATTCTTCCTTGACTTCGTGTTACTGATTCCATTGTAATAGGCAAACAGCTTAGCAACATTGCTTTTGTCCAGTCGTTCGTGCAGAAAAGGTGTTATGCAGCTCTTAACAAAATCGATATTCGATATGTCTTTTCTCTTACAATAAGTTTTCAAAAAATCCAGTCCTCTTTCTTTCTGTATTCAAAGGCTTTCGGTTTTACTACTAACCCCCACATGCGCCCACTTCCGTCGCATGGCCGGGCGCCGGTTTTACCCGGCACCCGATGCTGGTTCAAGAAATTTCGGGCGTTCCGCCCAAGTCAAAAATCGAGCCGCCTCAAGGGCGGCGAAACACACCGCAAAACACCTTATCAGAAATACGGGCGGCGTAGTTCCAGTTCGCGTTGGAGAGGGCGTTGTTCAGGTTCGCGTAGAACCGGCCCGCGTTAGCCCCGTTGTTCAGGTTGCCGCCGGAGAGCCTAGCCAATAGCGGTGTGAGTCCTTATTCTATTTGCAGTTATGAGGGGAGATCCCCTCTTGCTTCGCAATTCACCCCCAACGGCACGCCTACGCTGCGCTCTGGGCGCACCGTCCAGAAGCAGAAAGACGGGCGGCGGAGCTCCAGTACGCGGCGGAGAGGGCGCCGGACAGGGACGCGCAGAACCGGCCCGCGGAAGCCCCGTAGTCCAGGGGGCCGCCGGAGAGCCACTCTCTCGTCGCATCGGAAGTTGCGTCAAGATCATTAGTGTACTGTCCGTCCGCATATCCTGTCGAACTGGACGCATTTACTTCTACACCATGCCGCACACAAGGGTTATCAGGATCGTATCCCAGTTTGCTGATATACTTCCATGTAGCGTCTGTATCTGCAACCGAATAGCCGACCGGTACATAGTCTTCCGTTACTGATGTGGCCAGCTTCGTGCAATCGTAACAGATCTGTGGAGTCATCACATGATTTGTGATTTTCATAATCACATTACTGATAACTTCGTAGAATCCCAGGAACATTTCAACACCGAACAGGATATATGGGTATTTACCATTTGTATTGCTTACAGGTGATCCGCAGGATCCAAGAACTGTATCGCACGTTCCAGTTCTCCATGGCATGGTTGAAATGTACGTCTTTGCCTCAACGCTATCGCTGATCATAGATGATGCTGTTGAAAATGTGGTCCCTCCGTTATCAACATAAATCGCGCTGTTCGACTCATCGTATTCCTCAATCGCTGTGATCAGAACACGATTAGCTTTTGCATGCATACCTGAAATTCCTCTATCTATGTTTGGAGTTCCTTCATCTGTAAGAGACGTGGGGTTTCCAATAGAGACCACGGATCCAACAACAAAATACGCTGCCTGCGACTTTGAGACGATAATCCGCTCCACCCCGGATTCCTGCACCGTAGCTGCGTACTGTGCGGAATAACTTGTACATCCCGCCATAATCGACTGCGTATGCCTGGTTGCAAATGCCACCATGAACAAATTATCCATATGCGCTTTATCCTGGGCTGTTGTTCCACAGTACTGCGTTCCTTTTTTGCGGAAACGAGTGATCATGCCGTTGTGGCTCTGGTTATGATTTACCGTCTTTCCACCGATCGAATGTGGAATCCCAGAACTGTCATCCCATGCCATATATTTTGCGATCGGAACGAAAGGTCTTACAGACTTATCCGGTCGGATAGCTGCCCCTTCCGGAAACGATCCGGGATGGTTTTCATCTGAAAGAATAATATTCTCTCCGGTTGCGGTCACTTCCATTTGGATCCACTGTGTGAGGTAAAGCATATAAACATCTTTATCTTCATCGGTTCTGGAGAATTCATTGTCAATCCCTTTGATGTACTGCACGACGAATTCGCCATCAGCGTCCACATATCCATTTACTTCCAGTCCGTAGAATACGCTCTCTCCTTCAAAGTCATTTATTCCACGTACCGAATCCGTGGACGGAGTGGCCACTTTCCCAACAGCGTCATAAAGCCTCGTTCCTGTGGATGCAGGGCTTACGCTATATGCATCAAAATGCACACCATACCGCTTACCGGTTCGTCTAAGATTGAGCAGGAACAAAGCCTGTTCATTTTTTGTCTTGGCAAATACACTTACCGCATCACGCATAGCCACGTCATTTTTAATGAGCTGCCCGAACATGGCATTCATGAGATCCGCATGTACTGGATCCGTTGTTTCGAGCATGCGAAGCTGCTCATTGAATCTGGCGCCAGATATATCAAAATTCGCCATAATCTACCTCCATATGATAATATTTATCTAAAAAAAGTGTTCAACATGTTGCAAAATATCGAAATACGTTAGAAAGTATCATCACACTCAAATACAACCTCCATATCAGCATCCTTGCCCTTTTTCATAAAGGCTTTCATGGCCACCATATCTCCATCAGCATCGTAAATACCGATTTCCGAAATATAGGTGTTGGCCAATTCGGTTTCGGACAGAGTGCATTTATACCGGATGCATGTATCGGATATTACTTCATATCCATCTACAGCTTTCCGAAACGCTTCATTGTGCAGAGCGTTCTGGTCCGGGGAGTGCGGGACAATTTCGTCCGATCCGTTTACCCCGCCGGTACCGAAAGCCATACCGACAATTTTACTCAGCGGAGCTATGCCGGCTCTCGCCTCTAACATTTTTTTCTTTGCTTTTGTTGTTACTGTAGTTCCTGCCATTACAGGTCCTCCCTTCCTGAATTGAAATTATTTGTGCCATCGAAATTCAGCACCCCATTAAAGCGCGCAGCCTTCGACGGTATGTATAGCACTACACCAAAGTCCTCCACGTTCTCAGCATCCATGCGGTGTGTGATAGATACTATCTTGGGCGGCGACTCTTGCGAAAATGTTTCATCGCCATCAAACGATAGCTCTCCATCAAAAGTAATCACATAGTCTGTCCACAGAAAAGATGCTCTATGGACATCCCTGATCTTGCATTCATTCTCATTTTTTATTTCTACGGCCGAAATCTTTGTGTGTTCAAACAGCACACCCTCCGCATGATCGGCATCAAGGTTATATGTGACAGCCCTAAAATCTGGTGGACGAACCGCATTTAGAAGCGCCTCCCCGTCGAAAAGGTACCTGCCGTCGAAAGATGCGCCCCACCATGTAATCGGAATTCGATGGACCATTTTTACTAAAAGATCGCCGTAGTCGCTTATTTTTACCACCCTGTGGACAATCCGAAGGTTTTCAACTTTGATAATATTCGGAATTTCAAATGGTACTGCCATGCGAAAAAATGGCGGTTGCCGGGCATTAAAATATATGCTTCCATCAAAAAGATGCTCTCCATCCCACGTAGCGCCCCACCATGTGATCGGCAACCGAACCGTCATCCGATTAAATAGGATGTTCTCAACCAGGACAAAGACAGCCAAGCGAACATGCAGCTCATATGACGTATGTGACTGCTTTGCATCATTGATCTTATCAATTCCTTTCTGTAGACTGAATGCTCCTTCTCCTTCGAGATAAACAACGAATGTGTTCGGATGCGTTATCTTATTATCAGGTTCATGAATATCAACAACCTTTACATCGCACCCAAGGACGCTGTTCATCATCTTTTCCAATCTCCATGGTGTTATTGGAGCTTTTGTGTCTCTTCTATCCAGAATAAGCTTTCGACGTTCTTCCGGGCTTAGGTTTTCTCTGATCGGAAGTCCGAACTTCTCTTCATGATATCGAAGCCCCCATGTTGCTGTTTCCGGGAATGCCTGATAGGGTAATTCATCTTCAATGATCCGGCGGGCTTCATCCATCTCTATTCCCATAACCTGGAATATCCATTTCCCAACGTAGGACCTGTCATAAAATCCATTCCCGGTTATGTATCCCATCATTCGTTTTGCCGCTTCAGATGTAGGAAAGTTTTCAATATTCATCGCATTCCCTCCCCTCAACTAAAGTCAACCTGATCTGTTGCTGCATACTCGTCATTAGAAAGGGGGATATTTTCCTCTGCTCCGTTCATCAGGAATGTATCAAAATCAGACACTCCCGGAATATCTGTTATCAGAGGGCGGACTTGGTTGTAGACCAAAATTCCTTCCACTTTCGCTTCTGAGTATTCCTTCATTACCAGTTCCTTGAATTGGCTTACGATTGTTGGAATATCCGTAGTGTCATCATACACAAGGCCAGTACAAGTGTAAGATATTTTCTTTGTTGTTGCGGCTTCGACAGTCAGTTCTGCGCATGCGGTAGGTAAGAGCCGGAGCGATCTATCGTGTGGAGATACAATGTGGTCATACACCGCCTCTATCAGCCTGGCATTTGCCGGCTCCCCATTAGAATCTACAATGATCAGCTTTACAGTTCCCGGTCCATTCCATGTTGGAACAACGATACAATCGCCAACGCCAACGACCTCTTTTGCCCAACGTATATAGTCTGAATCGTTTCCGATAAACGTTGCTCCGTCTCTGAAGTTTTCCTCTTCGATACGTTCCAGAAGATCTTCATCACTTTCCACATCCGTTCCGCCAGTAATGTCATCCGGATTGTTTACGGTGGACAGCCCCTTTATACTTGTCAAGGCGAACACAACCGTATTCTTTTTTGTATTCGACTCTCTGCCTGCTTCAACGGCCGTAACCTCAACAGTCACGCTGCCAGACTCCGGTATAATAGCCATTGAGTCAGCAGCATATTCAAGGGCCGGCGTTGAGTCGGTTGCTTCTGTGCAGAAGATTGCCCCGTCTGGAATAACAGTGCCCGGATCGCCAGTAACCGTTACCGATCCACTGGCATATCCTGCCGGCCTGCGCTCTATACCTGCCGCCGCCGCGTGCAAATCAAGCCAATCCCCCCATGCATATTGCGGAAACATTAACATCAAGGTGCGCACGAGATGAAACTGGATCAATTCTGATTTTTCTATTGCTGTCGGCATTGTAAAATCATACGGGAATCCGCCCGGCATATCATCAATTCCATCCGGAAGCGCATCCATCATACGCTGCTGTATTTCTTCCGGTTCTGCACCATCGACAAATTCCGGCGGAGTAAATTCATAACTCACACTTCTCACCTCCCATCATCATATCGAAACTTTGAATTCATCAGTATCCACTCCCTTTACAGTAAACGAGACGCTTACGGCTTCTCCAGACCATGAAAATTCAAAATTTCTTACATATTCTGTCCTTGGATTCACCATCAACGCCTCCGATATTGTTCTCTCTATCGCGGACTCAACCGCCTTTTCACTGTCCTCTGCCAGAGCCTCGTTCAATTCAGTTCCAATTTCGTCTGGATAAGCTGCGCAGTCATATCGCTGTGTAAGAGCCATTTTGCAACACCATACTTTATACCCTTCCACTCCATCGCACTGCTCCATCTGCCCTTTTCCATTGAGGACAAAATCCTGTTTTTCAACATCCCACGCAACCGTATAATGGTAATCCCGATCTAATTGATCTCCGTCATCGATAAATTCGGGGGATTCCTCCACGGGAAATAACGTATTTTCTTCGTCCATGTTTTCACCTCCCCTAATTGATCACATCAATGACTACCGCTTCATTCTGTACCCATGCCACAAGCACGTGATCACCCGGCGATAATCCGGGGACCGGTATGGAATGCGAATGTGAACCGTTGCCATATTCATGCCCGCCATGACTACCGCCCGAAGCTCCAAGAGACATACCTGTTACATGCCGGCACACTGTATAATCTCCATTTGGAATTTTTACCGGGAAGGTATTTGTTATCAGCCCATAGTCAGACTCTATTTTTCCAAAATCAAGAACAAGGGGAGAGTCTGACATGCTTTTCATTCTTTTATGAAGCGTCCTTGCCAGTTTGTTTGTTCCGGCATGTCCATCAAACGCCATCGTCATCCCTCCTTAATCAAATGTTCCGTCGTCCACCCATCCATATACATTGCTTGAACTGTCCACATGTATCAGGTGCCATGGGTGGGCTTTCCCCGATCCGTTCTTAATGGTTATTTTTGCTCGTCCAGCTCTTGCGTTGTATCCACGGGATCCCGCATAAGAGCTAACGTAATGTGTTCCGCCGTGGAAATTCACAATATCGCCCACATTGTAAGATTTTTTCTGTACCGTCTGCTGTGCTTTCTTCTCATATTCTTTGAATGGTACATGAAGATCCAGTGTCATGCTGCGGCTGTCTACATCATGCCTTATGCCAATAACATAGTAGTACGCATTCATGGTTCCAACCGTTACATGAACCAGGTCCCCTTTGCGCACCCATGGAATATCAGGTGCCTTTACAGTCATCTCCTCCTGAACTTCTCCCTCTTCATCGAGAATTGTCTGTGCCGATGTCTTAGCATCCTCAAGGCTTTCATCAGTTCCCCTTCGAACTATTTTCTGCCGTACGCCATATTTTGTACTACCGTTCAGCACAGCTTCCACCGCGCTTTTTCCATCATCATCCTCCTGACCTATCACTTTCACACGAGTAACCATTCCTGCAGTGCTCCTCTTATGTGTGGCATTGATTACATTTTCGGCCGCAAAGTGATATACGGTCTTATTGTTCGCATACGGAACCACATATGCTTTTCCTTTCCGATCTTGCACGACACATTTCACGCCGCCTTTTTTATAGGCATCGTCCAGTATCTCCATGATGACATTAGCTGGATCGTCGGATTTAAATGTTAATTTTGCGTGTGTTTCGTTTGGACCCTCATATGATCCAAGAACAATTTCATAGTCATCAAAAACTTTAGTCACGGCTGATTTTGTTCCGGTGCCTGCCGGGAAATAGAAATTATCCTGGCTCTCTTGGAGATTGTACAGCTTGTCATAACACTTTCCGTCAAACTTGTACCCGTCCGAAGAGTATGCCGGTTTCCAATCAATGATGTTCCCGCGGGCCACTTCGTCATCCGTAACGCCATCAGAAACAAATACTCCGACCAAACACCCGAGTTTCGCTATATCCGAAAACACTTCTTTTGATGACTTTTCATTTTTAGTTGTGAACGAAATCCGGGTGGAGAGTTCGTCTTCGCCTTGCTCCCACCCGAGATTTTCCACATAATCTTTTATATTGTACTGATTTCCCTTTTCGTCCATAATGACAAAGCGGTATTGAATCTTCGACAAATCTATCATTCCCCTGTCCTCCTTCTAATTTGGAATAACAAAAACTGTGCCAGGGAAAATCCAATGCCCATTGTCGCTATTTGCATAACCGTGCTTTTTTGCTGTTGATTCTATGACAGATTTATTCGCGCTGTATATCTTCGTCCACGTTGATCCTGATCCGCCGTAGAATTTTCTGGCAATTTTCCATAAGTTATCTCCAGACTTTACTGTGTAGCTTCCTTTATTTGATGGTGCCGCAGCCGCCGGTCTCGTTACCGTCTTCTTTACAAACTTTACGATTTTCAGCTCGTCTGTCGTGTAAACTTTCAAGGATCGGTATTGCACAAACTCCAGTGAATATTTCTTATTTCCGTATCCGCCGTAATCAGTACATTCAAAGCTACTGATCGTAACATCGATATTAACATTGGTTTCAGTGACCATCAGCCGCAGAACAGTTCCTTTTTCCTGCCAGTTTTTCAGAATTTTTTCGCACTCTGCCGGCTTAATCCATTGTTTTACAATGGATTCATTCCTTTTCGCTGCTCCGAAAAATATTCCATCGAATGAAATCTCTGTAAGCTTCATCCCCTTTGGGATTTTTACCTCGCCATAGGACAGAATATCGTAAGACTGATAATTGGTCCGATTCGTTCCCTTTACCTCCTCTGGGAGGCTAGGAAAGATAAATTTGCTTTTACCGTTTTCAACTTCGGTTAAAATAACATCCATAAAGCGCCTCCCTTAACTACTTATCGGCATGTTCGAGAAAACTTCACCCAGGCGATCGGCAAGCTCGCCGCCAAGATCGTCTGCCAGTTCTTTCATGTGCGTTTTGATAATTTGCAGGATATCGTCTTCTCTCTGACTTGTTGACGATATCACAAACTGCGGATTTACAGTCACGCTAAGGTTTACTTCTTTGGTATCCGAGTTTTTCTCGCTGTCAATGACAGTCGAAACATCAGAAGTGCCGCTGTCGCTCTCTGATATTGGCTCTGCAAGGCTTTCTGTATTCTCCCATATATTTTTATTGGAAGAACCAGAGGAGCCAATAAAGCCTCCATCAGCGTGCTTTCCAACACCGAGCATTTCTCCAGCCTGCGCCCACAGTTCCAGTCCTCTTTGCCGCCGTTTGCTTCCAAGCGGAATGATTACTTCCGGTCCGTCCTCGCCCCACCATGTAAGCTCCGGACCATAAGCGAAACCACCATTTGCATGGCTTGAAATACTTCCGCTGACCGTTGCCGTTCCAGTTCCGCCACCGCTAAAACTGATCGTTGCAGATGGGTTTGCCAGTTTATAATTCGCCGTAATCGTAACGGTCGTTGTGGTCGAAAATCCTGCTGAAAACGCCGTATTGATCGCAGATCCGACGTTGCTGTAAAGAGTGTCTATCGCGCCTTGAATGGTTCCCATAGTCGCGGTAATTGCATTCGAGATACCGTTTCCAACAGCAGTTGTAACACCGGAATAATCCAGGCTATCTATCGAAGATGTGATGCTGCTCTGCATAGCGGCTGTAAATCCGCTCATATCTATCCCTTCGGTCGATGACAACGCCGCTACAATAGAGGTGTTAATCATCTGTGCGCTTTCCGAAAGATCTATTCCTTCAAGTGCGGCGGTTAATGAGTTCTGTATACCTTCCTGCAGTCCAGCTCCCGATTCGGCCATATCTACCGATGCCATGGCTTCTCCAAGCTTCTGATTCATCATCCCGCCGACCTCTGTAAGATCAATGTTTTCCAACGATGCGGTCAGAGAACTCTGCAATCCCTCTTGAAGTCCGGCATCAGTTTCAGACATATCCACGGACGACATCGCCTCTCCGAGTTTCTGGTTCATAAGGCTTCCAGCTTCCGTAAGATCCACGTTCTCAATAGATGAAGTTAACGAATTCTGTATGCCTGTCTGCAACCCTGCACCCGATTCAGACATATCCACCTCTCCAAGGCTCTTGTTAAGCTGATTCACCAGAGTTTCACTTGTCGGAGATAAGTCCACATTTTCTATGGACGAGTTCAACATATTATTTACGCCTTCGCTCATATCTACGCTGGTTCCCTCCAGTGCCGACGTCATCTGATCCGGCATTGACGCCGCGACCTGACTCATCATTTCGGTAATGGCTGCCTGTGTTTCTGCTGAAAGCCCATCCAGATCAAGCCATTCGGTCGCTGTAGCCAGATCCCAGTTTTCCACATCTACACCAGAGGACATTGCATTATGCATTGCCGTTCCGAGACGTTCTGCCACGGATCCCTCAAGATCCGGAAGTATTCCATCCAGTTCACTGCCAAATGCATCAGCAATCGACTGCAACTCAAAACTTTCCACTCTGACAGACAAATCTGTAATCTTTGCCTGGTACCCTTCTGTGAGCGCCTGTAACTGTTCATCGAACTGCTCCTGTGAGATAGCGCCGTTCTGAAGCTGCAAATTAAGATTCGTCAGAGAAACCTGTAATGCCTCATCATATTGTGACGCCGCTTCCTGTACATTTGCCTGAATTTCAGACACCAGAGAAGCGAAAGAGTCAGCATCCAGTGATGCCCCGGAGTATTTGATTTTTAAGCTCTGGAAACTTGCTTCCGTTTCAGCCTGACTGATCTGGTTTGCGATATCGGCAATCTGGTTTTGGAGATTCGTAATTTCTGCCTGCTCGTCAAGCGTGATCACTCCGTCTTCCAGTGCAACATTAACTTTCGCTTTCAGATCCCCACCAAGGCTCTCGATCTGAGACTGCAGATCCGAATACATCTGGTTTAGCCCTGTTGTCATATCGGTTTCATTTCCCGGCTCCACCAGAAGATCTATGGCCGCAGTTGCCTCGTAGTGCTTATCTTCGAGATACTGCTTTGAGCTTTCGATCATGGCATCAACAGCCGAAATATATTCCGATATATCTCCTTCATCAAGTTCCATGCCGAGCGACGCTTTCCAGTTCAGCTTGTCCATCGTCTGGAACGAGCTCTGTAGCGCCGAAAGAGAGCTGTCTGCCGTTTCCGCGGCCGCCGAGAATTTGTTCAGGGCTTCTGCCTGATCGGCAAATACAATCTGCTCCGCCGCTTCTTGTATCTCCTGCATAGAGAGTTTGATGTCGCCGAAGCTATCCCTGATCTTATTCGAGGTTGCCTCCTGCATCATTGCGCCAAACTGCTCCGCTGACACATTCGTATCATCAAAAGCCTCTTTCAGTTCTTGACTATCAAACTTCGCTCCCTCTAAAGCATACTTGCTCTTCTGCTCCAGATTTTCCGCCGCTGCCGCAGCTTCCTCGTAATCCTCTTTTACTTTATTTCCGCCAAACCATCCGGCGAGACCTCCAATTCCTGCACCGATCAAACCACCAACAACGGTTCCGAGTCCAGGAATAACACTTCCTATCGCCGCGCCGGCTGCTGCTCCTGCCGCCACGCCGCCGACTTTCAACCCAGCAGATGTTCCCTGTGCCTTTGCAGCTTCTTTATTTCCGGATTTATAGGAATTGTATGCGTCAAAGGCGTCCATTCCGCCACTTATCAGTGTTGCGCCGCCAACAACGCCGCCCAGTATCGCTCCTCCGCCGGCAGCCGCCAGCCCTGCACTTGTAGATGCTCCAGATCCAAGTGCCATTCCAGCCTTTCCGGCCAAGCCCAAGAGCCCGCTTCCAGACACATTGCCGACTCCGGCCAATTCATCTGCTACTGAGAAATTGCCAATCACTTTATTCAACACTCCGCCCGTGGCGCTTTTATATATACCTTTTCCGGCTTTGAACACACCGGATCCGAGGCTGAACATTGGGCCTGCCACTTTCGCGATGGCGGCAGCGGACAACAACGATGTAATGTCTGGTGCCTCTCCTCCCGGAAGAAGCTTTGCTGCGCTTGAAAGTGATCCCGTCAAAAGTGTTCCAAGGGCTCCTGCAATGCTGACACCGTTCACACCTTCAGTAAAGCCTTCGGCAAACTGGCGCCCTATGCTGCTCCCTTCATCAACAACAGATGAAACATCTATTCCCATCAAAGCCATAATTCCCGTGGAAATAGCCGCTCCAATGCCTACGCCTATATCACGAGCCACTCCGGCAACTTTCACCTTTCCCGATCCATTCCACCAGTCGGAAAACGGCTCTGCCACCAATTCATCCCATGCAATACTGATCTTCCCGAACAGGTCCGCATTCTGCCATTCATCCGTCGCTGTAAACTCGTCTATTTTTGACTTTGTTTGCTCCACAAAGCGATCAAAAGAATTCATCGCTGTAAGGAGCGCATTTTCCACATCCGGAACTTTGTCAGTAAGCCAGTCGAGCGCTTCCATAAGATATGGCTTAAACTTCTCACCTAAAGACATTTTCATGGAGTCAAGGGCTCCCGTGAACAGTTCAAATTTTCCGGCAAGATTATCCATCATGATATCCGCCATCTCCTGCGCAGCTCCGGAACTGTTGTTAATCTGCTCTGTAAGATCTGCAAAATCCTGATCAGAGGCATTTACGATGGCCAGAAGCCCGCTCATTCCTTCCTGCCCCGCCAACATCGCGGCATACTGAGCTCTTTCCGCTTCAGATAAGGCGCTGAATTTCGATCTCAATTCCTGCAAAGTCTGTGATAACGGCTTAACCGATCCATCAGCATTTGTTATGCTGATACCGAGATCGTTAATCGCATCCTCTGCCTGGCCTACGGGATGTGTAAGATTGGTCAGAAGGCTTCTTAAGCTCGTACCTGCCTGAGATGCCTTAATACCATTATTGGCCATCAGACCGATTGCCACTGCAGTATCCTCTATGCTATATCCCAAGGCGCCGGCAACCGGTGCCACATACTTAAACGTGTCACCCATTTTGGCAACATCGGTATTCGTCGCATTTGCGGCCATAGCCATAACATCCGCAAACCTCCCACTTTCCTTCGCTGACATTCCGAATGCCGTGAGAGCATCCGTTACAATATCAGATGTGGTTCCGAGATCTTCTCCGGAAGCTGCCGCCAAGGACATGAGTCCTTCGATACCGTCCATCATTTCTTTTGCATCCCAACCGGCCTGTGCCATATATTTAAACGCCTCGGCCGATTCAGAAGCAGTAAACTTCGTAACCGCTCCCATCTGGTTTGCCTTTTCCGTCAACTGAGCAAACTCTTCACTCGTGGCGCCTGATATAGCCTTAACTTCGGACATCGCCGCTTCAAAATCAGCGTACGTCTGAACCGTGTCCGCAATACCGGCGCCCGCCGATATGGTAACGCCGGCCGCCACAAGCGGGCTTTTCAGCAACCCGAACACTCTCCTGACAGGGGACGTAACGAGATCTACCGCTTTAAGCGTAACCTTCCACGCTTTTGACGTCAGACTTTTTACATAGGTTATTGCCTGCTTTACCGTCGGCGTTATCTGGTCCTTTGCCTCGAGCAGAAGCTGATACTTTTCTTTCAGCATAGCAAGAAGAGATTTTTGCGTCTGATTTACAGACTTTTCAAAGCCAGAGGCCTTTTTTGAGGCATTATCAAAGCCGCTCCCAACAGATTTTTCAAATCCGGATACGCTCTTAGAGGCGTTTTCAAATCCCCTCGCAGCCTTATTTGCGCTGTTCACAGTATTTTCCATACTCTTCTGCGCCTTTTTCGCCGCGGAGTCAAGCCCTTCCATCTTTTCGGATATGCTATCGACAACCTGTCCGGTATTGTCTTTAGTCTCTATTGGAATCTCAATTTTAATAACCTTAGTCGCCACCCGCTCTTCCTCCTTTCTCGTCATCTTCCAGACGTATTCTCATAGACGCGAACATAAACGCCCGCACGCCAGCCGGCTTTGCATATACTTCATCTGGAGTTATGCCCAGCCGCTGAAAAATTTGGTGCAAGAGGGTAGTTTTTCCTCCTGCCCGGATCAGTTTTTTGCTGTTTCCTCCATCTTGTTTTCAACCTCTTCCAGGTTTTCGGAATCAAATCCGCTCAGCTTATTGATTTCATCAATGACTCTGTCTTTTTCTCCGCCCAGAAGCACCGCTTCGATAACATCAAGCGCAGTCACGACAAGAACGCCCTGCTTTCTAAGCCCGTCCCACACCTGCTGATTATCCCAAAGTTTTGTACGGTCCTCTTCGACCGTTGCATGGTAGATCAGTGAGGAACGGAATTTTGCATTGTCTGTCTCTTCCGCAAACTTGATGCCGATCTGCTTATTCCGAACATACTTTGTATACTTCTTGCGGCACTTGTTTGCTTCCTCTTCTCCGAGGGCGTGAATTCTGAACGAAAAGTAGAGCTTCCCTCCGCGAACGATATCGAACTGTACAATTTCGTCCGTCTTATAGGCAGCCGCCGCCAACATTCCGGCAATAAAATCGTTTTCAACCGTCAAAAGCTGCCCCTGTGTTTCCTTTTCGGAAAATTCTTCCTCGCGAACTTCCTGTGTATTTTCCATCTTTCCTGCTGTTTTTGCTAAGCTTGCCATTGTATATCCTCCTTAAAATACTGAAGGATGGCCGCGTGGCCACCCTTCGTTAAATTTGTCAATTTAGATTGAGAGTTCTTTCTGGAGATCCGGTTTCCCGTTGACGAAGAAGTTCCAGTTACGCTTGATAACATCTCCATTCGCAACGTTCTGGAGATCAATGTCGCCAGATGGGATACATTCTCTGTACACAACACGTTCTTCGGATCCGTTGAGGCCCTGGAGAACGCCCTGGAACACGAACTGCGGTGTCGTTCCGGACTTCATAGATGCCATGAGTTCGCGGAACATATCGATATCTTCGATTACAATTTCTGTAACGGTGATTGTGATGCCGTATGAATCGCTTGTCTCATGCTCCTGAGGATCTCCCATAGGTTTATACTTCACATTGTTGTATGTAGCCTTTGCCTGAAAAGACTCCATGGAAGCCAGAAGATCGCCGGTTCCATTGTAGAGTCCGGCGTCCTTGCCGGTACGCGCATGACGCGCATCAGATGATGCTCTTTCGTTAATAGCCATTTAGTTTCCCTCCTTTATTCAGTTGTCCTGCTTGAGAACTGGAATTTGTATGTCAGATACAGATGCTCAATGGAATCCTTGTCGATCACCTGGATATCCATGTATGCATAATCACCATCGGACTGATATGTGGTATTCTCGGATGCGGTACCTGATACAAGCTTACCTTCGTTGATCATCGCATTGATGACGCCCTGCAGCTGGCTAACAACCGTAGCCCGTCCGTTCACATCGTTATCCACCTTTCCGATCAGGGCATCAGCCTGATCGTTGCAGCGGGTGATCAGTTCGTATCTTGTTTTTGTTCTTCGGATCTTTTTCCACCCGTCATCCTGATTATCTGCCGGGCTTACCAGCGTATTGATTGCGCTGTCGATCCAGATCTGCCCGCTCGTGTTTGTGCTGAGAACGATGCATCCTTTCTGCTCTGCTGTAGAGATGTCTGTCGGAGTGAGGGCGTCGTTAAGTTTCGTATACCCTTCCACAACCGTGTGGGTAAGAGATTTATTGGACGCACACGCAGCAATCATTCCTGCGATCCTTGCCGCTACGAGGTATCCCTCTACAGGTTCTCCAGAGATTTCTGCGGATGCGTTTACTACATAATGCATCTTCTCACTGTTGAACGCAGCCGCATGTGCCATACGGTCCGTAAGCGCGACCGTTTTCTTTTCGGCCACAACCGCCATTGCAAGCTGTCCTGCATCGAAAATCCGATCAACAAACGAAGCAAGCAACTGATGTACGGCGGTTTCTTCCGTATCAACACACGCTACATTGAACCGGTAAGGCTCCGCTGCAACAAACGCTTCGCTGTATTCCGCATTACTTGCCGTAGGATCTGTTCCCGGAGTAAATGCCTCTTCGCTCACATCTGCGAGAACACCTGTTGCGCTTGCTACGATCTCGGAAGTAAAGCACTTGGAATTTACAAACGCATCGTTCAGCGCCTTTACTTCATCATCTCCGGCCGCGAATTCGAGCTTCTCAAATTCTTTTGCCCCGGAATAGATAACGCATTCTTTGAGGGATGAATCGGACAGTTTTTCTCTTACAGTAACCGCAAAGTCCTTGGCGCCCGGATATTTCGCTGTGATCTTTAATGCTTCTGTATCGCCGTCCTTATCAAGGGTAACTGTGGCCGCAGTTCCGCCTTTTCCAACGCGAACGCAAACGCATTTCGTTGCTCCTGCCCTAATCACTTCACGGATTGCGTTAGTCGAACCTGCAGTGCCGTACAGCTTTTCATACCCTTCCTCTGGCGTGATCTCTACTGCCTCCGCAAGTGGTCCGAAATCAGACTTAAAGAAGATTGCCACCACTCCATCTGAGGCGCCTACGATCTGGTTTTCGCCGACCTTCTGGATGTTAAAATATGTTCCCGGGCGAATTTTTGTTTCGCCAACAATAAATGTTCCTGCCATCACTTAACCTCCTTGCTCATAAATTTATTAACAAGCTCTTTCGCTTCTTTTACTGTCGCTCTGTCTTTACCGTAGTATTTCAGAGCTGCAGCTACGCACTCCTTGCGTGTTCCAAACCGGTCTGCGGCATTAGAAAGCTCTTCTGCACTGTACGCCGGCTCAACAGTTTTCTTCGATGCCTTTTCTTTCTGTGAAGTATTGGCACCGGTTGTTTTTGCTTCTGTCATGATGTTTACTCCTCCTTGCTTAAAATTACATTTTTCATGATTGCGTGTTCTTTCGCCTTGTATTTCAGCACTCCGTATCTTCCTGTCACATATAATTGTCCTGATTTCAGGTAATCAGCCTGACGATCTAACTGAACCTCGGATATATTCATCGGTGAATGATCCAATAAGATTATTCTTTCATCCACGGCAATCCTTTGTGCTACAGCCGCAATCATTTTGATATTTTTGGATTTATCCGGGCATAAAAGATGGACCGCAATCCTGCAGTCCATCCACGCCACAGTATTCATATTGTTTCCGTTCACTTTGTTCAGCGCGGTCAACCGGCAGTAAAATACCGGGTTTTCGGATGTATCCGTAATTTCTCCCAATCGGTCCACGCCGATAACTACGGCATCCGGATATAACTCTTTGATATACTGGTTCAAGGCAACAATAGGATCGGGATCCGTTGTCTCCTGCGGCGAATATTCCATCATGTCTATGGATATCTCCTGTCCAATCACATTTCCTTCAAGCAGGAATGGATCCGTTCTTGCCCACGCAAAACTGTACGGTCCGCCATCATCCGGGTAAATCAGGACATCCCTGAAGCACTCCTTAATAGCCGCCTCGATCTCTAAAATGACCAGAGAGGTGCTTTCTGTATAGGCGACGATGTTCAGAGCGCCTACACTGGATCTTTCCTCATTTGCCTGCATATCGCACGTAAAATTGATACGTGGGTACTGGCTTTTCCCTTTCCATCCTTCCTGCTTATCATCCGGAGCTTCTGTGTTGAATATGGCCGGTTTGTCTGCGTAAGTCGCGCATAGCGCCTTCAACTTTTCAGAATCAAGCAATCTTTTATAAATCAGGCTTATCAGATTCATCTCCTGCTCCTTCCTCCGGATATTTCACGATCGTCTGCATATCCTTGCTGTATCGAATTTCCCAATCCCCGTTTGCCACCTCGTCAGCATAAATAAAAAAGTGGTTCGTGACATTCCCGATCTGCGGTGGATATTGCACAGTGACCTTGTTTCCCGTAACGGAAACGACAAACCCTTGCTCCCCTTTGCTCCAGCTTTTATGCTTTGCATATATCAAGGTGCCGCGCTGTATTTCCTCCGTATCGAATACGTTAGTCGGATTCCTAATAATCAGCATATAAACCTCCTAAAAATCAGAAAAAATCGAATCAACCTCCGGTTCCACATCGTCCAAAATAGGATCCACGAATGGTCTTGCCTCCATTTTTTTCGTTCCGTCTTCAAGATATCCGGCATATGAAGCTTTGGAGTCTGCGTAAGCCGTTATAGAGATGCTTGAGTTCGAGTTTCCTCCATTCATTCGCACCCCCGTCTTCCACGCTCGTCGCAGGAAGCCCGTCCTCACCCCGGGAGGGTTTCCCGGTGATGATGGACTTGGGTTTGTCAGAACTTCTATGGCGCTATTCCGCATGGCATTTGACACGCGAAATGCCTTAGACATTGTCTTTTGATTTACCTCCCTAACCGCCTCGCGCACAGCTTGGCGGATCGCTTCGGATGCTCCTCCAGGTGTCATCTCAAATCATTCCTTTCTTCTGCGTAATAGATTGTTGCCACGCCCACCGAACCGGCATCATCTATGGCAAGCACAAGAAATAACCGGCTGTCCATCGCGAGAACGTCTCCCTTTTTGGCAGCCGGCCCATCCCAACTTACAATAGTATGGGTTAGGGAGTGCTGATCCTGGTCCCACATGTGCTTAGTCTTTTCGCGGTCATCAGTATCAGCTTCTGCCAAAACACCATTGACAAGAATCCCTGTATCCTTATATTCCACCACGGGAAGCCCGATGCTTGATATGTCAGAGTCTTTTCTTTTTACCAGGAACTCTTTAAAAAGATTTCCCGGGCGAAAATACATAAGCACATCAGCCACCCTCCCTCTCCGTAGACATCATACCGGTATAGAAATAAGGGCGTTCACATTCGTTTCCTTGTGCTGAAATAGCCGCCGCGGAAAGGCAGTTCTGTGCTACCGATGCTTTGAGCTTCTCGTATTCTTCCTGCCACAACTTTGCCCGATTTCCGAACTGTAACGATAGTGGACCCGTTTGTGTATCAACCTCATAGGAAAAGCGCCTAAAAATAGTCTCTAAGCAGGCCAGCTTTGCCCGCTTCCAGTTCTTGTGCATTTCAAGTATGGCTGTGTATTCTTCATCAGTAAGAGCGCAAGTTTTCTCCTTCCCCTCTACCATTGTATCGCCAAGCTCAAAACGCATAAGGTCTTTCCCTCGTTCAGATAATTTTCCAGGATCGTAACTGTATGCGCCTGCCATTATTCATCACCTGCGCTTTCCTCCTGCACATCCTCTTCAAAGTTGAGTTTTGTGGCGGCCGCTTCTGTTGCTTCTTTGATAGCTTTTCTCGAATCACAAGCATTAAGCAGTATCAGAACTTTCTCGTCCTCGATCTCCTTAATAGTCTCTTTTGCTTCTCCGGCGGTCATCTGCATTACCTCTGCGGCTTTGCATATCTGTTCTTCGTTACAGTGGAGAATCATCTTTCCATCCCTCTGGTTAATCGGGATTGCAAACTCAACCTGACCTATGAATGCGCCAGTGACGGCCGGTTCGCTCGGATCTCCCCCGCCGGCGGCGATCGCAATCACTCCAAGTTTCTCCTGCGCTTTGGGATTGATGACAAATTCAGACGGAATTTCATCGCCAATATAAAAGGTCTGCCCATTAAACGAACAGGGCTTTTTTGCTATCAGCCTCATAAGCTCCCTCCTTAAACAGCATCTTTAAAGAACATTCCAAGATCATCTGCCGTTTTCTTCATATCACTTGCCATAAGTCCTTCTACATATTCCGAATGTGTTCCATTTTCTCCCAGATAATTGAGGACCGGAAGAATCTGCCCGTCGCCAAGCATGTCCCAAGTGAAGATGTACCCTGCGCTCGGCTCATCAATAGACGGATTGTTGGTAGCATAACAGAGCAGGATTGCATTCGGATCTCCGATAAATCCCATGTCTGCATCAGCCCCCATCGCTGCCTTGTTCATAATGGACTGCATAACAACTACCCTTTCAGTGCTGAAGAGCTGGGAAAGAACATTCAGATTTACGTTCGCCGGATTCATCGTTGATCCGCCATATTTTACTCTTTCGAGGATTCCAGGATGGTTCTTCAGCGCGGTAAACACATTTGCCCCAAGCCCAATACGGTTTGGTCTGCGTCCAGTCAGCTCCTGCATCTCTGTTGCTTTCTCATCGAAGAACTTAACCGGATCCGAGTTATCATTGCTGAATTTGATAAACTGCTTTCCGGACACGCTCGTTGAATCAACACCCGTGTATTCGTTGGACCAGACTCCAGACTTAAAGAAGCTGCCCGCAAACAGTACATCCTGATGGATATTAGCCTGCTCAGCGATTGTCTTTGTCCTCTGCACTCTCGGATCTCTTGTCGCCGGTCCCTGGCGGCGCTGAAGATCCGTCTGTCTGATCTGATCGATCCCCATAATCATCTGGTCTACTTTGCAGTTATATGTTTCCGTGTGCTCGGATACAACAGCCGGAGCAACTTTGCCATATGCCGGCTTTCTCTGCCAACTGTCTCTCAGCAAATCCTCTTTGTCAAAAATGTAGTAATTATCGGATGACAAATCTACCGGGCATACCGGAAACAGGGATTTCGCAAAATAATTCGCTGAATTCTGGTAGTAGGACAGTGCCATGTTAGTCAGTGCGGTGTGCGGTCTGAATGCTCCCTTTGCAATCTCTGCCGCAATTCCCTTTGTAGTGTTTCTCATGTGTTATTCCTCCTTTTTCTATTAGCCTTCTCCACCGGCAGCCGCCGCTGCTTTCTGGTATTTGGTGATCTGGATGCAACAGTATTCG
>OCAS01000072.1_pt1 | contig 113073 bp, 124 predicted proteins | sample 1550751 | NCBI WGS metagenome assembly OCAS01 (sample SAMEA2580301, study PRJEB22360) | human gut metagenome | biome: human gut; feature: human-associated habitat; material: faeces | place: Denmark | collected 2008/2010
CACCAGTCGCTATCAGTATGGTTATGAAGTTGTAAGGGGAAAGCGTCAAGCCGTTCTCTAACAAGCTGATATGCTCCCAATCGGTACGCATGAGCTGTTTCATATTCAGTAGCAGAAGAACCACCACGAATACAATTAGAAGCGTTCCCAATGAAAAGCGATAGACGAGGTTCTTATCGCTGGCTCTGATACGGTGTCCTTTATTCCAAATCATTCGCATAAATCAATCACTCCAATCTTAAATTTAAGTATGAAAAAAGCAGTCAATCTTAAAAGACTGACCGCTTTGTGTGTATGAATATGAAGTTGTTACATTGTAGGGTATGTTCATTATATATGCTTTGTTGTTTTAACTCTTGATTGTGCAATTTCTTCAAATAGCTGTTTTTCGTTTAGGTCTTTAAAAACTCTTTTGGGAATTAACGTATATAATCGTGGTGCTTGAATTAAGTAATAAAAATCATGGCTTTCCCATAGTGCAGAGTAAATGTCCCACTTCATTTCTGATTCAATGCTTTGTGTTTTAAATTTAATGGTTTCCTTAGAAAATACCAGCGTATATTCCTCATGATATTTTGCAGTTTGTTTGAATTTCAGTATAGGCATTAGGATATATAAATAGCTTCCCAATGCAGTTACAACAATTATCAATCCAAATATTAAAATACTAAATACACTAAAAGAGGAGAACAGCATATAAACGACTGACAGCAACAAAAATACAGCGACTAAAGCAATATCATATTTATGTATATTTTTACTAGAAATTAAATATTGCCTTTCTGCTTTTATATATTCACTTTGAGTATATTGAAATCTTAATTCTACTGTTTCCAAAGGTATTCCCCCATTCGTCATATAAATAATCTTTGCTACAATTTCAAATTTGAAAATCACTTTTTCTTGATAAGTTTCAGTTTTATATTTCTCCTTTCAGCAATCTTCTGAAACACCTCCACCACATACAAGCATTGTGCCTTAAATGGTAGTAAGGACAATTCGTCATTGGATTGTATTTGTTTCATTGCTTCTTGTAATTCTGAAAGTTCTAATAAATTGACTGCCACACAAAAGAAAGTCTTTCTACGCCCGTCATTATAGTTAGAAAGTAAGTAAGAAAGAATTTGTGTTTTTTCCTGCTGTTCAAGATTATATTGCTCAATGCCTATGTTTTTTGCTCTTTCTAAATCTGCTTTTCGCCGTTTATGCGTGATGAAAGAATCATAATCATCAATGTGTTGATATTTTTCGCATGGATATTGTCTGCATTCATAGCAATATTCAATCTGTCCATGTTCAAGACTACATTTTGCAATTCTGCATGATTGATTACCATTGCCACAACCGCCACAGTAATTTCCCAAAAGCATAGGGCATAGTCCGCAATTCAATCCGCAAAGAGAAAATAATTGGTTTTTTCGTTCAAATCCTTTCATAGTACCAGTCTCCTAACTTCAAATTTATCTTTGTATTTATTGACTTTTACAAACTGGGATTTATCTGGCAGACTTGTTTATCCACTCATCAAGAAATTTCATTTGTTCTTCCGTGTGAAACCAATGCTCTCCGTTTCTCATAACAGTAAGTGTTGCATTAGTTTGTTTTGTAAATTCAGATATAGTTGCATAAGAAGTCAAGTTATCTTTCTCACCAAATAAAATATTTGTTGGAATTTTCCATGTAGTTGGATTTTCTTTTACATAACAGAGATATTCCCATGAGAGTGTTTCTCCAAAAGTTGTTTTAATTTCTTTTTTATCTCGAAGTTCATCTTCTGTAACATTTGCCCAATACATCATATCTGCAATCAGTTTTTCCATATTCACAATAGGTGAAATAAAATATGCTTTTTCTATTTGCTTATCTGATAAGGCGTTCATAGCGAAATAGGCACCTATGCTATTTGCAACTATTTGAACAGATTTGTAATGTTTGCAAATCAAATCAAAAAGTGATGGAAATTCTTCTTTTGCTTCCCATGGATATTGTGCAGTATAGTTGAGTCCAACCACATCACAATCACTAAAAAGAGGTTTGTAATGTGAAGACTCCTCTGCATTTCCACCTTTACCATGTATATAAATAACTACTTTATCCATAATAGTTGTCCTCCTCAACTTCCGATTTGTATACTAAATTGAAGTATAAAATCATCATTTCCTGTTGGGCTTTCTTTTTATTCCCAATAATTTAACAAAATCATTAAATAAGATTGTATCTGTTGGCTCAAACATCAACCATTTTCCGTCATGATAGGTTTTTGTTTCATCATAAATTTTTTGCACTTCTTTTGAATAACTATTTCTATCTGTATCAAATTTTAATCGTTCATCTTTCCCTAAGATAATCATAAATCCTACACAGTTTTCCCTTGCGTACAATGCACAAAGCGTTTTTCCGCCACGACGATATTTATACTCATAAGTCCACGCTTTACCACCTTTGTTCCATAAACATTCCATGTCATACTTTTCATCAATTAAGGCACACAGTTTATTCCATATAGCATATAATGATTGCCCGACTAAAGCAGTCATTTCTTCTGCATTAGGTATTTTATCCAGCATACTCATTTCTCCTTTATAACTTCTTATTTATCTTTGTATTTATTGACTTCTACAAACAAGAATTTATCTCATACAGGCATTTATAAATTTCATAGGCACGTCCATGCGTTCTGCAACTTGTTCTGGTGTCATTCCGCTATTTAAGAAACGCTTGCATACTATTTTCATGTTTTCTCCAACTTCGATAATATGTTTATCTGGGTCATAAAAGCGGACTACACGTTGTCCCCATGAATGTTCTATAATAGGGTGGACATATTCAATATCATATTCTTTCAGCCTATCAGCAAATTTATCAAAATCATCTTCTTCAAAATAGACTTCAAAATTTTTACCGCCAAAAGAAATATCACTTGTACCGATAAACTCTTTGTATGTTTCACTTGTCTGTAAGGCTAAGCCACCTGTTAAAGTTTTATTTGCTCCAAAATCCATAATTACACGAAGTCCAAAAACTTTTTTATAAAACTCAACTGATTTATCTATATCAGTCACTACCAACATAGGATTTTTAAATTTCATTTTCGCTACCTTCGCAAGTTCAAATTATCTGTTTCCATACCCATATTATAACAGTCACTTATATTTGCTACAATGAAAATCTAGTTTGCCAGTTTATTTTTTTGTTGTCCTTGTGGTGCAAGGTTCTGTGGGTTGTTGTTCTGTGGATTTCCTGCTGGCTGGTTGCCTTTGTTCTTCAAGATAATATCGTCAGCCTTGATGTACCAGTCCACATCAGCCCCTCTAAAGTTGGCATTTGCCACCGTATCAGCTACGGGATTGATTAACTCCACTTCCGCATTATAAGGAAAGTCCTTTACGGGAACATCAGCGGGGATTGACACTTGTATCATGCGTTCCTGCACACTACATTTCAAATCATAAGTACGACGCTTAATTTCATCACTTGTCGTTCCGTCCTCATTTTCTACACGCACCTCATGTCGAAGTGCAGAGAATTTCAATACTCCAAAAGTTTTTTCGTTATCTAATACAATTCCATTTGCTAATCTCATAATCAAATACCCCCTTATTTGCTTTCTGCTGGTAACATATCATCAGCCATTAAAATGTAGTTTGTAAATCCACGTCCTTTGACGTTGTAACCCTCTGCGGTAATGCGTGGGTTAATCAGTTTTACTTTCTGCTCTGGCTTAAAATGCTTCTCGCCAGCTTTTGCAGGCAATACAACGATAATGTCGTCGGCTCTCTGAATATCCGAATACAAATTGTAACTTCTTGATACGGGAGTGTAACGCCCATTGATACGTTGCTGGTCTACTTTGTTTTCCCCTGCAAATTCCAAGTTTCCAAAAGTCTGTGCCACATTCGGCACGATATATTTTAATTCCATATTGTTTTACCTCGTTTCTTTCTTTAAGTTTGATTGATGTGTGTATTCTGGCATTTAGGAAAGTACCAGCAAGCCCCCAGATAGTAAAGGGTAAATAAATGCTAACGCCCCCTTGACTATCCGTGTTCTTGCAGGTAATCGGCAGACAAGCCAGAATAGGTATAGTTTGCCTATCTAAGCTACGGCGGAGAGCGTGATTTTTCTTTTCTCATACAGCTACCGCCTTATGATTTCTTCATCTTACGGCGTTTGAAAAAGTATGTACCAGCCAGACCACCAGCAGAAACAAACATCATAATTGCAAAGGCAAGGATATTTGTATTGTCGCCCGTTTTGGGGCTGTCTGTTTTCGTAGGTGTATCTGGTGTAGTTGGCTTCTCTGGTTCTTCTGGGGTAGGTGTTTCTGGTACTTCCTTGATAGTAACTGTCTGTCCGTCGTCTTCAATGTCATTATGCTCCGTAACTTTGATAGGTTTGTCTGGATTGCTTAAATCGTATAATTCCTCAAAAGTTACAAGCTGTTTACCGCCAAGAGTGGAAGCGTCAAAGGTAAACTCGATTTTAACTTCCATAGTTTCGCTGTCAGCCGTAAAGATGTAGTCATTCTCAATACGCTTGTCATTGATGATAAGCTCTGCATTTTCTTCTTTTAACATCTGCCAGCCCACAAGCTGATACTTCGTACCGACTTCTAAGCCCTCTAACTTGACTGTATCAACGATAGTTACGTCTTTTCCAGCTTCAATCTCTTTCTTGCCGTCTTTGTCCGTAGCTGTCGTATGAATTTTGATGATACGTTCTGTGATAAGCACCGTCTGTCCGTCGTCCTCAATATCCTTGTGTTCCGCAACTTTCACGGGTTCTTCTGGATTGCTTAAATCGTACAATTCCTCAAAGGTTACAAGGTTCTTACCGCCAAGAGCAGACGCATTGAATGTATAAGCGATTTCCACTTTCATAGCTTCCTCATCAGCGACAAAAGTATAATCATTTTCTACTCGTTTACCATTGATAAGAAGTTCTTCATTTTCTTCTTTCAACATCTGCCAGCCTTTCAACTGATATTTTGTCCCTTTGATAAGACCGTCTAATTTGACTGTATCAATGATAGTTACGTCTTTCCCAGCAAGAATAGTCTTTTCGCCGTCCTTGCTGGTAGCAGTAGTATGGATAGTGATTTCTTTTTCGTATTCATCAGTCAGCGTACCTAAATCAACCACAACCTTATTTCTGGAAATGACAATCTCAAACGGTGGAATAAGTTTGAAGCCTTTGTTGCTTTCACAACGTAATTCTTCAATGATGTAGGTATCATAAAGCAAAGCACCTTTGCTGTCGTCTGGTTCAGAAGTACCAAACCACACACCGTCCTCGCTTGTTTTTCCTGCATTGGTATTGTGCTTGTGGGAAGCCCAATCAGAAGCAGTAGAGAATTGTCCGTTATCATCAGTTACAACAACATGACTTTCGCCCGTCGTCTTGCTTGTGATCCTAAACGGAACATCTGCAAGACGCTTGTGCGAACCTGCACCAATTTTTACGCCCTCAATATCGCCACGTTTAATCTGGTTATAGATAGAGTGGGCTTCGTCAGTCAAATCAACGATTTTTCCATTCTCTGTGATTTCAAAATCAATCGGCTTTGCACCGTCAGTCAAATATCCCTCTGGCGGTTTTTGTTCAGACAATCTGTATTTTCCGTAAGGTAATAGGTCAGCAGAAGTAGAAGCGATACCCTCAATGTCGGTATGGATTGTCTTTAACACTTCATTTTTCTTGTATAACTTGCTCTCAACTAAGACGGCATTCTCATTTAAGGAAATGATTTCAAAGGCGGTATTTTTCAAAGTCGCACCGCCTTGAGCTTTCGTGTCTTTGGTTTCTAAATCTCGTTTCTGGATTTTTACACCGCCACGAATGACTTTATCAGAAACATGGTATTGATTGCTTCCAGACAATACGGCAAGGTCGCCGTCCTCTGTAATCTGTGTCAGATACATTTCTTTTATCTGTTCTTCGCTACCGTCTGCCTGCATATATGCACCCTCTAATAAGTAACCAGACGGACTTTTTGTTTCTTCGACGGTTAGTGTTCCTAAAGGAAGCACGTTTTTACCGTCCTGCATATAGAAGCTGTCTCCAGATACTTTATAAGCGTTAGCTAAACGGGTAATGTAATGGATAGCTCCGTCGCTGTCTTTTTCAGCGATAGTCTTTGTTACCCATGTTCTTGTAGGCTGTGCTGGAAGATTGTTCTTGTTGTAATATCCAGCGTAGAAGTTCCATGTAAACTCTGCTCCCTCTAAAGAAGCGTTTCCCTGCGGATTGGATTTCTGTGTTTCCATGTCAATCTTGAATAGCTCAATCAAGGTATCTGTTACCTTTGGAGTATCAGATACTTTTAAAGTCGCTGTTTTTCCAGCTTCCACAGATAAAGAGTATACTGTTTTATCAATTTTAAATCCTGCTGGTGCAGAAAGTTCCTTGATATATACTGTAGTGGCTCTTACTTCAACAGCTTCTGTATTTCCGCTGGTATCAGTCGTAAGGGTGGCAAGCTGTTTCGTGCAGTCTTTATCAGAATACACACCGTATGTTGCACCAACGATTGAATAAATCCCGTTGCCGTCTGTAATATTGGCATTGGTGGAAGTCTTTTGAAGTTTGGCATTTCCGACAGCTAACTTCGCCCAGAATTGCCCTAACTCTTGACCCTCGCCAGAATAGATATATCCGCCACAGTCATAACGCCCTTTGTTTTCTTTCACAAAGGCTTTTGCTCCTGCGAATACTTCATCTTGTACGGCTTTTGGGATTTCATCATAGGAAGCTCGCACATTATCGCATTGCCAGTCAAGCTGAACACTTAATCTCTGCCAGACAACAAGCTGTCTTAATAGGTAGGCGTGTTTACTGCTTATTCCGCTGTGGCTGTCTGTGTACTGTTTCACATATTCAATAGATAAGGCAACGTCGCTTATCCGGTCGGCACTCATGCGTGAGCTTGCGTCTGTTCTGGTCTTATAGCCGTTTTTAAACGCTGTGTTGATGTCAATACAATAAGCGTCCTTGCCCTCAACGGTTAAATGTCCCTCATTAAAGGTAGAACTGATAGAACCGTCATTCATTACTTGTTCTACGATACCGACACGCTCTTTACTTTCCGTCCAATACTGTGTATTAGACGCATGAACCGTTGAACTCGGTAAAGCGGTAACGACAGTTGCAAAGGCAAGAAAGCCTGTACACAATCGTTTTAATATCTTTTTCATAATTCTAAATGCTCCTTTCATTTTGGTAGTAAAATAGCCGTCCACTAGGAACGGCTAGAAATAGAAAAGGACCGCTGATATTGTGCGTTCCGTAGTCTATGAAGTATTCAATTTTTCTTGTTTCAATACTGATGTGCTGTACCGTATCTTTGCATATCTGGGAAATAGGACGTATCAAGGCTCATTCAATCGTAGTAAATTAGTAGTATTTTGATGTGTTTAGCTCCTTGATAATGCCGATAGATACAGCGTTTTAGCGGATAATCAAATTTTTAGTGTGTTTTTTTCAATAAAAAGGCTACTCTCTAGTGCGGAGAGTAGCTAGTCTTTCATATGGGCTATACATACAAAGGAACTTTAAACCTTTACATTACATCTTAACAGATGAGAAACCTGTTTTTTCATCTATATAAATTCTGAATGCTCTTTTTCCATAATCCCGCGCATAATATGTTACACCGTCACGAGTAAAAGAAGCTCTTAGTATATACATGAGGTAACCTCCTTTTCAAAAATTGCTTGCAAAGGTTAAGTTACGATGTTACAATAAAACTGTAGATAGAATTGCAATAGCCTATCATAACTCATGCTGGGCAAGCAATGCTGAACTAAGTTGGTAGCTTAGTTCTTTTTATAATTCCGCAATTGAAGCCTTGCGGTCTTATAGGACACTTTACATTTTTTCATAACTTGAGTTATATTCATATCTTTGGTGAGATGATATGGTATTAATAGCTCACTCGCAAATACATCCGCTTGCCATTCAGGAAGGCAGTTATTGTTTACTTTTTTACCTTCTAATTTGGTGAATACGATGTTTTCTTTTCTATGATATAGATAATGAAGAATTTCATGGCAAGCGGTAATTCTATCACGTCCTATATCTTTTTTTACACCATCATATATATCTTCACGCAATACAATAGTGTGATCTTCAGGAAATGTTTCTCCTAATTTTTTTCCATCTCATCTTTTTTCTTTACTTCAAATAAGTAATTTTCATCCAATTCATAAAGTAGATATTCTATGATAGGAAGTACTGGAAAATAAAGAGTATTTTCTAGTCCGAAAATTTTTCTAAAGTCATAAGCTAGTTTCCGTATTTCCTTTCTTGTAAGCGAGCGAGCTAAGCAATCCATAAATTATCAATCCTCCTTTTCTTTAAAGATGCTCAAAATATCTGCAATTTGCTCGTTGTCTAGATTTTTTAATTCTCTAGCGAAAGATATGGCCAATGTTTTTCTTTCTTGTGATTCATCGCCAATATCGATTTTGATAGTTTTTTTACTCATTTCATAGGCTCTCTTTAAAGCTTCTGCGCTTTCTTTATCCAAACCATATTTTGAGATTATGATTTCTACCCAAGCCTTAGGAGTTTCTCTTTTACCTGTTTCTACAGCTGAAAGATATGAAACAGTTACGCCTAATTTTTCTGCCATATCCCCTAGATATTCATTATTGCATAATCTGATTTTTCTAAGTTCCAGACCAAATTCAGTCGTTTTTGCTCCTCTCCTCATGTTTTTCCTCCTTGCCGCTCTTATTCGGCGTTCTCCTTAACACGTTTATATTTTACCATAATTTGTAAAATCATTCAACACTTTTTGTTTATTGATTTTACTTTTTTTGTTATTTGAAAACAGTAAAAAGTCCCTACCTCTCAGTCAAGAGAAGTAGGGTTATTTCATATATTAGACTTCACGCAGTGGACCAGCATACAGCCAGATTTTACGACCTCCGACATTTGCCTGCACTGAATTTGTAGGTTTATCCACCGCAAGCACCTTAAATTTCTTGTCACATTTCCAGTAATCACCTACGCTGAAAACTTGTGACTTTGTTTTCTTACCGTTCTTATCACATTTGGTAAGTGGTCCCGCCTGAATGGAGTTACCGCCGTTCCCGGTCATCTCCTCGCACCAGATGCTATCCATGTTGGCCAATACCTGGTCTACGCTATGCACTCCTGGAATGACGAAGTATTCTCCTTTATGCAAAATCTGATCAGGCTGTCCCGGTTTCGCAGGCTTGGAAGGTTTCTTATGTTCTGCAGGTTCGTTCCCTGGCTTCTGCTCTGTGCTGTTTGCTTTCAGTTGGAAGCCTTCTGCAATGCCGTCTACAATGCCCTGTGCGATGGATTCCTTATTTGCCTGATATTCGGCCATATCAGCCTTATTGTCAATGAAGCACGTCTCTAACAAGGCGGAGCTGATGCCTAAACACTTGCATGTATAAATCACCAGCCAGTTTGTCACCTTGACACCGGAGCCACCACGCTTCACGAAATGCTTTCCCAGCTTGTTCATGATTGCCTGCTCAACATCGGTATACTGCTCACTGTCTGTCACAAAGATTTCTGTTCCGTGTCCAGATCCATTGAATGCATTGAAATGTACTTCCAGCACATAATCGTACTTTCCGATTTTGAATGTACCGTTCTGTACATCATAGAAAGCGCTGCGGTTTTCATTGTACACATCCACAGTTGCATATTTTCTCAGTTCTGGAGCAATCAGGTTGACTAACTCTCTGGTGAGGTTAGCTTCTTTGTATCCACATCCGGAAGCTCCTGGATCACCTGCGCCGTGTCCTGCAATAAGTAATATTTTCATTATTCTTCGTCCTCGCTTTCTTTGTTAATAAGTTTGTCGGCAACAGCTAAGCCGTTGCTCAAAACTTTTGGTACGTTGAATCCCGCTTCAACGAAGTTTTCACAGATGGAGCGTGCTTCATTCACAATCAAGCTTGCCAGTACGAACCATCCAAGCAGTGTTGTAATCTGCAAGTCTACACCGATTATCTCACCAATTTCGATCAAGCCCGTTGCAACCATAAATGCAAACGTGATCATGATCCAGTATCCAATCTTTTTAAGTACTCCTTGCCAACCCTTTACTGAATTTTCTTTTTTCATGATTCTTGACTTCATCCAACCTGTTACCCAGTCTGCAATATTAAGTGCAAGGAACAAAGCAAACAGATACCAGTGTTCTCCGAATATCACGCTGATAACTGCTATAACAGTGCCCACAAATGCGTTGTAGTTGTCTGTGATTGTTTGTGCCATATGTTTCATATACCTCATCTCTTTCCGCCATTCTTGGCAATATGTAGGGCGTTTTACACTCTTATACTACTTCGTTAATTCTTCGTGACCTATCTCAACCAGAATTTTTTTCACTCCGGCTTCTAGCGCTTTGGGGACATCAGCAAAATCAAGCTTTCCATCTAAGATACGATATACCAGAAAATTTGCCATTATGCTTTACCTCCTACCGCCATCAGTATTAAATCTTGAACCGCCTGTGCGGTTACTTCTTGTTCAAATTTCAATTCTTTTAATTGGCTTTCTGCAGTTTCTTTATATAAAGACAAGAAAGCAACTTCTCCATAATCAGCTGCTTTTACAACTTCCCCATCACCGCCATATTCAACTGGCGATACCTCATAATGCAAATCTAATGATACGTAGCTGTCTAAAACCACATATCCATCACAGACAGTTAGTGTTTCACCTGTTGCGGTTTCTACACATAATGTCTCAACATTTTCCTTTTTTGAGAATTCAGAATGAATCTCTTTTAGTGATCTATCAGCAATGAAAGCAAGTTTCACATGATTATTTCCGACATTGAATCCGTCTGTGATCAGCTGATATCTACTGCCATTTTTCAGTTTAATAAATTCCATATCTTAATGCTCCTTTCATTGGATAGTAGACTTGCCCGTCACATAGGTAAGATGCACATTTATTCCTGTATCGCTTGCTAGCTTTTCAAGAGGGGAAAACAAAATAGTTCCATCCTGTTTAATATTTATCTTTGCGATAATTTTTGTACTACCTACGATTTCATAGAAATTTAGATCTACTGTTGGGCGAAAAGCTTCCGGAATCATCGACGGCGTAGCTATCGTAGTCTCTCCGTTCGCTGCCAATTCCTTTTGCATATAACCAGCACACTTTAAATAAACAACTTGCCCACTTCTATACATATTGGCCGGAGGAAGATATACCGAATTAGTTAATTGAACAGTATTTCTGTTTAATTCGGTTTTTATATCATCGAATTTCTTTTTACAATATCCGGCACTAGGTACTTTTGCATTGGATGTTGAATCCGTCGTAACGATATCGCTAGGTGTTAATGCGTCAGGTATTGCATAAGGTAAACTATTCCAAGGTGTTACTCCATCCCCCATTTTCATTTTAACGATTCCCTTTCCAACACCTGCATTCGGTATTTCATAACCGATTTCGCGTTCTTTCAAAACCATATTTGATTGTTCCCATTGTGCCTTTGTTCCAGCACGTGGTCTTATTGTATAAAATGGCATTTCTCATTCTCCTCTCTTTAAATCGGATATCCACCGTTTACATCAATGTCTTCTTCGCTCGCTTGTGTGAACGGGTCACCGCCGTCCATATCGAATGTTTCAAGTTGCAGTGCTGATATAGCATCATAACATTGTGCCACTGCATTTTTTACATCCTTTTGAGATTCGTTAGTTTGGTCTATCAAATCATCTAATTTCTCTTTGCTTTTTTCAAAATAAGGATCAACAGTACTCGTATACCATGACTTCATAGCACTTAATACTTCTCTTTGCCAATATTCTTCCGGTGGAGAAACTGCAGCCTTGATACTGTTGGATGTATCTACTTGTAGAGCTAATATGTTAGATGTAATAACGATTTTATTTTCGTCAATCGCTGCCAAAGACAAATATACATCGCCTTCGTTTTCAAACACCCCATCAGGCAACAAAATGTATGTCCCATCATCCTTTTCCTGTAGAGGGCATACGATCGGCATATCTGATTTCCAACTAGTACAGTAACCAGATACCACCATTCCTTTAAACGGATTTGATTCCGATGCATCCTTGATAAGCTTGATAAAAAGATTAGCTGAATGTTGATAACCTACAAGACTGTTTCCATCAAGCATTATCTCTCTACCAATTTGTTTAATTTGTGTTACTACTATATCCATTTAATCGCCTCCTACCGTTAGATATCATAATTCATATCAATAAACTTACCTTTCGTTTTCATAGTCACACCTAAAATAGAGTTTATACGGATATGATTGTCTTCATTAAGGTTTAAGAATATATCATCCTTGGTTATAGAAATCGATGGTCTTGATAACAAGTCGGTATTGTTGTCGAAAATACCAATTCTTATCAGATCTTCACTCATCGTGATTGCTGTATCTCCATTTTCTCCGAGCGTTATTTGACTGAACATCCCTACTTCATGGCTTAAATGTAAATTGCGACCGATATAAGCATCATAATTTGTTGTAAGATTTCCTTTAAATGTTCCCGATTCCACCGTTACGTTGCGCATTGTCGCATCTGCGCACTTCATGGTGCCATCTTCCATAACTGAGAAGTTATCGCCTATCATGATCCGGATACCTCTTAATGTTCCGGCTGTTATGAAATCAGCATTGAACTTCCCATCGATCGTCCATGCAGAATTATATGGTCCCTGCCATCCATTCTGACTGAAGGCTATACCTCCTAGATTCATCCTAATGCAATACTTCGCATTCTCTTTCGGTAATGCATCCAAAATATAGATCTCATTCTGTGTCTGGTAGATATATCCTTTCTCTGCCCATGCATTTATCAGCTTCGTTGCCATCTCCTGCGCCTGTTGCAGCACTGATCCTTTCAGTTTTTCACCATCGTTGCCAAGAATGGATATTGCATCATTCACCTTTCCTGTTATGGTTTGCGGTTCTGAAGACAATGTGATTTTGTTCTTCTCTGGTGAATCATGATACCTCTGCAGCTTGATCACCTTTTCAATGATCTCAGTGTGCCCGTCAATAATGACGTGTGCAATATCATACAGCCCCATCTTCAGGAAGCTGTACCTATCATCTGTTTCCGCAAGGTCATTGACCGTGACCTCAAAGGATAATACCGGATATGCCTGTTCCTTCAACTTCTTTTTCGCATCAGCAAGTAGGTTCTCCGGAATCGTATATCGTTCATCCTTCCATACAATCCAGATCGGATGCACCTTGCCTGCATATGCATTATCTTCAACGTAGGTCTTCCCTCCATTTATGGATGCAAAATTGACATAGCTGCCATCCTCGTTCTGCTTTCCATATGCGGTGATCCTGGTGGCAAAATCTTTTGAATTGCCTTTCATCGTAACGCTTTCCAGATTCAACTGTGGAGTGATGTAGATTCCTTTATCTACGACCTGTTCAGGGTCTTTCACAAAGATCTGTTTATCAAGTGTTCGGATCTCATATGTAACACTGAATATCTCCTGACATTTGAATAACACTTCATAATCAGACGCATCTTCCATCTCTAGGGTCCTTCGATAATCCCGTATACCTGCGTTTAAGATAGACCAGCCAGACGGTTTGATCGCTTCCAGAATCTCTGATAAGCTCTTAGTCTGGAATTTAGCCATATCCTTCGTGTTGAGATAAGGCTCGTTTTGATGCCAGTCATCCATATCCAGGCTGCAGGTTATCGTGCATGCTGTCTTCCGTTTGTTGATATCTTTGATCAGATAGCGGTTCTCTTCATTTCTGACTGGTGTTTCATTAGCGATATACCGGTACATTTCATCACTGGGCGAAATGTCAAAGCATAAAGTCTGGGTACCATCATATTCATATGCTGTATAGTAATTCTGCCGATTGGTAATCGGTAACCAACCTTCCTTTGTGTAAATTTCAAGCATCTTGTCCCTCCTATACGAAAATCGGTGTATATTTCAATACGACTTTTACAGACGTACTACTCATACTGATATTTTGACCTCCCGGATCCAATGTAGGAAAGCTGTTCTGTTTCAGCGTACAATCCGGATATTTATTCGGCTCTGTATCTGTATAAACTTTTTTCAATTCACCATCGAAATAGACCGTTCTGTTTGCATACAGCTTCCGGATGGTATGCCCGTCAATAGTGAAGGAATCCATAGCTGCCATTGGCGTTATTTCATACACACATTCTGTTTGCCAATTACCTGCGACAACGATATGGTTTTCCGCCTTACTAAGTAACAACTGGCGTCTGCTTCCTTCCTGTATGACGGACAACGGGATCGTCACCCTGTACCAGCCCTGCCAGTATTCGTCTACGGGTTGGCTCAGTTTGGATAGATAGCACCGATATTTGAATCCATCTTCGATGTCGATCATGTTCTCTTCATGGTTCAATAGCTCTGCCAGAAAATCAGATATATCCTTCTTGCTGCGAAACTCAGCTACCAGTTGCATACTCTTCGGCGTCAGCACTCTTTTGCCAAGAACAGGACGCAGGGAGCGTTCAGGCTGAAAGACCTCACACTCTACTGCATAGGGCTGATATGTGAAGGAATTTACTCTCATATGGAATCGTTCCATCCGCTTGTTGTTTATTCGCATGTCACACCCTCCTATCTAAGCTCTGCAAGCTCAACACCCATTTCAGGTGCAAGCCAATGCGCAACTTCTGCGCCATTATCCAATACGAATCTAAATTCATTAACACCATTACGTACTAGCTGCATGGTCTTTGGGAATGCATTCACGACACTCTGCTGCTGTGTAATCTTGGCATTCGTTTCTAAAGGTACACCGATATCATTCACGCTGGCGTTCACTTGTTTCTTCAATTCCGCATTCATACCGTCTACCTCTTTCAGGATGTCCTTCGTCGATTTCGGCATGGCCATTTCAAAGCCCACAGCAATGCCTGGTGGCAGCCATTTACCGATCATATCTCGCATTAATTTTGATGGCGAACCTATATCGAAGAAATCCAACATACCATTTAGAATTCCATCACAGAATCCGCTGATCTTATCCAGGATCCAATCCTTTACGTTTTTGATTCCTTCCCATAGGCCTTTAACAAGGTTTATACCAATATCCACCATCTTACCAGGCAGTTCCTTTGCTTTCTGGACCACGGACTCCACGAGCTGCTTTGCGGCGTTGATACCAGTGTTCCATAAATTAGAACCCCAGTCCCTTACTTTAGACACTGCATTTGTGAGCCATGTCCAAATCTTTCCTGGCAGAGACCTAAACCAATCGACAACGCTATCAATTGTTTTTGATACCCAATCTCTTGCACTGGTATATATATTGCTTCCCCAGGTCTTGACTTTCTCCCATGCGCTCTTCAACCATTCCCATATCTTTCCTGGTAATGACTTGAACCATTCTACTACCGAGTTTATGAATGCCGGAATATCTTCAGTAACGAAGTTCTTCAGATCGATGCCCCACTGGATGAAATGACCAATGATCTGTCCGACCATATAACCAATGTTATACGGTAATTGATTGAACCAGTCGATCACACTCTGGATCCACGCCGGAATCGTTTCTGTGAAGAAAGCTATGACGCTGTTCCATGCATCTTGAAACCATTGAACGATGCTGTCACACAGCTCCTGCAGGCTTGTCTTGAAATCTTCCCATGCCTGAGGTATCGTCACGGTAAAAAACTCGACAATACTGTCCACTGCACCTGAACACCATTCAACGATGCCGTTCCACAGGTCTATCCAGAACTGCCGGAATTCCTCAGAGGTATTCCAGAAATATACGAAGGCAGCCACTACTGCAGCTATAGCTGCAACGATCAATGTGACAGGGCCACCAGCGGCAGCAACCAATGCACTGCCTAGACCCTTGATACCGCCTTTTGCGCCTATAGCACCTGCAGCAAGTTTAGAGAATGCTCCGCTTCCAGAACCAAGTTTGATAAAAACAGTATTCATCAAACTATTACCATTGCTCATTAGATCAAAGAACCCAGAAATAGACTTGCTCGCTCTGCTCACTGTATTTGTGATCTTCCAAGCAGCGAACGCACTCCCCACGCTGATTACGACCGGTAGCAGCTTCTTGATCAATGAGATCAACTCTGGAAGATGCTCTGCCGCATAATTCAAACCCTTTTCCATGACCTTTCCAACATCGGCGATCATTTCCTTCAAGGTTGGCAGACCGTTACTCTGCAGCACTTCGTCAATCGACTCTATGATTGCTACCATCCCTCGTGTGATAGCAGCCTTCATATTATCAAAAGTTCCCTTCCAGGAAGCGCCTGCCTCTTTGGCAGCACCATCAATGGCCGCAAACTTGTCAGTTCCTTTTTCCATCGCATCCTGCAGGACGTTCAAAAACTCTTCTGATGAGATGCTGCCATCTGATAGTGCTTCACGTACATCAGAGAAGCTCCTGCCAGTCGCATCCGCAAACAGCTGCACTGCAGGGATACCGGCATCCGTCAACCGGTCCAACTGATCTCCCTGAACCTTCCCCTGTGCGACCATCTTTGCGATCGCATCTGTTACATTGGCGTATGTCTCGTTCGTACCATCTCCATAGAATGCAACTGCATCTGCCCAGGTCTTCACCTGCCCTGTTGCCTTGTCCATCGACATACCGGATGTTACGAACTTCTGACAGCTCTGTGCTGCTACATCAAGTCCGTATGCAGTACCTGTTACGGTATCCTTGATCTTGGCCAGTGCCTGTTCTGCAATCTTGGAAGAGCCTGTCATCGTCGTCATGGTCCGTGTGAACTGTTCCATCGTATCAATGCGATCCATCGCACTTCCGATGGATGATTTCATGGCGTTGAAGCCTGCAGAGACAGCCTTGGTGATTCCGACTGCACTCAGAAGGCTTTTCAGCTGCGTACCGAAAGATTTCGTTTTCCCCTCCATCGACTTCAGGCGTGATTCATAGTCTTTATCATTAAGATCTACCTCAATGATGATGGAGCCATCACTGTTCCCTAACAATCCGCATCACCGCCCTTCAGTCCTGACAGGATCTCTGCCTCCAGTTCCTCCTGCGACCTATCTTGTGCCTTTTCCTTTGGAAGCGCATAAAACTTTTTCAATTCCGTATAACGCTGTTTCTGTTCCTTATCCAGTTTGGAGATATCCGCAGTACGATAACCTACCACCTGGATGAACTTCGTCTGATCTGTAAGTCCCTTAAATAGACTTTTGAATTCCCACCAGTGCAGCTCTGCGGCAAGCAGATCGATGCCATACTGCTGGCGGAATGCAGCTACGATGAGGTCCATATCATAGTCAAAACGATATCCGATTTCACCTTGCTTGCCAGAGGTCTTCCGTATCGGTTTATCTAGCCTGTAGAAAGAAAAAAGAGCCTGTATCAGCTCTTCTGAAATATCATCAGGCATGTTCATGACTCCTCGTATCATGAAATACAATTTATAATCCATTTCGATTCCTGCATCGACCATGATATTCTCAAATTTCATCCAAGTACGGAAATCTGTATCTATCGTATAGTCTCTGTTATCTGCTCTTACGGTTCTTGGCAGGTCGTCTCTTGTTAGCCACATTCTTCATACCGTACTTTCCATCCGCATATTCCATCTGCTTTGTGAACCGCTCCATGCTATTGACGATCCCCTGTACTGCCTGAAGCTCCTTTTCTGCGGACTGCTGACGCTTTTTCATCTGCTCTGTCGTAGCAGCTTCCTCCAGACGTTCTTTCAGTGCTTCTGCAAGCTGCAGGATAACATAATAAGGCTTTAAGTCATCCTTATGGAAGATCTTACGATATGCACCAGCACCCAACAGTCCGTCAATAGTATTTCGGCAGTCATTGATGAAGTTTTCCGTTACAAGTCGGTTCCCACGATATTTATCCATGAACTCGCTGATTGTCTGATGCAATGTGATATCATCCGCATCCATTTCGAAGTGTAGTCCTGCGATATCTAGTGGGATGATGTTTTCCTGTAATGTAATCTTCATCTGTTATGCCCCCACTCCATCTGCTTTGAAGGTACCGGTCTTGTAATCATACACGCCCTCTGTGAATGTTCCATCTGCAACATTGTATTTACCATGCAAGCTGTCACCCTTTTGTGCAAACGTTCCTTCCAGTGCGATCTTACCGCCACCCTCACCGGAACCTGGATTGGATGGCTGGATCTCATACTCGGATTTATGTGCTGCAAATTCCCCTGCAGACCCTTCGATCGGCGCCCATGTTTCTACTTCATAGGCCGTAAACATCTCTCCGATCAGCTTTTTCTTACCTACCTCATACACATGCATGACAAAGGCGTTATCCGGAATCAATTCTCCCGAATACGATACTGACGGTGCATATCCTGTCATATTGGAATGCTGGTTCTTTTCATTGATATACTGTCCGTCATCTGTATTCGGTGATGCGTCCTCTGTCCAGTCCGTGATACCGGTTCCGGCAAGGACCGGCTTCTCGATACCATCCCATATAGCATAGTTCAGATTCTCATGTCGATTGACGACAGTACTTTTTGGTGTAAATGCCATTACTCAAACGCTCCTTTCTTTTCATATACTAATTTGTAGGCTGCCACGAAGGTAGCCGTCTTTTCTTTTTCTCCGGTATCATCGACCGGTGTTGATGTCATTTCCAGACTGATCGGCTTCGCATCCGTAAGAGTAAGATTCGGAAACCCCTCTCTTGTCTCTCGGGCAAATGTCGCAGCCAAGTCATTCAATGGCTTCGTGATGTCCAGATTATGTCTGGTATCCTTAACAGACGCCTGCATGCTTACCGTAAACGAAAACTCTGCCTTATATCCACCGGTGATATACTGCTGAAGGATCGGGACATCGTTCATACGTTTGAAACAGATTGCCGTTTCTTTGGAGTTTGGGAAATACTCCAGATACCATCCCTTTGTGTTTAGGATCCGGATATTACTGATGTATCCCATGAACAGATCTTCTACGATCTGCCTGACATCCTCCAGTGCTACATTAGCCATGTTTGAACCATCCTTTCGTTAATTTCACCCATTTCCCTTTGTTTTTGCTTTTGGAACGGATATACCATTCAGGGCCAGCAAGCGGATGCGTCTTACCATACTTCAATGCCTTGCTCGTAGTCTCTTTGACTTCTCCAAGTCTTGCCCATGCTCTGCGAGAGTGTATTCCTACCATGACCAGCCCTTTATATAAAAATCTAGCATATGGACCATTCCATACGACCTTATCTTTATAGCGGCTCTGATTTGTGATTGCAGACTGAGAAAGGTTTCCTTCCTGCATTGGCACATATGGTGTCGTATCCTTGATGACCTGACTGATGAGCTTCTTTTTACATTTTGTTAGCTTCATCCGGTCTTTCAGCATACGCTTGTTTCCATCGAACTGGACCTTTACCTTGACACTCATTTCCCTGTTATCTCTACTCTGATCGGCTTCGTACCATCGAGAAATATCTCATTCACACCTGTGATGGTGTATTCATCATCACGGAAATTCAGCGTATCGTTGGTGTTGATAAAGAAGTCTGTTCCATATTGCAGTACACGGTCATTTTCATCATAGGCAGTGTAATCACCAAGCTCTACATACACGATGATCTTGTCATCAGTTGTGATCCCGCGCTTTGACTGCTGCATACCGTAGCTTGGGTCTGCTTTCACATGCAGTATTGTGATGACCTGTTCAGCTGCCACTCCGTTATCATCCTCAGGAAGCTGCTTGAGCAGCTGTACTGTATGCGGTCGGAATCTTCTCGGTAGCACCATCACCAGTTCCACCCCAGTTTGAGCAGACCGTTGCGACGAAGTTCCGCCATGATCACAGACTTAGCAAGCGGAGAAAATGGGATCCCTTTATAGGACTGCCCACCGTTTTCCATCTGAAATGTATAGCCGCTTGACTGTACCTGCTTCAGATCCAGGTCAGATGCACCGTTCACCGCTGCTGCACCGCCATTTTGATCGATATAATCGACTTCAAAGCACAATGCTTTATCAAAGTTCCCATAACCATCTAATGTGTCCTGCAGTTGATCCGTCCTCACGCGGTCATCTATATACATCTTTAAGACTGCTTCAGCTTTTGGAAGCAATGCATTGAACTCCGCTTCCCCGATTGTCCCCTTGTAATCATCTCTATAATACTGATAATCCACTTCAACACCTCCTTAAAGAGAAAGGAGAGGATTCCCTCTCCTACTGGTTCTTGATCAATGCAACATCCTTCGTTACTGCAGTCTTTGCTACGACTACAGTATCGTTGACCGTGATGTGGTCTTTCTTCGTGATCTTCACAGGATAAGTCCCTTCACGTAAATTAAATTCCACAGTACCATCAGCACCTGTCATCAGTTTAGCGCCGTTCACATCGACGCGTGCTTTCTCTACCAGATTAGCATCTTCACCGCTGCCATCCTTGACAGTGAAAGTCACCTTTTGCGCCGTATACGGCGTTGCAGGCTCCAGGTAAGCGAATGCGCAGCCGGTACGATTCTCATCAAGACGGGTTGCTGCGTTCGGCAATGCCCAGCCCATACGGAATACGACACGAAGCGCGATCATGTCCTGCTGTGCAAGGTTATATACGATCTCCTTGGTGACCGGATCCTGAATAACACCCTGGTCGAGGATCTTTACTGTGATATCCTGACGGATCGCATATACCGCCTGTTTGAAGTCACCGGCTACCAGCTGTGCGATGTTTTTGTCATAGCTGCCATTTGTAGGGAAATACATCGGTGCTCCATCTAATGCATACTGTGTAGAACCCTGCATATCGCTCTTGAAGATCAATGTCCCATCGGTAGCACGAAGGCCGCGCAGCTTAGCACGCATGCCTAGCGCAGACAGACAGCCGCTTACCATGTAACCGTCCTCTTCTACCTTGGAGAATACACCGCCTTCACCCAGCAGCTTGTCATACAGATCCTTGTCACCTGTATCAGCGACATTGTTCCCTGCCTGGCGGGCCAGTGTGATGATATCAGACTGCCATTCAGCCGGACGGTTATATCCGAAGATGGTAGCGGAATCGACACACTGTCCGATTGCCTCATTGACACGTGGTGTGATCTCACCCATGATATCAAATTCTGCATCATCAAGAACTGCTTCCGGAATCGGTACGATAACGGCCAGCTCACCTGCTGTCAGATACACGTTGTCCCATGCCTGACGGGTCGTCTGTTTCATACCGGTATCACCATTCACCCAGTATGCGGTCGGTAAAAAGTCCAGAACACGGATGCGTGTCTGTTTGCTCGTCATGTTCGGCAGCTTACGTGCCATCCCCATGAATACGGACTGCTTCGGTGCGTCCTGAAAAATTGTCGATACGACCTGCTCTCTGATGAGAGCTTCCGCATCCTGTCGGTTTGTAATATTTACTGGCATAACTTACTCCTTTCCAAACAGCGATCTAAACGCTGCGTTTGCCTGATCTTTCTGATCAGCTGTATTCTGATTCGGTCCATCCGATCTTGATACCACAAAAGGCGCTGCTTTTCCAAAATATGATGGATAGCTTTCCTTTGCTGTTTTCACAAGGTTGTCGATATCCTTGATCTCCTGCTTATCGTCCAACTCCAGCTTATCGACACCACCAAGCTTATACAGGACATAATCCTTATCACGGCAGCCTTCAAGCTTGCTGAAGAATTTTTCCTTTTTGGTATTGTCATCCTTTTCCTTCTGCAGACCTTCATATTTTCCTTTGTAGTCATCACGCTCAGATTCGATGGAAGCGAAATCACGTTTCTCCAATTCACTTTTCTCTTTTTCCAGGTCCTTAACTTTTTGATTCTTGACATTATAGTCAGAACGCAAAACATACTCTTTGCCTACTGCTTGCTTCAGCTTCGTCTCTTGTTCTTCTGTAAGGGTGATGCCAAAATCTTTGATCAAATCTAATAGTTCCATTGTTCAATCTCCTTTTTCTCGGGTCGGTTCCCGCATGATCTATGCATTTTAGTCTCTTGCAATCGAGTGTGAACAGTTTAGACGACATGCTCAGGTCAGAGTATATGCGATCCGAAATAGGGCAGCTTCCGTTTCGGTGGATCATTCATATAGCTGAGACGTTCTTCTGTCTTGCGGCCACAAAAAATGCAGGTATCATATTCCCGTATGACCCTGCATCCTTTATCATAATAGATACGCTGCTTCGTGTTATATGCATGTTTACACATTATCTCACCCTCTTCCAGGTATTAAAAAAGCACCCGCTATGAGTGCTAATCTTCATCGTATAATAATTCCGGTAAATCTGTGTCCTCTATTTCTACTTTCTCATATTGAAATCCATGATCACCCTTTACTGGTATAGTGTGTAGTAAAGTCCCGGTCCATACAGCTTCCGGAATACCTTGCGGGAAGGCAGAACATATAGGCTTCATATTTCCCATTTCTTTGAAATGTTTACAATCCATGCAAATTGCACATGTTACACAAGAGACATGATAATCGCTATGCCTTACACCTTTTTTATCTGTCCAAATCATTCCGCATCCTCCTCAAACGAATAAAGCAATCCGTATTTCTTTGCAAGACGGTTCATAACATTATTCTGTACAACTCTATCCATTCTATTTTTATCGTCTTTCCAGTCTGGATATTTATTTTTATATGCCTTAAGATATTTCAAATAGAGCTGCTCATGCTCCTTCTGAAACACCTTGAAATCAGGAAGCTGAGTGATTTTATCATTATTACGAAGAACATAAGAACCTTTATTGATAGCAGCACGCAGTTCTTGTAGCTCCCAATCCTTCAACATATAGATGTCATGTGGAGAGAATGTCGTATTTTGAGGATGATTATGTGTTACTATCGCCCCTTTCATTTTATTCAATTCCTCTATAGTGAATTCAACTTCGTGTTTTTCTCCATCTTTTTTGAAGATGACATTTCCCTTTTGATCGTATGCTATCGCTGATTCAAATTGATTTTTAGATATTGCTGATTCATCTTCCCTTATCTTCATTTTAACACTTTTATCATCAGTTGCATAAAATTCTTTTAGCTTCGTACTCCGCTGCAATCTTACATCCTCGATCATCTCTCTAGCGTAATTCCGCTTCATATCCGGATGTGCTTTCAGGAAGTCTGCCTGACGTTTCTGCCATTCACTGACTTTCCTTGCTTCTCTGGTGTTGTCCACGCCACCAGCCTTATTTACAGCCTGCCTGCGCTTCCATTCACGGATCTTCCTCTCGTTATAACGCTGTTCCTGATCTAGCTCGTACTGCTTTGCGTTGGCTTCCTCATCATAGTGTTCAAAGGATAATTCACCATCGAAATTCGGAAAGAAGTTATGCCGACAATTCCACCCGCATAGTCCGGCACCGGTTCCGTATCCGGTAGCTTCATAAAAATTCTGCAGACCGTCAACTGGTGTTTTCCGCCAGAACAGCATCCCCTGCCATTTCGCATGTTCCGGTCTTGCTCCCATATGGGAAGTCGTTTCCACCAGATTGCAATCCATCTCATCCAGGTTCTGCTCCTGGCATCTGGCCGCGGTCTGATTGACACCTGTCCGCAATGCATTGCGTATGGCACTATCAGCTCTTCTATGTGCGCCGGTTGGATAATCTATCCATCGGATTCCGTTCTTTCCTAGATCGTTGACTGCTGTTTTCACTGCATCTGCGAAGGAAAACGCTCCGGAGGATACAGAAAGATATGCCTGATCCAAAGCGTGCTCAAATGCCATGTTAGCTGCAGATGCCATCGAATTGCAGATGTTACGTATTTCTGTATTCGTAGAGCGGATACCATTCAGAATAGCTTGTGTCAGATCTGGATGCGGAGGTTCTATCCCTGCTGCTTTAGCCATATCATTATCTTTCTGCACAGACCGATAAGAGGAATCGTGTATGATCTCCTTCACTTTCGTATCTGTGATGTTCAGAACTTCCGATATCGCCTGTTCTATCTCGGACATCGAAACACCGAGCTCCTCCAGTTTATGCATCTGATATTCAGCTGTACTGGTCATCATGTAATCATTCTGTGAGATCCTTCTAGCAATGTCTTTCAGCATACGTGTTTCCAGTTCGTCGAAATACTCAGCGATCCCCTCCGGTACATCCCTCAGATATCTAGGATTGAGCATTATTCATCACCGGGAAAGTCGATACCCTGCGATTCTTCAGCAGCCAGTTCAGCTTTCGCCTGCTTTTCCGTCAGCCCCTGCCACTTCACCTTGTATTTCCATCTCGGCATCAACCCCTCACGTACCTCCTGCATGTCCTGAAGACGTTCCTTCTCAGCATCGACCACGATACTGTCATCCCAGTCAAACGATACATCAAAGCTACCGTAAGGGCACAGATTATAGATACTGCAATAGAAATCTATCGCATCGATCAGGTCTGTCAAGGCATCCTGTAGTGCCATCTGTGTATCAGACACCAGAGTATAGGACCTCTGCTTGCTGCTTTTGATCTCTTCTGCAGTCTTGTCCACATTCTGCGGATCACTGATCGTACCATAAGCAAGGCTGCAGTTAAACTCGATGAGCTTCAGCTGCGCATTGAAGCCTTTGAACAGTGGATCAGAGCGTATGTCCGGACTGAAAGTATCCATCAACGGTTTATCTCTTGCCCCAGTATCGAATGTTAATGGGCGATAAAGTCTGTCTTTCCCATGTGGATACAGTTTCTTACTCTTATCGTTCGGGTCATCCTGCAGCATGCTTTCTCCGATATGGACAGCAGCTTCCTTTGCTTCATACTCCCAGCTGATCTGACTATAGCGTATGTCTGCTTCACGGATCAGATCGACTGCACGAGAATATACTGAGCATCCAAGTGGACTGTCTGTATCATCAGCGTTGGCCAATGGTACCTTAAAATAACCGAAGGGTACTTTCGCAACACCGGAGAATATCACTTCATATTCCAGCCGCGACCATTCCTGAACACTTTGAACCGGTATCTCCGTCCCAAGCGTTGCATCAGTCGTACTACGGTATGCGTGATTCGTGATACGCAGCTTGTCACCTTTCAATTCATGATCTTCCAGCCTGGTGAAAATCGACTGGCCTTTCCGCATCTGTTCTGCGAACACGCACCTTATGATATTTCCCGAATCGTCAAACGATACCGGAAAGAATGCGTCAGCCTGGATAAATTGGATACTGATCCCCTGTTCCGTCACATACGGCTTGAATACCAGTCCGCCCTTTGCACATCCGTATTCAACGTACCTCCGGATGTCCTTCAGCATCTTTGCATAGGGCTTCTGTAGATATTCCGCTCTAGGACCTCCGGATATCTCTGATTTCAATTCCAGAGTGACCAGCCTTGCAATCTCGGAAGCGATGGCTGCGGGCAGGTTGCAGCTCTTCACATTTCTATTCAACCAGAAGGCTTTGTTTTGGAACATCTTAGACCAAAGCTCTATCTGTGTAGCCATCTTCATAGTTAGAGCCATATCTACCTGCGTTTCTGAAGTCTTGTTCAGTTCTTTTGCAATAAGGCTCATCATCCTTGTGAAATTCATTCCATCACCTCCTACTCATACCGGATGAACTTCTTGATATACCGTTCGATCGTATATTCAAATGCATCCAGGGTATCGATATCGCTGGTCCCATCATCCAGCCGCTCATCCACTGTGATCTCCTTAGGATTCCAGATAGCGGTGCACAATGCAGATACCAGTGTGTCACACATCTCCGGCATATAAGAAAAGCGCATCTGCGCCATCATCCTATTGGTGAGGCGGATACGCTCCGTTATTACTTCTTTCAATGCGTCGTCGATACGTAGCCAGCCGAGTCCGTTCTTTCTAGCTGCACTTTTCAGTCCATTGATCAGTGTCTGTTCTGCGCTGTCACAATAGGCATGTGTGATATTACCATACATGTTCAGTACCTTCAGGCAGAAGTCAATGAAAAGCTGCCCCAACTTGTCCGGGTCGATATCTTTCTTGCTGCAATCATGCCATTCCGAAGCCAGCGGAATGATCTCCTGATATCCTCTGGTAATGCCAGTCGCAACGAACGCATGACCGGAACCGTTGCCTCCGAAGTCCACACCGATGATGATCTCCATGAGGTTCTTCGGTTTTTCCTTACGCTTGAACCGGTTCTCACCTGTTTCAGCTTCAGATAGTACGGCATCAGCGAATGCACGATAGATAAGTCCCTCCGCGATCATACGCTTTCCAAGGATATCACGTTGGTACCAGATGCTGTTCTTATCATACTGTGCCATGATCTCCTGAAAACGTTCTTTTGTTACAGTTACGTTGTCGAATATCGTGAAGTGCTGATAGTTGTAGCCACCGATCAGCGTACCTTCTTCTTCCTGTTTCGCATATTTGTCGATGTAGTCTGTATAGATCTTAGCCTTTGGGTTGTCTGGATTGAGGTCCCAGAATATCTTACGCTTGTCAGCAGCCAGCTGCCGGTTGAATGCCTCACGGATCGTATTCTCATGATGCAGGTTGATCTCAGTTGCGATCCACATGCCATATGAGTTTCCACGTATCTTCTTAAAGCTGTCTGCCTTGGCCGCACCGGCAAAGATCACGATACGTTGTCTATATCCTGTTGCGGGTCCTTTGATATACAGACAGTCATTGTCCTTGTATTTCCCCCAGTGCGATTGTCCGCGGAAGATGTATTCCAAGCCGAAGCCATTGGCGTCACCGATATTCAGTTTCGCGTTGGCTACTGTAGAACCAGTGGCCAGATGGATGCGGTCTTTCGTGAAGCGCAGTTCATGAGCGAACGCATATACGTTATCGACAGTCTTACCGGCACGTACAGCACCTTCAGCTACATTGATCGTACACTGAGCACACTTCCGGATGTAGTCGATATGCTTTTGGCCGAATCTATACTGTATCGTTTTTTTCTTTGTTATCTTCGCCATAGATCATATCGTCCGTTTCTTCCAGGTCTTCAATCTCAGCGTTATTACCCGTAAGCTTATCCGTCTGTGCCTGTATCTGTGCAAGCTGTGCTTTCTGAATCTCACTGGCAGTGTCCCAGTTCTTATGCAGCAGCTCGTCGTATTCCTTGATCATCGACATCAGTGTCTTCATAGACCTGCTTAGAGCACTCATGTTGCCTGCCTGTTTGTCCCAAGCTTGCTGGATTTCATACCCTTCTCCCTTTTCGCCGGAGAACGTCGTTTCTTCTGTCTTATCGTCCTTGTCTTTCACATAAAGGATCTGCTGGGAGTGGATAATATTTGCGTACTGCAGCTGAATGTTATGCCACAGGATATCGAGAGGATTCTCCGGTATCTCTCCAATGATCTCATTGATTTCTTCAGGCAGCCACTTTGAAAAAAGCCCGTGCTTACGGGCATGTTGATTTCTGGGTGGTCCAGTGGCATTCTTATTGCCTGGCTGGCCTCCTCGTTTTTTCCGAACGTTCGCATCCTTTTTATCCGAACGCTCGCTATCCCATTTGTGTGTGGACTTCCAACGCCGAACAGTTCCTTCTGGCAGATCCAGCTGCTTCGCTATATCGATCAATTTCATACCGTCAAGATACATCTGCTTGGCTGGTTCAATACGCTCATCCGGTTTCTTCGGCATCTTATCACGCTCCTTTCTGGTAAAAGAAAAGCACCTCATTGGGTGCTTAAGTGTACTCATTTATTCAACTTTTTATGCCTTTTGACTGCAATGTTGATCAATAGTTCTGTTGATGCGCAAAATGTTGTAAACAATGTTACCCAACGAACTGCGTCTTCAAGAGTTAATTTATCAGCGATAACTGATATTATTATCCCTGCACATATAATCATATTTAAAAATGGCATTAACTCTAAAATAAACAAACATAAATAATAGTCTATAATGCTAGTAAGACTCCAATTCTTCATTTACCTTCACCTCCTATACATATTTTACATCATATGAATGCATAAAAATACAAAAGGTGGTTTTATGAATTTAAAACATCCTTTTGGGTGCTTTAGCTCAATTATTCTTAAAATATGTCTTTAAAATACCGTTTTTTTCAAATGATTCTTCATTAAAACTCCAATCTGTAAACTCTGATCTCTTACGATATAAAGCAGATGCCTTTTCAATCTCTTCTTTAACTTTTTTATCATCATAATTATTTACTTTTTTATAATGTTCTAAAGCTTCCATATACGCTTTGAATCCTAATCGCTTTTGAGTTGCACCTAAATGTATGACGTGATGGCAATCTGGACAAACAGCAATTACTCTTTTTAAACTTTGCACATGATTTTCGTCGTCATACGCCCATTGCTCATGCGCCTCTAATTTTTCACATTCTGCATTACAGATTTCGCATTTATGGTTCGCAGCTTCTCTTACGGATTTACTTATTTGATTCCATCTATTTGCTTTAAGTAATTTCCTTAAATTTTTATTCCAACAGGGTCTCGGAATAAGTTCAACCTCTAATTTCATAATTTCCCTCCTTTTTCTTTATCATACTACAAAAAAAGGTAAATTAAAAGCGCCCTTTTCAGACGCTTTACGCTGGTAAGTCCGCTTAGGATTCCTTACCGCTATTTCCCTTTGGTTATTCCGCCACCAGGGCAACCAATATATCTAACAGGCGTTCTCAACAATATGAGGTTCATTCCTGCTTTGATATCATTTTTATTGTGACATACCGCCGTTAAGCCAATCCTACCCACGCATATGTCACTGGTGATTATTTGTACGAACAATCGCCTTTAGGAAAGGATACTTAGCAATACACTGCGTACATTTGTATTGCGGGCCATTGTTTTGAACAAGAAGCATCCTCCTGTTCTTTCCATGCTATCATAATACCACGGAAAACCCTTTACTCAGTAAAGACTTTTATTTTTTCATTTGGCTTAGGACTGCTCTATTCATATCTGAATACATAGTGGGCTTACTTCGATTATGATTATACGCTATATCATCATGCTTTTTATTTCTATCAATATAGCATTCAGTTATCATATCCACTACTTCACCATCAGCAATATTATTCAGTACCTTGTTCACGATCACTGTGTCGTACAGCAATGCAGCTCTCTCCAATAAAAGCTCGTCCTTCTTTTCAACTAGATAGTGATCCCATACATGGCTTGGGTCACCGGCATTCTCGATGATGACATCCTTCATCACGACTGAGCTTACTCCATACATGTCATTCATTATCTCATCATACTTCAACCGATTCGCTTCTATCTTAGACAAGTTTCTGTGATAATTTCGGCACTTGTTGTAAAAGTCTTTGCAGATTTCTTTATCTTTCCGCTTCTCTTTCTTTGATTTCATCAATACACCTCTTCAAGATACTGCTGCAGTTCTTCTGTTGTGTAGAATAGTAATAAGAGATTAGCTTCATGTAGCACGTAAGCGTCGTATCCTGTCACCCTTATTTTGTCGATTTCTACTTTATACTTCTTTGCTAATGTCGTATATCTCATATATGCTCCTCCTATTCACTCATCTTCCATTCAACGGACACCAGTGGGGTGCCCGTGTTATGATCGGCTTATCCGGATGTCCGTAACATACGAAATCGTTATCTGTATTGTTTCTCGCACAGACGTGATCGCAATAGTACATCACCCGCCCGTTATGTTCACCGTGAGTATTGAAATATTTACAGTTAACACATTTTTTCATATTCATCAGTTTTTCTCCTTTATTCTTGCTTTTAATGCATCCATGAGTGCTTGTTGCGATGTATCTTTATCCCTCAATGACTGTAGGACGGTCTCATCCACAGTACCATTCGCAATCAGATGATAGACATACACCGCCTGTTTCTGTCCCTGGCGATGCAACCTTGCATTAGCCTGCTGATATAATTCCAGATTCCAATTCGGAAGAGTATACCAGACAATAATGCTACCACCTTCCTGAAGATTCAGACCATGTCCTACAGAAGCCGGATGGACTAACAGCATATCAATTTTTCCATCATTCCAATCAGCTACATCCTGTTGATTATTCAGCCCTTTTACATTTAAAGATGGAAAATAACTACTGATTCTTTTATAGTCAAACTTAAAGTAATAAAACACCATAATGGGTTTACCGTTTGCAGCTTCTACGAGTTCCTCCAGTGCCTCCAGCTTCATTGTATGGACACTTACCGGCACATGTCTATCATCATAAATCATGCCTGAGGAATACTGTAATAGCTTTCCCAGAACGACACCAGCGTTTGCGCCTACTACTGTATGATCGTCCTCCAGTTCGAGTATCTTCTCACGCTCAAACTCTCTATAACCATTTAAAACCTTATCCGGCAGTTTGATATCAATACGAATATCCGTTCTTGCAGGAAGAGTAAGCCAGTCATCAGCTTTCAAACTCATACAGATATCACCGATCGCATCGAAGATTCGTCGTTTTGCCCCTGGAAGCAAGAGCCATTCATAGACTATATGTCCATTGCTCTTACCTGCTTTGAAATACCTGTTCCTGAATTCAGTTAGCGTATAGCCCAGGCGCTCTCCACGATCCATCAGATAAAGCTCCGGCCATAGATCAGTAAAGCTTCTGGGCGCCGGAGTCCCAGTCAAGCCGACTAGTCTAGATACTTTCGGCATGACACGTTTCAAGGCTTTAAATCTTTTCGCCTTAGGATTTTTAAAGCTTGATAATTCGTCAATTACGACCATATCAAACGGCCATCTATTTCCCATATATTCAACAAGCCATTGCACATTTTCACGATTCACTGTGTAGACATCAGCATCTTGCAAAATAGCTTTCTTCCGTTGTGCAGCTGTACCTATTATTTTTGAAAGCTGTAGATGCTGGAGGTGATCCCACTTCTGTATCTCCGCCTCCCATGTCAGATCAGCAACGCGTATTGGTGCAATTACCAAAACCTTGGTTATGTCAAAATAATCATATATAAGCTCGTTTATCGCGCTTAACGTGATACTGGTCTTGCCTAAAGTCCCATATCAAGGAACAATCCGCATTTGGGATGCTCTATGATATGGTCTTCAGCAAATTTCTGATATCTATGTGGAACATATTTCATTTGCCATCACCTCTTTTCATTTCATCAATGAATATATCAACCCTTTTTTTACTATCCAGGCATATCACTTCAAAGCCTTGCCTGCCTAATTCTTTTCTTCTGTATTCCTGCAGCTTTCTCATTTTACTTCCGGGTCGTTTCACTTCGATGAAGTACAATTTACCATGATATATCACTATCCGATCCGGCACTCCGGAAATACCTGGACTTGTCAACTTCCATGCCAAGCCCCCGATTTTCGCGATTCTTTCTACCAAGTATTTTTCCACGTCATTTTCGATCATTCATATTCGATTTCCTTTCAAGGTTACAAAGTTACAAGGTAACATACATTCTCATATATGTGTATAATACGCGTGTTAGGGCGTACAGGACGTATGTGTATACGCCCTAAATGCTATTTTTTACCTTTACAGGATTTTGATGTTACCTTGTTACCTTTTGCGTTTCAGCCTTTAAATAAAGGCTTTTTGAAGGTTACATCAAATGTAACCTCATGTTACCTTGTTACCTTTTCATGTAACCGGATGTTACCTTTTTCCCCCTTGATGTTACCTTTTAGAATGGCAATTCAGGGTCATCAAATTTTCGTCTAAACCCCCTCTGTGTTTTATATGGAGCTTTGAATTTCATACATCCCTGATATTCCCATTCATCCAAACTGGAGAGCATCGCGTTAATTTCTTTCGTCTTGTATTTTTCTATGTCAGCCTTGTTCTTCCCGAATAACTCACACCATATCTCTGCAGCGCATACTTTGTTGCGTTTATGGCAACCAGGATGATCTGCCTCCTCATCATAACTTTCGATATATTGCTGACGCTCGTATAAGTTCAGCCTATCCCAATCTCCGGGCAATTCCATATCCAGATACCGCAGCACCATACCTAGCCTTGCATCTTCTTCCGCATGCTGCTCTTGTGCTGCTTTGGCTAATGCTTCCTCATCTTTACTTAGATAGAGCCTCTCACCTGCTTTATACAACTCTTTAGCCTCACCCCATAGCAGACTGACCATTTCAGGAGTAAGCTCGTCAAACAGATTCCTTTCACACTTGCCTGTAACATCCACTACCCAGAATCTTCTATTCCCTGTTTCGTCCTTCAGGAACTGCGTTTGATTCGTTGTTCCTATAAATATCGTCTGTCGTGGAAAAGCCTCTGAACGGCTTGCGTACGCCTGTCTATACCGGTCCTCACATTTAGACAGATAATTTTTTATTGCTTCTGTTTCAGCTTTCTTCATAGCGGATAATTCCCCTATCTCCATGATCCAGCATCCCTGAAGCTGCTCATAGCTTTCCTTACCAGAAACAGCTGTAAGGGAATCGCTATACCATTTACCACCAAGTCTGTTAAAAATCGTGCTCTTACCAATTCCCTGCGGTCCGCATAATGTCAGCATAGTATCGAACTTGATACCGGGTTGGTAGATTCTAGCTATTGCACCACACAGCGTCTTTCTGGTCACTGCGCGTACATATGGTGTATCAGCAGCTCCTAAATAATCAATCAGTAGGGTATCTATACGTGACACCCTATCCCATACACAGGTATCGAGATATTCCCTTACTGGATGGATCCTATTCTTTTCAATGACAGTTCCTAGACCATCCTTGATTTTCTTTTCACCAGTGAAGCCATACATCTTTTCTAAATATAGTCGTAGATTCGCATCATCACGATCACGCAGCGCCTCGTCAGAACGGGACATGCCGATCTTTCGCCAAGGAAGATTCCGTAAAGCTACATCCCGGTAATCAAATTCATTGTATGCGAATACATCTTTCAGGTTAGGATCGTTCTCCAGAATAGTGACAACATTGCTGATCGATGATACTACACCTGCTTTATTCTTTTCTAGCAAAGCATAGACAGCTTCCGTCGATTTTATGTCTATGCCGTTGAAATCGTCCTGTGCTTCCTCAAAGCGTTCCTTCCCCATCGTTCTGGCAGTTTCTTCATCTCCTCTCGCAAACTCTGTCATCGCGATATAGGAAGGTAACTTATTTACGGGAGTATCTGCCTTTGCTTCCTCGTCAAGCTCACGATATTTATGTATCCTTATCAAATCGAAGGCGTTATGACTGCCACCATCATTTGCCGGATCCGTTGCATGATTAGAATAAGCGAGCAGGTCATCATACAATACAAGTCCTGCAGCTGATGAACCATAAATATAGGTATATCTGTCATCCCTTCCCGTTGCTTCATAGACATCTGTCAGAAAGTGACTGATGGCATCTCCTATTGAATAAGTCCTACAGAATGCACCTATGATACCTGGCTTTTCTCGGGGATCACCAAGTCTTTTATTATTCTTCTTGATATGCTCCTGCTCTCGACTTGACTGCGGCCAGAAGCTGATATCTTTCCAGTCCGTATAGCTTTGAAGTATTTCGTCAGGATTCAAAAGGATGCCATCATCCTGTATCCTATATATATACTCGCCATTCTGAGAAGTACTTGGCCAATACATCAACCTTGATGCTTGATAAGTCGTATCATCAAATAATTCTATATTTAGCATTGCCGCTATTTTTCTTGCGATAGCTTCGTACTCATCCGCAGACACATCCCTAGTGAGTGGGATGATAAGACGTAATCTCGGCTTCTCAACTGTGCTGCTATGTGTGGAATATATCAAACATGTGAAGTCATATAACTCAATCAAGTCATCCCAGAAAGTGACAGTCGCATAATCCACATCTAAAGTTAGGATGCTTCTACATAAAACGTTTTCTGATTTTCTTCTCCCACCCTTCAGATGACCGCCAACGAACCCACCGATATCCTTAACTTTTTCTTTTTCTGACTTAGAAAATTTTTTGTATTCTTCTACAGTCTCGTGTGTGATAAAAGGTTTACACAGCTTGTTTTTCAATTCTTCCCATGTGATATCTATATTCTTCCAGCTCTTTTCATATCTGGACTTACCAACACTTATTTTTAAATTTCTCATAGGCAGCACCTCATCGTTCTAATCTTTCTTGTAGTATTCCGATATAAACGCCTCAGCGTTCAACTTCAGTCCATCAGCCCAAGATATGGACGTATCCATTATGTCTTTTATCAGCTTTAAATCAGCTTCTGCCGTAGCTTTTGGCACTTCGACTACCACCTCATCATGGATATGCATAACAATATTATATCCGGCATCTTGTAATCGCTGCATCGTCAGAGCAAGGCAATCACGTGCGATAGCCTGCACGATGTTTTCCACCAGTTTACCTCCATATGTATCTGTCTTTTCCCACTTACGGCTCATTTGATTCATTCCCATGTAGCTTATTTTTCCATTCTCTACACGTGCCTGCTGAAATATGAGTGAGCGCTTTGAAGGTAGGTGGATCATGAGATTTCCCTGATAGCCGATAAAGCCTACACCATACCTGCCTATCGTGGTATGACTTTGATTCTCGATTGCTTCACGACAACGATCTTCAACATCTTTCCATAATTTCACGATGTTTCTATTCGCCTTCCGCCACGCTGACACTATCTCATTCATATCCTTATCTGTGAGTCCCATCTTTTCACCGCCCATTTTAGCTAATGCTCCTTTAGCGCCCTGATATCCTAGCGCTAATTCGGCGACTTTTCCTTTTTTACGATAGTCAGAATCCTTCGTCACCTTTTCTATTGGGATATGGAACATCTGGACTGCAGAGGCTTCATAGATCTTCCCATGTGTCCGGAAGACCTCTTCTCTCCAGCTTTCCTTAGCCAGCCAAGCAATCACACGTGCCTCAATTGCAGAATAATCGCTTATTACGAAGGCATTGCCTTCCGAAGGGATAAATGCTGTCCTTATCAACTGTGAAAAAATATCGGATACACTATCATACAAGCATTCTAATGTTTCAAAATCTTCCTCTATCACCATGTCCCTTACTTCATTCAGTTCCTTTATACTGTTTCTGGGGAGATTTTGCACTTGTATCAATCTGCCAGCCCATCTTCCGGTCTTATTAGCGCCGTAATACTGTAAGACCCCCCTTACTCTGCCATCGCCACATACAACTCTATCCATAGCTTCGTATTTGCTTACAGACGTTTTCCCCATCTCCTGACGTATCTTCAATACCTCTTTAACATCAGGATCCTGTACTGTTTTTATCAGTTCGGTAACGTCATCCTTAGTCAGCGAAGTAATATCGAGACCTTTGCTCTTGATCCATGATTTAAGCTGTGCAAGACTGTTCGGATTATCCAATCCAGTGATTTGTTTAGCACGTATTTCCAATCGATTGATATAAAATCCATTCTCTGTAAGGACACTGTCTACTAATTCTGTATCGATACGTATACCTGTATCATTTATCTTCTGATCTACCGTATATATCCTCTTTTCAAAATCAGATATAGGGTATTGTTCACAGTATTTTGCTATTTCCATTTCTGTAGCGACATCCTGACGGTTGTACTCTACGAATACTTTCCAGCGTTCCATGTCATGATAAGGATAGTTTCTCGTTCGACCGCCATTCTTTTTCGTTGGTTTGCATGGACAAGAGAAGAACTTGATCAATTCCTTACCTGCTTTCATTTTCTGCTCTTTCAGTTTCAACACTTCAGCTACCTTCGCCAAGGAGCCAGGAAGTCCGCACATCGCCGCATGAGCCATCGTACAGCGCCATTGTGAAGGTTCTAATCTCACATCAAGATACTTAGATAAGCACACTCTCTCAAACTGAGCGTTATAGGCTTTTTTGATGACCGAAGTATCGCACAGATCACTGATGACCTTATCCGACAATTCATCCCCGCACGCCAGTTCGATGACCTCTATTGGTCCGTAGTCATAGGAATAAGCAAAGAGGAGGATATCAAAATCCTCACTCTCTGTATATCTATATACCCCACTATCATTCAGATCAACAGAGCTATATGTCTCAATATCGATGCTCATTGTTCTGGTCATTGCCGTATCCTCTTAATCCAGACCATCGTCCAGATCGATGTCACCGAAATCAGATTCAGCAGTATGTACATTGCCGAGCGGCTCCCCATCATCCATCTTCATCACGTTGTCGATGCTGCATCCTACGCCAATATTTCCATTAGCATTATATGGATAGAACGTTACCGACGCTAAAGCGTAGCATCCACTGTACACTTCATCCGGATCGTCGATCTTGTTCTTGTATTTATCCAGGATTCCCGGTTTACGCTTGTTGTTCGCATTCATGAAAAAGTGGTCAGCGTATACATCATCATCCCTTTCGATATCACCATCTCGTAACGGTGTTTTTAAGTTTTTCGGTCGCTTACCTCCCCATTTGCTTGAGATACCTGCTTGAATAGCTTTTTCGATAGCATCCTTTACCATCTTTATTGTCGCAGTATCATACTTAGGGATCAACAATGAGACTGAGTATTTTTTCTCCTGACCTTCTGTTGCAGAATAAGGTTCAAACAAATGAGCATAGCTCAATCTTACTGTTCCTGTAACAACTCGTGTATCTGATAATCTTCTTGCCATTATATTTCCTCCTGCGGGTCCGCCGCCTTATTTGACATCTTCAAAATCTCTTAGAGCATCTGGTATGATTGCCGGTCGTTTGTCACTCTCCTGTACCAGGGTAGGCTTGCCCTTTGGTTTTATGACAAGACCTGCTTTCTCCAGATAATCCTTAAATAACTTTTTCCCAAGCAGTTTTTCCATTTTCGTGATACCCAGCAGTTTTCTGGGTTCGTAAAGTAATGCTTCCTGGTATCCCTGCTGTTTCAACTCATCCAATACCTTATCCTCATCCGTATAAACACGCACAGATCTGCCTTCGACCAGCTTGAATCCTGGAATCGTATCTCCTTGTTCAGCTTGTTGAAGGGCGTGATTCATGACAGAATCGACCCAGCTTTTCACCTGCTCGACCTGCTGAAGGATCTGTGCAAATTCATCAAGTCCAAGTAGTTCAGGATCAGGAAATTCCTCTTTTGCCATCTGCAGATTCATTTCAGCTCTTGCTCTGCATACGGCTCCAGCCTTACAAAATCTACAGTGATCACCTGGATTGTACTCACCGTTTCCCTCAAAAGCTTCTTTGGCCTTGGGTTTCAAATCATGTTCTGCCCAGCTAAGCAAGTCGGATAAAGACTGTGTATCTGTGCTGATATGGTCTAATCTTGGCTGAACGATGGTCATCATGATAGTATCGATATCCTCATACAGATCCTGAAACATATCAAATGCCGCCATCCCATAGCAGCGTAGCTGCTCATTATTTTGCGCATCGACACGTACTCCCTTTCCGTATTTGAGGTCGATGACATGAAGGGTGTTTCCTGATACGATGATAGCATCGCCTGTACCGAATCCTTCCGGGATCATGGAGCGCATGTCCAGCCTTTGCTCAAGAAACAAGACCGCATCCTTTGATTCGTGTTGCGCCTTTAGAAATGTTTCAGCTACATATTCAACATAAGGTAGGACAGCTTCCTGCATCTCCTTATCCTTACTTATATCAGGCGCATCCCCTAGGAAGTTCCGTGCATACCAATCACGTAGCAGCTGCTCTGCAAGCTCGTGAGCCTTTGTTCCTTCCTTGGAATAAACTGTCTCCTTGTTAGGGAATCCCTCTTCCAGTCGAGCGGAAGGGGTGCAGTGCATCCATCTATGGGCGCCCGATGCGCTCAAAATGGCATGCGCTCTATTTGAATGCTCAGCCATTAGCACTCACCAGCAGCTTTTCAAATTCAGCTTTCAATTCAGCATAGCGTTCTTTGGGAACAGCGGAGAGCTTTTCATATCCCATGTTACTGATGACCTGTTTTGTAGCTACGCCTTTCGCTTTCAGTTTTGCTCCCATTGTACGAAGATCCTCCAATCTGATTTCTTCTGATGTCTGAGGTAATTCCATACTTGGCTGTTCTACTTTGTCATCTAAGGTTTTAGTCGGTTTCGCTGGTTCTGCATAAGCAGGCTTTGCCATATCTACCTGTGACATTTCTTCTACTGGTTTACTCTCAACAGCTTCCTGAGTTGCCTGCGTGATTACCTTCTTTAGCTCCTTACCGGAAACCGTTGTCGGCATCTTGTGGTTGGCGATAGCTTCAGCCAATTTACTTATAGAAGCTGCCAATTCCGGCGCTTCTACTATTACTTTAATCTCTGCATTCATTCTCTTATCCTCCTATTCATGCATCCATATGATTTGTGCACAGCTACAAAGCTCCTGGATGCCTTTATCTGATATTTTCTTCATCATGTCAGCTATATATTTCTCATACATTTCTCTGGTAGCTGGCTTATAATCCTTGCTCTTACGATGCTTTTCATTTATCGCCTTGATCTGTGCTGCAGTCAACATAATTTCATCTCAAAGAGGTTCTTACCGCATATGCCTCCAGTATTACTTGGCTCTCTTTGTATCGTGTTTACTGTATCCTGTACTTCCGCTGGTAGAGCACGCGTATCCCGTTTCCATTTCAGTTTATATTCACCATCGTAAACTGCGCATACTACGCCTGTGATACTTTTGATCCAGCCATGATTACAGCGTTTCTCTTCAGGAGCATCAATCGCCCAGTGGCTCACATATCGTCCCCAATACACTCCAAGATTGTTGGATGATGAATTATTTGAGTAGACGATGATATCCTTTAAGGGAGTTGAAGGACGTTTGCGTGTATCGCAAACTACGATGTCACCTTCCAGAATATCCAATCCAGCCATTCTGTTATCTTCAACTTCATAAACTTGGTGATAGGGATCCAATGTACGCTTAAATGCATTCCGTTTGCGTTCAAAGCGTTTTGTTTTTAAAAATTCAACAGCTTTAGTTTTTGGTGATATCGCAGTACAGTTATCGACATCATCGAAATCGATTCCCAAAATCTTACATAGGTCACAATAGGCAAAACAGTTCAATTCTCCGGGATACTTCAAATAATGCTTCATATCCTTTTTGGTCATTCCTAACCTCTTGGACAGTGTTTTAACTGAAATACCGATTTCCTTCATCCGGCTCTGAAACTGGTTCACTCCTCCACCTCCTCGAGAAAGGGATTCTCATGTCTGATCAGACACTTTGCATAATAGGCGATACAGTATACACATGCCGAAATGCACATGATATCTGATACGAGTTTCTCATTTATACTCATTTTTCATTTCCTCCTTGAATAATCAGGAGAAATCCTGCTATACTATAGATGTGTTTATAGTGCAGGGATTTCTCCTGCGGATGTTTAATGAGGTCGAAACATTAAGCATCCTTTTTCTTTTTGCCCTGATGGAAGTAGTCTTTTACGATTGCGACTGGCAGCACACCTCTTCGGGGTAACCGGTTCTCATCGATCTCATAGATTTCCTTCATTCGTCTCATATGACGATAGGCCTGTGCTTCGCTGATTTCATAAAGCTCTCTGATATCCTTATTGCTGTAAAAGAGTTTTTCCATGTGCTCACTCCTTATGTTCAGGCATTTATTTTCTTACCTTTAGTAAGCAGATCATCGTCTTTCATAATGAAGAAGCGTTTTTTTGTATCAAGATATAATTTTGCTATAAGTGAAGCACCATAACAATTTGTTGATACATTTTTTCTATCATTTTCTGTTGCCTCTTCATCTTCCTCGCTAGTAACAAAAAGGTATTCTATGAAAGCTTGAAAATCTTTCATTACTGCTTCTGTTTCTTCAAGAGTACGAGAATGATCAATGAAATTGCCATCTTTATCCACTGTATACATATGAATCCTCAAAATAAACTTTCTTGTTCAAACGCTAACTGATCGAAGTTATCAGAAAGATTTATGCCGAACTGTAAGGACACCTTCTTAAACTCAGCGGCGATTTCTTTTGGTGACTTTCCTAAGTCTTTCATCACTGTTCTTTGAATCCTCTGATAGCTGGCCAACGCTTCTAATGGGGTATCTCTGATATCCTGCATTTGAACTCCGGGCATCGCATAATAACCGTTTGCTCTTACGCTTGGAACTATCTCATCAAATATCCAACTAGCATACTTTTTAGCTTTATTTTGAATATCTTTATTTCTACTCTGATTGGAAGCTGAGATAATCAAACGATGTACATTTCCCTCTGAAATAAACTTTGCTTCCTGCTTTCTGCCTAATGAATCTGTGAGGGAACAAGTTGTTACCCCATCTTCTTCACAATGATCTGTAATAGCCTTTTTAGGATTTGAATATCCTAACGCCTTAGCAACATCACTTCCGCAAAAATAAGGCTTACCGTCAATAATCGTTGTTCGTACTTCTCCGAACTCGTCGTTTTTGAAAATCTGTAATTCTGTCATATATAAGCCTCCTTAATCGTATTGGTTAGGTTGTAACTCTTCATCAAGTGATTCTAAGTAATCTTTAACTAGACTTTTGATTTGTTTAATGTAATCAATCACTGAATCATAAGTCCATCCACATAATTTCAATAGCATTGGATCATTTTTTGCCATAGCATCCACTTCATCAAGATACATTTCGAAACATCCCATAACCTCTTTGTGCATTTTTTTATCAATCATATGTCCACCTCTACTTCTGTGTAATTGATAATGTTGCTTCAAACGACAATTGCTCTGAAGGCTGATTTTTCGGCAATTCTACAAAGTCAGGGATTGTTTCAATACCGAACTGATTCAGTGTCTTTTCAGTTTGCTGTGCTACTTTATAAGGTCGTGAACCTTGTTTTTCCATAACTCTAACAACTGGCTTGATAAGACTGGCCACTTCACCTGCTGATGTTGCTTTTGTAGAATACGACTTAATAAAATCAGTTTGCTTTCTAAAGAAAGACTTAGCTAATACCTCAGCACATTTGTCTTGATACAATTCAGGCATTTCTGCCAACCGTGGATTCTCTTTTTTGATTTTTGGCGTGATATTGATTTTAGCCAATGCTAGAGGAAGTTTCATAATGTCGATACAATAAGCTTCTTGTGTGCCACCTTCTGAGGGGTACGAAAATTTTTGTACCCCTTTGGATACCACTTCGTCTTCCTTCCATTTGTTTCTTTGATGCTCGATTTGCCTGTCGTCAAAACCAATACCTCTCAATACATTGTTGATTGCGGTAAACACTTTACCTGTAGCCGTTTCTTGAACTCCTATTAGTTCTGAATCATAGAAGTCCACTTTTTTAATTTCTAGTTCTGCCATTTCTAGGCCTCCTTTCTATTGTTCCATATTTTTGGCACATGCTACTTAAAAAAAATAATATCCTCGAATCGCCTTCCGCATAGCTCACATATCTTTGCAGCTTCAGGCGCCGTAAACTTAGATTTGCCTTTTTCTTTATTGATATAAGAATTTTGACAAATCCCCAGATAACTGGCCATTTTTGATTGCGAATAGCCAAGTAGTCTTCTTATTTGCTCCACTGTGAGCTTCTCCATAAGTCCTCCTTTCGCGTGTTCCATATTTTTGGCACATCGTTAATATACACCTAATATTCAATCATGTCAACCATAAATATGGCACAAATGATATTTATTTTATTGTTTTATCCCAGATATTTGGTATAATAGAATTGTGAAAGGGTATAATTCCAATAGGAAGGTGCAATCATGGCAAACTTAGATCAAGATTTTTATATTGAATTAGGATATATTTTAAAGGACGCACGGCTAAAAAAGAAATACAGTTACGATACTCTATCCGATAAAATCAATAACATCAAGACGAAAAGCACTCTCAAACGTTATGAAGCTGGCGAATCAAGAATAGAAATAGGTATTTTGGAAGCAATTTGTGACGCTCTTGATTTAGATGTTGACTCAACGTTAAAGACCGCCAGAAACAGGGCAGTGCACGGTCGCAGTGTACACAAAGAAAAAGAGTCCGCTCTTTCAGAATGGTTTATTATGGAACACATGTTAGCTGAAAATGGCTATACAATTGGCTTTGATGAAGAAGACGCTTTTATGTGGATCAATTATCCCGATGGTACTTTAGAAATAACTGAAGAAATGCTCAAAGCTTTATTCAGGGACATCAACGTTTATATTAAATTTAAAATGGAAGACTTGAAACAATCACATTTGGAAGACTTCAAAAAAAAATGAGCAAACGCTCATTTTTTAATGCCAAATATATTGCATGCCGATATTTAATTTCGAACAAATGCACGAAATTGAATAGCATTCTGTTTTCTCAATATGATCTTTTAAATAATCATACATATCTACCGATATCTCCATTATATCGGCCATCTGCTCTTTTGTTAAGTTATTACACTCCCTGATATCCTCTAAAGTTAATCGATGGTCTTTTACTACCTGACTATACCCTAAAAGCCATAGCACATCTATACCTAAAGTTTCCGCAATCATATTAGCGTAAGAATTTTTCGGTATAAAAGCCCCACTCAAATATTGAGAAATCGCTGATTTGGATATCCCTGTGGCTTTGGCCAGATCAATCGACTTCATATTTTTGTTTTCCAATGTAACAGCAAGACGCTCTCCTACTGTAGATACTTTTTTCATGATTTCAGCCTCTAAAATACTCTACAAACTTCTTCGCATTTTCCTTATCTCGAGCACGAAGTTTTTCGACATCATTCTTTAGACTTAAGTCAAGTGACTGCATTTCTATCCATTCTTTGACAGAAATACTACTTTTCACACTGTTTCCTTTAAGAACACACCCTAAACATTGCGCATAGGATTTAAGTATTTCTTGATGGTTTGTACAACTATTTTGTGTTATATAGATAATTGGGAATTCTCTCCCATATTTTTTTAGCGTATTTGCTAATTTTTTAAAGTATGACCTGGGATCCTTTGATTTTCCGATTTTTAAGCCTTCATCTTCTTCCATAACATATATAAATGCTAAATAAGAGGAAGCAGTTTTACCATACGCTTTGTCAAAATCATGTGGATCATTTGTTACCATCCACGTAAGCCCATCTTTTTCTAAAGTTTTCATTTAATCTCTCCTTAATTTAATTGCGTAGCTGCCTGCTGATTAGGCTCTACACCAGGAAACAGATCCAGGCGTTCCATTGTAGGAACGATACCTTGTTTCTTCAGGAAACGGTACAGGAAAGCTCTTCCCTTCTGTGTCCACTTCGTATCAATGACTGCGAATTCGTCATATTCTGATTTAACATTTGTGGTTTCTGATCCAGTGTATCCATGACCTTGATAATCAGCATATAAGAACCACTGCCGGCCTTGTTTATACTGAATCCCATACTCATGAAGCATTTTATTGAAAGACCTTGCACTCATGCCATAATCCTTTGCGATGACCGTAGTATTGATAAGGCCTTTACATTTTAAGATTTTGTCGTAATACGCACCTTTAGGCTCTAATTCAGCAATAAGCTGATTCTTTTCATCAATGATTGATTGAGCTGCTAAAAGACCTTGTGCCATGATTTGCTCAGGTGTCATAGTTTCCTGCCCTGCAAGATAACCACCGTGTACACGAACAGAATGCAGGATCGCTTTAAACTGTTTCTTTACAGTCTTAGCTATGGGTTTCCTACTTTGCATAATGACCTCATAAACGCCATTCTCTCTTAAACACCACGAATTTTGGTTGCCGCCGGGGGTCGGAATAATCTTCCGAACCTTTTCGTCTTCATCCACCATATTTACAAGCTTATTTAGTGAACTGATATCATAGCCAATCCATTCAGCAACATCCCTTGCCAGAAACAACGGCTCCTCATATGTACCATAGATTTTAAATTTCTTTCCCAGCAATTCCTGCTCTGATAATACTTGTAATTCAGTGTTCATTTTATAATCCTCCCTTAACAGTGGAGAGGTAGCTAAAACGATTCGCTATATAGTCCTTTGCAATATCAGCTTCATAAGGAATATATAAAGACAATCTTTCAAGATACTCATTCAGATCCGCTTCATCATTCCAGTTTATTGTTCGTTCTGAATGATCTGTTACATTTCCTTCCGCATCGAGTAAATCAACTTTAAATTCAGCACTTGATCCATCTTCGGACCACGATTCCTCAACTTTGATAAAAGGGGAATGGAAAATTTTGTGTTCACTTACACAAAGCTGGCATTCTTCAAGTGCTGCCTTTATTATATCCTTGTGGAAATGTTCGTGATTTTCTTCTAATAGATTCGCAATCGCTATGTTTATAAGCTTGTCAAAATCGATATTCAATTTCAAAGATAATTGCTTTAAATCCTGTTTTGCCCATTTGTGTAATGATACTGTAGTTCTTTCTGTTACGTTTCTTGTTAATTTCATAATGTTCTCCTTTGGTGGTCTTTGCCACATTCTAATTAAATTTGTGGGAACCACAAAGGAATATACTTGCATATAGTTCCGAATCGGAAGTAAAATGCTTGCATAAACCACCTAATCGGTGGTAAAATACAGATGCACAGCCTTTATGGTTGTTGTCGTGTTTGCACTTGCTGATTCTTGGTCGGATTAGGAGCAAGTGCTTTTCTTTTTGATTAGTAATAAATCACCAATATCACAATCAAAGTAATCACACAAAGTCTCTAGTGTATCATTTGTAATACTCTTGCATCTCTTGTGATATATGTTGGTAAGCGTTGTTCTTGATATTCCTGTATTCTTACATACAGTGGTAATATTTTCCAAACGCTCTGCCATCCTTATTGCCAGTGTATTATCAATCATTCTATCACCCCTTTCTTGCACAAACTGTTCAGATATTTGAACATTATGTATTGAATGATACATTGATATTATAGCACTATTTTTTATCATGTCAACAAATTAAAATAGAAAAAGTTGCCATATTGTCCAAGATGTTGTACAATACGATTAGAAAGGTGGTAGTTTTAAGATGATTGCATGTAATTTATCAGTACTCTTAGCTGAAAGAAAACTAAAGATAGCGCAAGTGTCAAAAGCCACAGGTATATCACGCACTACTCTAACTTCGCTTGCTTTGAATAATGCAAAAGGAATTCAATTCGATACGTTAAATTCCCTATGTACATATTTAGAAATAACTCCTGACCAATTGATAAAGCATACTCCTTTTGAAATCCTAGTGGAAAAAATTGAAGATGACCCTGACCTTTCAGAGGATAATGCAAGACGCTCTGATGCTCTTATTTATTTCAGAGTGATATCGAAATATGATGATCGTTTAATTAAATTAAGTTTCGGAATATATAAAGAAAATTTTATTGAAAATACCTACATGTATTATATAAAGTTTCATCCCTTATATAATAAATCGGTTGATGAAAAACGACAATCAATATATGACATATTTTATCTAAATAATTTGTTAGATGATTCAAAAAACCCTTATCAATTTAAAGAGAATTTCATGTCCAAATGCTATAAAGCTATTGAAAAAAAATTTAACCTCTGTGATGAGTCCCCTATAATGAGAATTGGTTGGGATCTAGGTCCTTGGAAAATTGTTGACGGAAAAATCATTGGATTTCCAGAGTGATATCTAAAAAAATAGGACAGCCCTACAAAGAGCTGTCCTATTTTTTGAATACATTATTGATAATTTGAATCATTGCGTCTTCTGTTTCATTAAACAGGTGAGAATAGGTCTTCAGCACCTCTTCTACTGTGTTTCCGAGGCGATCAGCAATGGCCTTGATATTTGCCCCGTGGTTAATCAAAAGTGTGGCATGGGAGTGCCTAAGGTCATGAATACGAATCTGCGGCAGCCCTGCAGCATCAGCCACTCTGTGAAATCTTTTATTAAGCAGCTTCGGAATAATCGGCTGATCCATTCCGAACAGGAAGCCATCCGCAGGCGCTCCAGGGCATGAATCATACCATTCAAGATATCTCTTCATAATCTGAAGCTCCTCATCCGGCATTTTTATAACCCTGTAGGAGTTTTTTGTTTTAGGAGGTGTTACTACATACCTCTGTCCACTTACGTACTGAGAAACAGTCTTATTGACGCGTATCGTTCCCTTTACGATATCCACATCGTCTTTTCTATTCAGGGCAAGCACTTCACCACGACGCATCCCCATATAATACAGAGTGCAGCAGATCGTATAATACATGATGTCGTCCTTAGGAAATGCCTGTACAAAGCGTTTCCACTCGTCAGGAGTGTAGAACTGCATTTCTTCTTTCAACTCGTCAGGGCGCTTAAAATTGGGGATAGAAGAAACAGGGTTACGCTCAATAAGATTCTGTTTAACAGCAAAGCTGAAAAGCTTATTCAGATACGTTCTCATCTTGTTAACATACGACAGTTTGTATTCTGGAGTGTTGTAGCTTTCGATGAAATCTTTTATCGTTTTGCTTCTGATCAGGTTGATTCTCTTATCATATAGCTCATTCATCTGGTCAAACATGTATTTATCAGTGGCAAGCGTGCTTGATTTCGTACTTCCTTGCTTTTCCCGTAAATACATTTCAGTAAGCTCTTTGAATGTGATATTGGAAGCCCGCATCTGTTCCAGATCCTCATTGTACTTAGCTAGGAAGCTATCCTCAAATTTCATAGCTTCTTTTTTTAGCTTGCAGCCTCTTGCCACACGATGATAGTCTTTGAAGCTCCCATCCTCCAATTTCACTTTACCACGTATATACCACTTACCGTTTCTCTTTTCAACAGCCATGAAACACACCCTCTTTCCTATCTCTAATATCAGTATAGCACCTAATCAGAATATAAAAAAGTAGATTTTTTCGTCATGTTTTCGTCATTTTGGTGTTTTTCGTCATAACAAGCAATGCAGCAAAACATAAAAAAAGCCTTTAAATAAAGGGTTTTCTTTATCTAAAGGCTTGTTTTCTTAAATGGTGGTCCCGGTCGGAATCGAACCAACGACACATGGATTTTCAGTCCATTGCTCTACCGACTGAGCTACGGGACCATTTGGTTGCGGGGGAAGGATTTGAACCAACGACCTCCGGGTTATGAGCCCGACGAGCTACCAGGCTGCTCTACCCCGCGATGTTTAATGAGCTATTCTTTTTTTGTTGAAGATTTAAATGGCGGAGGAACTGGGATTCGAACCCAGGCGCCAGTTTCCCGACCTACCGGTTTTCAAGACCGGACCCTTCAACCACTTGGGTATTCCTCCAGATGTTCGGTAACATAATGGTGGACCCTGTAGGACTCGAACCTACGACCCACCGGTTATGAGCCGGATGCTCTGACCAACTGAGCTAAGGGTCCAATTAGCAAAATTGGTGGCGGGGGCGAGACTCGAACTCGCGACCTTCCGGGTATGAACCGGATGCTCTAGCCAACTAAGCTACCCAGCCGTGTTTACAATTTTACAATGGTCGGGATGACAGGATTTGAACCTGCGACCCCTTGATCCCAAATCAAGTGCACTACCAAGCTGTGCTACATCCCGAAATAAATGGCGCGCCCAGCAGGAATCGAACCCACAACCTTTTGATCCGTAGTCAAACGCTCTATCCAGTTGAGCTATGGGCGCATCGTTTTTCGTTTTCTATCTTCACGCTGTTCTCATCAGCGCTCATATATAATACAACAGAAAGACCATTTATGCAAGACTTTTTTTGAATTTTTTTCGTTTTTTTTATACAGATGCAAAATAGCCTTATAAATAAAGGACTTGTGCCTTTTTCTCCGATTACTTTCACCCATCTTTTGCAGGATTAATCGTGTGTCTCATTATATTCTTTACAAAAAATCAGTATTCTGCGAATCAAAGCAAGCGGCAGTTTTTCATGCAGAGGCAGATGAATTGCCGTTTTAGTACATTTATAGGAAGCAAGCTCCTCCTGAAATTCACGAATAGCATCATTCCCCGGATAGAAGCCGATATAGCCCTTGCACTGCCCCACCTGCACCAGATACCCATGATACAGAAATGTTGGCAATCCCCAGCTGATTTTCTCCTCTGCATCCGGCACCAGCTCTCTGCATATTGAAAGTATGTCCTGTATGCGGGCGCGATACTCCTCGTCACATCCCTGTACATAGTCCTGTATTGTCCGATACGTAGCCTTTACCATATATTCCTCTCCTTTACATGAACACGTTTCCTTATACCTCTATCTCTATCTCTATCTCTATCTCTATCTCTATCTCTATCTCTATCTCTATCTCTATCTCTATCTCTAGTATAGCACAGCATCAAAAAAAAGAGCCGCTAAGTTGCGGACTCTTCAGCTTTTCTTCGATCCTTGGTTGCCTTGATGACCTTCTGACGGGAAAACTCTTCCCGCTCCTTTTCCTCAAGTGCATCCGTTATGAACTTGATATTATGTTCAAAATCCGGAATTACGATGTTCTTCAGAGCATTGGCACGCTTCTGCGCCTTGCGAATTGCATTCGCAAGCCGGTAGACACTGTTCTCCACCTCTGCCAGAATCACCGTCATTTCCTTAACCTTATAGAAATAGCGGTAAGCATAATCCAGCTTGGAATTCGCATGATCCAAGCCGTACGTCAGCTTATACTCCTGCTTATCATATTGAATCTTTGGAATCTCCACACCCATGACGCTTCGATAACTGATATGAATACCGGTATCCACCGGCACTGCCTCTACCAGATCACTGATGACTCCCAGAGACATATTCGCCTGCTGCAGGGCATAGTACGCCTTCTGATACGTAATCGTAATCTTATCACGCAGCAGCTTTACATCATCCAGAAGCGACATCATTTCACGCGTCAGGATATTCCGTTTCCGATCCATCAGCTCATAGCCCATATGAGCCAGATCATTTGATTTCTTTGTCGCAATCAGATTTCCTTTGGTAGGAAACACCTGTTTATTGGCCATAATCAGTTACCCTGAGATGCCAGTTCCTTGATGATAGGCCCACTCTTCAGACCAAAGCGTTTCACCGCACGTTCATGATCGTAGTACACTTCAAGAACCTCGTTGTCTACACGGTCAAGCTCTGCACGCGGCAGGACACTGAGCAGATCCCAGCCCAGATCCAGCGTTTCTTCAATACTGCGGTTATCATCAAATCCCTGATTCAGGAAATGCTCCTCAAATAACGTACCAAAGGACATATACTGCTTGTCGACATCACTCAGCTCATCCTCACCGATAACAGAAGCCAGACTTCTGGCATCCTGCACCTTCGCATAGGCTGCGAACAGCTGGTTGGAAACATCCGAATGATCCTTTCTTGTAAAGCCTTCACCGATGCCATCCTTCATCAGACGTGACAAAGAAGGCAGAACACCAACCGGCGGATAAACACCCATCTGGTTCAGATTACGATCCAGTACAATCTGCCCTTCGGTAATATAACCGGTAAGGTCAGGAATCGGATGGGTAATATCATCATTGGGCATGGTCAGAATCGGAATCTGTGTTACAGACCCTCCGGCACCCTTGACAATCCCTGCTCTTTCATACAGCGAAGCCAAATCAGAGTACAGATATCCCGGATATCCTTTACGTCCCGGAATCTCCCCCTTACTGCTGGAGAATTCACGAAGCGCCTCACAATAGGAGGTGATATCTGTCAGAATAACCAGTACATGCATATCCTGCTCATACGCCAGATACTCTGCAGCGGTTAAGGCACAACGCGGTGTCAGCGTACGCTCAATGATCGGGTCATTGGAAAGATTGATGAACATAACAACCTTTTCCATAACCCCTGCTTCCTCAAAGGAGCGTTTGAAATAATCCGCAACGTCATTTTTCACACCCATGGCTGCAAAAACGATACAGAAGTTCTTACCGTCCCCCTCCGATATCTTCGCCTGCTTAACAAGCTGAACAGCCAGCTCATTGTGCGGCATACCGGATCCGGAGAAGATCGGCAGCTTCTGCCCGCGAATCAGCGTCGTTAAGGCATCAATACTGGAAATACCGGTATTGATATAGTTTCGCGGATATACACGGGAAACCGGATTCAGCGGCTGTCCGTTGATATCCGCACTTTTCTCGGCATAGATTTCTCCCAGCCCGTCGATGGGCTGTCCGCTTCCGCTAAAGGTTCGCCCCAGCATCTCGCGTGACAATGCCAGCTCCATCGGCTTTCCTGTAAATTTTGTTTTTGTGTTTTTCAGGGAGATTCCATTGGTTCCCTCAAACACCTGAATGGCAGCTTTCCTGCCCTCCAGCTGAACCACTCTTCCCAGACGTGTCGTTCCATCTCCGCACTTGATTTCCACCATCTCTTCATAGCTGGCGTTTTCCACGTTATCCAGGAAGACAAGAGGTCCGTTAATTTCACTTAATCCTACATATTGAAGACTCATGCACTTTCCTCCTTACGCAACCTGTGAGACAGCCGCATCAATCTGTCGGAAGTAATCATCCAGCAGCTCGATGTGGTCATTCGGCACATCGTATTTCATTTTGGTAACCTTGTCGAAAATACCGGAAGCCACAACCTGACTCATCGGTTTCCCCTGTGCTACCAGATCCTTGCATTTCTTATATAAATACAGAATAACATCCATCATTTTCATTTGTTTTTGTAAAGGTACATACGTATCATCCTTATGGAACGCATTCTGCTGCAGATATCCTACCCGGATGACCTTGCAGATTTCGATAACCAGCTTCTGATCCTCCGGTAACACATCGCTGCCGATCAGCTTTACGATTTCCATCAGCTTCGCTTCCTCTGCCAGCAGACTCATAATTTCCTGACGACTGCGCAGAAAGCGCATATCCACATTCTTATTGTACCATTTCGTTAAGTCTGTCACATATTCGGAATAGCTTTCCGTCCAGTTGATGGCAAAATAGTGACGCGCATAGGCCAACTGTTTGTCCAGCGCCCAGAAGCAGCGCACAAATCGCTTGGTGTTCTGAGTTACCGGCTCAGAGAAATCAGACCCCTGCGGTGATACGGCACCGATGATGGATACCGATCCCACCTGATCATTCAGTGTCTTCATATATCCGGCACGCTCATAGAACTGTGAGATGCGACTTGGCAGATAAGCCGGAAAGCCTTCCTCGGCCGGCATTTCCTCCAGACGTCCGCTGATTTCACGAAGCGCCTCCGCCCAGCGTGATGTGGAGTCCGCCATGATGGCAACATGATAACCCATGTCACGATAATACTCTGCCAGTGTCAGACCGGTATAAATACTCGCCTCACGTGCCGCAACCGGCATGTTGGATGTGTTGGCGATCAGTACGGTACGATCCGTCAGCGGGCGATTGGATTTCGGGTCGATCAGCTCGGAGAATTCCTCCAGAACCTGCGTCATCTCGTTTCCACGCTCACCGCAGCCGACATAGACAATGATATCGGCATCACACCACTTCGCCAGCTGATGCTGCGTCATGGTCTTTCCGGTACCAAAGCCGCCCGGAATCGCTGCCGTACCACCCTTGGCAATCGGGAACAGGGTATCAAAAATACGCTGTCCGGTAATCAAAGGCACACTGATCGGTAATCGTTCCGCTACAGGACGTGCCGTTTTGATCGGCCATTTCTGTACCAGTGTCAGCTCATGAAGCTTATCCTTTTCATCCTTCACCTTCAGGATGCATTGATTGATGCTGTATGTTCCGTTCTCTGCCGCTTCCACAACCGTTCCCTGCAGGGTTGGCGGAATCATGCAGCGATGCTCGATCAGATCCGTTTCCGGAAGCGTCGCAAAAATCTGCCCGGGAACAACCTCATCCCCTACAGAAACCTTTACCGTTACATCCCATAAGACCTCTTCATCCAGCGGTGCCACATCGCTTCCGGTCGCAATGAAGGCTCCGGATTCCTTTGCGATTTCCTTCAACGGACGTTCAATGCCGTCAAAGATATTACGCAGGATACCAGGCCCCAGTGTTACAGAAATCGGACTGCCCGTAGGCTCGACTGGTTCTCCCGGCTTTAATCCTGTTGTGGATTCATACACCTGAATCGTCGTTGCCTCTTTGCTGATGGAAATCACCTCTCCCATCAGACGTTTATGACCGACATATACTTTCTCCAGCATGGAGAAGTCGACTGCATTTTGGACCTTTACGACTGGACCGTTGATGGAATATATAACATTTTCACTCACATTATCACCTCAATCATACGGTTTCGTATGCAATTTATTTTATAAACAATCCGGAGTTCGTATAGAACCAGTCTTTCTGTTCATCGATGCCGGTGTCAAAGGTTTCATCTACAACGATTCCTTTTTCCTCACATTCCATGCGAAATCCTCCAAGCAGAATATCTGCATCGCATTTCCCCTCACAGGGCTTTCCATACGCCTCACAGATATCCTTCAAAACAGCCTGATCTCTGTCTGCGACATAAAACACAACCTGTTCATAACCCAGCTGTGCTAGATCAGAAGCTTTTTTCTTTAAAAGCTCTACATAATCCTTACGGATGGCAAATTCCTTCAGCTGCTGTTTTGCGGCCCTGAATACCGCATCGGTAAGCTCACGGCGTTTTTTCATAAGTCTGCGATTCGTTTCCTCATGTGCCTTGCTTAGCCGAATGGCATGCTCGCTGGCCATTTCCTTCAGCTCCTGTTCTCTGGTAAGTCCAGCCTCACGTTGTGCTTCCAGCTCCAGGTCCTCCATGGATTTTTTTCGGATTTCATCTATTTCCTGTTCAATACCGGCAATCTCGATGTCGCTAACTCGTTTTATCTCTTCCTCAAAGTACTGCTCCAATTTAATTTTGTCATCTAGCATAGCAAACACCTCATAGTTTCACACCGATTGCCTCGGATACATAGCGGTCAATGGTCTCTCCGATCTTTGCGGAGCCATGACGGTCGGGAATCTCGACAATCAGCGGTTTCTTTTGTTTCAGTTTTAATTCAGAAATAACCTCGGGGCAGGTTTCAATCAGCTTTGTCGTCATTAAAACGATAGCTATATCCTCCATATGCATCACACGCTCCAGCTCCTCCAGAACCTCATGACGCTCATGGACAACCACCCCTTCGATCCCTGCCAGACGCATCCCCATCTGGGTATCGATGTTATCACTGAGCAGGTAGAATTTCACGAATGATCACCACCCGTATTACAGCTTCATGAAGATAATGAAGATAGAGATCAGAAGACCGTAGATAGCAACACCTTCACCCAGGGCAACGAAGATCATGGATTTACCAAAGTTCTTCTCATTTTCAGAGAATGCTCCGATTGCGGCAGGTGCAGCGGCAGCAACGGCAATACCTGCACCAAGTGCGGAAAGTCCGGTCGCAAGTGCAGCGGCGATAAAGCCCAGACCCTGACCGATGGAGCCGGCCATTTTCATTGTGACATCATCAGCACCTGCAGCATAAGCCTTCGTAGCACTGAAGAACACTGTTCCCAATACGATTGCAAAGAAGAAGCAGACGTGCGTAATCATACGGCGTTTTGCTACGGATACACTCTTCTTTCCACGGAATACATTCACCAGCGGTAAAGAAATCAGCGCGATCAGAATAAGCGGTAATAAAAGTTCAAACATGTTTAACATGATAGTTCCTCCTTTTAATCATTCAGTGATTTAAACATAATACCGTTCCCCGTGAAGTAACGGGAAAACATTTCATAGAATTCCAGACGAAGCACCTGGATTCCGACGATCATACCCTCCAGACACATGACGAAGATATTACCGAGAATCATCACGATCCATCCGGCACCTCCGGCCATGTCCATAATCAGCATAACAGCCATCATCATACCGGCATGTGACAGGACAAAGCCGCCGACACGCAGGTAGGAGATGGTATTGGTGATAAAGGACAGACAGATTTCAAACAGCTCGAAGAAGCTTTCCACAAAGAAGCCTCCAAAGCCATCCGGAAACATCTCCTTTTTCTCCATTTTTCTTTCCAGTGCCTCCTTCAGGAAAATCAGTACCAGCGGTACAAGCAGAAAGACAATGGCAAATACCAGATTGGTGATGACGCTGACTCCGCTCAACAGCTGATAAGCGCCTCCTCCAACCAGGGAAATATAGAAGACAAGTCCGGCAATCCCGTTCTGTGAAAAGAACAGCTCGCCGTAGTTTTTATTTTTGATCTGCAGATACAGATTGATGCCGATGCTGATTACGATTAAAACAGCTCCCAGCCCCACTGCCATGACAAGCAGTACGGGAATGAAGTTGCTGGTCATAACCTCAACCGGCTTCTCAGATAGACCAAACACGGTCTTATACAATGGATTCAGCAGCTCCTCGTTACCGAACACAGAACCGTATACAATACCGAAGATACTGGAGAAGATACCGATACGCATACCGATTTCCCCAAGCCGCATCCCTTTCCATTTATAAAACAGATTTCCGACCAGGATCAGAACAAGTCCCTGTCCCAGGTCTCCAAACATAATACCGAACAGAAGTGAATACGTAAACGCTACAAAGGGCGTTGGATCGATTCCTTCATATTCGGGGGTGCCATACATTTCTACAAACATCGAGAAGGGCCTGGCAAACCACCCATTCTTTAATTTGGTCGGAGGCGAAAGTCGCTTGTCGCTATGGGCAGGCCTGACTTCGATTTCCACCTCCTTCAAATTCGAGAATGATTCCTTCAATTTTGGCACATCTTCTTCAACCACAAAACCTGTAATGGAAAATCTTTCACCGAGTCCCAGTACATATTTTCTGGCTTCAAAGGTATGGTTTATAAACTCCAGTTCCGCCTTGATGTTAGCGAAATTGTCAATGCATTCTGCCTTCAGAGCTTCAATGACTTCATTGACATGCTGCAGCTGCTTGAGATCGTTGTCGATTTCCTCCTGCAGATTCTCTTTGGCCTGAATCGGATTTCCATGGACGAATTCCGGAATGCGGATACGTTCAAAGTACAGAGAGGAGAAAATATTGTCCACGTCTCCCTCATATTTCGCGGTTGTGAAATATACACACCAGCTATACGTATCATCTGTACTGAATGACTTGAATACAAACGGGCGGTTGCGGTAATACTGCAGCTTTTCGACACTGTCAATCGGCAGTCTTCCGAAACGAATCTTGATATACTTGCATTCAAACAGATCATCCAGATTCAAATCAATGCTTTCGATATTGCGGACCTGTGTCAGCGCATCGCGGTTTTCCTGAATAACAGTCTTTAGCTCGCGGCGTATTGCGGCACCGTTTTCAAAGCGCTCGTGGATGGAATCAATATACTTGCGGATACCTTCCAGATCATATTCCCCATTTTTCACATCCTTCATCGGAAGTGTCATATCCATGTCCTGCAGCACTTCATTGAAATGCGTCAGTACATCGGTGATCGGATTTTCATCACTCAGCGTGGTAAGTCCGTGTACACTGTCCACAAACTTACTGGCCGGTTCCGGATGAAAGTAATCCAGTTCCACGAATTTCAAAAGTACATCGTTGAGATATTCATTATCCGCAAGGATGTTGACCAGTTTCATTTTTGAAATTGCCATGAACATTCTCCTTTCTAGTAGATCAGCATGCGCTCCATATCCTCAATGGATACATGATAACGCACACCTTCAATAATATTGATGATATTTTCCAGCTCACGCTCTGCAGTATACAGATAGCTGGAATATACCAAGGGGGCATCGAGAGAATAATAGATATTCTTCTTCGCCAGTGCATACAGAAAGGAATCGGTATACTGTTCGATATATACATAATCCTTATCCGTATCCTCAATTCCCAGTCGGTACGTGCTGCTTTGCAGCAGCTTGATAAATGCACGCGCATTCGGCTGCGCAATCAGCTCTTCCACAAATGCGGCGGACAGATGCTCATGCACCGGTACCAGCGATTCACGAATGACATCCTCACGGGCATTGAAGTATTTTTTGTAGCGGTAAATCTTTTCAATGTTGCTAAGCTCGATCTGGGTTGCGAAATACTGCTTGACTGCTTTTCTGCTTTTTCCCTTCAGCGTTTTGTCAATCACCTGAAAGGTATGGGTGTAATGCTGCATCTGCAGCTGTGTTTCAATTTTTGTATAGTCAATATCATTTTCCTCACCCTTTTTCACACGGTAAGGAAGCAGTACCGCATAATACATCGTATGCTTTAAAACATCCAGCAGCTCATCATAGCTATGAACATTCCCCAGCCGCAGCAGATCAAAGCTGGTGTACGACTTTAGAAAGATAGGAAATTCCGCAATGGCAGCTTCATACTCCCGGGAAATCAGTACCCGGATACGGGACAGAATCAAATCGATTTCAATCTGCTGCATATGCAGCCGGTAATACGGCTTCATGGCCGCATCCGCATAACGGTATAATTTCATGGTTTTCTTGAAAATTTCCTGTCGCAGGATACTTTCCAGCTGACCCCGGTGAATATTGTTCTCACGCACATCCTTCAGGGCAGCGGCATAGGAGGTCTCATGCTTCAGGTAACCGGCGATTTCCGCCACGCTTTTCTTATGCAGCAGCTCCTGATACATTTCTTCACTCAGCGCTTCCCCATGCATGCTTCTGGCCTTCGCCACAATAACACCTTCTGCCATACTCATATACACATCACCTCCCAACGTGTACAGGCGAACACATAACTACATCGCCAGCGTTCGTTTTACAATCTGTGAAACCCACTCCTCCTTATGCTCCTCATATTTCTGCTGGAGAGCATTGAGCGATTCCTCATAGACTGCTTCTTCCTGCTGCATAGCATTCTGCAAATCCGCATCCATCTGTTCGCGCTTCTTCGCTATACAGTCCTCTGTTTCCTTTCGATACTTTTCTCTGATTTCCATACTCTGGTCCTGTATCAGATTCTGGATATTGTGGCGTTCCTGCTGTTTCTGCTCAACACGCGCTCTTGCCTGCTTGTCGGCATCTACGATTTTACGAATGATTTCTTCCAAAAAACGACACCTCCTTTATCCTTATTATATCACCGATTCGTTTGGCCGTTCACCAAACTTCTAGAAGTATACACCTTTTTATTTTGGTGTGCAAGCAAAGATTTCACTCCTTTTTTTCCTGAAATCGGTTCCGTAAAACCCCTGTAAAAATTGCGGTTTTCCAGCCTTTCTTCCCATATTTTTTACCTTATGAAAATTTTGTAAACAAAGCGATACTGAAACCCCTTTTTCTGTACACGGCTGTCGAAGGTTGTTTCTGTTTTAAAATACTGTTCAAAGGCTGCCTTCATACATGCTGTTCCATATTCCACAATTGAAAATTTCAATTATGTAAAATATAAACAAAACATAAATTCTCTAAATTTTTCAGCTGCTCATAAAAGGAATACCTCCGATCACATATAGCGGACGGTCTGCACCATGAAAGAGGCACAACTGCACATCAGCTACAATGAGGCCTTCCTTTCCATATCCTCTTCAACAAGGCATCAACCGATTCGAAACTTACCGTTCTTAATACGGTGATTCCATACAGAAAGACATACCTCATCTGCCCTAACGCATATCAGCTTTGCAATAAGCAAAAAAACAGGCGACTATAACGTCTTGCGCATAGAATATTTAAAGCTGTATATCCGCAGAAAACAAGAAAAAAGCAGACCTTATCTGTACGGATAAAATCTGCATATTTGAATCCATGAATGTGATCCTCTATATTTATATAGGAAAGCAATCCTGCAATTTGGAATCAGGTGATTATCCAATAGTTCGCAGCTTTGGCAGCTTTCGGAAGCAATCAGCTCTGTTCCAGCACCTTTTGTGCCAGCTTTTCATTCTGTTCAATCTTCTCATAGTCCTCAATCAGCTCCGAGGATGCATATACATCCGGGTCATTTTCACGATCCTTGAAAACAATTTTCAACAGAATCGGGGTTATCACAGTTGTCAGTACAACCATAATGATAATCGGGCCGAAAAATGCCTCATTCATCAAGCCAACCTTCATCCCCTTGCTGGCGACGATCAGAGCGACCTCACCGCGGGATACCATGCCGATGCCGATTCGAAGACTCTGTATGTTCTCATACCGGCACAGCTTCGCCCCCAGACCGCAGCCGACGATCTTTGTCAGAATTGCCAGAACCAGAAGCAGTACCGAGAATATCATAATGCTGGTACTCATTTCCGGCAGCACAACCTTCAAGCCAATGCTGGCAAAGAACACCGGTGAAATCAATAAATAAGACAGGGTTTCAATACGCATCTGCACATAATTGCAGCGGCTCGTACCACTGATAATCAATCCTGCGATAAATGCACCGGTGATATCCGCAACCCCGAAGAAGGCTTCCGCAACATAGGCAAACAGCAGACAGAAGGCAAAGCTCAGAATAGAAAAGCGGCGGTGTACCTTTTGATAACGGTCAAACAGCTTTTCGATACCCTTACGTGCAAATATACCAACGATAACAGCCAGCACGAAGAAGGCAACGATTTTCAGCATAACCTCTGTTAGCTGTACGGATGTATCCGCCATACCGGTAATGATGGTCAATGCGACAATTCCCAAAATATCATCTATCAAAGCCGCCCCAAGGATGGCATTGCCGCTCGGTGTGGACAGCTTCCCCATTTCCTTCAGCGTTTCCACTGAGATACTGACGGAGGTTGCTGTCAGTATGACGCCGATAAACATGTTCTGCAGAAATGCTGTAGGCTCCGTATTGAAGAAGGATGCCAGCACATAACCGGCAATCAGCGGAACCAGTACACCGATAACGGCAATGACAAAGCTGTTTCTGCCGCTTTTCTTCAGCTCGGATATATCTGTTTCCAGACCGGCGGAGAACATCAGTACGATAACACCGATTTCCGCAATATGATCCAAGAATTCCGATTCCTGTACGATATTAAAGCATGCCGGCCCCAGCAGCAGTCCTGCAACCAGCGCCCCAACGACCTGCGGCATTTCGATTCTTCTTGTCAGCAGTCCGAATACTTTCGTACTGAGCAGAATCAGCGCCACGTCCAGCAGGTAACGATAAGATTCCATAAACTCTCTCCTTTTATTTTCAACTTAACTAATTATACACCCCTTTTTCATAAAAGCAAGCGATTTCATTCAAATTCTATCCGGTATTTATTTCCAGTGCTGCAATTCAATGATCAACCAGACAATGTATATATGAAATAACATACGTTTCTAGCACAGGCCGCAGTTTTCATAAAGGTCATGATCCTTTGCCAGTCATTTTATTGCATACTGTTTCCTGCCAGTATCTGTGCATGAAGTTCTATTAGAATAAGTCTTGTGCATGCGATTTTACATGAAGCAAGTGAAGATGGGGGGAATGCTACAGGTTCTGTGGGTACACCGGTCTATTTTACGATTTTCAAAGGACCGTATCTATCCGATAACGTCCGGCTCGTATCTTTGAAAGAGTCAAAGGCGTGCCGTTATACCATTTCAAAACGGTCTTGCGATATCCGCAAACTGCCGCTCAATATCGGTATCCTGCAGCTCAAATGCTCTGCCGTTGAGATACTGCAGGCAGCACGCATCCCCCTGAAAATGAAATGCCACATGATACGCACAGAGTGCCTGATAACTCTTGTCTTTTGTCTTCCTCGCTCCGTATTTTACATCGCCCAGCAGAGGATGTCCCAGCCAGCTCATAAGAGCTCGAATCTGATGACTTTTACCGCTGTGCAGCTCCACCTCAACAAGAGAGTAGCGCTCTGCCTCCTGCAAAACACGATAGCCTGTTTCCATGCGGGTATAGCCTTCCCGCTCACGATCGATAACCTCCGCCGTATTTTGCTCATTCTTTCGATGATACAGCACGATATGATCCTGCTTTTTTTTCAATTTCCCCTGTATGATACACAGATATTTCTTTTCCACCTGATGAAGTGCGATTTTTTCATTCATGCAGCGAAGAGCCGCAGCTGTTTTAGCCGCAATTACCAGCCCCTGCGTGTTTCGGTCGATACGATGGCACAAGGCAGGGGTAAAGCTTTGTTCGGTGGTTGGATCGTATTCTTTTTTACAATACAGATAATGCAGCAGGCGGTCTGCCAGATTATCCTGCACCTCACTGGTGTCACTGTGTGCGCGAAGTCCCTTGGGCTTGTTAATCAGCAGAACAGCATCATCCTCATAGACCACATCCAGTGCATTCGGGACCTGTAGAAAGCTGCGCATGGTTGCTGCTTCATAAAACTCCTCGGGGATATAGCACTGCATGGTGTCTCCCACCTGCAGTCGCTGGGAAATCTCACAGCGTTTCCGATTCACCTTGATTTTCTTATTCCTTATATATTTATACATCAGGCTCTTGGGCATGGTCTTCATCGTTTTCTGTATAAACTTATCCACCCGCTGATCCGCATCGTTTTCATTGATAATGAATTCTTTCATACACATTCCTCACCTTTCATGATATCAATTCACAGCAAATCCCTGATAGATCCTGCAGGCTTTCAGAACAGATCCTATGCAGTATCCCCACAGAGACAGCATTTTTCCATGAATTGTTATCTTTTCCCTGTATATTATACCGTACTTGCATTGCATAATCATAGAAAAACGACTAAAATTACAGTACAGAAGTGATACAGGAGGAGGGATGTGTGTGTATCGATGCAAATTGTCCGTACGCGCTCTGGTAGAATCGGTATGGATCGGCGGTGATCTGGTATCCACAGCGCCATCCATCGAACGGGCGAATCTGGGCAGCCGTATTCATCGCATGCTGCAGAGCTCTGCACAGGGAGACTATGAAAGCGAAGTATTTCTGAAGCTGTCCAGTGAACTGGATGATATCCTGTTTGAAATAGAAGGCAGAGCGGATGGTGTTCGCAAGGAGGACGATCAGGTGACGATCGAGGAAATCAAAACAACCGCGATTCCCTTTTCCGAATTGAACGAGCCCGTCATGGTCCATCTTGCACAGGCCTATTGCTATGGCCATATGTATCTGGCTGAGCACGTTGCTCCCTCCATTCGCATCCAGATGACCTATTATCAGATTGATACCGAGGAAATCAAGCAGTTTGACGAGGAGAAAACACGGGAGGAGCTGGCGACATTCTATATGGATACGCTGCGGCGCTATGTGAAGTGGGCAGCACTCAGCAGAGATTTGAAAATCAGCTCTTCCAGAACACTGAAGGAGCTGAAGTTTCCGTTTCCGGATTATCGCAGCGGACAGCGTGACTTTGCAGTCGCCGTATACAAAACCATTCTGGATCGGGAAAAGCTGTTCGCCTCCGCACCAACCGGTATCGGAAAGACAATTTCCACCCTGTTTCCGTCTTTGAAGGCAATTGGAGAGGGAAAGGCGGAAAAGGTATTTTATCTGTGTGCGAAAAATGTAACGGCCACAGTTGCCTATGATACTCTGCGACTGCTTTACAAGCAGGAGGTATCCTTTAAAAGCGTGGCAATCACAGCCAAGGATAAAATCTGCTTTCAGGATGTGCGTAACTGTGACCCCGAGGTATGTCCCTATGCAAAGGGCTATTATGATCGCTGTCAGGATGCCTTGTACGAGCTGCTGCAGGAAACACAGTTCATCGATCGTGAGGCCGTTGAAAAAAAAGCACAGGAGCATTTGATCTGTCCCTTTGAGCTGAGCCTTGATGCAAGTCTGTATGGGGATGTGATTGTCTGTGATTATAACTATGTATTTGATCCGCGGGTGTATCTGAAACGTTTTTTTATGGAAAAGGGAGACTATATTTTTCTGGTGGATGAAGCACACAATCTGGTGGATCGTGCCAGAAGCATGTACAGCTGTGAGCTGAATAAGTCGGCGTTTCTTGCGGCTGCCCGCAATATTCCAAAGCAACGCAAGCCGCTGCATGCGGCACTGCGCGCTGTCAACCGTGAATTCCTGCGGTTAAAAAAGCAGTGCGAAGAGGAAGGACAGAATTTTATTCACCAAAAGGAACCAATTTCTTCCATCAGGCAGCGTCTGGCAGATGTGATTGAACAAATGGATATCTATCTGCAGAGTGAGCATGAAGATACCTGGGATGAAGAATTACGCGATCTGTATTTTTCATGCATAAACTACAACCGGATTTCCGAGTTTTATGATGAGGATTTTGTCACCTGTTATGAAAATCAGAGCAGTGATATCGTACTGAAGCAGCTCTGTCTGAATCCGGCACATCCATTAAAGGAAACCTGTGCCATGGGACGAAGCACTGTCTTCTTTTCTGCGACGCTTTCTCCCATTGATTATTATCTCGATCTGCTGGGTGGAACAAGAAAGACCAGAAAGCTGTTTCTTCCTTCTCCATTCTCGGCAGAAAAGCGTAAAATCGTCCTGTGTGACGCCATTTCCACCCGCTATCGAAACCGCGATAGCTCCCTGCACCCGATTGCCGCTATGATTCACGCAGCGGTGCAGGCCAAAACAGGAAATTACATTGTTTTTCTGCCAAGCTATGCCTATATGAAGCAGGTTGCCCAGACCTTTTGTGAACAGTTCCCTGATATTCACGTATCCCTGCAGGAAAGCGGGATGAAGGAAGAAGAGAAGCAGCACTTTCTTGAACACTTCAATACCACACAAGAACTGCATGTTCTGTTCTGTGTATTAGGCGGCATGTTTTCTGAAGGAATAGACCTGAAGGGGGAAAAGCTGATCGGTACGATCATTGTCGGTGTAGGACTTCCGCAGGTCAATCCACAGCAGGAGCTGCTGCGTGAGCACTTTGATGAGGTTAACGAAACGGGATATGCCTACGCATATCAGGTACCGGGCATGAATAAGGTACTGCAGGCTGCCGGCCGTGTTATTCGCTCGCACAGTGATATCGGTATCGTGTTACTCATTGACGAGCGCTTCACCACACCGTTTTATCAGCGGCTGTTACCAGAACACATGCGGCCGTTTCAAATTATCAATGATCCAACCCGTCTGCATGCGGCTGTAAAACAATTCTGGCAGCAAAACAGCTGATGTAGGCAGCCTGTATTTCCACCTTCAGGATCCTCTCTTATGGGATTGGAGCCGGCATCGTGATTTCACCGTGTATGTCTATCGCAAATTCTATTTTCCATCTAAAAATTTATTTGCCCCCTTCACAAATAAAGCATATCGTTTTGTGTGAAAGCAGGCTCTTCCTCATTCCAGACAGTATATATAAACGCTTTCTTTTCAAGGATTATCGAACAAAGCTGCAATGCTGTATATTTTTCAGCAGTTAAAGTATACAGTCTGATAAGCTTTTCATCCAATGTTCTATTATAAGCATCCTTGCCTGTATATCAGGATATGGATGTCAACGCATCAACACACCTGCCGTTATATTTTTTACACGGCCTACATATATCATCATAGACGGTTAATTTTACATTGATTGTCGGATGATCGATAAGTTCATTTGCGACTTTATAGAAATCATGTCCCATGGGTTCATCCGGTATAAATCGTTCAATATCGGCACCATACAGCTTTATGATCTCTATAAAATGATGCGGCTTGATGATAATTTCATCCACCCTGCATTCCTCCTTCTCCATCTCAGATTCCTATGTTTCTTAAATACATTTTATCACAGCGGACTATGAAAACCCATGCCCTTTCAGAAAACAGCATTCATAAGAATAAAATCGTAGTCTTTGTGTCCGCAGCAGCTAAAGCCCTGCCATTTAATTGTCCGGATAGTTTCTTTTATACATAATAAAAAGGTATCAGCAGCAGAATTCCCGGTTTCATTCCTACGATCCTTCTCTGCAGATACCTTTTGGTGTTTTCGTCAGTACCTTATTTCAATTGTTTCAGACAGCTTGTTCCTATTGTGTTCTTCGGCATGGATACCTCAAAATTATCCGCAATCGTGGCTCCGATCATGGCAAAGGTATCACTTACCGGCAATAGTCCGTGTCCTTCCATACGCGGGCTGTATGCCAGAAACGGAACCATTTCCTTGGTATGATCCGTTCCCTTATAGGTTGGGTCATTCCCATGATCTGCAGTAATGATCAATAAATCATCCTCCTGCAGCTTATTGAGAACAACTCCCAGCAGCTCATCAAAGCGCTCCAGCTCTTCTCCATAGCCGACCGGATTTCTGCGATGTCCCCACAATGCATCAAAGTCAACCAGATTGACGAAGCATAAGCCGTGGAAATCCTGCTCCATGACCTCAATTGTCTGTTCCATGCCATGCACGCTGCTCTTGGATTTATGAGCCTGTGTAATGCCTTCACCATCAAAAATATCCTTGATTTTTCCAATGCTGATCACATCCAGCCCGGCTTCCTTCAGCGCATCCAGCGCTGTTTTCCCATACGGCTTCAATGCATAGTCGTGACGGTTGCTGGTACGTTTGAATTCCCCTTTTTTACTTCCGGTATACGGACGCGCAATGACTCTTCCCACCATCCACTCCGGACGCATGGTCAATTCTCTTGCGATTTTACAGTAATGATACAAAGTCTCCACACCCATCGTTTCCTCATTTCCGCAAATCTGCAGAACAGAATCCGCTGAGGTATAGACGATCAGATCCCCGTTTTGTATTTCCTGCTCTGCCAGCTCGTCCAGAATCTCAGTTCCGCTGGCAGACTTGTTTCCGATAATATGACGCCCTGTACGTTTTTCCAGCTCATCGATCAAATCCTGTGGAAAGCCGGTTTCCGTAAAGGTTTTAAATGGTGTCGTGATATGCAGTCCCATCATTTCCCAGTGTCCGGTCATCGTATCCTTGCCGACACTGGCTTCCAGCAGCTTCGTATAATAACCCAGGGGCTCGGCTGCCGGTGCCACATGCTTAAGCGGATGAAGGTTTGCCAGTCCCAGCTTTGCCAGATTCGGAATATGAAACTTCGGCATGCTTGCATCAATATGTCCCAGCGTATCACAGCCCTCATCATCATATTCCGCCGCATTCGGCATCGCACCGACACCGAGAGAATCTATGACGATTGTAAAAATCCTCTTATATGGTTTCATGTTAACCTCCTTGTGTGTTTTATTTATAACCTGCTTTCCTGTCGTATGTTATAATGCCACAGCTGTTTCCAGTGCAACCAGCATCATATCATGGAAGGATGTCTGACGCTCTTGTGCAGTTGTCTCTGCATGTGTAACCAGAGAATCGCTGATGGTCAGCAGGCAGGCAGCGCGCTTGTTTAAAATTTTGGCATTGTGGAATAGAGCAAAGCTTTCCATTTCAACACATACACAGCCATGCTTTTCAAAAAATTCCCGGTGTCCGTCCACGTTGTCCTCATGATAAAAAACATCGCTGGAATGAATTCTTGCCTTTGTCAGCGGTTTGTTCACCCTTGCGGCCGCTGCTTCTATTTCAGCATTCAGCTCAGCACTCGGTGTCTGAATATCACCGTCGACATCCGCCTGTGCCTTCGCGAAGGTGGATTCACTCCATGCACTGTCTGCAAGTACCAGATCAAACAGCTTCAGCGTATCCGTGTAGGCTCCTGCACTACCGATTCGAATAATGTTTTCTACCTCATAAAATTTATACAGCTCATAGGAATAGATTCCAATACTTGCCATTCCCATACCGCTTCCCATGACAGAGATTTTCTTTCCCTTATAGGTACCGGTATATCCGAACATATTGCGGACCGTGTTAAACTGTACCGGATTTTCCAAATAGGTTTCTGCAATGAATTTGGCGCGGAGCGGATCCCCCGGCATGAGTACAGTCTTGGCGATGTCGCCGCTGGCAGCAGCGTTATGTGGTGTTGACATAAATACTTCCTCCTTTACATAGGTTTTACGCAAAGCAGATTCCCATACATCCTGCTTGCTTTTTTTACAATAGTATCATACTATAGGAGCAGTTAATAAAAAAAGGACATCTGTCCTCTTTTTGAAAAGAAGGTGAATTTTATGACTGCCCTGCAGGATTTATTAGAGGAAACAAAGGAATGCCATCACAGTCTGCTGAAGCAGCTGTTTGCCAATTGTCCCGTTGAGGTGCTGCAGCAGATGCAGCTGATCCGTCTACGTAAGAATCAAAATCTGATTTCCACTTACCAGACCAGCAATCCGGTATTTGTGCTGCTGGATGGCCGTCTGCAGGCGATCGAAGAGCGGGTCGTGGATATTCCTTACAGCTTTACGGAGCTGCACCCGGTGGATATCGTCGGCGATTATGAGCTGTTCACCGGCATGGAGGGACACTATGTGACGCTGAAAACGATGGAAGCCTCATGCTGCGCCAGACTGAGTGCTGCCTCCTATCTGCACTGGATGAAGAGTGATGCAAACGCCCTGTTTCTGCGTACGCAGATGCTGATGAAGGAGCTGTCTGTGCAGACGCAGCTTCAGCGGCAGTATTTGTTTATGGATAATCGCACACGCCTGCTTCTGTTTTTGCTGCGTTCCAATAGACAGAGTGGTGGAAGGATTCCTGCGACCCGGGAACGGATTGCAGCTTCCATCGGCTGTAGTGTGCGTACCTGTAACCGCATTATTCTCACCTTGTCACAGGAAGGCTTTGTGGACTGCATCCACGGCAAGCTGCAAATCAGCGAACAGCAGCGCAGTGCGATAAAAAAAGAACTGGAGACCTCCAGTTTCTCTTTCTGATCACGCCATCAGGGATTCACATTGGCGTATCGTATCGACAACCACGCAGCCTGTTTTTTCCAGCTTTCCCTTATCCTCATGTCCGTTGGCGATCAGAATACAACGGCAGCCGGCACCATGGGCAACCTCACTGTCGTGTACACTGTCACCGATAAAGACCACTTCCTGCGGATTCAGAACGCTTTCCTGTACAAAGCGCTTTGCCAGCTCTGCCTTGGATGCCGCATGGATATTATCCAGACCGCGTACCTGCTCAAAATATTGTTCAATATCATAATTATCCAGCTGCTCATGCAGGAAATGCAAATCACTGGCACTCAGCAGATACTGATGCACTCCCTTTTTCTTCAGCTGTGACAGCATGTCCGTTACCCCATCATGCAAAGAGCAGGCCATACTGTGGGGCTGATAATAGCGCATATATTCCTTTGCGAGCATAGGAAACGGTGTCTTCTCAAAGTCAAAGCCGACTTTTTTATAATATTCTATCACAGGAAACTGAAAATATTTCCGGTATTCCCCTTTATCCAGAACCAGAGGCAGCTGTGCCTTTTTCAGAATGGTATTCAACGCTTCCATACTGACATCAATATCATCCAGCAGCGTACCGTTCCAATCCCAGACGACATGTTTTATATCATTCATAAGAAACCTCCTTCGTATTATTCTATTATATTGCCCCTTATTATATACAAAAGAATATCCCGGTGCAACCATTGTGCGTAAAATAATTGAAAAATCAAATAGGAAATCTGCTTAGAAATCATACCGAATGATTACCATAGTATCATTCGGTAATTCATTTCGTTTTGTGAGAAAAAGATGAAGAGTACCGGTAGAAAGTTTCTAAGCCGGCCTCCTCATCTTATTTTTCTGTAGCAGTATTGCTTATTTCATGGATGCTACTTTCTGATTCAGCTTTATAATCGAATTTGCCATATCCTTCATTAGAATCGCATTCATCAAATGATCCTGCGCATGTACCATAATGAGTGCCACAGGTGAAGTTTTATATAGTTGAATAGTCTTTGAAAACGATTTCTTTATGAACCTCTTTTTAGCATCTTTTTGTATCATCTCCTTACGATTTTCTCTGTTTTATTTCAATTTTCCTCTTAACATATTACCAGAAGGATCGAATCAGATATACGTAATTGGAAGAGAGACTAGTTTTTCACTAAGATTAAGCTTTCTACCATATTGGCAAAGAATACAACCGATACCTATTTCTTTATCCGGAATAATACGAAGTACCGAGAAATTTTTAGCCATTCCCCTCATTGGATTTGCACTCATCTTTATTTCAATCGGATACAGAACGCCATCTTTTTCAATGATAAGATCAATTACTTTTTTGTCCTTATCTCTATAATAATATATAGATGATATACTTTACCGGAATTCGAATACGTTTTCATATCTTCAGAAACAACAAAGTTCTCAGATATACTTCCGGCTTTTGCGCCATTTTTCAATACTTCAGGTGTTGTCCACCTTGTCAAATAACATATCAAACCAGAATCGTGTAAATAAACCTTAGGTGTTTTCACCACCTTCTTCAATATATTATTAGAATAAGGCTCCAGCAAAAAATAATACCTGATATCTGTAATATTGAAACCATTGTTTCACTGTATCGATACTGATTTCAACTTCATTTGCAATAGCATGGAAATTAAGCAATTCGCCGCATCTTGCAGCTAAAGCTGTAAGATACTTCATGAATTTTAACTCATTATTCACTAGCTGTCTCACATCTTTTTCAATATATGTTTTCAATCAATACTGTCTCGAGCGACCATCCGTGGCATTTTACGATTCCTATAATAATATTTATTGATGGCTGTTAAAAAATCTGCGGTTACTATGATAATTCGTAGGCTTTCCTTTATCCTACCGGATGGTGTTACCGAAAATCATGTAAATAATTTATATCACCACGATCCACCGTTACTTCCATTACTGTGCAGATATCCCGTTCCACACAAAATGCGGTAGTTTCATGCAATTTGTAAACACCGTCGCCCATTGTAGCCTGTTAAGGGTTATATTATGAGCATGTCCAATACGAAACATGAAGTTAGTAAGATTTCACCTCCCTTTCCTCTTCCTTAAAGAAGCCGGCAAAAATTACGTGCCAACTTTGTTTTATTTACTTGCTCTGTACGATTAACTCCATCTTCCATGATACATTCATTTTCTTATTCAATACAAAGACTGAATACGTTATCTTATGTATGTGAGATAGAGAATAATAAGTGATTTATCTGAATCAAAAGAGAATAAATAAATCACGTTATATTGTATCTACACACTCTATACCAGCTACTACTGAGACCTCTATATACTTTTTAAGCTCTTTATTTTTATAATTTACACCCTTATCCGTGAATACGAAATGCTCCGAAAAGTGCTTAAAACAAAGGATTTTTACGTACTTCGTCGATGTATCGAAACCACCGTCTCTACATGGACTGTGTGTCATTTTCAAACGTCGCATAGATAGAGTTATCCAACTAAACGCATGTATAAATTTTGATTATGCATTATAGCTATAATCAATAAAATATCGAACTTTACCTATATATATCACAGATGGCTTTGCTACCTTATTTATTTAAACAAATTTTTTATTAAACAAATAAACTGGGATTTAGCTATTCCATAACATGAAGATTATTGCAAAACATGTTAACATAGGAAAGTATAGAAAAGAGTATTTTTTAATACCATTTCTTCCAATCCAATTAGGTCTCTTTTCTAATATAACCATATATGTGACATGTCCTAAAAACCCAAGGACAGGTACTAATAAAATAATATACCATTTACTTGAATAAATATCTGCATTTCCAAAAAAATTAAAATGTGTAGCAATTTCATTAGGGAATGAATCACAAAACACCAACAATAGTACAGATGGAATAAAACATAAGACTCCATATTTGATATCTTTCATAAATTCCTCCAACTTCTAATTTTTCAGTTTGATAAACTTGAATTTGACGAGCTAATACTACAAAAGTCATTTATCAAACAAACTCAGCTATCACTATCTCATTTCCATCAATATCTTTTAAGCGAAGCTCGTTAGTTCCCCGATCATATCGCACAGGGTCAGCTAGTGGAAGCCCTTTTCCCTTTAACCATTCTACTGTTGAATCAAGATTTTTTGTTTGAAATACAAAGGATTGATAACCAGTCGGTGGTGCGTCGAATGCCTTGCAATCCCATATGCAAATAGTGGATATTTTCATTAAAGCCAAGATAAACCCCATTTGAATCGTCAACATTAGTTTTAATAAAGGGTATCTCTAATATTTCCCTGTAAAACTCAATCAGTTCTTTCGCATGCTCAGAAAAAATATTTGTGCAGTAGTATCCTGTTATCATCTTTTCACCATTCCATAATCATTTCTCATCGTCTAATATCCCTAAAATTGCTTCCCAAATTCAAATATGACTTACAGTTTTAGTTTATCTTTCTAATTGCGCCGAATACATGTTATACCTATTATTTTAGTGGTTAAATTAACCTTTTTAGAGTTGTATCCGAAATTTTATCATTTTGTTTCAGTAAGTCTCGTCTCATTAAGTTTAGTAAAGATAAATATCTATCAAATTTCTCTTTTGCTTGAACTTCTGTTTGTCCATCATTGGTGAAATTAATATCTCCAATATCTGCCAGCTTCCTAATGATTGGCTCAGTAGAAAATAATATAATTTCTTGTTTGACAGCTATTAACCGCAAATGCAGTTCTTCCCTATTTGCACGTTGACTTGTGGACTGAGAAACGATTACCATAAGTTCTTTATATATTCTGAGTTTTTCTAAAAACAGTTGATGTTTCAAATTTGAACGATGATTCAAAAATATAGAAACCACTGCTACTACTGTTGTTGCAATTACTGCTGCTATAGAAATAATGTCTTTAAAATTCATAATCCCTCCTATAAATTTCTAATTTATCTTTCTATTTATTTCTCACTAATTTCACGATACTCTCCACATGAACCGTATGCGGGAACATATCCACCGGAACCAGCTTGCCCTGTACCCGATATCCCATACGCTCAAACATCTGCAAATCGCGAATCTGCGTCTGCGGATTACATGAGATATACAATACCTGTTTCGGCTTCATCCGTACCAGACTCTTAATGAATTCCTCACTGCTTCCACTTCTGGGAGGATCCATAATCACGACATCCAGCCGCTTCTTCTCCGCCGCAAGCCTTGTCATATAGCGCCCAGCATCCTCACAAACAAAACGGATATTGGATATCTGATTGATCTTCGCATTGATTTTGGCATCCTCCACCGCATCACGGTTGATTTCCACACCGATCACCTGCTTCACGAAGCGTGATACATACATCCCAATCGTCCCGATCCCACAATATGCATCCAGCACCGTTTCCTTACCACTTAGCTCCAGCAGCTCCACCGCCTTCTGATAAAGAACCTCTGTCTGTTCATGATTGATCTGATAGAAGGACTTCGCAGATATCCGGAAGGTCATACCGCACAAAACATCCTCGATATACCCGGGACCATATAGTACACGCTCCTCATCCCCTAACACCACGCTTGTTTTTCTGGTATTCACATTCTGCACGATTGTTGTAATTTGAGGAAATCGTTTTCTTAGCTCCTGTATAAAATTCCTCCTTGCCGGAAACACATTGGAATTCAATACAAGAACGATCATGATCTGTTTGCTTACCGCACCATACCGCACGACTACATGCCGGATAAGCCCTTTGCGCTGATCCTCATTATACGGTTCGATGTGGAGCTTTCCCATCAGCTCCACAATGCCTGCAATTATGCTGTCACACACTTCAGGATGCAGAGGACAGCGTTTATAGGGGATTATACGATGAGAGAATTCCTCATAAAACCCCGCCTGTATTCGACGCTGCCTGTCCTTTTGAAATCCGATAATCATCTTATTGCGATACTGCCATGGCTCCTCCATCATGACGATATCCTCCGTCTGTAATTTCATTCCCTTCGCCCTGTCACACAGGGCTTGCATACTTTGGTTCTTAAATACACGCTGTCCCTGCGCATTCATATGTAGCAGCTGACAGCTTCCGCAGTGCTCATAAATCGGACACTTCACCGGTATACGGAAAGGAGATGCCCTTTTAATTTCTACAACCTCACCGATATACCCCTTTGCAATACGCCTGACAATTCGGACACGTACCTCCTCCTGCTTCAACACATGGCGCACAAGTACGATATCCTTACCTATACGCAGCAGGCCGTTATGCGCCTCATCCATACCGGTGATAACACCGCTTACCATCTGCTTAATCTTTAACATGACATTCCTCTTTCAACAGCTTCTGCGCCTTCGCGATACAGCCCTCATCTGTAAATAAGATTCCCTGTATTCCCATCTTCTCTGCCTGCCTGATATTTTCCACATTATCATCCAGATAAAGAAGCTCCTCGGCGTTGAGCTCATAGCGCTCAAGCAGCACTTCAAAAATATGGGGATCCGGTTTGTTGGTTTTCTCCTCATAGGACAATACCGCACCGTCCGCCAGTGGAAAGAACTGCTGGGTTTCCTTCAAATAATCCGCAGAATCCTGACTGATATTGGAAAGAATATAAATTCCATAACCGGCATTCTTCATCTGTTTCATAAAGGCTATGCTTTCCTGCATCGGCTGCATCAGCTGCAGCCAGTTCTGTAATACGATATCCGTCTCCTCAACCATATCCGGATATGCATCGTGATATACCGCATACAGATCCTCCAGCATCCAGATTCCCTGATCATACTTCTCCCATGCTTCATGTGTAAAAATACGGCTGCAGACACGGTGTGTCTTTTCTTTACTTTGAAACCACCGGATAAAATAGGTCTCCGGTGCAAAGGTCATCAATACATTTCCTATATCAAATACAATATGTTTTATCATGCTTTCTACTCCTTGTTTTCATTTCTATTATACTATAAGAATCCTCGGCTTCCCAGTCACTAATATCAATATTGCAAAATCCGGATACTGAAAGAATATAGAAAGGATGAACTGCCACATCATGCTACTTTCTCAATCATACCTGCATTAAAAAAAAGAAGCACTCCACACGTTTATTCTTATAACAGAATTTGAATTCTCCTTCTTTCATATACCCTAAGTAAAATAGAACCTGACATTACGGCTATCATGCTTGTTCAAAGAGCACAACAGAAAAAAGAGGTCACATGGAAGTGAACCTCTTACAATTTTAATCTACGATTTCCACTGCTTCAGCTTTTGCGGCTGCTGTATGCTCCGTTACCTTTGAAAACCCGGCACGCAGCATGACAGTGGATGTATATACCGTTACACATACAACGATCCATTTCAGTACATCCAGCGGCAGTGATTTGATCAGAAGAGATGCAACCAGAGTTGCAATTGATCCGAAAATCGCCATGGAAAGTGCTGATTTTCGATTGTATGCCCCCTCCTTGATAAACTTTACAGATGCAGGCGGCATCAGGAAGGCACAGGATCCCATCATAATCGGGAACGCGACATCCGGAGACATTCCCAACAGATACACAAGGACCATGCAGGGATTATACAGACCGACACCTGCTGTCATCAATGCTCCCAGAATAAAGTTGACGATACCGGCAATCACAAGCTTTCCACCCGCGAGGCCAATGGCATCTCCACCAATCGGCATTAACTTCAAAAGACTTGCCAGCATGATGCATGCCGTACATGCAAGTGCAAACCCCATCACCAGACGAATTTTCTTCTCTGACATGCGGGAAACCACACCTGCTCCGAGAACTGCACCAAGCATAGCGGCAGCCAGCATGACAACCAGTGTCCATGCCTCAACCTTGACAACCGTTGTAAAAATCAGTGCCTGCAGCAGTACCGGAATACAGTTGGCAACATTCATCGTTCCCGGAATCAGCTTATCCCGTGTCTGCTTCGTAAATTTCAGCAATGCTGTCTGTGGAGCGAATGCCCCGATTCCCAGCGGATCGAAGAAATTTACCAGAGCCCCGATAGCGCCGGTCTTCCACCAGGAGGTATCTCCCTCAAACTCATCCTTGTGTTTGATCAGGTCGTAAGCGAAAAAAGCAGTGTATCCGATCAGCAGTACGATCAGCAATCCAATAATAATAGTAGTAATATCCATAATCTTCTCTTTAACTCCCATTGTACGCTCTTGCGTCTTCTCTATTGTTTAACTCCAATGCTGCTTGCTGTTATTCACCGGCACTCTGTTCCAGCATCCCTCTGTTACAGGCGCCGTCTTGCTTTCAGCAGTTCTTGCAATTGCAGACATCCCTGCACGCTAATTGCAATCCTCGCCGCAAACACATGGTGAAGCACAGCCTTCTTCCAAATTCCTCTGTTTTATTTCGACATCTCTCTTGATTTATCCGCACAAGCCTTCATGCTCTGCATAATGCTGGAGCGAAATCCGGTTTCCTCAAGCTTTGCGACAGCAGCGATGGTCGTTCCTCCCGGTGAACAAACCATATCCTTCAGCTCTCCCGGATGCTTTCCGGTTTCCAGAACCATCTGGGCACTTCCCAATACCGCCTGTGCCGCAAATTTATATGCCTGTGGTCTTGGCATACCTTCCACAACGGCGGCATCTGCCATCGCTTCAATCATCATATAGACATATGCCGGTGATGATCCGCTGACTGCCGTTACCGCATCCATCAGGTGCTCTGGTACAATTTCACTCTTACCGAAGCTGTTGAAGATAGCCGTAATCTCTGCTATTTCTTCCTTTGTGACATTCTTTGCAGGTGCAATGGCAGCCATACCCTCACCAACAAGTGCCGGTGTGTTTGGCATTGTCTTGACGATTTTGATTTCTCTTCCAAACAGCTGTGCTACCGCTTCGGAGGATTGTCCGGCTGCAATCACGACGATGATGACATCCTCTTTCACAACAGCCTTGATCTGATTGATGACAACCGGGTACAGGAACGGCTTTACAGACAGCACAATGATGTCGCATACCTTTGCCAGCTGCGCATTGTCTGTTGTCGTATTGACGCCATAGCTTTCCCGTACACGAGCCAGACTCTCCTCGTTGATGTCGGATACATAAATGTTTTCTTTGGCAGTCAGACCGGCCTTGATGATCCCCCCGATCATCGCACCGCCCATGTTTCCGCTGCCGATAAATCCAATGGTCTTGTTCATAACTGTTTTCCTTCTTTCCTAATATTGTTTATGAAAAGCTCTGCTCTGTACGATTGATGATTTCATCCTGCAGCTCTTTGCTCAGATTGCGGAAGTGATCGGAGTAGCCTGCAACTCGTACAATCAGATCGCGGTATTCCGCAGGATTCTGCTGTGCCTTGATCAGTGTTTCACGGTCGATAACATTGAACTGAATGTGGTGTCCGTCCATGTTGAAATAGGAGCGGATCAAGTCTGCCATATTACTTAAACCGTCTTCTCCGGCTACAACACTTGGTGTAAACTTCTGGTTCAGCAGCGTACCACCGGTAGACAGATGATCCATCTTGCTTGCGGAGCGAATAACGGAGGTTGGTCCATTCACATCCGCTGCCTTTTCCGGAGAAATCCCCTCACTGACCGGTTTATGTGCCAGACGGCCGTTTGGAGAAGCCAGCATAACCTCACCAAAATATACATGGCAGGTGGTCGGCAGCATATTGATTCTCCACTGACCGTTACGCATGTTCGGACGACCGGTGATCGTATTCTTATAGAAGGTAAACACCTCCTTCATAATCGCGTCTGCATAATCATCATCATTTCCATACTTCGGTGTCTTGCGGGAAACCAGATTATAGAGACGAACATGCTCTTCTCCTTCGAAGTTATCCTGCAATGCCTTCATCAGCTCACCCATTGTGAAATTCTTTTTGTCATACACATTGTATCTGATTGCGGACAAAGAGTCGGTGATTGTTCCGATACCTACTCCCTGCAGGTAGTTCGTATTGTAGCGCGCACCTCCGGCATTGTAGTCCTTGCCGTTGGTGATACAGTCGTCGGTGATGATGGAAAGGAACGGTGCCGGCATGTATTTCGCATAGATACGGGTAATCATATTGCTTCCCTTAACCTTGATATCCGCAAAATGCTCAATCTGCTTTTTGTAGGCATCAAACAGCTCGTCATAGCTCTTAAAGTCTTCCGCTTCTCCCAGCTGTAAGCCCAGCTGCTTTCCGCCAACCGGATCCCATCCGTTATGCAGTGTGATTTCCAGAATTTTCGGCAGATTGAAATATCCCTGCAGAATGTATGCTTCCCGTCCGAAGGCTCCGGTTTCCACACAGCCGGAGGTTCCTCCACGACGTGCATCCTCAATGGATTTCCCGGCATTCAGCAGCTCCTGAATAATCGCCTCCGTATTGTAGAAGGCAGGCTGTCCCCAGCCCTTTCGACTGATTTCACATGCTCTCTTGATAAATTTCATCGGTGTCTTTTTGGAGATCTGTACGTTGCTGGATGGCTGCAGCAGCTTCATTTCATCCATAACATCCAGAATCAGATAGGATACATCATTGACCCCGTCTTCTCCATCCGGTGTAATCCCTCCGGTATTGATATTCGCAAAATCCGTATAAGTGGAGGATTCCTTCAGCGTGATGCCCACCTTTGGAGGAGCCGGCTGATTGTTGAATTTCACCCACAGACATTCCAGAAGCTCCTTTGCCTTGGATTTATCCAGACGTCCCGCTTCGATGTCTGCTTCATAGAACGGATTCAGATGCTGATCCAGACGTCCCGGGGAGTATGCATCCCATGGATTCAGCTCGGTTGTCACACCGAGGTGTACAAACCAGTACATCTGAATCGCCTGCCAGTAGGTCTTCGGCTTATGTGCCGGAACGATGTCACAGTTTGCGGCAATCTGCAGCAGCTCTTCCTTACGTACAGGGTCACTTTCCTTTTCCGCAAGCTCTCTGGCCAGCGCTGCATAGCGTTTTCCCAGAATCATGATGGCATCGCACATAATACTCATACCACGCAGCTCATCGCGTTTTTCGATTGCCTCCGGATCGTTTAGGAAATCAATCGCAGCGATTGCCTCTTCAATGTCCTGCTGGTAATCCAGAAATCCCTTTGCATAGATTTTCTCAGAGCCGACGGTATGCCCCGGACCACGCTGTTCCATAAATTCTGTAAAGATACCTGCCTCATAGCAGTCCTTCCATTCCTGTGACATGGAATTGATTATCTTATGACGGATGGAGCGTTTTTCCCAGAATGGGATAATCGTTTCCTCCTGCTGCTTCATGTCCTCATCACTGACCTTAAAGCAGATCAGCTCACGGTCGTTCATGACCTTCATATCCTCCAGCGTGTGGCAGCACAGTTCTGGGAAGGTTGGGGTAGACTGCGGTCCTGCTCCCTTATCTCCGACAATCAGCTCACCGTCTTCAATCGTGATGGTCTTGCGGGAAAAGATTTCCTTCATTGACAGTGCGCGCAGCTCCGGAATTGATACCTCACCCTCGTATTTCTTGTAGGCATCCGTCATGAGCATTGCACGTTCCATAAAAATGTGCGGTGTTGTTTCCTCGCTCTGCTTTCTTAGCTTCTTGATTCGATCATTCATTCCTCTGAGTTCCATTGTTTATCCTCCTATCTTCACCTGTTGAAAACCATGTTCCTCAAACAGCGATTTCAGCATTTCCATATGCTCCTGTGATGGCACGCCCAAATCCGCTGCGGGATAGACGCGACCAAGCTTTTCATATTTGCTGCTTCCCGTATTGTGATACGGCAGCAGATTCACCTTGACGATTCCAATGCGCTTTTTCAGATATGTAATGATATCCAGCATTGTATCCGCATCGCTGTTCACCGGAACAACGACCGGTATGCGGATGTTGATATCCGCACGATGATCCGCAAGAAATTCCAGATTCTCCAGTATGACATCATTGGATTTTCCCATATACTTTTTGTGTGCTTCATCATTCAGTGTCTTGATATCGTACAAAAAGGTATCCACATACGGCAGCAGCCGTGCATAGCTTTCCTTTGGCGCATACCCGCAGGTATCAATCGCGACATTGTATCCCTTATCCTTCAGCTGTCTGCACAGCTCTTCCAGATAATCAATATCCTGCGTCATGACCTCTCCCCCGGAAAGCGTTACACCCCCGCCGCTTTCCTCATAGAAATGCGCGTCCTTGTTTACGATGGTCATCAGCTCCTTAATGCTGTACTGCTTTCCGACGATTTCACGGTTGTTGTGAAGGCAGTAATCCAGACAGTCTGCACAGAGCACACATTTATCTGTATCCGTATGTGCTGTACCATCCTCATCAATCGTAATGGCTCCGTGACTGCAAGCCTTACGGCAATATCCGCAGCCACTGCATTTTTCCCGGTTAAACATCAGCTCCGGTGCATACCTCTGACTTTCCGGGTTGTGGCACCACCAGCAGTTCAGCAGACAGCCCTTAAAGAATATCGTTGTACGGATACCGTCTCCGTCATGCACAGAATATTTCTGAATATTGATTACGGTAGGCTCTTTCATAGCTTCTCTCCTGCTTCCTGAAAAAGGTTCGGTGTATTGATGGTGATGAATTTTACAACCTTGTTTGTCTGATTGCTCCAGTTGTGTGTTCTTGTGGATTTGTAATGGGCACAGTCTCCCGGATACAGATCACAGACATCATCCTCAATCTGCAGGGTCAAAATGCCCTCCAGCACATAGACGAATTCCTCTCCCTCATGTGGATACGGCAGCGATTCCTCCACTTCCTTCTGTGGCAGAATCTCGACCAGCTTTGGCAGCATTTCCCCGCGGTCAGCCATATTTGTCATCGCATATTCGATGATTGAGCTTCCCTCAATACGCAGAATTTCCCGCTCATAGCTGCGCAATACCGCTTTTTCCTTAGTTTTCGGCTGTTCCATGAAATACGTCATCTCAACCCCAAGCGCCTTTGCGACCTTTTTCAGCGTATCGTGAGCAATGGAGGTTAGTCCACGTTCCAGCTGGGAAAGATATCCGATGGAAAGCTCGGTTGCTTCACTGATATCCTTCAGTGTCATCTTGTTTTCTGTCCGTCTCTGTTTGATTAGTTCACCAATGTTCTTATTCATATACAGCAACACCTCTTTACATGCTTATTATATATTTCACAAGTGAAGCTGTCTATATTTTTAAGTAAAATTTGACTTAATTTACGTTAATTTTTGAAATATTATGCATATTTTAACCTTTTATACAAGTTATATGCTCATTTTTTTACCTTATTTTATACTATCAGCAGATGCTTTTCAATGAATTTGCTGTAACCGTTATCACTTTTTCACAAACAGACCATATGCTATCTTTAGCATAAACAAAAAAAGCCGATATATATCGACTTATCGAGCTTTCCTCTGTTGTTTGCTATTCACATTTTTTCACAAGCTGAGATTTCTGCTTCATCAGACAAGGAAATTTTTATAAAAAGCTCATGTACCTGTTATATTGCTATAAAGGAAGAAACGCTTCTAAAAAAACAGCTGCAGCAGGCCAATAAACGGTGCATGCTCATTCACCTGCATAGGCGCATGAGGAAACACATAAAGCATTCGCCACAGGTATACAGCAAGCATTGTCCCTAACAAAAGCACACTCATCACACGAAATGCTCTTCTCTTTAAAATATCTTCTCTGTTTCTCACAAAAAGCACTGCGCATACCGCTGCGTAAGGAAGCAGAAGGAACACAGCCGGATGGAAATACCAGGCAGCAGAAAGATTACCTTTCCACAGCCAGTATATGGCAGAAAACATATTGCAGCCCGGACATGGTATCCCAAATATCCGCTCCATCGGACAGAAGCTTCCGAAAACGAAGAGCACCAGAAACAGGATTACTCCGATTCCCAGTGCATTTTTTCCATCACGACTCATATCAGTAGGTTCGATCGATCAAATCATTGATACTGCTTTGCATGATACAGAGCGATATAATCGGCAAGCCAAACACAGCGAGCAAAACATTGATCAGACTATTATCCTCGGCTCCTATCATATACAGCTTTTTGGAATATTTCCAGAAACAGAATATACCCCAGATACCGCAGGTCACAAAGGACAGCAGCAGATCAGTGATAGCTGTATCATTTTCTCTTGCACCGTAATTGATATCACTGAATACTTGTACCCAGGCAATCAGATAGTAAATGCCGCAGGTTATAATAGACAACACGATAATACCAAATATACTTCTTCGTCTCATACAGGCACCTCCCTCGTCGTATGATATGCTGTATCCGGTAAAACCATATCCGTCTACCGGAAGTGTTTTAATTGTACCATAGAATGAGACTCCTGTGTGATGAAACAGGTGTTTTTATACGGATGCAGGCATCTCTGTAGCATTTATACAAAATCGATTCCCCTTTTATTCAGCAGCAAAGCTCCTCAGCATATGAAAAAGCAGTTGTTTGACTTTACTCTATGCTTTTGCCATGCGACGTATTCAGCAGCATTTCTGCCAAAGCAGCTGGAAGCAGTCTTCCATGTCTTTATTGTTCTTCGTAACCGTTTCGCCTCGCTTTCATCTGGTACAGCAGCATATTTTCCACTGGCAGTGGACGATTACTTGTTCCTTCCCATGATGCTACAAAAAGACGACCTGTTCCAGCGCATACTGCTGATATACAGATGTCGCTATCCGTGTTCTTTCTGCCAGTAAAAGTCACTGCTTCATATGGGCGTTTCATCACTTTGTTCTGCATTTGAAATCTCTAGGTAATAAGAAAACCTGTCTCAGTGTAAAGCTTCACTAAAACAGGTTGTTTTCTTGTTTAATTTAACGGAATGCACTTTTATTTGCTGGCCTTTACCATGAAATCACAGATTTTCTTAGAGAATTCTGTAGGATTTTCAATCGGGAAGCCCTCAATCAGCAATGCCTGATCGTACAATAAATCTGCATAATCCTTCACTGCATCCTTATCCTGCTCGTATACCTTCTGCAAAGCATTGAAGATTTCATGATTCGGATTGATTTCCAGAATACGGGATGCCTTCATACCATACGGATTTCCTTCCGGCATAGCACTTAACACCTTTTCCATCTCAAAGGACATGCCTTCCTCACTGCTCAGACAAACCGGATCATCCACCAGGCGGGAAGAAATCTTAACATCCTTCACCTTATCGCCCAGCACTTCCTTAATGCCGCTTAACAGATCCTTATTTTCCTCAGCCTTTTTCTCCAGTTCCTTCTTTTCCTCTTCACTATCCAGGTCCAGATCACCCTGAGAAATGTTCTTAAAGGTTTTCTCTTTGTAATTCATCAGTGCCTGTAATGCAAACTCATCCACATTGTCCGTCAGATACAGGATTTCATATCCCTTTTCCTTCACCTTCTTGACCTGTGGCAGATTGTCAATCAGTTCAACCTTGTCACCGCTCATGAAGTAGATGTGCTCCTGTCCTTCCTCCATGCGGTTGATATATTCATCCAGTGTAACCAACTTCTGTTCCTTGCTGGAATAGAACATCAGCAGATCCTGCAGGGTTTCCTTGTTTGCGCCAAAGTCATTGTATACACCGAATTTGATCTGCAGACCGAAATTCTTCCAGAACTTCTCATACTCTTCGCGGTCATTGCGCAGCATCAGCAGCAGCTCGGATTTGATTTTCTTTTCGATACGGTTCGCAATCACCTTCAGCTGACGGTCATGCTGCAGCATTTCACGGGAGATATTCAAAGAAAGATCCTGGGAATCCACCAGACCCTTTACGAAACGGAAATGCTCCGGAATCAGCTCTTCCGCATTATCCATAATGAAGACACCACGGCTATACAGCTGCAGACCCTTCTTGTAGTCCTGAGAATAATAGTTGAACGGTGCCTTACCCGGGATAAACATCAGTGTTGTAAAGGAAACTGCACCCTCTACACTCGTATGAATCACCTTCTGCGGCTCTGTATAATCGTTGAATTTGCTCTTATAGAACTCATCGTATTCTTCTTTTGTTATTTCAGACTTGCTTCTCTTCCACAACGGAATCATGGAATTCAGCGTTTTCAATTCCTTTACAGTTTCATATTTCGGTTCAGCAGGCTTATCCGCATCCTCGTTTTCACTTTCTGGCTCATCCACACGCTTGCTGGTTTCCACCCACATCTCAATCGGGTAACGGATATAGTCGGAATATTTCTTAATCAGACGCTCAATCTCATACTGCTGCAGATAGTCGTCATAATTCTCATCTTCCGTGTTATCCTTCAGATACAGAACGATTTCTGTTCCATGCTCCTCTTTTTCACATTCATCAATGGAATAGCCGTCAACCGCATTGCTGCTCCACAGATAGGCAGTTTCCTCACCGTATTTCTTCGTCGTTACCTCCACACGGCTGGCAACCATAAATGCAGAATAGAAGCCGACACCAAACTGTCCGATGATATCCACATCATCCTTCTTCTCTGCCTCTTCCATCTCCTGCTTAAACGCCAGAGAGCCACTCTTCGCAATCGTTCCCAGATTGTCCTCAAGCTCATCCTTGTTCATACCCAGACCGTTATCACGGATTGTCAGAGTACGGTTTTCCTTATCTGCCTCCAGATAAATTTTAAAGCCGGATGTATCTACATCACTCAGGTTATCAGACAGTGCCTGATAATACAGCTTGTCAATTGCATCACTTGCATTGGAGATCAGCTCTCTCAAAAAGATTTCCTTATGTGTATAAATAGAGTTGATCATCAGATCTAATAGACGTTTGGACTCAGCCTTGAATTGTTTCTTTCTCGCCATACGTAATTACCTCCTGTTAGCACTCGCTCTTTAAGTCTGCTAACAGTATAGTACAGAATTTTAGCACTGTCAACACTTTAGTGCTAAAAATCAAAAACTTTACTCGCTTTCTGATTTCTATTCACTCCCAAAACACTGGCACGCTATTTCACCGTCATGTATATACGATAGAGTCACGATTACAGCCTGTCCAATCTTATTTCCTCTCGTGATAAATCCTCTTTTTTTATTAGACTCTACACATAATGTTTTTTTTGTTTATGCAAGTAATCTACAAGGCTTGTATACGAGAAGAGCTATCCTCTTTTTATCCATAGCCTTTACTGACTGTAGAGTTTCCTTTCAACACTTACCCCCTTTTCCTAATATTCGCCATTGTCTATTGGAAGCGTGTATTTCATATTCATATATAGAAAGCATTGCGTCTTTGATTCTTCTTCGGTATAATAGAAGAAACAATTTTCAAAGGAGTTGTAAATAAATGAAAGATATGAAAGAAATAAAACGGATGGTAGTCAAAGTTGGTTCCTCCACGCTGACACATTACGGAGGCGGTTTAAATTTCCAACGAATAGATGCCCTTGCAATGGTGCTGAGCGATATCAAAAACAGTGGTTTGGATATTGTCCTGGTAAGCAGTGGCGCAGTTGCGGCAGGTGTAGCCAAGATGCAGATGCGCAAACGTCCGGAGCTGATGCGTGAAAAACAGGCAGCTGCCTCAGTGGGACAGTGTGAGCTAATGTTTATCTATGATAAATTCTTCTCTCAATACGGACAAAGCATCGCACAGCTGCTGATTACCAAAACTGTCACAAAGAACGAGATGCTGCGTGAGAATGCAGTCAATACGTTGGAAACCCTGCTGGAATATGGTGTGATTCCCATTGTCAATGAAAATGACAGTGTGGCAGTCGATGAAATCGCCTATGGGGACAATGATACACTGAGTGCAGTAACCGCTTATCTGACCAATGCCGATCTGCTGGTGCTGCTGTCCGATATTGATGGATTGTATGAGGATGACCCCGTAAAAAACAAAAATGCCAAATTGATTCCGGTCGTCAACAGCATTGATGAATCCATTTTCAATATGGCAAAGGGTGCAGGGTCTTCACGAGGTACCGGTGGCATGGTTACCAAGATATCCGCAGCACAGTTTGCAAATGAGCATGGTATTCCCATGATTATCGCCAATGGGAAAAAGCCATCCATTCTGTATGATATTCTTCGGGATGAATATCGCGGTACCCTGTTTGATACAAAGGAGGAAGTTTAGATGAAGACACTGGAACAGTTGGGAAATGCCTGTAAGCAGGCATCCCGTCAGATTATGAATGCGGACAGAAATCAGAAAGACGCATTGCTACGTGCAATCGCAAAGCAATTGGAACAGGATATGCCCGCTATCCTCAAAGCGAATGCCCTAGATGTTGAAAACGGGAAAGCGAATGGTATGAATGCAGGGCTGCTTGATCGCATGCTGTTAAATGAAGCACGGATGCAGCAGATTATCGAGGGTGTGTATCAGGTATGTGCATTACCGGATCCTATCAGAGAAATCACAGATATGCATACTACAGAAAACGGATTGCAGATTGGAACCATGCGTGTTGCACTGGGTGTCGTCGGCATGATCTATGAAGCAAGACCGAATGTGACCGTGGATGCGGCGGTCCTGTCTTTAAAAGCCGGCAATGCGGTTATGCTGCGTGGCAGCAAGGATATTCTGCAAAGCAATCTGGTTATCGTAAGCAGTATGCGAAGGGCTGCCGCTGCCTGTGGCTTCTGTGCGGATATCATCACACTTCTGGAGGATACCTCCCGGGAAACGGCAACTGCCTTTATGAAGCTGAATGCATATCTCGATGTGCTGATTCCCCGCGGCGGTGCCGGACTGATTGCCAATACGGTTAAAAATGCAACGGTACCGGTACTGGAAACGGGCACCGGAAACTGTCATGTCTATGTCGATAAGGATGCAGATACTGCCAAGGTGATTCCTATTATCATCAATGCCAAGACACAGCGGACAAGCGTATGCAACGCATGTGAAAGTGTATTGATCCATAAGGATATCAGTGATAGTTTTACACAGGAGCTTCTTGCGGCATTAAAGCAGCACCATGTAAAAATTCATGCGGATTCCCATATATGCGCTTTGGATACGGATTGTATTCCCGCTACTGAGGAGGATTACGCAAGCGAGTATCTGAATTTGGAAATCTCCATAAAAACAGTATCTACTCTGGAGGAAGCCATCACACACATCAACACCTATTCCACACATCACAGTGAAGCAATCATTTCCGAGAATTACACATCGGTTAAAAGATTTCTGAAGGAGGTTGACAGTGCCTGTGTATATGCCAACGCATCTACGCGTTTCTCAGATGGATTTGAATTTGGTCTGGGAGCAGAAATCGGAATCAGTACACAGAAGCTGCATGCACGTGGTCCTATGGGACTGCAGGCTTTAACAACCAAAAAATATATCATATTGGGAGAAGGACAGATACGACCTTGACTCTTTAATATCCAACAACAAAAAGGAAATAAAAAAACGGTTCTTCCCCATTATGTGAATAATATGAATACATTAAAAATAAGAGAATACAGCGCTATTGTATGTTAATCAATAGAAGTTGCATTCTCTTTTTTGTAAACACCCTAACGTAAGAAAGAGTCAAGAAACCGAAGTCCTTTTTTAGTTGTATAAAAAAACATGCTTTACACATCACTATGAGTCTATATGCCATAGCGTATCATCGAAACCATTCACGGTGCTTCTTTTTATAAGGATATAGGACATGACCGTTTTCAAATGATTACCCAACTGATTCTGCGTCCTTCCCTACATAAATTTCAACCTGTTTACCACAATGTGCCATGCCAATTTTCATTACATTTTCCATATCCATTGCATATTCTTTATCCAGAATTTGTTGAAATCCCTTTTGAGCCAGTTCTTTTAAATTTACATTCGTATCTTTTGTGTATTTCAATTCGATTAGAAATGAAGCTCTATCAATCAGCTTGCTTTTCAGCAATATATCCAGTCTGCCGGAACCTCGCTCACGATTGCTGATGATTTCATATTTGTTATCCAACTGCATGAACAGCCCTAATAGCAGAGTCTGATAGGAATTCTCATTGATTAAATCGAAATAGCTGACAGCAGTCTTCAGGATGTTACGATAACCACTTATAAAAGCATCCCAATTCTTATTCTGAAAATTATCTAAAAGATACGCAACACTGCTTTCATCCAAATGGAAATAATATGCAGTTAAAGACTGAAATTCTCTTTTAATTTCATTATTGGGTATCTTTAACACATACTTGCCTTCTAAAGCATCAGTAATTTCCTTAATTGTAAGATATCCTGCATTAACAAACAAGCCCCAAAGGCTGTTTGTTTCCTTCAATTCATAAAAGGATGCCTCAAAATTCACCAAAGTATTTACTGTTCCTGTCCGTATCAGTTCTTCATAGCCTTCTTTAAATGATGAATCACAATCCTGCATAGCCTGCTTTATCATTTTATTAGAGCTTGTATTCACCCAGTATGGGATCAATTCTCCCCTGTTAACATAATTGATAATGGACCAGGGATTGTAGATAGCAATTCCTCCTATATTGTATCCGTCATACATATTCTGAATTTCGGTGTTATACTCATAATCATATGCTTGCAGAATTTGTTCCACCTCTGCTTTTTTAAATCCAAAATATTCCGCATACTCCTTATCTTTCACCGTGCAAACAAGCAGATTGTTTAAATCTGAGAAAACGTTCTCTTTCACAACGCGCTGTATACCGGTGAGCATCGCATACTGCAAATCATCACTGGTTTTCAGTGACGTATGAAGCATGGAAGAAAGAGAGCTTCGCAAATCGTCATAAATCCCCTGCGTGTGTGCTTCGATGAATGGTGTATCGTATTCATCAATAAACAGCATGACCCGTTTTCCATAATACTGGTGACATTTCGTCATAAGAAAACTAATCGCATTTACTACATCTTTTAATGAACCGTTTTGTATATCCGACATACCGCGCAGAATGACATCATATGCCGGTTTTTCAAATATATCGATATTTTCAAGAACCTGCTTATTCTTTTTATATTCCTTTAAAAGCTGCAATTTCATTTGCATGACAATATTATTTTTATCCCCCTTTGCATCCGCAAAAGAAAGAAAAATTGTAGGGTAGGTGTTCATTACCGTGGAATATTCTGTCTGCATAATCTCCGTATCTTTGAATATAGCTTTTGCATCCTTCGTGATGTCAAAAAAGCTGGCAAGCATACTCATATTGATTGTTTTTCCAAAGCGCCTAGGTCGCGTGATCAGGGTTACTGTTGTTTTTCGTTCCAGAAATTCTGCAATCATTCGGCTTTTATCAACCGTATAGTAATCCTCTTCCCGTAATTTTTGATAGCTGTTTACCCCGATAGGTATTGCTTTTCTCATGTTACTCATCACCCGCCTTGTCCTTTTCATTATACCCTATTTTCTCTTATGCTTCATACAAAAATCAAGAAAATGCGGATACAAGTCAAGCATCAACATATTAAATCGAATAAAAATCTGCCTCTTAATATCCTCTAATCATACCTAAATATCTTATTCTCAAGTCTATTAGATAAAATTCTAAAGCAAAACAGCCGTAGCTTTTCTGTAATACGGCTGTTTCATATATCTTATTAGCTATGATAATTTTGCGATAACGGCATCACGATATTCCTCAGTTGTCGAGCTTCCATGCAGATCCGGTGTCAGATATTTCTGCTCCATCAGCACAGCATCCACCGCTTTACGAATGTTCGCAGCACACTCACCTTCCTGTAAATGCTCCAGCATCATGCAGGCAGACCACAGCAGTGCCGTCGGATTTGCGATATGCTTTCCAGCGATATCCGGTGCAGAGCCGTGTACCGCTTCAAACATTGCATAGTCCGTTCCGATATTACTGCTTGGTAGAAGCCCCAGCCCCCCAATCAGGCCGCTTGTCAGATCACTGACAATATCCCCGTACAGATTCGGCATCACCATGACATCGAAGGTTTCCGGGCGCATGACCAGCTGCATACATACATTATCCACGATTTTATCATCCGCTTCGATATCCGGATAGTCCTTTGCGATTTCCTGAAAGATGGAAAGAAACATCCCGTCACTCATTTTCAGAATATTTGCCTTATGTACACAGGTAACCTTTTTTCTGCCATTTGCCCGTGCATATGCAAAAGCATCCCGTATGATGCGTGTACTGGCCTTGCGTGTGATAATCTTTGTCGCATGCACCGTATCCGCATCAATCTGTTCCTCCACACCAACATACAAATCCTCTGTATTCTCGCGGAAGGTCACAATATCCACATGGTCAAACGGTGTCTTTACTGCCGTATTGGATTTTGCAGGACGAATATTCGCATATAAATCATATTTATTTCGGAGCGTCACATTCAGGGAACGAAATCCCTTTCCAATTGGTGTTGTAATCGGAGCCTTCAATAAAATACGGTTTTTCTCGAAGGATGCAAACGCCGCATCCGGAATCAGCTTCCCGTTGCGCTCATATTCCGCTTCTCCAACCTCAAAGCATTCATAAGCCAATGGTGCCTTTGCTGCCTTTAGAATCTGTAACACGGCATCCACGATTTCCGGTCCGATGCCGTCTCCCTTAAATACTGTTATCGTTCTCATCTCATCTGTCCTCCATTTTTACATATTTCTTCACACTGCCGACATATTTGGTTGCCGGACGCATAATTCTTCCATCGTATTCCTTGTTTTCAATATTGTGTGCAAGCCATCCGATGGTCCTTGCCATAACAAACAACGGTGTAAACAAATCCTCTGGAATGCCCATCATGCCATATACAAAGCCGCTGTAGAAGTCCACATTGCTGGATATATGCACCCCCTTAACATCCAGTATGACCTCCTTTGCGCACTGCTCAAAGCGCTGATAAAATTCATACTCCCTGACCTTGCCCTTTTTCTCGGCAAGCTTTTCAATATATTCCTGCAGTACCTCACTTCGCGGATCGCTCAGCGTATAAATCGCATGCCCCATTCCATATACTAAACCACTGTAATCGTAAAACTGCTTATGCAGAATCCGATAAATCAGTGCCTTGATTTCAATATCATTTTCACAGTAGCCGATTTCTTCTATAACAGCTTTCATCATACCGCTCACCTTCAGATTGGCACCACCATGCCTTGGTCCCTTCATACTGCCAATGGCTCCGACCATGGAGGAATAAAAATCCGTTCCGGTGGAGGAGATGACCACATTGGTAAACGTTGAGTTGTTCCCTCCGCCATGATCCGCGTGTACAATCAGCATCATATCCAGCAGCTTGGCCTCCAGATCGCTGAATGCATGATCCTTACGCAGCATATACAAAATATTCTCCGCAATGGAAAGCTGCTCCTGTGCCGGATGAATCACCAGGCTTTCCTTATTATACCGGTGCATTTTGCTCTGATAGGCATAGCAGATGATCGAAGGCAGCTTGGCAAGAATATTCAGACCCTGCTCCAGCGTATTCTCCACCGATATGTTGTCCGGTGCATCATCATAATCATATAAGGCAAGCACTGCCTGTTGCAGCCGGTTCATCAGATTTTTTCCCGGCATATGCAGAAATTTGGATTCCAGAAAGTCATCCGGCAGCTCATAATGCGCACGCAGATAGCCACAGAACTCCTGCAGCTCCTCCTTCTTCGGAAGATAGCCGAAGAGTAATAAAAAGCAGGCTTCCTCGTACCCGCAAATCGTTTCATAATTTCTGCCATGGATGATGTCCCGCAGCTCTATGCCCCGATAGTACAGCTTTCCTATATCATCTGTTTTCACTTCTTCAACATATTTATAACCGACAACGTCCGCAATTTTGGTCAGACCGACACGTACTCCGGTGCCATCTTCATTTCGCAGACCCTTTTTAATATCATACTTGCGAAACAGATCATTTGCGATATCGTTATGCTCCCGCGCCTTCTGGTAAAAAGAATTCAAATGCTCATTCATTTCCTCTACCTCCTTTTACAGTATTCTTTCACCATTATATCATAATTTTCATAAATTCGATGAAATATTTTCATTTTTCATGATATAATATTCCATGTATACGAGAAAGGAAGGGAAGTTATGCCAACAATAACCGAGAAAATCATACAGAAGCATCTGGTAGAAGGGGTGATGGAGCGAGGAAAACCCATCGCAATCCGCATTGATCAGACACTGACACAGGATGCCACAGGAACCATGGCCTATCTGCAGCTGGAGGCGATGGGTGTGGATCAGGTCAAAACCGATCTGTCTATCAGCTATGTCGACCATAATACATTACAGAGCGGCTTTGAAAACGCCGATGATCACAAATATTTACAGACGGTGGCAATGAAGCACGGTGTTCGTTTTTCACGTCCCGGTAACGGAATCTGCCACCAGGTTCATCTGGAGCGCTTTGCAAAGCCGCAAGCTACCCTTTTGGGAAGTGATTCCCATACACCGACTGCGGGAGGCATGGGGGCTTTGGCTATTGGAGCCGGCGGTTTGGATGTTGCCTGTGCCATGGCCGGCATGCCGTTTCATCTCAACATGCCGAACATTATCAACGTTCGGTTACATGGTTCCCTGACAAAGGGTGTCAGCTCCAAGGATATCATTTTAAAGGTATTACAGATACTGAGTGTAAAAGGCGGTGTGGGGAATGTTATAGAATACAGCGGAGACGGTGTACGCAGTCTGAGTATCCCCCAGCGTGCCACCATTACCAATATGGGAGCTGAGCTCGGTGCAACGACCTCGATTTTTCCAAGTGATGAGGTTACACGGGAATTTTTAAAGAAACAGAACCGTGAGGATGCTTATGAGGAACTGAAAGCCGATGAGGATGCTGTTTATGATACCGTTATCGATATTGATCTGAACACGCTGGAGCCGATGATCGCCATGCCGCATTCTCCGGACAATGTTCTTCCTATCAGCGAGGTGCTCGGTCTGAAGGTGGATCAGGTAGCCATCGGAAGCTGTACCAATTCCTCCTATATGGATATGATGAGCGTTGCCGGTATTCTGAAGAATAAAACCGTAGATCCAAATGTCAGTCTGGTTATTTCTCCGGGCTCCCGACAGGTACTGCATATGATTTCGCAAAACGGTGGTCTCTCCGATATGATTTCCGCAGGTGCCAGAATACTCGAATCCACCTGTGGTCCTTGTATCGGCATGGGACAGTCACCGATTACCAATGCACTTTCCCTGCGTACCTTTAACCGGAATTTCTACGGCAGAAGCGGTACCCTGAGTGCGAAGGTTTGTCTGGTTTCTCCGGAAACCGCAGCTGCAAGTGCACTGTACGGCTATATTGTTGATCCACGTACCGTGGAGTATGAGCTGCCACAGGAACCGGAAGTCTTTACCATTGACGATTCCATGATCATTGTTCCGGATGCAGAAACAGCTGCGGAAACAGAGGTTGTGCGCGGTCCCAATATCAAGCCGCTGCCAATCAATACCCCATTGGAGGATCGCATTGACAAAAAGGTCATGATTAAGGTAGGTGACAATATCACCACCGATCACATTGCACCGGCAGGTGCAAAGGTGTTGCCTTACCGTTCCAATATTGAAAAAATCAGTGAATTCATCTTCATGAACGTAAAAGCAAGCTTCCATGATGACTGCCTCGAACACGGAGGAGGATTTATCGTTGCAGGAGCCAACTATGGTCAGGGAAGCTCCCGTGAGCATGCCGCATTAGCCCCAATGTATCTGGGAATCAAAGCGGTGATTGCCAAAAGCTTTGCACGGATCCACCGTGCCAACCTGATCAATTTCGGCATTATTCCGTTTACCTTCTGTAACGAGGAGGATTACGATACCATTGATGAACTGGATGAATTAACTATCACAAATTTGAAATCCCTTGCGGAGCATACACCGGTGGAGGTAATGAATATCACGAAAAACAAAAGCTTTCAGGTTTTCCATAGTCTGACACAGCGTGATATTGAAACCATACTGGCCGGAGGTACATTGAATCTGATTCGTCAGAATCAAAGCTAAACCAAATCAGCAGCTGATATGTGCAGTCATATTTTAACTGCAATCAACAGGCGCAAGCTCTCCACCTACAGGGCTTGCGCCTTTAACATGCTGTCTTGTTTGCCTTTTCTCTCAGTTTTCATATGCTTTTATTATAATTTCTATTACAATAAAGGAAAGAAATGAAATAAATCGCAGGCGTGATTCGTTTACAGTACAGAAAGAAGGGATTCTTATGAAAAAAACAGTACGTATCCTATGTGTGCTTCTGCTTCTCACCGGCTGCTCCTCCCTGCAAAAGACAGCACCAAGCAAAGCGGAAAAACCGCAGGAGCAGGCAAATCCAAAAATCGCAGCACCCGCTGATATCCGCTATCCAAAAAGTCCTTCCATCGAGGATCATGATGCACAAATCGCCATAATAGACGATAATCCTGTAGACGGTACCTTGCTGAGCGGCTATGCGGATTTCTCACAGGAAAGCTTTTCCGCAATCTTAAAGACCGCTTCCGATAATGTCAGCTATTCCCCGCTGAGCTTGTATTATCCGCTGATGATGACACTGCAGGCAAGTGAGGGACAGACAGCAGAGCAGCTGCAGACGCTGCTTCATGTTGACGGCAGGGATTCTGAAAAAAATATGGGGAATCTGTATCGCCGTTTATATACAGACAATGAAAGCGGACAGATGAAAATTGCAAATTCCTTATGGATACAAAATTCATATCCGGTAAATAAAGACTTTATAGAAACCGCAAACAAGCAGTTTTATGCCGCTGCCTATGATGTGGATTTTTCACAGGCAAAGACTGCGGACCTTATGGCTGCGTGGATTCGTGAGCACACCAATGGAAATCTGTCCCCCTCTATAAGGACAAATGAATCCATGCGCATGGCGATTCTCAACGCAGTTTACTATAAAGCACGGTTTGATACTGAGTTCGATAAAAAGGATACAAAAAAGGATATCTTTTATGCACAGGATGGTAAGGTTGATACAGATTTCATGCATAAGGAGATGGGATCTCATTTCTTTATTGACAACAAGGACTATGCCGCCACTTCCCTGACATTGAGCAATTCCTCCAGCCTGACGCTGGTACTGCCAAAAGAAGGTAAGGATATCCGCAGAATGATGGAGCAAAAGGGATTTCTACAGGAATTGCTGAAGGACGATACGGAGGGAGCAGATTTTGGTATCGTGAAGCTCTCTCTGCCAAAGTTCAAGGTTCATTCCAAGATGCAGCTTGCGGATACCTTAAAAGCTATGGGTGTCACCTCTTTGTTTGATACAGCCGCAGAGTTAAATGGTATAACGAATGAAAAGCCCTTTTTTGTTTCAGATATCCAGCAGGAAACCAGCATTGCACTGAATGAGGAGGGGATTGAAGCAAGTGCATATACGATGATTGGTGCCACAGGTGCCGCTAATATGGAGCATCCTAAGGTTCTGGATTTGAACCTGAACCGCCCGTTTCTCTATGTGATTTCCACCCGTATGGATGGTGTTGAACTTCCGCTTTTTATCGGCGTATGCAGTAATCCTGCATCATAAATGATAAAAGCAGGTAAACTCTGCTGATGACACCGTATTTCCCATGCGGGTATCATAAAAGCCCAAAGCTGACAACAGGTCCATGCTTCACAATTCCACATATTCAAAATTATCATCCTGCTGTTTCACAGCCTTCTGCCTGTGCTGTATTCTCTTCGATATAACCAATCGCCTTAAGAATACACACATCGTAGATATATTATCCCTCCTTGTTTGTACCCATACATAGTACAGGTCCTTTTGCTTCCTACAGCCGATAATGAAAAAAGCTGAAGCCTTTATTGCAGGTTCAGCTTTTTTCAAGTAAACTATTTAGCATTTCGATCTGTCAGCTGTGCTTTTAAAGCATCATATGTACTACACTCCAAAATGCTGATGAGAGCATCCTCAACCTGTTGCGTAGTCAATGTATCCACCCAGGCATCATCCACGCCATACTTGTGTAGTAACAGTAATTTTAAGGAAGTTCTTTTACCTTCCTCCAACCCTGATTTTTTAGCTTCTGCTGTTTGCTCCCTCAGATTGGCCTGGACTGCGCGTTCGGCAAATTCTGCCGATTCCGCCCAGCTGAATAACTGATTATCTTCTTTCATTTCATTATATTTTTCCACTGCCACATCCACCATCCTTCTCTTCATGTTTAGTATAGCATCATCCGGATTATATGCATGCACATAACAAAATGTTTCAAATTCTGTCAGATTTTTTATGCCTCCGACTTCCCTGATTCGCTGTTTGATCATCGGCAGGAATACGATAGCCCGATTCAGTGTGCCATTGGGTACCTCCTGATTATCTTCATCCTTCACCTTATAGTGACGAATCATACGTCCTCCTGCTTTTGGCATCGAATTCATAAAAATAATCTGATAAAATGGCTTCAGCTTGGTATAATCATTGCCCTGCTTCAGCTGTCTGCCAACCAGGCGGTAGCCATACTGCTGAAATCGCAGCTGTTCTTCCTGTGTATAACCGGATACCTGCATTTCCAAATCATAAAAATGGCCTGCCTCATCCTCCAATACAACATCCAGTACTGCTCGTTTTCCGAAAAAGACTTCCGGCAGCAGTTCAGGGTTCAGCACTTTTGTTGTTTGAACCTTTAAACCGTAAATCTCTTCAATAATCCTGCTTCTCAGCAGCTCAGAGCCTGCATCCTCTCCAATCAGCATATACTTGAAAAAAACATCATTGTGAAAGGGAACCGGATATTTCTTTTCGCTCACTTTTCTCATAGGTAGTATCCTCCTTTTTCCTATATACACTTATATACGTATGAAAAGGACAAAACTCCTAAAATATATTGAAATTCGTTAAAAAAGTATAAGGTAAGACAGGAAGCATACTTGCACTGCCCGAAACCGCCCTCTACCATATTGCTATTTTACCGGCATACAACACAACCGGCATTTTTCGATATAAGGATGGATGCGCAGCAGAATACCCATAATACCGGAATGTTCTGCCATTCCGGCTCCCTTTTTTGCATCCCATGCTTCCTGCTGATATCTTTCAGAGAATGAACAACTATGCTCATCCAAAGCCTCTCGTATGTTCATCATGTAAAAGACTGTGTTTGATTCACAGCTTTATACGGCTGGATGTCCCCTACTATACAAGAAAAAAGAGCAGTCTTCCCATAGCATGAAGTCGGCCCTTCTTTATGATGCATTCCTTTGTGCTTCCTTATTTTTTCTTATGAAATTTCTGTTCGCTTTCCGGATCCTTGACAAATGCCAGGAACAGCATGCCCAGCAGCATCATCGGAATCAGACCGAGAATACCATATTGTGTTTCTCCGGTAATCATGATAATTGTAGATACCGCCATTGGCCCTAATATTGCCGAGAATTTGGAGAATACAGAGAAAAATCCAAAAAATTCATTGGAATCTGCTTTATCCGGAATCAGCTTGGCAAAGTAGGAACGGGAAACGGACTGGATACCGCCCTGAAACATACCAACCAGCAACGCCACCACCCAGATAAAGGACGGATAGGTCTTAATCAGGGATCCTGCCAGTACGACACCGACATAACCGATGATTCCGGCATAGATCATTTTCTTACTGCCTACATGCTCCACCAGCTTACCAAACAGAATGGAGAACGGACAGGCAACAATATTGATGACAATAACGACCACCAGACTCATGACATCACTGATTCCCATCTCTGTCGCAAGGGAAACCGCCATTTTGATAACCGTATTCACACAGTCGATATAGAAAAAGTAGGATATACAGAACAGAAAGATATTTTTATTCTTTTTAATATCACGGAATGTGTGATATAAATGAGAAAACGATTCCCGCACAACATGCGGTACCGGTTCGTGAAAATTTTTCTGCTTCACATGTTTCAGCATTGGACGCGAATATACAAGCCACCAAAGTACGGCCATTCCCATCGTAAGACCGCAGGCCATCCGATAACTCAGGGTAAAGGAACCAAGCACCAGATCACCGGTCTTCGGATCACCGAGAAGTGTTACCAGCGCAAAGGGTATCACGAAGATCAGAAACGGCAATACAGAGCCTATATAGCCCCATGCATAGCCGGCAGCACTCACCTTATCCACCCGTTCATCATCGCAGACATCCACGATAAAGGCATCATAGAAAATAATGGAGCCGTTATAGCCGAGCATGGCAATAATGAAAATTACAATCGCCGCACGGTAGTCGATGAACGGCAGCGCAAGACCAAAGCCGCCAAAGATGCCCATAAACAGGAAGAATTTAAACATCTTCATTTTCTTATCCTTGTAATCCGCCATCGTTCCAAGCACAGGAGATATCACGGCCAGAATAATCGCATAGATTGCATTTGCCCAACCGACATACACACTGCTGTCACCGGGTGTAATTTTCGCAATCAGCAGCGGAAATATGACAGTACAGGTGGTCAGCACCTGCGCTGAATTCCCCACATCATATAAAATCCAGCTGGTTTCCTCTTTGGTAAAGCCAAGTTTTGTCAGAATTTTTGTGAACATATTATTCGTTCCTTTCTCTTCATAAAGACAGTGTAGCACAGGGATATTGTCTTGGGGATACGGATAACAAAAGCTTAACAATTTTCAACAGCAAGAAGCTGTGCCCGGATACAGCAGCCGTGGATTTCCACCACAGCATATCCGCTATGCGGAGTTCCATAGCATACAGAACCCGGATTGATCAAAACGACACCGTCAACCTCGGTAAAGCACTGATGATGCGTATGTCCGAAAAACAGCGTGTCACACCCCTTTCGTTTCGCATAGGCTGCCAGCTTTCCATACAGGGTGCGCATGCACAGACCCATGATTTCATCGTTTGGAACATGGTGCATTGCGAGGACCTCCTGTACAGTTTCATCATCGAAGATATCACCATGCAGACAGATCGCCTTACGTCCCTCCAGCGTCAGCTTTACCTTTTTGGGGAGCCGTTGTGTGCGGTCATGATTGCCTTTCACAATGGTGCATTCGTCGATTTCCCGTAACGGAAAGCCGACATCCCCCAGATGAATTTTCAAGTCTGCAGCTGCGTGCTCCTGCAAAATGCTTCTTGCAGTCTTTAAATCTCCATGTGTATCGGACATCAATAGAATTTTCATGTTGTACACCTTCATATCTGTTAGCTTTATTATAATATGATTCCCGAAGAATAGAAATAGAAAGTTTACAATTCAAGAAAAACAGCGGTTTCTCTCAAAATTGTGCAGTTGTCCGTAGGCATGCAGCCTTACCTTGCAAAGCCCTATATATCTTTTCCCTGTGATAGCGCAATACGCCTAGATAGGCGTTGCATCTTCACATATCTTATACTGAGATACAAAGATGATCTCAGAAAATAAAAGGAGGATTTCAATATGTATAACAATTGTGGATGTAACAGAGAATTTGGTTTCAATGATGGCTGCGGGTACAACCGTTCTGAATGGAACAGCGGATGTGGATGCAACAACGATTACTACAACGACAACGCTGCACTGTATGAAGCAGAATGTGTAGCACGTGCTGCTCTGCGTCGTAGAAACAGAGAAAACCGCTGTGCTCGTGAATTCGTTCGCTGTATGAAAAACGCCCGCTGCGGTTACTAGTCAGCTGGGCTTGAAAGGTCTGTGATCCGCAGGCCTTTTTTTATATGTAAATGACAACAGTGCAATATATGAAACCGACTGCCATTCGCAGGAAAGTGTATATAAATGAAATAGACACAGAAAGTAAATAAAATGAATGTTCTCCGCCACCTTACGGTAAGGCCCGGCAATGCAAAAGCAATAAAAGAATCATCCCGGGAAGAATCAAAATAAAGTCTGTTTCATTTGCAGACGCCTCGTATTACAGCTTGCGGTTTTTGTACCTTTATGCCATAATGAATAGCAGAAATAAAGGGAGGACAGCTTATGGAGCATAAAGGAACTACTGTCATTACATCAAAAAGACTGCTTCTGCGTCGTTTTGTCATAGAGGATGCTGAGGCGATGTTTCATAACTGGGCCAGTGATCCAGATGTCTGCCGTTTTCTGACCTGGCCGCCGCATCCGGATGTCAATGTCACTCGTCGTATTCTTCAGAATTGGATTACAAGCTATGCACAGCCGAATTTCTATCAATGGGCCATTGCATTACAGGAACATCCGCACAATGTCATTGGCAGTATATCCGTTGTCGCTCAGAATGAGGAATTGGATCTGGTACATATCGGCTATTGCTTAGGAAAAGAATGGTGGCATCAGCATATCACCAGTGAAGCATTCACGGCCATCATTCCCTTTCTGTTTGAAGAGGTGAAGGCAAACCGCATAGAAACAAGGCACGATCCGGATAATCCGAATTCCGGAAGAGTCATGCGTTCCTGCGGACTTACCTATGAAGGGACGGCAAGAGAGGCAGACCGCAGCAACCGCGGTATCGTAGATGCCTGCAATTACAGCCTTCTGAAAAAAGAATATCCGCAATGGCTTCACGAAAGAGGCATCACATCCACAGCTTTCAGATAAAGACTTTTCACAGATACTCCCGCATACCTGTATTTTCCGGATGTCTATGCTTCCGTATACAGGTTGCATATGCAAAAAACAGATATAAAAAACCTTTCTTTCTTATCTGTCAATGGATAATTCACAGGCTGTAATATAATGAAAGAAGAAATAAGCTCCTGTATTATCGGAATTTATTTCTTCTTTTAATTTTAGCTTTTTATTTCTGCACCCTGATGAGCAGGAATCAACCTTATCGACAGCAGCTCTTTTTCACGACATATGGAAAGGTATCAAATCATAGCATTCAGAATATCCTGAAGTGCCTGCTTTCCATCCATTTTCCCAAAGGTTTTCATATCGATGATATGTATGGGAATATCAAAGCAATTCAGCTTCTTTTTCATGGAATCCTTTAAGTAACGCATCTGCGGTGCAAGCCAGATGGCCTGCATGTGATATTCGAAGTGATAGCGGCGAATGAATTTTTCGTCAATGATTTCCGCAGAGCCGTAAGCAAGGACAAGATCATTTTCCCGCAGGGCATCCTCCAGATGATTTCCCAGCTCATGTATTTCTTCCACATAAATCTGTTCCCTGCAGCTTACCTTTTGGATCTGCTTGCAAAACATACCGCTGGTATTTCCGGTCGCACAGCATACATAAACTAGCATACGGGTTCCTCCTTTAGAAAAGCTCGTATTTCTTTCAGAAAAGCATCTCTTTGATCTGTGAACACCTCATGCCCGCAATGCTCATAGAAACGCTTGATGATTGTTTTCCTTTCGCATGCGGCAAGCTCATCATACAGCGTCCTCCAGCTGCAGACAGGATCGTCCTTCCCCTGCAGAATCAGCAGCGGCACTTCACAGGCATCAAACAGGCCGTGAAAGCTGTGTTGGAAAAACCAGGATGACATCGCACAGATATGACGAAGAGATTTAGACGGATTGTCTGCACTGTAAATAAAGGCACGAAAATCCTCCATCGCAAACAAAGCCTCCGGTGTGGGCTGATCCTCTGCTTTTTGAGGCAGCTCCTTCATACGCACACGAAAAGCTGCGGACATGCGTTCCAACTGTTCCAGCAGCTGTGAACGGCTGAAGCTGATTGCCGGTGAGCTCAGAATACAGCCTGTCAGCTCCTGCGCAAACCGTTCCAGACACAGAGCAGCCAGACAGCCGCCAAAGGAGCCGCCCCATACATACAGACGCTTTACACTCCAGCGTGATCTGGTATCCTGTATCACACGCAGGACATCATTTGTAAGTGTAACTATACACAGGCCCTTTTTCAGATCATATGATGATGCACCGCTTCCCCGCTGATCAAAATGGATACAAAGGGCATCCTCCTCCAATGCACGAAACGCCGGCAGCTCCATAATCGCCTGTGCACCGCTGCCGGGTCCGCCATGCAGAAAAATAATCGCTGTGTCCCTGTCAAATCTACCACAGGCATACACCTGCAAAAGACAGTCCTTGCTTTGTATTTGATAACGTTCCATAGGTCCCTCCCACTCGTATAAGCTCATCATAGCATGCCGTAATCGCTTATGCAAGATGGAATGCGCATATTCGGTTAAGCGGTTACACAAATACACTCCTATCCCCTTATGAATGACACCCCTTGACAGAATACGACAAAGGATATAAGATAACAGTGTTATGTGCAGGAGGTGAGAGAATGCAGCAGGAAACAACACGCGAAAGACTGCTGGAAAGCGCAAGCCGTGAATTTTTATCAAACGGCTATCAAAAAGCATCCCTCAGAACCATTTGCAGGAATGCCGGCGTTACCACAGGTGCCCTGTACTTTTTCTTCAAGGACAAATCGGCCTTGTTTCATGCCCTGGTCAAGGATGCCGCAGAAGCAGTCATGCAGATGCTTTACCAGCATACCAGCTTTGAGGAAGAGGTGTACAGCAATACCGACCAGCTCATGGATATGGAGCATGATATCCGCTTTGCTCAGGAGCTGATTTCCTTTTACTATGCACATGAAACGGCACTCGAGCTGCTGTTCAACTGTTCCTGGGGATCCACATATCAGGATTTCACCGAGCAGATCATTGCTTACCTGGTCAAACGGAATACGAAAATCATCTCCGCGATGGTGAAGGACGATGACACGGTATTCAATGCGTGCACACTGCACTGGCTTTCCCAGATACAGGTCGAGGCATTTCTGCACATATTATCTCATCACTACTCTCAGGAACAGGCATTACATCAGATTCGCATTGTCGTTACCTTTCTGCGGGGTGGATTCGAGGGTCTGTATCAGCAGGCCGTCAAAAACTAGATCAGGGGAATACTCCCCTTTTCTTTTACCGCATAACATAACAGCGTTATGTTATGCCAGGCATATCAATAAAGGAGGAAATTGTATGTATCTGCAGGCAAACAATGTAGAGAAGTTTTATGGAAACAGGGAAGCACGCGTTCAGGTTTTGAAGGGAATCAGCTGTGGCATTGAGCAGGGAGAAATCTGTGTACTGCTGGGGCCCTCCGGCTCTGGTAAATCCACTTTTTTAAATCTGATTGGCGGCATTGAACGCATTGATAAAGGAGAATTACAGATTGGCGGCAAGGACCTGGCAGGGATGCCGGATAAGGAGCTTGCCCTCTATCGGCGACATACGCTTGGCTTTGTCTTTCAATCCTACCATCTTGTCAGCAATCTTACGGTAAAGGAAAACATGGAATCCGGAGCATATCTTGGACGACATCCCAAATCCATTGAAGACCTGCTGGAGAGGCTGGGGCTGACACAGCATCGCAATAAGTATCCGAACCAGTTGTCCGGAGGTCAGCAGCAGCGCTGTGCCATCGGTAGGGCACTGGCGAAAAATCCGGAGCTTCTTCTATGTGATGAGCCGACGGGTGCTCTGGATTATCATACCTCCAGAGACATACTGCGACTGCTGGAGGAAATCAACCGCGATTTTCAAACAACCATAATTCTTGTGACCCATAATGCGGCATTCGCCGCTATGGCACATCGTGTCCTGTGGCTGAAGGACGGCCGTATCACCCGGGTGCACTGCAATGCACAGCGTGTAGCGGCTGATGCTCTGGAATGGTAGGTGATCGTGATGCGAAATCCCCTGCATAAGACTTTAAAAAAAGAATTTCTTCGCAACCGCTCCCGTTATATTTCTCTTTCCCTTGTTTTGATTCTCATGATCGGTGTAGTAACCGGCTTTCTCAGCGTTGCCTACAGTGCCAAAGAGCTGCTGATCAAGGATCAGATCAGCAGTAAGGTGGAGGACGGACAGCTTGCCCTGCGGGATAGGATGGATGTAAAGACCAAAACAAAGCTGGAAGCACTCGGCTTAAAGGTGTACGAGCAATTTTATACAGAGCAGTCAGTCAGCAGGGATACCATGGTGCGCGTATACCGGAAACGCTTTGACATCAACCGTGCCACACTGCATGAGGGCCGTATGCCGAACAAACAAACGGAAATCGCTCTGGACCGCCTTTTTGCATTGAAAAACGGCTATAGCATCCGGGATACGATACGCATGTCAGGCAAAAGCATGACCATTACCGGACTGATCTCAGTCCCCGATTATACCTCTCTGATTCAGAAAAACAGCGATATGATGATGGATCCCATCCATTTCGGTATCGCGATTGTCACAGATACGGGTTTTCAGACTCTGTCCACTGATCGTATGGTTTACAGCTACAGCTATTATTTGGATGATCGAGAGCTGAATGATTTTCAAAAACAAAAACGTGCCGATGATATACAGGAAATTTGTATCAGGGAGGGGGCAGTGCTGGAAAATCTATTAACTGCACAGATGAATCAGGCCATTTCCTTTTTGCCAAATGATATGGGAAGCGATATTCCGATGGTTCAGACACTGCTGTACATCATCCTGATGATTCTGGCTTTCATTTTCGTCGTCATATCACAAACAATGATAGAGGAACAGGCATCCGTTATCGGTACACTGCTAGCCAGCGGTTATACCAGACGGGAGCTGCTTCAGCATTATATGATGCTTCCAACAATACTTATCATCGTATCTGCAGGTATCGGTAACCTTATAGGCTATACACTGTTCCCAAACCTGTTTACAGACATGTATTACAGCAATTACTGTCTGCCGCCGCTCTCCATACACCCTGTCTGGGAAGCACTGCTGTCCACTACCGTTATGCCGTTTATTTTCATGATGCTGATTCTGTATGTGCTTCTGAAGCGCAGGCTGCGTCTATCCCCGCTTCGCTTTTTGCGAAAAGATCTGCGCAGGCATCGGCAGCGCCGCTATATCCCTCTGCACGGCAGCTCATTTTTTCAGCGTTTTCGCATTCGGATCATCCTGCAAAATAAGGGCAGCTATCTCGTTTTGTTTCTCGGTATCATCTTTGCCAGCTTTCTCTTAATGTTCGCTCTCATCCTGACCCCATCCATGGAACAGTATATCAGGAACCTGGAGGCAGACACCCGCTGTGATTATCAGTATCTTTTGAAAGCACCGGTGCAGGCGGACGGAGAAAAGGTGACGCTGACCTCACTGAAGGCCTATTATGTGGGGGGTGACCTCGATCTGGATGTGACCCTGTACGGACTCGGGCCGAATTCCGGCTATTACACGGATATGACACTTTCATCAGACCCCAAAAGCATTGTTATTTCTTCTGATTTCGCATCCAAGATGTTATTGCAGGTTGGCGATGCAATCACTCTCCGCAATCCCTACCATGATAAAGCCTATTCCTTCACCATTCAGGACATCTATCCATATAATGCCGGTTTCTCTGCTTATATGCCAAGAAATCAGCTGAATCAGCTATTGCATGAGGACCATACCTATTTCAACGGCTATCTTTCCAATCAACCGCTGGATATCGAGGAAGCATATGTCCAAAGCGTAGTAACGCGCAGTGATCTCGTGAAAATCAATGAACAGATGACGCAAGCCTTTTCCCAGCTGCTTCCCGTTTTGACCTCGGTATCCATTACGATTTATCTGGTGGTATTGTATATCCTCACCCGGCTTGTCATTGACCGCAATGCCATTTCCATGTCCTTTCTGAAGGTTATGGGCTATACAGCGAAAGAGATCCGCAGTCTGTATCTGCATGCCACCACCCTTGTTGTGCTCGCATCCCTTACAGCGGCTCTCCCCTTATGCAATATTGCTCTGCGCTATCTTATGAAATTTGCCTTTATGAAATTCACAGGCAACCTGAGCGTCTATATCCCGGGTTACGTGTATTTTCTGGTATTTGTCACCGGAGGAGTCGCATATCTGTTCATAAAAGCTCTGTTGACAAGGCGAATTGAGCAGATGGAACTTGGTTACGCCTTAAAAGAGGATGCATGATTCACGCACGGATATCGTAAAGGGTTCCTCAGGCTGTTCTACAGCTTATAGTCACAGGCAGGATTCCATAAGCACCGCTTTGGCGTTCGGCTTGCTTCCATTGAATCCTCCAATGCGAAATTTTGACAGGTAAACATATATTTTTGAAGCCGTCATTCAGTATATAAAAAAATAGCATCAAAAGAAAAGGGGGCATCGCTTTTTGCGTTGTACCCTTTTCTATTAGCACAGTCCGATTTCCATAATCCCTGCTAGATCCAATTCATCAACGTACATGTGATTGCAGTCCTCTTCATCTACCTGTATCCGGAGTATGGGATATGTGATTTTCGATTTGCGATCAAAAGCAGACACTGTCGACAGTTCAAACACAGCGAAATGCTCCTGCCTGTAACAAGTCAGCTAGTATCAGTATGACTGCCTGCAAGCCTGCGCTTCCTAAGCACAGATAGGAAACAGTTTCTAACCATCACGACAGCAAGCCTTCCACGCAGCTTTACTCTTCCCCCCTATAAAATCAATACAGCGGATATGAAAAAAAACGCTGATACAGTGTGTTGCTTTCTGCCTGTCTGTTTGCTTTCAGCGATATTCTATGATACAATTTCCATACGGAAAACATTACATACAACGCTTTAAAATCATCAAATCACAGCAGTATACAACACCTGGGTTCAGATTACGGATTCAGGAAGTGAGGAGCGCAAGATGAATAGGAAACACTTGGGAATGGGCATTCTGATAGCTGCACTTTTTCTGACCGGATGCGGCAGACAGAAAATCACATCATATGAGCCGGATACAACACATGCGTCATTACCGGAAACAAAGCTGACATTTTTCGGTTATAAATATGAAGCAATCAATGTCACAGCGATTGAAGACAGCCTGCGTGACTTTATGCAGGAGAACGAGCATATCTCCATCACCTATGAAGGCATTAAGGGTGTGGATTACTACGAAGTGCTTGATAAACGGATCAGCACCAAAAACGGAGACGATATCTTCATGGTTGATCAGGCCTCTGTGCTTGATTTGCAAAAAAAGGGCGTTCTGGCAGATCTGTCCGACCTTTCAACAATCGATGATTTCAGTGATCTTGTGAGAAATCAAATGAATGCAAACGACACCCTGCAGTATGTTCCAACCTCCATATCGGCTTTCGGTCTGTATTGCAATGAGGACCTCTTAAAGAAGCACAAGCAGAAAATACCAAAGAATCTGCAGGAATTTATGGATGTCTGTGCCTATTTCAAAAATAAAGGAATCACCCCCATCGTGGCGAACAATGATATTTCCTTAAAGACCATCATTCTGGCAAAGGGACTGTATCCCGTGTATCAGCAACAGGATAAGGATGCGGCTATGGAGCAGTTCAATACGGGGAACGCGATCTTGCAAAGACACTGGAGCCCGGCTTTGCACTGGTGGAGGAAATGATACAGCGTGGCTATGTCGATGCCGATGAGGCTCTTAAAACAGAAAAGACCAAGGATGATCTGATTCTGTTTGCCAAAGGAGAACAGCCGTTTATGCTGACCGGTGCTTGGGCTGCTCCACGTCTGCGCGACCTGCAACCGAAGTTCACCTTTTCCATACATCCTTATCCCATTCTCGAAGATGGTTGTGCAATGGTGATCAATATTGATACCCGCATCAGTGTCAATGCAAACAGTCCGCATGTGAAGGAAGCAAAGCAGTTTGTGGAGTATCTGACACAGAAGGATGTCCTATGGAAATTTGTAAACAGCCAAAGCTCCTTCAGTCCCTTAAAGGATGAACAGATGGCGCAGGACATTGCCATACAGCCTATGGAGCCGTATCTCACCAATGGCAGAAGTGTGATCGGTGCCGATGACAATCTGATCTATCCCATCTGGAACCTCACCCGTGAGAGTACACAAAAGCTGTTAAAAAAGGAAGACCGTGCTTCTGTTCTCGCAGACCTTCAAAAACAGCTTGCACAGATACGAAAGGAAAACAGCCATGAAGACGATAACTAAACGCTCTTTCTTTATCCTGTTCTCCATTGTATCTGCCACTGGTATCATACTGGCAGCCATTGCCTTTGTAACAAATGTAAAATCTTTACTCTGGGAGAAGTCTGTGACAGATATCATCGAAGTCACTCAGCAGGGCTCTCATGCACTGGATACCTATATAGAAAAAGATTACGATACCCTGCATCTGTTTGTGCGGGAGCTGCAGAAAACCAGTGCAGCTGATAAAAATTCCATTCAGGAAATCGTCAGTGTATTCAATGAAGACGGCACCTCCTTTTACTGCAGCGACCTGTCCAGCGGAATCACCTACTCCAACCTTCCGGAAAAGATACCGCGCATGACAAAGGAACAGAGAAAGATGTATGCCAAAATGAGTGGAAGCAGTATACGCGATCCGTTTCTCGACGGCTATACCGGTGTAAAAACGATCGGTGTGTTTGAACGCTTTACCTTTCGGGATGGTACACAGGGAATTGCACAGAAAACCAGACCGCTGACTTCCATGACCGAACGCTTCTCCCTCTCTTTTTTCAATCAGACCGGATTTTCGTATGTAGTGAATCAAAATGGTGATGTGCTGATTCGCTCGCTGCATAAGGACAGCAACCGCACCTTCCAGAATCTGTTTGACATCATTGATTTGCAGGGGAATGACGAAGAACAGCTGAATTTCTTCAAACAGCGCTTAAAGGAATCAAAAACGGGGGCGGCTCAGTTCCGCTATCAGGGGGAGGAATATATATTTTGTTATGTACCCTTGTATAACGGCGATAACTGGAATATTGTGTCCATCATTCCCAACCGCATCATCATGCAGCAGGCCAACAGTATTATCAAACAGACAATTGCATTGTGTCTGTTCATAATGCTGGTTCTGGCTGCGTTTGGCTATCTGTATCACAGAAATCGTAAAAAGCATCAGAAGGAAATCGAAAAGCTTGCCTTCTATGACAATCTCACCGGCTTATATCGCTATGAGAAGTTTCTACTGGACGGACAGCTGATTCTGGAGAAAAAAGAACAGGCGGTTGCTGTTCTGTATCTGGATATTATGGGCTTTAAGCTTTTAAACGATATGGAGGGCTATGGCTATGGGGATCGTGTGCTGCTGTTTGTTGCGGATATTTTACGCTCTGTGGCAAAGCAGCAGGATATCTGCTGCCGTATCTCCGGCGATGATTTCATCCTGCTTACCCCTTATGCAAAGAAAGAGGAAATCACAGAAACATGCAGGCAGATTCTTACGCTTTCCGCCACAGGTGTGGACAACAGGCATGACATCCCTATCCGTATCGGTATCTGTTTACAGGAGGATGCCGACATCGACAGCACCATCAGCACGCTGGTGGATCGGGCCCGTATGGCTCAGACAGGGATTCATGATGATTCCACCGCTGCATGGCAGTTCTATAATGAGGAGATGCGCGAGATTCTGCTACGGGATGCCGAGATGGAACAGCATATGGAACAGGCCCTAAGGGACGGGGAATTCCTGCATGTCATTCAGCCGAAATACGCATTGGACGGCAGTCAGATTCTGGGAGGAGAAGCACTGCTTCGCTGGCAGCGCAAGGGACACGGCTTTACCAGTCCCGGAGAATTCATTCCCTTGTTTGAACGAAACGGCTTCATCCGCAAGCTGGACACGTATGTTTTTATATCCGTCTGCCAGACCATTCAGAAACGGCTCGCGCAAGGAAAAGCAGTTGTTCCGATTTCTGTTAATGTATCCCGTATCCATTTATATCAGGAGGATTTTGCTGATTCCTATATTGCGATCAAGAATCAACATCACATACCGGACGGCATCATAGAGCTGGAGCTTACCGAGAATATCCTGTTAAAGAATACAAGGGAGATATTCACCATTCTGGAAAAGCTTCGCTCTCACGGCTTCTGCTGCTCCATCGATGACTTCGGCTCCGGCTATTCCTCCTTAAATGCGTTAAAGGATCTTCCGGTGGATGTAGTAAAGCTGGACAGGGTATTCTTTGATCAAAGCAGTCATGTGGAGCGCAACAAAACAATTTTAAAAAGCATGATCAGCATGGCCAAGGAACTGGATATGAAGGTTGTTGCGGAAGGCATTGAGTGTACGCAGCAGCTGGATATGCTGCAGGATACCGGCTGTGATATGGTACAGGGCTTCAACTATGCAAAGCCATGCAGTGAGGATGATTTCTATCATCGTCTGGAAACAGAATAAAGCTGCAGCGGCAGAAATTTATCCTAAGGAAATAAAAAGAGACTTCTCTTCAATGGACCTATGCTGCAATCTGCTGATCAGATGCAGTGTTGACCAAAGATTTGAAATCTCTTTTTCTTATCAACAGGCAGGAAGAAGGACATACACAGCAAATTAGAATGAAAGAACTCAAACATAGAGAGAATGATGTACATAACAACAGTACCCATTGTAATTTTGTTTTTCATGATGTAAACATGCTGAATAATAATTGTATGAATGCACTTTTTAGGGATTATAAGCTTTTATGATACATGTGCCTGAAATCACAGTCGTACAGCAGCTATGCATCCGGCATGCAGTCAGAAAGAGCAATACAGCCGGTAGTCCCCGTGAGTTATATACTGCATCATGCAGCTACTCCACACTATGAAACTGCTCCAGCCATGCGGTATACTCAGCTGCAGGAAGTGGACGGGCATAATAATAGCCCTGTACCATGTCACAGGTTGTCGTGCGAAGAAAATCCAGCTGTTCTTCGGTTTCAATCCCCTCAGCAACAACTTGTATGTGCAGCCGGTGAGCCAGCTCAATCAGACAGCATAGAATATCCTGTGCTTTCTTTTGTGCAATGTCCTCGAAAAAGATACGATCCAGCTTAATGGCATCCACATCAAAGCTTTTCAATAAGCCCAGAGAAGAAAATCCGGAACCAAAATCATCCAGAGAGCAGCGAAAGCCCAGCTGATGCATCCGGAATACTGCCTGCTTTACCAATGCAATCTGTTCCTCATTGAAAAAAACAGACTCTGTCAGCTCCAGCTCAATCTGTCCGTCTGCTATACCATAGCGTTCTTTGATTTCTGCATATTCCTCAAGGAAAGCGGGGTTCTGGAAATGCCTGCGGGATATATTGATTGAAATCATGAGCTTCTCTTTTTTCGCTGCATTGCGTGTCTGCAGGTATCTGCACACCTCCTCAAACATGTAACGGTCCAATTCCATGATATATCCGTTTTTTTCAAAGACAGGAATAAATGCAGAAGGACAGATGTTTCCGAAACGGGGATGATGCCAGCGAACAAGTGCCTCCGCATGGGTGCATTGATTTGTTTTCAGCGTTACCTTGGGCTGTAAATACAGTTGAAACTCATGCTGCCGCAACGAGCTTGCAAACAGGCTGTTCAACAATTCCTCGCGCCGGACAGCTTCCATCAGGGCAGCATCATAGAAAACGCAGCCCTTTCCGCTTACATACTGACGCAGTGCAAGCTTAGCGCGATTTATCAGCAAATGAACATCCTTTTGTGTGCCGTCAACGAGACAGGCGCCCTGCCGCAAGCGGATAATCGGCTGCAGATTTTCAGTTTGCTTATGAATATCTTTCTGTATTTCATCAATTCGATTTTGAAGCAGGGACGTATCCTGTGTGAGAAGAAAGAGAAAAAATGAATCGCCTTCTTCTCTTGCCATAAATTCATTGGCGTCAAGATGCCGGCACAATACCTTATACACCTGACACAGCACCTCATCTCCCAACTGCATTCCATAGCGGTGATTGATCCGCTGGAAATGCTCGATATTTAACAGCACCAGAGTAGCTGCAATGGCCGGCTTCTTATCCAGCAGCCGCTTTACTCTGTTCTGAAATTGAACCGGCTTCATCCCCTTTGTTAACGGATCATGCAGGAATATGCCAGTCCAGGCCCCGCGGTTCGCCAGATACGCTTCCGCCAGAAATGCCACAATCAGCAGCAGGAGCATGAACAGCAGGACAGAAGCACACTGCAGATCATCCGGTATGAGTTCCATGTGACGCATAGCGCAGCCTCCCTATTCTTTCAGCAAAATTTTATCATGCCCCTTCGAAAAGACAACAATAAATTTGTGTACATATACATATAGTATGACCAAAAAAACATGTTAAAATAAGAATGAGGTGTCATGTATGCAAAGAAAGGAAACTCTTTTTGAATATCTGTATCACAGTCTGCGTGAGGAAATCATCAGTGGAAGAATACCCTTCGGCTCCACACTGCCCTCTATTATGAGGCTGAGTGAGCTGTATCATGTGGGAGTCCGTACCGTGCGAGATGTATTGGTACGGCTGAAGCAGGAGGGCTACATAAAAACGGAAGAACGAAAACCGATGATCGTCATATATCGGTGGATCAAAGAAAGCAAAAATCTGCGGCCATCAGGTATATTGTAGAAAATCAGCACTCTTTACGGGATGTATATGCTACTATGACGCTGATCATGCCGCGTATTCTTTCCTTCTCTGTCCAGGTGTGCAGCGATTATGCATTGCACCGGCTGGAGGAAAAGGTAAAGGAAGCTTCAGCGAAAAATGCAGCGTTTCGATGGAAGACAAATCTGAAATTTTTCTATGCTCTGCTGGATCAGACCCACAATATGTTTTTTCGGGATTTGTTCTCCAGCCTTGAGCTGTATGCACGGCCAACCTTCTTCTTTCAGGAAAAGCAGTTTTCAAACCTACAAAACAGCTTCCAGTTTCAGAATATTCTATGGGTACAGGAAGCCATGTACAGCCGGCAGCTGACAGAAAGCATGAACAGACTCACCCGGATGTATGCTGCTGTACAGAAAACAGTTGAGCTGCAGATACAAGAACTGTGCAGGCAGAGCCCGCACATTAAGCAAACAGAAAAGCCCTTTTTATGGCATTCCGATCGTGGGCGCGATCATCTGCATGTTCAGATTACAAGGGACCTGATTGATAAAATCGGCACCGGAAAGCTTGCAGTGGGAACACGGCTCCCTTCAGAAGCAGAGCTGGCTTCGCAATACAGGGTAAGTGTTGCTACGATTCGCAAGGCGCTTGCATCGCTGAATGAGCTTGGCTATGCAAAAACGCAGAATGTCAAAGGAACTACCGTCTGTATGCAGGATGGGGATACTGCCGCAAAATGCATGCAGATCAAGGTTTATCGGGAAGACACTCTGCGCTATCTCAGTGGTCTGCAGCTCATGATTCTACTTATGAAGCCGGCAGTCAGTTCAGCATTCCCTTTCATTTCCGCAAAGGCACTGCTTCAGCTGCAATGTGATTTACAGGATAAAAACAGGATTCCTCTGGATTGTCTGACGGCACTCGTACGACGGTATGTTCCTTCAAAAACTCTGCAGACTCTTTTGACGGAGCTCGGCAAGATCTTGTGCTGGGGCTATTATTACTCCTTCTATCCCCAAAAACAGCATGGCTCTACGGTATTAAACCGAAAAAGCATGGAAGCTATTAAATATCTACTGGAGGGAAATCAGGAGGCGTTTTCCAGACAGCTGTGCATATGCTATGCCCATATTCTGGATGTCGTTCGCTCGAACATGATCGATTTGAAGCTCTTTGAGGCCTCTTATATGATAACACCTAAGGAGCCCTTTCTATAGAAAACAGCTGGCGGATAATCGTCAGCTGTTTTTAATATCCGTGTATTTCAAACACGGTGTATTCCCTGTCAAAATGATAGCCAAGCTTTTCCGCAAGATGTACAGAAGCCATATTGTGGGCATCCCAGCTCGGATACCAGCCACGCTTCAGACATTCCAGCATCAGCTTTGCGCAGGCTGCCTCTGCCAGCCCCTGTCTTCTGTATTCCTTTTTTGTATCTACCTGGATTTCAATTCCCCCACGATAAGAGCTGTAGGAGGAGGCACCGGAAACCGGAAGCTTATCCTTCAGAACGACAACACCGAGCCCTGTTGTGCGGTATGTCTCATAATCTTTATACAAAGAAGTCCATTCCCTGCACCAGTCCTGCCGGCGTGACCAGTTAAAGATCGTCTCATCAATTAGGTTCAGCTCATATTCTGCGCCAAGAGTATCCACGATTTGCTGAAGGCGTTGCTCGGAAAAAATGCCTGCTTCCTTTTTTATGGCATATCGCGTAACCTTTTTTGCGCGTTCCCCATACTGCGCCTGAATGGCAGCTCTTAAAGAGGAGGTGTCTGCACTCATAAGGATAAAGGGAATTGTATATGTGTCCGGCTTATATGCAATCAGCTCAGCATTGACCTCTCCTGCGAAAAAGCAGAAGACCCCCAATACCGCCATTGCGGATTTCGGATTTTCAGGATCATCTGCATATATCTCTCCCATAACATTTTGCAGGCAGGAAAGTATCATCGTATCCTGCGCCTGTGCAAAAAGAGCTCCTGCCCGTTCCGGGTGCGTTAGCTTATGAATCATAACAGCTTTCCTCCTCATCAATGCAGTACAGCGCTTCCTTGCTGGATAGCTGCCGCATGATTTCATCCACAAGAAAACAGCAGACAGTGCTACGCTTTGCATCCATGATGGGACTTTCCAGCAGGCCGTTTTCCAGACATGCATGAATATGCGCTGCTTCATATTTCATTTCATAAACGCAGGGGTGCTTTTTTCTTTGCTCGACACCATGCAGCATGATAAAGTATTCCCGTGCCTTCCAGTAATTCGGAATGCGGATATCGCCCTTATCGAAATAAAACAGAGCCTGCTGCGGAGTCTCTTCCTTCATGGAAATTCTGCTGTTGACAAGAACATCATCAAACAGAAAATTCATGCTCACCCTGTCAATGGCTCCCTGCGCTTCCTGTGTTCCCATAGCAGAAGCATGAATCGTATGAGGCTGCAGCAGATAGTGCAGATATTCAATTGTATAGCTGGCACTGCCATATACCACGCCTCCCTGCAGCGCATCATGCATCCATGCGGCAGCAGGATTGGAAAAGCTTGCACTCATCACAACCTGTCGCAGCTTTCCCAGTGTCTGCTTCTGCAGGATATCACGAATATCCTGTGTGACGGGGAGAAACAGACTTTTCTGTGCTTCCATCAAAAACAGCTGCTTCTGCCTTGCGAAGGCGAACAGCTCCCTTGCTTCCTCACAGGACAAAGCAATCGGCTTTTCGCATACAACATGCTTGCCGTGGTGAAGGGCTGCCTTTATTTCTTTTCCATGATTTGCATTGTTTACTGCAATGTAAACGATATCCACATCCGGATCCGTGTATACCTGTTCATATGCTCCATACGCCTTGCGCACACCATACTCCTCTGCCTTTTCCTGTGCCCTTGCCAGAGAACGGGAAGCAATGGCTTCAATTGTATCTCCGGCTTCCACAACGGCATGAAGGAAACGGTCAATTATTGCCGCAACCGCTATAATTCCATAATGCAGCACCATATGATCGACCTCTTTTCACAATGATCTGAATAGACCATCCTACGTGTTTCCGTATGTCCATCTTATCCTTTTCCTTCCCCTCTGTCAATACTGCAGCCACCGGAAAGGAAGCTGCTGGAAAAGGAAGCTGCATCTGGGACGCTTATGTAAAAAAGAAGACGGTGATGGATTTATTTTAAATAGCTGTTTGATTCATGATGCAAGGCCTGAGTTTTTTTACATAAAATATAATATTTATAGAAAGCCTTTTCATTTTTTATTATTTTATTCAAAATTAAGGTATTTTTGGCCTTTTTTGAATTGCATTTTTTAGAAAACACGCTATACTAATAGTGTAATCCTCAGATTACATAACCTCACATGTTCTGTATACCGACAAAATCGTGAGGAAAAGGGCTGGACATGAACAGCTCTTTTTTATAGCCTGCACATATTCCCTTTTCCTGACAAATGCACACGTATGAATTATGCCAATGCAGATCCATACCTGAAGTATATGCAAAGCAGTGACGGCTACTCTGATGATTCTCTGTTCGGTCATCGTTATCAAGTATAAATGAAGACCTGTGTGCTTCTGACCTTCAGGGCTCAGCCGGCAAATGGTATCAGAAAGGCAATAAAAAAACATGAAAGCCTTATGTAATATGGGCAATCATGCATATGGACATCGGCTTGACGATTTACAAGCTGTGAAGGTGTTTAAATCTATTGATCATTACACCGGATATCTTTTTAAATAAAACTACCAGTATAACTGGTAGTTTTCTCTGAGCCTATAAGGCTCCTTTCCCTGCTACAC
>OCAS01000074.1_pt1 | contig 112980 bp, 119 predicted proteins | sample 1550751 | NCBI WGS metagenome assembly OCAS01 (sample SAMEA2580301, study PRJEB22360) | human gut metagenome | biome: human gut; feature: human-associated habitat; material: faeces | place: Denmark | collected 2008/2010
TCTATGTTCTTTTTTCTGTTTTAAATAATATTTACTTTTCAAAGTACGTTTCTCGGCTGTTGCCGATAATAATCACTCAGGATTCCGAGAGATTATTAGTGTAAGGCGAAACAAAACGACCTACAGAAAGCGAGGTGAACATCGTGAATCAGGCTTATCTAAGCAGAAGCAGTACTGATGCGGAAGTGATTGCTACTCTCACTGCAATCAGTCAGGTATCCGCAAGAATGGCGAAGAATCTCAGAATCATCGCCGCACACAGACAATCCGAGGAAGGAGGACAATTCCATGAGCAAAATGAACGAAATGGCTATGACCATCGAAGAGCTGAGAAATGCTGCCACTGCTATTAACGATGTAGCAAACTGGCTCGCCCAGCATTTTGGAGGAACTTCTGAATCTGTTGAAAAAACAGACGCTCCTACCGCTCCTGAAAAACCCGCACTGACACTTGAAGAAGTCAGAGCTGTTCTAGCTAACAAATCTCGTGCCGGACATACTGCAGAGATTCGAGAGCTTCTCAAAAAATACGGTGCGACCAAGTTATCTCTCGTAGACCCTAAACATTATGACGCCCTAAGCAGGGAAGTGGAGGTGCTTTGATATGCCACCTAAAGGACATGCAATTCTTTCCGCATCCTCATCTGACCGTTGGCTTCACTGCCCACCGTCAGCAAGACTCTGCGAAACCTATGAGGATAAAGACAGTAATTACGCTGCTGAAGGCACCGATGCACACACACTTTGCGAATACAAGCTCCGCAAGGCCCTCGGCCTGAAGGCTGAAGATCCATCCGGAAATCTTGATTGGTATAACGCAGAGATGGACGATTGTGCTACCGGATATGCCAGCTTCATTATGGAACTTCTGGAAGAAGCAAAGCAGACCTGCTCTGATCCTGTTGTTCTAATTGAACAGCGCGTAGATTTCTCCCGTTGGGTGGAACAAGGCTTCGGAACCTCTGATGCCATTCTCATCAGCGACGGGACCATGCATGTGATTGATTACAAGCATGGATTAGGAATCCTCGTATCCGCCGAAGACAATCCACAGATGAAGTGCTACGCCCTCGGTGCTTTGGAGCTATTCGATGATATTTACGACATCGACACCGTCAGCATGACCATCTATCAGCCTAGACGTCAAAACATTTCCACAGATGAAATGAGCAAGGATGACTTGTATCGATGGGCTGACGAAATTCTGAAACCGACTGCCGACCTCGCCTTCGCTGGTGATGGAAATTTCCTATGTGGTGAATGGTGCAGTTTCTGCAAAGCAAAACATGAATGCCGGGCCAGAGCGGAAGCCAATCTTCTCCTTGCACAGTATGATTTCAAGTTGCCACCACTCCTTACGGATACGGAAATCGAAGTTATATTATCCCGTGCCGATGAACTGGTTTCCTGGGCCAATGACATCAAAGAGTATGCGCTCCAGCAGGCAATCAGCGGTAAGGAGTGGACCGGTTGGAAGCTGGTCGAGGGGCGTTCCAATCGCAGATATACCAGTGAGGAAGCCGTATCAAAAGCTGTCGAAGCTGCTGGCTTTGACCCTTATGAAAAGAAGCTGCTTGGCATCACCGCCATGCAAAAGCTGGTCGGGAAATCTCGCTTCGAGGAACTTCTCTCACCCTATATTTAAAAACCGCAAGGCAAACCTACTCTTGTGCCGGAGAGCGATAAACGCCCGGCAATGAACACAGCAAAAAATGATTTTATGGAGGAATATGACAATGAATAAGAATGTAAAAATGACAAATCCCATGAAAGTTATCACTGGTCCTAACACTCGTTGGAGCTACGCCAACGTCTGGGAGCCAAAATCCATCAACGGCGGCACACCGAAGTACAGTGTCAGTCTGATTATTCCGAAGTCCGATACGAAAACCATCGCCAAGATTGAGGCGGCCATTGAAGCAGCCTACCATGAGGGAGAAGCAAAACTCAAAGGAAACGGCAAGTCTGTCCCTGCCCTCACTGTACTTAAAACACCGCTTCGTGATGGCGACCTTGAAAGACCTGACGACCAGGCTTATGCGAATGCATATTTCGTTAACGCAAATGCGACTTCTGCGCCGGGCATCGTAGATGCAGACCGCAATCCGATCCTTACTCGTTCCGAGGTCTATTCCGGAGTATATGGTCGTGCCAGCATCAGTTTCTATGCTTTTAACAGCTCTGGAAATAAGGGGATTGCCTGTGGACTTAACAATCTGCAGAAACTCCGTGACGGTGAGCCTCTTGGCGGCAAAGCATCTGCAGAATCCGACTTTGCAACTGATGATGACGATGATTTCCTTGATTAATGGAGGTGACAAACTATGGAGACAATCATGATTAGCACAATTCTTGTAAACATCTTTATCGGCTGTTTCGCTTTCATGGGCTTTGCTGGCGCAATTTCTATGATTCAGACCATCATCAACGATCACAAGCGTGAAAAGCGTGATCAGGAAAAAGAAAAGCGCGACCTTGAATACCATGAAAAGCGCATGAAGGAATTGAAATAACCCATCTACCAGCTGGCGGTGGTCCTGCTGCCGCCAGTAACATTTATCCGTAAAAAGGAGACAATCTATGAATGAATTTGTGGAAACATTGAATCTCTTTATTGGAAACGTCATCGCATATGTTTTTATGGCAGCTGTATACGGTTTTATCATCTATAACGTTGGGAAGATTGTTTTCTGTCTCATCCGCTATGCGGTGTACTATATCCGCCGGGATATTAACAAATACAAATCCAATAAAGATAAACAGTAAAGCGGCAGGTGGCAGGGATTTTTCTCTGCTGCCTGTTTTGTAGAAAGGACAATCTCATGAAAACACTCAGTATTGACATTGAGACCTACAGCGATGTCCCGCTTCAAAAGACCGGTGTATATCGCTATGTAGAGTCACCCAATTTTGAAATTCTACTCTTCGCCTACAGTGTGGATGGACAACCTGTCGAAGTCATCGACCTAGCCTGCGGTGAACAGATTCCTAAAGTAATCATTCAAGCGTTGGAAGATGAATCTGTTATCAAATGGTCCTTCAATGCTTCCTTTGAACGCATCTGTCTTTCTCGATTCTTAGGCTATCCGACCGGAGAATATCTGAAACCGGACAGCTGGCGCTGTTCTATGATTTGGGCGGCTACAATGGGACTTCCACTTTCCTTGGAAGGCGTCGGCGCTGTACTTGGACTAGAAAAGCAAAAGCTCTCTGAGGGCAAAGACTTAATCAAATACTTCTGCCAACCCTGCGCTCCTACGAAAACGAATGGTCAGCGCACAAGAAATCGTCTCTTCCATGCACCAGATAAGTGGTCCCTGTTCAAAAAATATAATATTCGCGATGTCGAAACCGAAATGGGCATCCAGCAGAGACTTGCTAAATTCCCTGTTCCTGCGCAAGTCTGGGAGGAATATCATCTTGACCAGGAAATCAATGACCGGGGTGTCCGACTGGATATAGAACTTGTTGCCGCTGCCATCGACATGGATACTCGCTCTAGGACGGAACTGACAGAATCTATGAAACAGATCACAGAACTCGAAAATCCTAATTCCGTTCAACAGATGAAGCAGTGGCTTTCCTCAAATGGATTAGAAACAGACAGTCTTGATAAAAAGGCTGTATCTGAGCTTTTGAAAACTGCTCCTCCGCAGCTGGCACAGGTACTTACACTCAGGCAGCAGCTGGCCAAATCGTCGGTGCGAAAATATCAGGCGATGGAAAAGACGGTATGTACAGACGGCCGCGCTCGTGGCATGTTCCAATTTTATGGTGCCAATCGTACCGGCAGATTTTCCGGGCGAAATATTCAGCTGCAAAACCTGCCCCAGAACCACCTTCCGGATCTAACAGAGGCCCGTGCATTGGTTCGCTCCGGAAACTTTGATGCAGTAGAGTTACTATATGAAGATGTCCCGGATACCCTCTCCCAGCTTATCCGTACTGCTTTTATTCCAAGAGAAGGCATGCAATTTCTAGTTGCAGACTTTTCTGCTATCGAAGCACGTGTCATCGCTTGGTTTGCATCAGAAAAATGGAGACAGGATGTCTTTGCCAAAGGTGGCGACATCTACTGTGCTTCCGCAAGTCAGATGTTCAAGGTCCCAGTTGAAAAGCATGGTATCAATGGTCATCTACGTCAGAAAGGAAAAATTGCAGAACTGGCTCTTGGTTACGGTGGTTCCGTTGGTGCACTAAAAGCTATGGGTGCGCTAGATATGGGACTTGCCGAAGAAGAACTACCACTACTTGTGGATACATGGCGACACTCCAATCCAAACATCGTCAAATTTTGGTGGGATGTGGACCGGGCTGTTATGGAGGCAGTAAAGTTCAAGCACACCACGTCAGAATATGGACTGACTTTTTCCTGCAGAAGCGGCATGCTTTTTATCACTCTCCCATCCGGAAGAAAGCTGGCCTATGTGAAACCGAAGCTCGGAACAAACAAATTCGGCGGCCAATGTATCACCTATGAAGGTGTCGGAGGGACCAAGAAGTGGGAACGTCTTGATTCCTATGGCCCGAAATTTGTCGAGAACATTGTGCAAGCTACAGCCCGTGATATCCTCTGTTATGCTATGCAGACACTTCGCTGTTGCTCCATCGTCATGCACATTCACGATGAAGTTGTCATCGAGGCAGATCCTCGCATGTCCTTAGATGCCGTCTGTGAACAGATGAGCCGAACACCACCGTGGGCGAAAGGTCTGCAATTACGGGCAGATGGCTATGTCACACCTTTTTATAAAAAAGATTAACTTATTTTCGGCCAATCGCCAGTGTCATCTCCATTTAGTAGTGGAGATAAGAATTTCATCATTATTCTATCGTCAAAACAGGACGTTCATCTCCAGTAAATATCAGAGATGGACGCCCTTTTTTCATGTCCATCCGGAAAGGAGGAAACGAAAGTGTCAATCAGCAAATACAACAGCGAAGGCTACTTTGACCCAACGGCTTACAGTGCCCTATCCTCGATTGAAAATGAAACGCGTGCTCTCCGGGCTTTCCGTCCCATCATTTATATTTGCTCTCCCTTTGCTGGAGACATTGAAAAAAATATATCTGCCGCGAGAGCCTACAGCCGTTTTGCCGTAGAGCAAGGATATATTCCCATCGCACCGCATCTGCTGTTTCCACAATTTTTGAATGATGCTGACCCGTCAGAACGTGAGCTCGGTCTTTTCTTTGGAAATGCCATCATGACCAAGTGCTCTGAGGTCTGGGTCTTTGGGAGTTATATTTCTTCCGGCATGGAAACAGAAATCAAACGCGCCAAGTGGAAGAATTACCGCCTGCGCTATTTCACCGAGAATCTTGAGGAGGTTTAACACATGTACGAAGTAAAGGTAAACTCAAAAACATTAACTGACGGAACCGAAATCACTACCTACAGCCGGGATGTAATCAGCTGCAACATCTTAGAAGTTGAAGCTGGAACCACCGGGTACTGCGGAGGCGACACTGGTCATGGCGGTCGTACCTATTTTCGTATTCAGGATGCGGCCTGTACAGACATGGAAATCCATAACTACACCACTCGCTGTGGCAGCAATGGTTTTGAAGTCACGCTTGGTGGAGACTGCGAGCTGGAAACGATGATTCGAGCCTTGAAGTTTATCACGAAGGTTCTGGAAGATGAATCGAGGGAGGTGTACGACTAATGTTTACAATTTACTCTGCGGACGTTACCGGCAATCCCGGTAACTGCTCCTATCCACATAGACATATCATCTTGGACGAGGACAGCCTGAAAGCTGCAATCTGTCATGATTATGTATGTGCAGAATACAAAAACAGCTATCGTAACGGCGACAACTTTATCGGCAGTGATTGTCTTCCTGTGGATTGTGATAATGATCATTCTGAAAATCCGGAGGACTGGATTACACCAGATGATATCCTGCAGGCGTTTCCCGGCGTGAGCTTTGCCATTCACTACAGCCGCTATAACAATCGTGAGAAAAATGGAAAGCCTGCACGTCCGAAATTTCATGTGCTGTTTCCCATCGAATATGTATCCGATGCCGCTCTTTACCGTGATATGAAAAAACTGGTCAATTCTATATTTCCGTATTTCGATACACAGGCCTTGGATGCCGCGCGATTCTTCTTCGGTACATCTGCTGCCGATGTTGCTCTTTATCCAGGCCGCATGAATCTAACCGAATTTCTAGAGGATGACCTCTTCGATGAGGCGTTGCCCGACGGGCAGTATGATGGAGCTGCGATTCCAGAAGGAAGCCGTAATGCAACGATGTCTCGCTTTGCAGGTCGTGTCATCAAGAAATATGGCGACAGCGACAAAGCATATCAGGCTTTCCTTGAGGAAGCAGCAAAATGTGTACCTCCGCTGGATGCATCTGAACTTGCCACCATCTGGCATAGCGCCCAGCGTTTTTATGCAAGACTTTCTCAACAGGAAGGCTATGTAGCACCAGAAATTTATAACGACCCATCCTGTTATAAGCCGGGCGATTATTCTGACGTTGGACAAGCCGAGGTGTTGGCGAAGTATTTCTCAAAGGAACTACGCTACTCTCCAGCCACTCACTTTATCCGCTACTCTGACCACTACTGGCAGGAATCCGAACCAGGTGCACAGGCTGTTGCTCATGAGCTAACACGTCGCCAGCTGAAAGAAGCTGCTAACGATATGCTTGAAGCATTGGACAAGCTGAAGAATTCTGGTGCACAATCTCTGCTGGATTCTATGTCAAAGAACAAAGCGGAGCAGCTGATGAATGATGACCAGCTAGCAGCCTATCAGGAATATTTGACTGCAAAGGCATATCAGCAATTTTCCGTAAAACGCAGGGACTCCAAAAATATCACATCTACATTGAAAGAATCCAGGCCGATGTTGGAAATTTCTCCTCGTGACCTTGATGCTGACTGCTTTGCGCTTTGTACACCGGAAGCCACCTACGACCTTCGCAAGGCTATGGCTGGTGCCAGAGAACACTCCCCGGAGGATTTTATTACAAAAATCACATCCGTATCTCCAAGCAGCAAAGGCCAGCAAGTCTGGCTCGACTGTCTCGGTCTCATCTTTCAGGGCAATCAAGAACTCATCGATTATGTCCAGATGATATGCGGTCTGGCTGCTATTGGTAAGGTTTATGTGGAAGCACTGATCATTGCCTATGGTGATGGCCGCAATGGTAAGTCTACCTTCTGGAATGCAATTTCCAGAGTGCTTGGACTTTATTCTGGCAATATCTCTGCAGATACTCTTACCGTCGGATGCCGCAGAAACATCAAACCAGAAATGGCGGAGGTCAAAGGCAAGAGACTTCTTATTGCAGCTGAAATGCAGGAGGGAGCCAGACTGAACGATTCTACCGTCAAGCAGCTCTGCTCCACTGACGATGTCTTTGCGGAGAAAAAATATAAGGACCCATTTTCCTTCAAGCCCTGCCACACCCTTGTGCTGTACACCAACCATCTGCCTCGTGTCTCTGCATCCGATGATGGTATCTGGAGACGTCTAATCGTCATCCCATTCAACGCAAAAATCATAGGAAGCAGCGATATCAAGAATTATGGCGAGTACCTTTATGACAACGCAGGTGGCAGCATTTTAGCTTGGATACTCGAAGGCTCCAAAAAGGTCATCGAAAGCGACTACCAGATTCCCGTGCCGGAATGCGTGCAGAAAGCCATTGATGAATACCGCAGTCAGAACGATTGGTTCGGTCACTTTCTCACCGATAAGTGCGAGGTCGACCCATCCTATAAAGAAAGCTCATCTTCTCTTTACCAGGCATACCGTAATTATTCTCTGGACTGTAACGAATACGTGCGCAGTACAGCTGACTTCTATTTTGCTCTGGAAAAGGCAGGTTTTGAGCGAATTACTGTGAGCAGAAAGCGCTTTTTTATGGGATTGCGTTTGCGTGAGGACACTGGTGCAATTGAGGATTTTATGAATTAAGGCCACTTATGACAAGGTGTATCAAGGTGTTCTATAAAACTTTTCTTAGGCCTATAAAAATATGTATAAGAAAAAGTATGGTAAATACCATTGATACACCTTGCACCTCTTCAAATTAACGGCCTGATGGAGGACAAGTATGTTAGAAAAAACGATAGAAAAGCAATTGACAACTTCAGTGAAAAAGGCTGGAGGCATCGCCGTAAAGTTCGTATCTCCGAGTTTTGCAGGAATGCCCGACCGCCTTATCTTATTACCTGATGGCCTAATCGCCTTCGTAGAACTGAAGGCTCCCGGAAAACGCCCGCGCCCATTACAGGAAGCAAGGCACCGAGTCCTTCGATCACTTGGATTTAAAGTCTATGTAATTGACAACACCGACCAGATTGGAGGGATGCTACATGAACTTCTCTCCACATGATTACCAATCGTATGCCATTGATTATATTGAAACACATCCCATAGCTGCAGTGCTGCTCGATATGGGTCTTGGCAAAACGGTCATCTCCCTGACGGCCATCGCTGGCCTTCTGTTTGATAGTTTTGAGGCTCATCGCATTTTGGTGGTCGCCCCACTTCGCGTTGCAAGAGATACATGGTCAGCGGAAATCGAGAAATGGCAGCATTTGAAATTTCTGACCTATGCTGTCTGTGTTGGGACACCCAAAGAGCGAAAAGCAGCTTTGATGGCAAGAGCTGACATCACCATCATCAATCGTGAAAATCTCGGGTGGCTCATTGAGTCCAGCGGATTTCCGTTTGATTACGATATGGTGGTAATCGATGAGCTCTCTTCCTTCAAAAATCATAATTCCAAAAGGTTCAAGTCTCTGCTGAAGGTAAGACCAAGCGTTAAGAGAATCATCGGATTAACCGGCACGCCAAGCAGTAACGGCCTCATGGATTTATGGGCTGAGTTTAGGCTACTGGATTTAGGTAAACGTCTCGGCCGCTTCATCACCGAGTACCGGAACACCTATTTTCTTCCGGACAAGCGAAATGGACAGATCATCTATTCCTATAAGCCCCAGCCCTATGCAGAGGAACGCATCTATAGACAGATTTCAGATATTACCATTTCCATGAAGTCGGCAGATCACCTGAAGATGCCGGAGCTGATTTCATCCCAATATGAAGTCCACTTATCCGAAGATGAGCTGGTCCGTTACGAGGAACTGAAAAAAATCTGATCTTGCAGCTCCCTGATGGAGAAATAACCGCTGCCAATGCAGCCTCTCTTACCGGAAAATTATCGCAACTGGCCAATGGTGCTATCTATGCCGATACTGGTGACACCATAGAATTTCATAACAGAAAGCTGGATGCTCTGGAGGATATTATAGAATCTGCAAACGGAAAACCGGTCCTTGTGGCCTACTGGTTCAAACATGATCTTTCCCGTATCAAGAAGCGCTTCGATGTCCGGGAGATTAAATCCAGCAAGGATATCGCTGACTGGAATGCTGGAAAAATCCCAGTTGCAGTCATCCATCCCGCATCTGCCGGTCACGGTCTGAATTTACAAGCTGGTGGTTCCACCCTTATCTGGTTTGGGCTGACATGGTCGCTGGAATTATATCAGCAGACCAACGCCCGTCTCTGGAGACAGGGCCAAGCATCCGGAACCGTGGTGATACAGCACATCATCACAAAAGGAACCATCGATGAACGGATCTTGAAAGCTCTCTCCCAAAAGGAGCTAACACAGAACGCCCTGATCGATGCGGTAAAAGCAAACCTATGACAACCATAGTCAATCTTCGACAAAATACGACAATCCGAGGGAAATCTATTTTTTCGGAGGTACCAATCAATGACAGCAAAAGAATATTTATCACAAGCACGCTACTTGGATAACAGAATCACAAGCAAACTGCTGCAGATAGATTCATTAAATGAATTAGCAACCAGATGCACACCGTCCTACTCTGATATGCCCAAGAGTCCAAATCGTGAGGGTTCTCGAATGGAGTCCGCCATTCTTAATATCATCGAACTGGAAGATGAAATCAGCAAAGACGTTGTGGAACTGGTAGCCCTTAAGAAAGAAATTGTAGAGGTCATCAAGCAGGTAGGAAATACCGAATACCAGACCCTCTTGGAGGAACGATACCTTTGCTTCATCACTTGGGAGCAGATTGCTGTTGATATGGGATACGAACTACGTTATATCCATAAACTTCACGGGAAAGCACTGGAAGAAGTAAAAATTCCAGCTTCCTACGAAGTGGACATGAAATGACATAGAAAGACACCCACGCCTTCTGATATTATTATAATAGCGAAAGTGAAAATTACAGAGAGCCTTGTGGGAGCAATCCTACAGGGCTTTTCTTATGTCCACACGGAAGGAGGAACACGATGCCAAGAAAACCAAAACGTCCCTGCTCCTATCCCGGTTGCCCTAATCTGACGGACGGTCGCTTCTGTCCGGAGCATGAAAAAGAGGAAGCCAAACGCTATGAGAAGTATGACCGAGACCCTGCTACCAAACGTCGCTACGGACGTGCATGGAAACGTATTCGTGACAGCTATGCTGCTGCCCACCCTCTTTGTGAGCGGTGCCTTGAGAACGGTGTCTACACACCAACCGAGCAGATACATCATGTGAAGCCCCTCTCCCAAGGCGGAACACATGATAGAGAGAACCTGATGGCTCTTTGTAAATCCTGTCATGCCAAGATTCATGCGGAACATGGCGACCGCTGGCATAACCGGTAGGGGCGGTAAAAATCTCTAAAACTGCCCTACCGGGGAACGGGCGTGGGGTCACATGCACAAAGTCGCAATTTCAAACGGGGTATATAGTCCCCTAAACAGGAGGTGTAAAAAATGGCTAAGGACGGTACCAACCGTGGCGGCGCTCGTATCGGCGCTGGAGCCAAGAAAAAGCCCTTAGCTGAAAGAATCGCTGAGGGAAATCCAGGCAAGCGAGAGGTGACTGTCATCGACTTTACAAATAACACAGCCGATTTAGAAGGTCAGCCGATGCCCAAGCCATCCAAAATGCTGTCAGCAAAACAGAAGGACGGGAAAAAACTGGTTGCAGCGGATATCTATAAGAAAACCTGGAACTGGCTGCATGAGCGCGGATGCGCTGCTCTGGTTTCTCCGGAGCTTCTAGAACGCTATGCTATGAGCGTGTCTCGTTGGATTCAGTGCGAAGAAGCTATTACAGAATTTGGCTTTCTAGCCAAGCATCCGACAACCGGCAATGCAATCCAGTCGCCTTATGTGGCGATGAGCCAGAATTTCATGAGCCAGACCAACCGTCTCTGGATGGAAATCTATCAAATCGTAAAAGAAAATTGTGCCAGCGAATACAACAGTGCTACTCCACAGGATGATGTAATGGAGCGCCTCTTGATGGCACGGAAAGGAAACTGATATGGATTTTTCTAAATTTATGATATTGCTCAAGCAGCATCGCAAGCATTTAACCTTCCAGCAGTTCAACACGCTCAAAGGTCAGGCCAGAGCTGGTGACGTGGATGCCGCTTTCAAGGGCTTACAGAAATTGCTGCAAAGGAGGACGGCATCATGCTGATTGAAAAGAAAAATGTCAAAGAGCTGATTCCTGCAGATTACAATCCTCGTAAGGATTTAAAACCTGGTAATAAAGAATATGAAAAACTGAAACGCTCCATCGAACAATTCGGATATGTGGAACCAGTCATCTGGAATGCCACGACCTCTCGCGTTGTTGGTGGGCACCAGCGTTTGAAGATCCTCATCGACATGGGCATTACAGAAGTAGAATGTGTAATTGTCGAGATGGATGAGGATAAAGAAAAAGCGCTCAATGTAGCCCTTAATAAAATCAGTGGTGAATGGGATAATGACAAACTGGCCCTGCTCATCGCTGACCTGCAAGGAACTGACTTCGATGTCTCTCTCACCGGTTTTGAACCAGAGGAGCTGGAGGACCTCTTCCGTGAAGATAAGAAAAAAGGTGTACAGGATGATGATTTCGATGTGGATTCCGAGCTTGCAAAGCCTACCTTCTCTAAATCTGGTGACCTGTGGCTCCTCGGAGACCACCGCCTTGTCTGTGGTGATTCCACAAAATCTGAAACCTACGAGCTTTTGATGAACGGAAAACAGGCAAACCTTGTCGTAACGGACCCTCCGTATAACGTCAACTACGAAGGTAGTGCCGGTAAGATTAAGAACGATAATATGGAAAACAGTGCGTTCTATCAATTTCTGCTGGATGCTTACACGCGTATGTATGAAGCAATGGCCGATGATGCTTCCATTTATGTATTCCATGCAGACACCGAGGGATTGAACTTCCGCAGAGCTTTCTCTGATGCCGGCTTCTATCTTTCCGGCTGCTGCATCTGGAAAAAGCAATCCCTTGTGCTTGGCCGCAGTCCTTACCAGTGGATGCACGAGCCTTGCCTTTTCGGTTGGAAGAAATCCGGGAAGCACCAATGGTACACCGGGCGCAAGGAAACTACGATATGGGAATTTGATAAGCCAAAGAAAAATGGCGACCATCCAACGATGAAGCCTATCCCGCTTCTGGCTTATCCGATCATGAACTCCAGCATGACAAATTCGCTGGTGCTCGATCCGTTTGGTGGTTCCGGCAGCACGCTTATCGCCTGTGAACAGACCGGTCGTATCTGCCACATGATTGAACTGGATGAAAAGTTCTGTGATGTCATCGTCAAACGATACATCGAGCAGGTCGGCTCAAGCGAAAATGTTTCCGTCATCCGGGATGGACTAACTTATTCATATGAGGAAATTGCCACTGCTCCAGAGGATGTTCCTTCTTTGTAAGCAAGGTAAAGTACACCATCACAAAGGCACATATTTGTTGATGTTTTCCTCGGAAACCGCTTGCTATTATGTGCCTTTAGAGTGATATATGTACTACCAAAACAAAGGAGGAGACCTACATGAAAATCATTTTAAACGCAACAGAAAGAAAGCCGCTGGCAGCACTGCTTGGCGAATACAAGGGCAGCACCCCAACCTACCTGAGAGCCCCTTCCTATGGATATAAAATCGGGGACCTTTTCCTGACAAGAGAAGGAAACATCGAAGGCCCAGACACGATGAGCCAGGAAGAGTTCGAAGATTTGCTCAACCTTCTGGATGCCGGAGGCTACTGCCCAGAAGAAACGGAATTTCATCCTGTCACAGAAACAGCCCCGGAAGCCGCTTCCACTGAAGATACTGGACTCACCATTACGCTTCCACTTAGCAAGGTCAATGTTGAAAACCTCACAAATCTTCTGGAAGCCAAAGGCTCCCTCATCAAGCACGCACTTCACATTGATGACCTGCGCTTCGAACTTCATGAGGATAGCATTTCATTCCCTTGGTTTTCCGAACTTCCGCAGCCCGATGAAATCAGAGCTTACAGTAACCTTATCGCAGCCCTCTGTGAAATGAGCACACGGCAGAAACGGGTCAACGCCAAGGAAAAGCCGGTCGACAACGAACGCTACGCATTCCGATGCTTTCTCCTGCGCCTCGGTTTCATCGGTGATGAGTACAAGACGGACCGCAAGATTCTGATAAGGATGCTTCCTGGCAACAGCGCTTTCAAAGGAGGTGAAGGCCATGCAATTTCCGAATAGGGAAACGGTGGAAGCCCTGCGCCTCCAGTACCCATCGGGTACCCGTGTGGAACTTGTCCATATGGATGATGTGCAGGCCCCATCAACCGGAACACAAGGTACCGTCATCGGTGTAGACGATACTGGAAGCATCATGGTGGACTGGGACAACGGCTCCGGGCTCAATGTTATCTACGGCGTTGACTGCTGCCGAAAAATCTCAGGTACCGACTAAAATACACAGATTTTTCTACAAATATTTGTGTACTATATGACTCGAATTAGCTTGCTATTATGTGCTTTTAGAGTGATATATAGTACTACCAAAAGGGAAAACACATTTTTAGGAGGAACTACCATGAAGGAAATTAAAGCATTTGAAGACGCAATCAAGCAGGGAAACGGAAGCCTGAAAGAGCTCGGCATCAACGCCACCCTATTCTGGGCCTACAGAAACAGCAAGGAATCCGGAAACGACCTCATCGACTTTAGCGAGGTCATTTGGGATTACGATATTGCAGAAATCGCACAGACCCTGAAAGAAAACAACATCACAGAATTCACCATCAGCTCCACTTTTTCAAGCCTCATCGAAACCCTCGCAGCCTTTGAGGAACACGGAATCAGCATGGCAGGCCTTACCAAGGTCAGAGCACGCTACACCGATTGGAAAACTGGAGAGCATGCCCTTATTCCTGCAATCAAAATGACGGTAAAGGAGGCATAACCCATGTGGAAAGAAGGAACCATCGGAATTCCGGTCAAAGACGGCAGATACCAAGTTGTACACTACTGGATAAAGCAGTATGAAGAGCCCAACGAAGATTATGGCATCAACGGCGGCAGGATTTCCAAGCTCAGCCTGAAGCTGAATGGAGAGTGGATTGCCAACTACGATAGAGGCTGGGATATCGAGCCCACCTGCGAAGCCGCAAACTTAGCACTTTGTATTCTGCTAAACGAACACAACTAACCTGAACAAGATATCAGGCAGGACGGTCCCGGATGGGGCTGTTCCTCGTTACGAAAGTCGCCACCGAGCGGCTATTTTTATTTCAGAGAAAGGAGGCGCAAGCATTGCGAAAACTTGAAAACTACACACCGACACGCTTTATGGCTGCGGACTCCACCTACAGTAAACAGATGGCGGATTACGCAGTCAATTTTATTGAATGTCTCTGCCATACAAAGGGAACATGGGCCGGTAAGCCCTTTGAGCTCATCGATTGGCAGGAACAAATTATTAGAGATATCTTCGGAACTTTGAAGCCAAACGGATATCGACAGTTTAATACTGCCTATGTGGAGATTCCTAAGAAGATGGGGAAATCAGAACTGGCCGCAGCTGTTGCGCTTCTATTAACTTGTGGAGACGGGGAAGAACGAGCTTAGGTTTATGGCTGTGCAGCTGACCGCCAGCAGGCAACCATCGTATTTGATGTCGCTGCCGATATGGTGCGTATGTGCCCTGCACTCAATAGACGTGTAAAAATTCTTGCTTCCCAGAAGCACATCGTCTACCAGCCCACTAACAGCTTCTATCAGGTCCTGTCTGCAGAGGCCTACTCCAAACACGGCTTCAATATCCACGGTGTCGTATTTGATGAACTGCATACGCAACCTAACAGAAAGCTGTTTGATGTAATGACCAAAGGCTCCGGTGATGCCAGAACACAGCCGCTCTACTTTCTCATCACCACTGCCGGTACGGATACAAACAGCATCTGCTACGAAACACACCAAAAGGCTAAGGATATCCTCGAAGGCAGAAAAATCGATCCAACCTTCTATCCGGTCATCTATGGCGCTGATGAAACCGATGATTGGACGGACCCTGAAGTCTGGAAGAAAGCCAATCCATCTCTCGGCATCACGGTTGGGATGGATAAGGTCGAAGCCGCCTGCGAATCTGCCAAGCAAAATCCCGGCGAAGAAAATTCATTCAGACAGTTACGACTGAACCAGTGGGTGAAGCAGGCTGTGCGCTGGATGCCAATGGAAAAATGGGATGCCTGCTCATTTAAGGTAGATGAAAAATCTCTGGAAGGCCGTGTTTGTTATGGTGGCCTTGACCTATCCTCCACCACAGATATCACTGCTTTTGTTTTGGTGTTTCCTCCACTGGATGAAGATGACAAGTTCTGTATTCTTCCGTATTTTTGGATACCGGAAGACACACTTGAACTTCGAGTCCGGCGTGATCATGTGCCCTATGATGTTTGGGAACGCCAAGGTTACCTTGAGACCACAGAAGGAAATGTCGTCCACTACGGTTACATTGAAAAATTCATCGAGCATCTCGGAGAACGTTTCAATATCCGCGAAATCGCCTTTGACCGCTGGGGCGCTGTCCAGATGGTACAGAACCTTGAGGGTATGGGCTTTACTGTTGTCCCTTTTGGTCAGGGCTTTAAGGATATGTCACCTCCGACAAAGGAACTCATGAAGCTGACACTGGAACAAAGGCTGGCCCACAGCGGTCATCCAGTACTCCGCTGGATGATGGATAACATTTATATCCGTACTGATCCGGCTGGTAATGTAAAAGCAGACAAAGAAAAATCCACAGAAAAAATCGACGGTGCAGTTGCCACTATTATGGGGCTTGACCGTGCGATCCGCTGTGGAAATAATACCGGTGCTTCTGTCTATGATGACAGAGGGATCTTATTCATATAAAAATGGAGCCTTTGTTTTAGCAAAAGCTCCACTACTGTTTATTCATGTGAATTTACGATTCCTTCAATGTCACGGCCACCATAGAAAATACGGACTACTGTAACAGTTCCAGCTTCATCGTCAACCAGATAATACACAATAAAGTTGTTCACTGGGAGCTGATGCATTCCCATAGAGTGCCACGGTTCCCATTCGACCAATGCATAACGTGCAGGCATGAAATTCAAGGAACGGACTTCTTTCCGGATGCGCCCCACCTGAGCAGTGGCGGTTTCTGGAACAAGAAGTTCATCTGCAATATAAGTGTAGATTTCTCTCAGGTCATTAAGTGCATCCTCAGAGTAGCTGACTGTATAATTTTCCGTCATATACCAAACTCCTTCGCAAGTGCTGCATCAACTTCATCTGCAGAATATACTTTTCCTGCTTTGATTGAATCAACACCCTTTTGGAGTTCTGCATCAAGCTGTTCTCTTGTCATAGCACCAACGGCGACAGGTTTTGAAGAAGGAAGACGTAAATCAAACGGCATGCCCTTCTTCAGTACAATCTGGCTATAAAGCATCTGAATTGCACTTGATGGAGAGATGCCTAACTGAGAAAGGATTCCTTCAGCGCTATCCTTAAGATTGGTATCTATTCTTGCATATACAGCGGATGTGTTTGCCATAGTATCGCCTCCTTTTTTCTTATATTATATTCATTTTTGCTTGCGATTGCAAGCATTTGCTAACGATATTTTATGACGAAACTTTAAAATTTATTCGCCCACTGAGGCAGAAAGGACTATTTATGGGATTTTTATCAGGACTATTCCGGTCAAGAGACAAGCCCACCAACAGCACCAACGGCAGCGCTTACCGCTTCCTGTTTGGCGGCAGTAATTCCGGTAAAGCTGTGAATGAACGAAGTGCCATGCAGATGACTGCCGTCTACGCTTGCGTCAGGATTCTCTCCGAATCTATTGCTGGCCTGCCAGTTCATGTTTATCAATACACCGACTCCGGCAGCAAGGAAAAGGCAATCAAGCATCCGCTGTATCGCCTGATACATGATGAGCCGAATCCGGAAATGACATCCTTTGTCTTTCGGGAGACCCTGATGACGCACCTGCTTCTTTACGGAAACGCCTATGCGCAGATTATTCGAAATGGCAAGGGCGAAGTCATCGCGCTCTATCCTTTGATGGCCAACCGAATGAGCGTAGACCGTAACGATAAAGGCCATCTTTACTATCAATACCAGATGCAAGACTCCGATGCACCAACTATGAAAAATGGCACGGTCACCTTAAAACCGTCGGATGTTCTTCATATTCCGGGGCTTGGCTTTGACGGTCTTGTAGGCTACTCTCCCATCGCGATGGCCAAAAATGCGATTGGACTTGCTATTGCTACAGAGGAATATGGCGCAAAATTCTTTTCAAACGGTGCCACACCGGGTGGAATCCTTGAATATCCCGGTACCGTAAAAAATCCAGAAGCTGTTAGAGAAAGCTGGAATAAAGGCTTTTCTGGAAATAACGCCCACAAGGTAGCGGTTTTAGAGGAAGGAATGAAATACACTCCAATCTCTATCTCCCCAAATGAAGCACAGTTTCTGGAAACAAGAAAATTTCAGATAGATGAAATTGCTCGAATCTTTAGAGTACCGCCCCACATGGTCGGTGATCTGGAGAAGTCGAGCTTTTCTAATATTGAGCAGCAATCTCTCGAGTTTGTGAAGTACACCCTAGAACCTTGGATTGTCCGTTGGGAACAGTCCATCAACCGGGCACTTCTATCTGAAACAGAGAAGGTTGCTTATTTTGTGAAGTTCAATGTCGATGGTCTCCTCCGTGGCGATTATCAAAGCCGCATGAACGGCTATGCCACAGCAAGGCAGAACGGCTGGATGTCTGCAAATGATATCCGTGAACTTGAAAACCTAGACCTCATCCCACCAGAACTCGGTGGTGATTTATATCTCATCAACGGAAACATGACCAAACTGGAGGATGCAGGAATATTTGCAGCGACCACCGCTGCCGGAAAGGAGGAAACGAACGATGAAGAAGTTCTGGAAGTGGAAGAACCAGACGGTAACCAATCAGACGACTCAGGAGGAAACACTGGAGAGGACGCTGTTTCTAAACGGCACCATCGCCGAGGACAGCTGGTTTGACGATGATGTCACACCGAAGATCTTCAAAGATGAGCTACTCTCTGGCAGCGGTGACATTACTGTCTGGATTAACTCTCCGGGTGGCGACTGTGTGGCCGCAGCCCAGATTTATAACATGCTGATGGATTACTCCGGAAACGTCACGGTAAAAATTGACGGTATTGCTGCCTCTGCTGCCTCTGTCATCGCTATGGCTGGTACAAAGGTACTGGTATCTCCGATGTCAATGCTTATGATTCATAACCCGATGACGGTCGCTATGGGCGATACCAATGAAATGCAAAAGGCCATATCAATGCTTTCTGAGGTTAAGGAATCCATCATCAATGCCTATGAAATTAAAACTGGAATGAGCCGTGCCAAGCTCTCCCATCTCATGGATGCCGAGACTTGGATGGATGCACATAGTGCTGTGGAGCTGGGATTTGCAGATGAAATCTTGACAAGACCTTCAGATGCACCTGTAGAAAACAGTGCCTCTGCGCCAATGCTCTTCTCCCGTGCCGCTGTAACCAATTCTCTCATGGATAAGTTGGCTGCAAAATGCCGTATCCAAAAGTCCGAAACACCAGAACGCTCCGTAGATACTCTCATGGAGCGTCTTGACCTTATCAAAAATTACATTTAACGGAGGTATTCGATTATGACTATTTTAGAACTGCGTGAAAAACGTAATACTGCATGGAATGCTGCAAAGGCATTTCTTGATTCTCATCGTACCGAGAAAGGTACTCTTACTGCTGAAGACGATGCAACCTACTCCAGAATGGAACAGGAAATTGCAGATCTAGGTAAGGAAATCGCTCGCTTGGAACGTCAGGAGGCACTGGAGGCCGAGCTTTCAAAGCCGGTCAATACACCACTTACTTCTAAGCCGGTAACAGGAAAACAGCCGGAAGCAAAAACCGGTCGTGCATCCGACGAATATAAAAATGGTATGCTTCAGGCCCTTCGTACCAACTTCCGTCAGGTATCCAATCTCCTGCAGGAAGGTGTAGATGCCGATGGTGGTTATCTGGTACCGGAAGAATATGACAATCGCTTGATTCAGGCCCTTACAGACGGAAATATTATGCGTCAGCTGGCCCACACCATTACTACCAGCGGTGAGCACAAAATCAATATTGCTGCAACAAAACCTGCCGCTGCATGGATTGAGGAAGGCGGTGCACTCCAGTTCTCGGATGCAACCTTCTCTCAGATTTTGCTGGATGCTCATAAACTTCATGTTGCAATCAAAGTGACCGAGGAATTGCTCTATGATAACGCCTTCAATCTGGAAAGCTACATCATTGGACAGTTTGGTAAAGCCCTCGCCAATGCCGAGGAGGACGCCTTCCTCAATGGTACTGGTACCGGTCAGCCGCTTGGCCTTTTTGCTGAAACCGGCGGTGGTCAGGTAGCTGAAACCCTTACGGCAGCACTGAAAGCAGATGACCTGTTTAATCTGGTCTATGCTCTTAAGCGTCCGTACCGTAAGAATGCGTCCTTCATCATGAATGACCGCACCATTGCTACCATCCGTAAATTTAAGGATAGCAACGGAGCCTATATCTGGCAGCCTTCTTATCAGGCCGGGGAACCAGACAAGGTGCTGGGCTATTCCGTTTATACCTCTCAGTTTGCACCGGAGAATGCAATTGCCTTTGGCGATTACAGCTATTACAACATCGGCGACCGTGGCACTCGTTCCTTCAAGCAGCTCACCGAGCTCTTTGCCGGAAATGGCTTGATTGGCTATGTTGCCAAGGAACGTGTGGATGGTAAGCTCATCCTTCCGGAGGCTGTACAGATTTTGAAGTTATCCGGTAGCGCATCTGTCGGTTAATAACAATACGGGTAGTGTCATCTACTTTGGGTGACACTACCTATTTTCATGATTGGAGGCGATGCCAGATATGATTGTTACTATAGAAGAAATGAAGCAATATCTCCGGGTGGACTATGACGACGATGATGGTCTCATCTCAGCGCTTATCACATCAGCAACAAGCCTTTGCATGGATATTGTTAGAACAGAGGATGAGGCTGCCTTTGAATCCACTGCAAACGCAAAACCAGCGATTTATTATGCTGTGGCCTATCTCTATGAACACCGAGAAGAAGCAGACCACCACGCCTTGACGCTTACATTGCGTTCTCTCCTGTTTGGAACAAGGAAGGAGGCCTTCTGATGAAAATTGAACTTTTGAATGTTCGCATCAACATTATGAAAAATGAAACGCTTGTCGATGCAATTGGAAATCATAAGAGCACCTGGAAGGAATACTACTCCTGCTATGCCACAGTAAGTGCTGAAGCTGGTAAAGAAGAAACCGATGCCGGACTTGTGGTAGATGATTCCAAAATAGACTTCACGATCCGCTATTGCAAGAAGGCCGCAGCAATTACTTCCACTGCCTTTCGCGTGGTTTTTTGTGGAGAGCTCTACGACATTTTGGCCGTAGATCACATGAATTTCAAAAGGAAATGCATCAAGCTCTCCTGTCAGAAAGTGAGGCGATAATATGGCACAAAGAATCAAGATTGATGGCCTTGCCGATGCTGTTATGAAAGAGCTGACTGAATATGCGGATCTTGCAACTATGGATATGAAAGCTGCCGTCAAAAAAGCTGGTACTACCGTAAAAAAGGAAATCCAAGCTACTGCGCCCAAGGATACCGGTGCTTACAGCAAAAGTTGGTCTGTGAAGAATACAAAAGAGACATCAAATGCACTTGAGGTCACAGTGTATTCCAGAACTCGCTATCAACTGGCACATCTTTTGGAATTTGGCCATGCCAAGCGTGGCGGAGGCCGTGTGGCTGGTCGCGCTCATATTGCTCCGGCAGAAGAAGTAGGAATCAAAGAACTGGAAGCCGAGATTGAGAGGTGCCTGAAAAATGGATAAGCTACTACAAATTCTAGCGGAACTGAAGCTGCCTTTTGCCTATGATCACTTTGCAGAAGGTGAAGCACCAGCTCCGCCCTTTATCTGTTATCTGCTTCCGGGCAGTCATAACTATTCTGCCGATGGCCGGGTCTACTACAAAATTAATGAGGTCAACATCGAACTCTACTGTGATTGTAAGGACCCAAAAACAGAAGCAACACTTGAGGCTGTGCTTGATGAGCACGGCATTTTTTATAACAAAACAGAGATCTGGATTGAAAGTGAAAAGCTTTATGAAGTCCTCTACACATTTGAAATGGAGGTTTAATCATTATGGGTAATAAAGTCAAATACAACCTGAAAAATGTACATGCCGCCAAGCTCACTCGTGGCGAGGACGGCACTTTTTCCTATGCAAAGCCAGTTGCTATTCCAGGCGCTGTCAGCATCAGCTTGGATGCCGAAGGTGATAGCTCCCCATTCTATGCAGATGGCATTGTATATTTCCGCTCCACTGCCAACAACGGCTATAGCGGCGACTTGGAAATCGCACTCATTCCAGAGTGGTTCCGCACTGAGATTCTGAAGGAAGAGCTTGATACCAATGGCGTTCTCATTGAAAAATCAAATATCACGGAAACAGAGAAGTTTGCTTTGCTCTTTGAATTTGATGGGGATGTTCGTTGCATCCGTCACGTTCTTTATAACTGCAGTACCTCGCGTCCTTCCATTGAGTCCGAGACCAAAGAGGATACCATCGAGCCGGGCACTGAGAAGCTCTCTCTTACTGCCGATCCTAGAGAAGATGGCCTGGTTAAGAGCCGCACCGGAGATGCCACAGACGCAGAAACCTATAACACTTGGTACGACACTGTCTATGTTCCGGTACCAAAGACCGTCGGTTAAGGAGGAATAACCTATGTTAGAAAAAACAATTGCAATCGGTGATAAGCAGGTCAAGTTTCGCTCCTCCGCTACAATTCCAAGATTGTATCGTGTGAAATTCAAGCGTGATATCTTCAAGGACCTGTCTCGTCTTGAATCTTCTTATAAAGGAAAATCCGAGGATGGCTCTTCCTTTGAGATTGAAGACCTGGAGATTTTTGAAAATGTGGCCTATATCATGGCTTATCATGCTGACCACAGCATTCCCTCTACCATTGAAGAATGGCTGGATGAATTTGAGATGTTTTCCATCTACGAGGTACTCCCAGAAATTCTTGAACTCTGGGGCATGAATCTACAGACCGATATTGAATCTAAAAAAAACTTCATCGCAGTAGCCGGGAAATGACCACACCACTGTTCCTCCTGCGCTGTATTGAAATAGGTATTTCCATCTGTGACCTCGACCTTTTGACCATCGGAATGGTGATGGACATCTGGACTGAAAAAGGAAATGACGACGTGAAATATCAGCAAATTGCAACACAGGAGGACTTCGATAAATTCTAAGGAGGTGACGTACACATGGCAAACCGAATCAAAGGTATCACCGTAGAAATTGGCGGTGATACGACCGGCCTTGATAAAGCATTAAAGTCGGTCAATACTTCCATCCGAACAACGCAGTCTGCCTTAAAGGACGTCAACCGACTTTTGAAGCTGGACCCATCAAACACAGAACTTCTTGCGCAAAAGCAAAAGCTCTTAAAGGATGCAATCGAAGCCACCAAGGAAAAGCTGGATGCACTGAAGGTAGCACAGGAGCAGGCCAAACAGCAGCTGGAAAACGGCGAACTCAGTCAGGACAAATATGACGCACTTCAGCGTGAAATTATAGAAACTGAGGAAGAATTACGACGCCTGCAGCAGGAAGCTGCCACAACAAGCACTACGCTTTCAAAAATTGATGTAGCTGGACAAAAGATGGAATCCGTCGGTAATTCTATCGCCGGGGCCGGTAAAAAGATGATGGGCGTAACCACTGTAATTGGTGGCGTTGGTATCGCCGCAGTAAAAACAGCTGCTGATTTTGATTCTGCCATGAGTCAAGTTGCTGCTGTTTCTGGTGCTACCGGCGATGACTTTGACGCCCTTCGAGACAAAGCCCGTGAAATGGGTGCAAAAACAAAATTCTCTGCAACAGAAGCTGCAGAGGCAATGAATTACATGGCGATGGCTGGATGGAAAACCGGAGATATGCTGGATGGTATCGAAGGCATTATGAATCTGGCTGCCGCCTCCGATGAGGATCTTGCGACAACTTCAGATATCGTAACAGATGCCCTCACCGCTTTTGGTCTTACCGCCAAGGATTCCGGTCACTTTGCTGACATTCTTGCCGCTGCATCTTCCAATGCAAACACGAATGTTTCTATGATGGGAGAAACATTTAAATACTGTGCACCGATTGCTGGTGCCCTCGGTTTCTCTGCAGAAGACACTGCTGAAGCCATCGGCCTTATGGCCAATGCCGGTATCAAGTCCACGCAGGCCGGTACTGCACTTCGTACTATTATGAACAACCTTTCCGGCGATATAAAAATCAGCGGTAAGGCCATCGGAGATGTCACCATTGCAACCACAAACGCAGACGGTTCCATGCGCAGCCTTTCTGATATCTTAGGTGACTGTCGCACCGCTTTTGGCGGCCTCACAGAATCAGAAAAGGCACAGACAGCTGAGTCCCTTGTAGGCAAAAATGCCATGTCCGGGTTTCTTGCGCTGATGAATGCCGCACCTGCGGATGTCGATAAGCTCTCCGGTGCAATTGCTAACTGCGATGGTGTCTCTGAGAAAATGGCAACAACTATGCAGGACAACCTTGCCGGTCAGCTGACCATCCTAAAATCTCAGCTTCAGGAGCTTGCGATTTCCTTCGGTGATATTCTGATGCCTGCAATCCGCTCTATTGTCTCGAAACTCCAAGGATTTGTAGATAAGCTAAATAGCATGGATGAAGGTACCAAAAGAGCGATTATTACGATTGCACTTCTGGTCGCTTCTATCGGGCCACTGCTCATCATCATCGGTACTACCATATCGAAAATCGGTGTGGCCATGCAGGGCTTTGTAAAACTGGCCAATGGCGTCAGCAAACTTAAGCTTGCTATCCAGGGCGGAACCGGCGTTCTCGGAAAACTTGGAGCATCACTTGGCGGTATCTCAGCGCCTGTATTAGCTGTGGTCGCTGTCATCGCTGTTTTAGTTGCTGCCTTTGCGCATCTTTGGAAAACAAATGACGGATTCCGAGAAGCGATCATCGGTACCTGGACCCGTATTAAAGACACTATCTCCGGTTTCTGTCAGGGAATTGTAGACAGGCTCAATGCTCTCGGCTTTCAATTTTCAAATATCGTAGATGTAATAAAAACGGTCTGGGATGCCTTTTGTCAGGTACTGGCTCCTGTTTTTGAAGGCGCATTTAATAACATCGCCATTATCCTATCCACAATAACTGGCGTTATTACGGGGATTCTCGACATCTTTATCGGACTCTTTACCGGAAATTGGAGCCAGGCTTGGACGGGCGTGAAGGAAGTGTTCTCTTCCATTTGGAATGGAATCTCCAGTTATTTTACCAACATCCTCAATGTCATCAAAGGCGTGGCCGATGTAGTTCTTGGATGGTTCGGCACCAACTGGACCACGGTATGGAACAACATCAAAGCCTTTTTCGAGGGTATTTGGAATGGCATCGTTACCTTCTTCACTGGAATTTGGGAAACGATAAAAAACGTAGTTCAGTTCGCAATTATGGCGATTGGCTCCATTATCAGTGCCGCTGTTGATATTATTACGCTCCCGTTCCAGTTTATCTGGGAGAATTGCAAGGAAATCGTCACTGCCGCATGGAACAAGATAAAAGCCGAGGTATCCACTGTGCTTTCTGCAATTTCCACAGTTATTTCCACCATAATGAATGCCATCAAGACCGTCATTTCAACTGTTTGGACCGCAATCAGCACAAAGGTTTCTACAGTATTAAACACAATAAAATCCATCGTAACGACAGTATTTGGCGCTATAAAATCTGTGGCAACAACTGCATGGAACGGCATCAAATCCGCTATCAGCACAGTTGTTGATGGAATTAAGAATAAGGTCAGCTCGGTATTCAATTCCGTAAAAAGTACAGTATCCTCTGTATTTAACGGAATAAAAAGCACAGCTACCAGCGTATGGAATGGCATTAAATCTGCTATCATCACACCAATCGAAGCTGCCAAAAGCAAGGTGCAGTCTGTGGTAAATGCAATCAAGGGATTTTTCTCCGGAATGAAACTGTCCCTTCCTCATATTAAACTGCCACACTTCCGGGTATCCGGTAAGTTATCCATAGCACCTCCAAGTGTGCCACATCTGTCCATTGACTGGTACAAGGAAGGTGGTATCATGACCGGCCCTACAATCTTTGGCATGAACGGCTCTAGCCTGATGGCTGGTGGGGAAGCGGGCGCAGAAGCAATTCTTCCTCTGGCTGGATTTTACAAACAGCTGGAATCCATGATTTCTAACCACTTAAATACGAGTGCAATGGAAAAATATCTGGCTGTCATCGCAGACAACTCTAGCAAGGGAATTTATTTAGAGGATGGTACTCTGGTCGGCCATCTTCTTCCATCCATCGATGGCGGTCTTGGCCAAGCACAAAAATTACAAAGGAGGCTCAGTCTATGACACCTGATATTAGTTTAAACGGAGCATCAGTCGCTGACATGGGCTGGCTTCGAGAAAAAATCTCCTTTCCCACACCGCAATCTCAAACCAATACGATTGTAGTGCCGGGAAGGAACTCTCCCATTCGTTATACAGAAGCTCTGGGGCGTGTATCCTATCAGCCTCGGAGCTTTTCTTTGACTTTTTCTATGCTAGGAGATCGAAAACGCTATGACCAGATGGTCGCTGACATGGCCAATCTCTATGGTGGACAGCTTGTAAAAGTAGCGACCAGTGAGGAACCGGAACTTTATGTACTTGGAACTTTGGAGCTCACTTCAGAGTACGATCCTCTGTCCGGGAAAGGCCAGATGGTCATTTCCTGTGAGGATGCCGATTCCTATCGCTATCACACGGAAGAAACGGTCGTGGATTTTACCGGCTCTGGCACGGTTTCCATTCACAACGATTACATGCCTGTTGTTCCCACGATAACAACAACAGCGGAAACGGATCTCAGCTGGAGTGTTGGCGAAGATACCTTCCGAAAAACACTCAGTATTGGTACTTGGACCATACCAGAATTTGAATTGCAGTCCGGCACAAACACTGCCACTATCACCGGGACAGGCACCACAACCTTCCGGTTCAGGGAGGGACGCCTATGAGCTTATTTCGTATATTTGTAGACGGCCAGTTATTCTATCATCCGCAGTTATCGCAGCTTGCTATCACACAAGCCAAATTAACTGAGGATGCACAAAACATTGACAGTTTCACGCTATCTGCACCCTTTCATCATCCGTATCTGGATACCATTCATCCGATGGCATCCTCCATCGTTTGCAAAAAGGGAAATACCACGGTATTTGAAGACCGGGCTCTAGATGATGGCAGTGATTTTTATAATTCACATACCTGGACCTGCGAATCTGCTCTGGCTTACCTGAAAGACAGCCAGCAACCGCCCTTTTCCTATAAAGGGACACTCAAGGGCCTGCTGGAATATTTTCTTTCTGTTCATAACAAATCCGTGGAAGAAAAAAAGCAGTTCACACTTGGAGATATAACCGTAACAGATAACAACGATTACATCAGCTACAGCAATTCGGAGTATTCCTGCACCTTGGATGCCATCAAGAGCAAGCTCATCAATACACATGGCGGCTATCTGATGGTCCGTTACACGGAGACTGGAAAGGTACTGGACTACCTTGCAGAGTTCAATGCTCGCTCTATCCAATCTGTAGAATACGGAAAAAATCTGCTGGATGTAAAAATCACTCGTGATCATACAGAACGAATCACTGCCCTCATTCCACTGGGAGCAAAGGAAAAGACCACTGATGCGGAAGGAAATGAAACGGAAACCGATACTCGCATCGATATCACTTCCGTCAATGATGGCGTCAATTATGTATATGATGCAGATGCTGTCAAAGAAATCGGGTGGATATGGACCACTGAAATCTGGGATGATGTCACACTTCCGGCGAATCTTCTGACGAAGGCCAATGCCAGATTAACAGAACTGATCTCCGGCATCACCAGCATGGAACTCACCATCATCGATGAATCCGATACCGGCTCAGACATTGGCAGTATCCATGCGAGACAGTTTGTGGATTGTATTTCCACTCCACACGGGATTGATGGTCGTTACGCCTGCATGAGCAAAACCATAGATTACTTAAACTCCTCCGGCAACACCATCACCATTGGAGCCAGCGGTATCAAGCTGACTTCTATTTCTGCAAAGCAAAATCAAAATATTACGGAGCTCTCGGATGACCTTCTTGGTAAAACAGAAGTAATCAAGCAGGCAGTCACCAAAGCAGAATCTGCAGAAACAGCTGCCAATGAAGCAAAAGATACGGTAAATGCTGCATTTGATGATATTTCCGTATTGCAGGAAAACGTGCGCGAGTGCTATTCGGAAATCACAAAGACCTCCGAACAAATCAATCTTGCGGTCCGTGAAGAGTACATTTCACGGACTGAGATGGAAATTATACAGCGAGATTTTGAATCCAGCATCACACAAAACAGCACGGAAATCCGTATGGATTTTACCAAGACTACGGATGAAATCAAAGATACCGTAGCAATCAACCAAGCACTCTTAGAAGAATACATCCGCTTCAAGGGAGCATTGATTGAACTGGGCAAAGTCGGAAATGCCTTTACTGCGGAGCTTTCCAATGAAGAATTAGCATTCAAGGAGAACGGGCAAAAGATTGCTTACATTTCTAATCAAAGCCTTGTTATTACAAATGCAGAAATCCGCAACAAGCTATCCCTCGGCAACGAGAGCCGCGGATGGTTTGATTTTATTCCAAGAACAAACGGCAACCTCTCCATCAAGTGGAGAGCTCCGTCATCGTAAAGGAGGTGGGCTGATTGGCATCAAGCGGCAGCTTTTCCGGCTCTATCAAGAGTGGGCATTATACACTGCGAGTAGACTGGTCGCAGTCAAAAAATATATCAGCAAATACAAGTACAATTACCTGTAAGCTATATCTGGTTAATGACTGGAGTTTGAGTATCGGGTCACGTAGCAATACGTGTACAATTGACGGAACAGCTCAGTCCTACTCTTCATCTTCCATCTCCAGCACTGGGACGCATTTGCTGGGAACGGTATCCAGAACAGTTTCACACAGTAGTGATGGTTCGAAATCTCTCACCATCAGTGCTGTTTTTAATATCCAGGCAACCCTAAGTGGCACATACTACAGCTCAATTTCTGCAAGTGCAACCATCACACTAGATTCCATTGCAAGGGCATCCTCCGTGTCAGCATCCAATACATCAATGGGTACAGCCACAACTGTTACCATCAGCCGTGCATCGTCCTCTTTTACACACACGCTAACCTATGCTTTTGGCAGTACTTCCGGTACAATCGCCACAAAGACAACAGCAACCTCGGTATCTTGGACGCCACCTATATCACTGGCGAGCCAGATTCCAAGTACCACCAGTGGTATATGTACAATTACCTGTACGACCTATAACGGATCGACCAGCATCGGCTCCAAAACCTGCACCCTGACGCTAACCGTTCCTACTTCCGTAAAACCGACCATTGGAAGTCTGACCGCAACTCGTGTGGATGGCGATGTTCCAAGTACGTGGGGCATCTATGTTCAGTCAAAATCCAAGGCGACAATAACAATTAGCGGTGCTGACGGAATCTACGGTTCCACCATCAAATCCTACAGTATCAGTGGTGGAGGATATTCTGGTACAGCATCAACGCTCACAACCGGTTTCCTAAATTCATCCGGAACGATTACTTTTACTGCAACTGTGACAGATTCTAGAGGACGTACTTCAGCAGCAGCAACTGTATCAATTTCTGTCGTTGCATACAGTCCTCCAGCCTTTAGTGCCTATAGCTCCCAGCGTTGTACAAGTACCGGTGCATTATCCGACGATGGCACCTATATCAAAGGAACTGTAACGTATAGCTATGCAACTTGTAACTCAAAAAACACCATTTCATGCACTACCTACTATCGAGTCGCTGGAGCCAGCACATGGACCGATGCCTCTGCAAGCTTCACTTCTGGTACTGCTTTTGTTTTTGGCGGCGGACTGATTTCCACCGAAACCTCTTATGAAATCCGGTATGTCTTGACGGATGCTTTTCACACGATTGCTGTTGTTGATATCGTATCTACAGCTTCAGTTGTAATGGACTTTAAGAGCGGAGGAAAAGGCGTTGCAATCGGTAAGGTTTCTGAGACCGACAACTGCTTTGAAGTATCAGAAAAATGGAACGTGAAGGTGTATGGAAAACTTTTGAGCGATTACATCAAACAGGCCATCGGCGCAGTTTACCCTGTCGGCAGCATTTACATGAGTGTGAACAATGTAAACCCTAGCACCTATTTTGGAGGAACTTGGATTGCCTGGGGAAGCGAACGTGTTCCGGTAGGCGTCGATACCTCCAACACGGATTTCAATGCTGTAGAAAAAACCGGCGGTGCCTCGACTGTCACACTAACAACCGCGCAGCTCCCATCCCACAGCCATGCCAAAGGTACACTTGCTACCGCCAGCGGTGGTGCTCATACGCATGACTTAAAGAATCAGAAGGCGGCATGGGGAACCAGCAGCGGAAACCGAGTCCTTGTTGATGCAACTTCCGGTTACACAGCTCTTAGCAATAAAACAACAACCAGTAACGGTTCTCATACCCATACGATTTCCGGTTCCACTGCCGCAACTGGATCTGGAAGTGCACACAATAACCTGCAGCCCTTTATTACATGCTATATGTGGAAAAGGACTGCTTAATTTTTATCCGCAGTTACCATAATGGCAGCTGCTTTTCTTATATCAATTTTCAGAAATGGAGGAACTCACTATGAAAGAATTCTGGAACACAATTCAACTGGTCTTTGCTGGCATCGGAGGCTGGCTTGGCTACTTTCTCGGCGGCTGTGATGGTTTGCTGTATGCACTCCTGATCTTCGTTGCCATCGACTACATTACCGGCGTGATGTGCGCGATTTCCAATCGCACCCTATCCAGCGAGGTTGGCTTCAAAGGCATCTGCAGAAAGGTGCTGATTTTCCTGCTTGTAGGCATCGCCAATATACTCGATGTTCATGTCATCGGCTCCGGCAGTGTTCTTCGCACGGCGATTATCTTTTTCTATATTTCCAATGAAGGAATCAGCCTGCTTGAAAATGCAGCACATCTTGGATTACCGGTACCGGAAAAAATCAAAACCGTATTAGAACAGCTTCACGACCACAGCACAAAGGAAGGTGAATAACATGAAACTCGTACAATCTATTCTTACAAAGAACCCCTGCTACACAGCAGGTAGAAAAATAACAGTGAAAGGTCTTATGCTTCACTCCGTCGGATGCCCCCAGCCAAAGGCATCCGTTTTTATTAACAACTGGAATAAGGCAAGTTTTGATAACGCTTGCGTCCACGGATTTATCGATGGTAATGATGGAACCGTCTACCAGACCCTTCCTTGGAATCATCGTGGCTGGCATGCTGGTAGTGCGGCCAATAACACGCATATCGGTGTAGAAATGTGTGAACCTGGCTGTATTAAATATACCAGCGGCTCCTCTTTCACTTGCAGTGACCTTGCCACAGCAAAGGCTGTTGCAAAACGCACCTACAATTCTGCTGTAGAGCTTTTTGCAATGCTCTGCAAGCAGTACAATCTGAACCCTCTAGGCGATGGTGTCATCATTTCCCATAAGGAGGGACATGCTCGTGGCATCGCCTCCAATCATGGTGATCCAGAGCATCTTTGGAAAGGTCTCGGCCTTGCTTACACGATGTCCGGATTCCGTCAGGATGTCAAAACCGCAATGAATGGAACTATCAAGCCTTCTGGTGATACTTCCAAGCCCGCTGCCCAGATGTACCGCGTTCGCAAATCCTGGACTGATTCCAAAAGTCAGCTCGGCGCATACAAGGTGCTGGCAAATGCTAAGAAGAAAGCAGATGAAAATTCTGGTTACAAGGTATTTGATGCATCTGGAAATGTCGTCTATCCGACTTCTTCCAAGCCTGCTCAGGCCCCTTCCGGGGATACGTCTTATAAGGTTGAAGTCACTATCTCTAATCTGAATATCCGCAAAGGACCGGGAACCAACTATGGCAGAACCGGACAGTTCACTGGCAAAGGCGTCTTCACCATCGTTCAGGAATCCAAAGGAGAAGGTGCTGCTCTTTGGGGCAAGCTAAAATCCGGTGCCGGATGGATTTCTCTGGATTTTGTAAAAAAATTATAATGCATGCTGATTCACTGGGTCTGTGGGAGTTTTCTCCTACAGGCCCTTTTTTTATTTTCTTTCGGCCAATCGAGCTTCTCACCTCCATTAAGTAGTGAGGGATTCCCTCGGATTGGAGGCAACACATGAAAGAAAATAATTCTTCTCTGCCTATGACGGATGTAGCAGAACACTTAAATATCGCACCTAAGCAGATCACCCAAGACGAGCTTCGTCAGGATTACAGCTATTTTCAGGCGCAAAGAACCGCCGAGCAGATGCTGACGCTTGGACTTATTTCCTTGTCAGAATTCAACAATTTAACGCAGATAAATCGGGACACATTCTCTCCACTTTGGGTCGAGATTATGGCCGAAATTCGTTGATAATAAAGGGATTCAGAGCTAATATGTGACACTGACAAAGGGAGGTGAACTACCGTGAAGAAGGTAACAAAAATCGAAAGTGTGCAGAATGCGGAAACTGTAAAACAGAGACTGCGCGTTGCGGCCTACTGCCGAGTTTCCACCGGAAGTGATGCCCAGCTGGAAAGTCTGAACGTGCAGAAAAGTCACTACGAACGCTACATTACATCCCGTGATGATTGGCAGTTCGCCGGTCTTTATTATGATGAAGGCATCACCGGCACCAAAACTGAAAAACGTCCGGAGCTGCTCCGTCTCATTGCAGACTGTGAAGCAAAGAAGATAGATCTTGTTATTACAAAATCCATCAGCCGATTTTCTCGAAACACCACAGATTGCTTGGAGCTAGTAAGAAAGCTGCTGAGCCTGAATATTCCGCTTTTCTTTGAGAAGGAAAATATTAACACCGGTTCAATGGAAAGTGAACTGTTCCTTGCTATCCTCAGCAGCATGGCAGAAGGCGAATCTGCATCCATTTCAGAAAATGCCAAATGGTCTATCAAACGCAGATTTCAAAACGGAACGTTCAAGCTTAGCTACGCTCCTTACGGCTACGACTGGGACGGAACAAATCTCACCGTCAACTCGGAACAGGCAGCAATAGTAAAGCGAATTTTCTCCGATGTTCTTTCTGGCAAAGGCACCAACGCAATCGCGGATGCACTAAATGCTGAGGCTGTTCCTTCGAAAAAGAATGGGCGCTGGACCTCTTCCAGTGTTCGAGGCATGTTAGCAAATGAGAAATACACAGGCGATGTAATTTTTCAAAAGACCTATACCGATGATAATTTCAATCGGCATAAAAATCACGGGGAAGTGGACCAATACATGATGTCCAAGCACCATGAGGCGATTATCAGTCATGAGGATTTTGAGGCAGCAAATGCACTCGTCGACCAGCGAGCTCTGGAAAAAGGGATTCAAAAAGGCAACGGCAAATACCAACAGCGCTATGCATTTTCCGGCAAAATTATCTGCGGCGAATGTGGGAATACCTTCAAGCGCAGGATTCACTCCTGCTCTACTTATAAGTATGTCGCTTGGACCTGCAACACGCACATCAACGATAAAAACGCCTGCTCCATGAAGTACATTTATGACGAGGAATTGAAGGCTGCATTCATAACCATGATGAACAAGCTCATCTACAGCCACAAGTTTCTCTTGAAGCCTTACCTCAAGGCACTGGAAAATTCATCCGGTGAGGAAGCTGTCCAGCGCATCCAGCATTTGGAGCGCCTTCTGGAACAAAACAGCGAGCAGAGAGAAACCCTGACCAAGCTGATGGCGCAAGGCTATATTGACCAGATTTTGTACAATCAGGAAATGAACACGCTTCTTCTTCAGGCGGATTCCTATCGCTCAGATATTGAAACCATCACGACCTCGATGACTGGTGACGCGGCAAAGGTGACGGAAACAGCCATGCTGCTCCAGTTTGTTGCTCACAGCGAAATGCTCACCGAATACAGCGAGGAGCTATTTGAAGAATTAGCAGACCACATCGAAGTCCAAAGCAGAAATGAAGTCCTCTTTATTTTAAAATGTGGGCTTACATTCACAGAAAGGATGGGTGATTAAATGGGCCATACACCATTTGGCTATCGAATTGAGAACGGCATTGCAGTTGTCGATGAACCTGCTGCCGACAAAATCCGACAGCTTTATCAAAATTATCTGGATGGGCTTTCCTTATCCAAAGCAGCTGCCGAAGCTGGAATCAAAACCTACCACGGCACCGCCAAGCGTCTAATGGAAAATGAGCACTATCTGGGAGACAGCTTTTACCCAGCAATCATTGATGAGGACACCTATCGTAAAGCACGGGAAGAACGTAAGCGCAGAGCTACCGCCCTTGGTCGTAACAATAAGAAAACACAAAAGAGGCAAATACAGATACCGACCTTTTTCCATGTGGGCGAGGTCACTGCCTTTTATGATAATCCCATCAAGCAGGCAGAATATCTGTACAACCTCATAGAAAGCGAGATGAAATAATGGGAAATGTAATGCTGATTCCTGCAAGGCGTCAGGTTGGAAATACCGCACGTAAGCAGGAAGAAGAAAAACCAAAGCTCCGAGTCGCAGCGTACTGCCGTGTCAGTACTGACAGCGATGAGCAGGCTACCAGCTATGAAACGCAGGTAGCACACTATACCGAATTTATTCAGAAAAATGCAGACTGGGAATTTGCCGGAATCTATGCCGATGACGGTATCTCCGGCACGAACACGAAAAAGCGTGAGGAATTCAATCGCATGATTGACGACTGCAAGGATGGTAAAATTGATATGATTATCACCAAATCCATCAGCCGATTTGCCAGAAATACACTGGACTGCCTAAAATATATCCGCCAACTTAAGGATATGAACATTCCGGTTCAATTTGAGAAGGAGTCCATCAACACAATGGAGGCCAAGGGAGAGGTACTTATCACCATCATGGCATCTCTGGCCCAGCAGGAATCGCAGTCCTTGAGCCAGAACGTAAAGCTGGGATTGCAATACCGATACCAGCAGGGGAAAGTGCAAATCAACCATAATCGCTTCCTCGGATATACAAAAGATGCGGATGGAAATCTGGTCATCGACCCGGAACAGGCGGAAATTGTTAAGCGGATCTACCGCGAATATCTGGAAGGCCTCAGCATGGACAAGATTTCCGCCGGTCTGGAAGCTGACGGGATTCTCACCGGTGCCGGAAAACCAAAATGGCACACCAGCACTATCAACAAGATTCTCCGCAATGAAAAATACATCGGTGACGCCCTTTTACAGAAAACCTACACCACAGACTTTCTCAATAAAACCAGAGTTAAGAATAATGGCATCGTGCCTCAGTACTATGTGGAAGGCAACCACGAAACGATTATTCCAAAGGATATCTACCTGCAGGTTCAGGAAGAATTGGTGCGCAGGCGAGTGGTCAAAACCAGCGCCAATGGGAAAAAGAGAAGTTACAGCTGCAATCACTGCTTCTCCCAGATGATTATCTGCGGTGAGTGTGGAGAAATGTTCCGAAGGCTCCACTGGAACAACCGAGGCTGTAAATCCATCGTCTGGCGTTGCATCAGCAGACTGGAACCCACCGGACTGGAATGCCACGCTCGAACGGTAAATGAGCTGGTCCTACAGGATGTTGTGGTTGCCGCCATCAATCAGATGCTTGGTGACAAAAGCGGCTATCAGGCTCAGCTCCAGCTAAACATCGCTGCAGTCATCCGGGCATCGCAGGCTACATCCCTTAACAACATCGACGCGAAGCTTATGGCTCTGCAGCAGGAGCTTCTTCAAAAGGCAAACAGTAAAGAGGCCTATGATGAAATTGCTGATGAGATTTTCCGGCTTCGAGAGCTCCGCCAGCAGACCACCGTCGACACTGCCGCAAGGGACGAGCAGATAAAACGCATCAACGACCTGCAGGATTTCATCGCTCAGCAGACTGCACACCTTACCGAGTTTGACGAGTCTCTGGTACGACGCTGGCTCAAACAGATAACCGTCTGGGATGACCATTTCACCATGGAACTGAAATCCGGACTGAGTATTGACATTCAGGCATAACTCCATAGACGTGTAAAACCCTCTCGACCATGATGACCGGGAGGGTTTCGTGCTTATCATATATACAAAAGATTCTGTTATCTACTCTATTAAAATTCTATCTCCTTTTCCATTAATCCACCATATTTCAGATGGCACATTATGCTTAGTGATAATTATCTTCTTCTTTGTATCAATACTTTCAAAAACTAATATTCCTGATATAATCACCCCAATATTATTGTATGAAGGATAATCTGATTCTCCTGGAATAAATACTACACGTTCTTCAGCATTTTGAACGCCGTTTTTATCATGAAAATAGAAATCAAAAGTTCTTGTCACCCCTCTAAAAATCAAGTCACACACTCTTTCCATTTTGTCATTTCTAACTACTTGCAAACTATCAAGTGTTTCCGCATCATTATCTCCTAATTTGCAGCATGATAAAAGAATTATGTACAAGAAGAATGTGTTCCATCTAATATATTCTACCCTGCTCCACCTATAGTTGTTATCCAAATGAAAACTATCATTCCTACATTCAATTCGATAACAATTCAAACAGTCAATAATAACATCCTTGTATTTCTCTTCAACATGTAACAAGTCATCCTTATTATCTTTAAGAAACCAGATTAGTGCTCCTATTGTAGTATCCGCAAACGGTGCATTCTCTGTAGTCCATTTGATTCGAAATGGTTTATGTTTATCCGGTATAAGCTTGCCGTTCTTACCCTTTTTTAACCCCTTGTTTATTATAAAACTACGGTTTTTAATCTCATATTTTTTGTCTATCGAAAATTTTGCGATATGATAAAGTAGCTGTTCTACAGATTTTAAATATCCGCTCACAATAGCTGTATAATCAAAACAATCATCTGCATCATACTGCTTGTATAAGTATTCTGATGTAAATAAACTCCTTGAAAAATCACTTTTTCCCAATAAATATCTGTATAACTTATTTTTCTTAAATTCATCAAGAATACCTGTTTTGATCAGCAATTCTTTAGACGTATTTTCCGCCACAGAAAACTCATCCTTATTTTCATCATCAATTATCTGATATCCATAGGTTATTCCATTTGCGTATTCAACTCCTGATTTTTTTATCTGTTCATCCGCTTTGTTTAACTTCTCGACTTTTTCCAAATATTCAACAAAATTCCGTTCTACTTCAAATCGAAATGTTCCCATAACATAAGGCGAAAGTTTTGGAACAGACATCACTCCTAAAAACTCCTGATATTCAATTATTGCGCTTGTTAGAAAACTTATATAATTCTCATACTCATTTATCCCCAGGAAGTTCTCAAATAATTCCCGTATGCAAATAGTATTGGTATTATCATTTGCAAATATTTCCCTGCTGTTTTTTTCGGAAGATGGTAAACGGCCCGGAACTGACCAATCTAAGATAATCAACTCATCCGCTACATCAGCTATTAATTGATCCACTTTACTTTGATCAATATGTGTATATCTAAACATCACTTTTTTATATCCAAAATTCGCAATAAATTCATATCCCGTAATGTTTTCGTATTCTACATTCGAATAGCATACATCCGTGTCACAATTATCTTCTGGTATACTTGCGAAATCAACATCAAAACCTTTTTCTTCTAGTGCAATGCGCAACACATCATTTACCAGAATATTTCTAATATAATCTTCTATTCTAACTTCAAAGAATTTTTGTAGTTCATACTCCCGTGATGATATTTCTAAAAAGAGAAAACCTGATTTGTTTGAATAGCTTTCGTTAAATCGTACATAATCCCCCATGATTTTCTTTTTGAATTTTCTGTATTGAGTATTTAACATCTCACGCCAAAATAAGTCCATAGATTCACCTCCAAAAAAAGTGGCTGTCGCACTAAGTGATTAGTGCGCAGCTCCTTTTCTATGCAAAAAATAGCTGCCAGACCTCGAAAGAATCCGGCAGTTGGTGTAAAATATTAGTATGCTAACACTTAATAAATTACAAAAAGATTATAGCCAAAATCAGAGCGGATATCAACTGAAACTTCCGCTAAATATTGAAACAATCATTCCGGATAATGATTCTGTGCGGTTACTAAGTCAGTTTGTGGAGGCAATGGATTTGACTGACCTGTATTCTACTTATGAAAGAATAAATTCTGTATCGCCAAGAACTCTCCTGAAGATTGTACTCTACTCTTACATGAATGGAGATTATTCCTCCCGTTCCATGGAACTCAATTGTAAAAGGGATATCAACTTCATGTTTCTTCTGGAAGGTGCCCCTGTGCCGGATCATGCAACGTTTGCCCGGTTTAGAAGCATCCATTTTGCACCATGTTCGAAGCGTATTCTTGCAGAAATGTCAAATGCGCTTTTTGACCTTGGTGAAATTTCAGGAGAAACCATATTCATTGACGGTACAAAAATCGAAGCCGGTGCGAATAAATATACTTTTGTCTGGAAAAAAGCAGTCACAAAGAATCAGAGTAAGCTTTTACAAAAACTTGCCGGTTTTGTGGCTGAATGTGAGCAGCTCTATGATATCAGAATTGCCTACGGAAATACGATAAAGATAAAGCATGTGAAAAGGCTGCGCAAAAAACTGTATGCATTAAAGGAATCGGAACAGGTAGTGTTTGTGCATGGAACCGGTAAGAGGAAAACACCGCTTCAAAAAAGCATTGAAACTCTCGAGGATTATCTGGGACGGTTAAAAAAGTACAACCAACAGGTTCATATATGCGGAGAGCGCAACAGTTATTCCAAGACTGACCATGACGCCACATTTATGCGGATGAAGGAAGACGCGATGGGGAACGGACAGCTAAAACCTGCTTACAATCTTCAGCATGGCGTGGACTCTGAATATATCACATGGCTTGCCATCGGACCACAGCCCACAGATACCACGACCCTGATACCATTTTTGAAAGATGCTGAGCAGCATTTAAAATTCAAATACAAAAACATAACAGCGGATGCCGGATACGAAAGTGAGGAAAACTATCTGTTTCTCGAAACAAATGGACAGATATCGTACATCAAACCTGCAAACTATGAGATTTCCAAAACCCGTAAATATAAAAATGATATCGGAAGAATTGAAAACATGGAGTATGATGCCGAAGCAGATATTTATACCTGCAGGAACGGAAAAAAGTTAGGAGCGGACCATATCCGCCACTCAAAAAGCAAAACAGGGTATATAAGCGAGAAAACAATTTATAAATGCGAAGACTGTAGCGGCTGCCCATACAAAAGTGAATGCATAAAAGGAAATAACTGCAAAACACCTATGGAAGAAAGAACAAAGAAGCTTCAGGTTGCCAAAACATTTTTAAAACACAGGAAAGAAAACCTGGAGCGGATCGTTTCGGAGCAAGGAGTCCTTTTCAGGACAAACCGGAGCATACAGGCAGAAGGATCCTTTGGAGATTTGAAACAGGATATGCAGTTCCGCAGATATTTAAGTAAAGGAGCATCCAACGTACTTGCAGAAAGCACACTGCTTGCCATGGCAAGAAACATAAATAAGCTTCATAATAAGATTCAAAATGGCAGAACCGGAACGTATTTATTCCCATTAAAAAGCGCCTGAATTTAGACATTTCAAAATAAATTTTTAAGCCATCGAAAATGGCTTATTAAAGTGCGCCATTATTATCAAATGATTAAATAAATCTGTGGTTCCGATTGGATTTCATGCCAAAAGCAGCAAAAATGAAGCTGCCGCTTCACGAATTTTCATTCGTTAAAGCGACAGCCCCCCTCCTTTCAGGATCAGTGGTTGCTATTTACAGCAACCACGCTCTCCTTACAAGCATCAACCGTTTTGGCTAATACTCTCTCGGCTCCGTCAGAATCAGCCTTCGTTGCGAGGATGACTCCAGCAACAGAACCGCCAAGGGCTAATACAAACTTCCAGTCAATCGTGACATTCAAGTTCATAGCGCTACCTCCTTTCCGAGCTGAAGCTCTAATATATTAGGTAGACTATTAGCCCTTATCCAACTTTGTTGGAATATTATATAATACCACTTTGATTGAATTTGTCAATATATAAATCATTTTTTCTATGTTATCTAATCCACTGCCCGCTACCCCTTCGAGTATCGAGTGGTCTGAACTGCGGTCGGCTCTGACAACAATCCTGGTGCCACAACCTCTGACATCTAACCCAAAGCCTAAACCCTACCGCATTTTTCACCGGTTCAATTCCGGTCAGTCAAGCCCTCTGGTAGATAAGTTCTCATACAAGAAAACCGGACTTTTCGCAAGGCTCCCGTGATGGTGCAAACCTCGCAAAAAGCCCGGAAATACGCCACTTTTTGGTACTTATTTATCTACTTTTGACATCAAACAGACCGTCTCAACATGCACCGTCGAAGGAAACATATCCACACATCCCCCTCTCTCAACTTCATACCCGGCCTCCCGAAAGATTTCCAGATCCCTCGCCAAGCTCGTAGGCTTACAGCTGATATAAACCATTTTCTCCACCCCAAAGTCAATGATCTTCTGAATTGCTTTCGGATGTATCCCATCCCGGGGCGGGTCCAGCACAATAAAGTCCGGCTTGTCTTCCAGCTCATCGATCACCTTCAGCACATCCCCTGCGATAAATTCACAGTTATCAAGCCCATTGAAACCGGCATTTTCCCTGGCAGCCTCCACGGCTTCTTCGACGATCTCCACACCGACCACCTTCTTTGCCACCGGCGCCAGCATCTGGGCAATGGTCCCGGTTCCGCTGTACAAGTCAAAGATGACCTTGTCCTTCGTCTCTCCTACATACTCCCTGGCAGTCTCATACAACACTTCCGCCCCCAAAGTATTAGTCTGGAAGAAAGAAAACGGAGAAATCTTAAATTTCAGCCCAAGGATTTCCTCATAGAAAAAGTCCTCCCCGTAAATTGTCTCTATCCGGTCTGCCTGCACCACATCGGCCAGACTGTTGTTCATCGTATGCAGAATCCCCCGGATGCTGCCGTGAAGGGGCAGAGAGAGCATCTCCTCTGCCAGAGGCTTCATATCCACATCAGCCTGGGAAGTTGTGACGATATTGATTAGCAGGTCCCCATTTGCCTCGGAACGGCGGATAACCAAGTGCCTTAGATATCCCTCGTGGCTCATTTTATGATAAAAATCACAGCCTAATCGTGAAAAATAATTTAATGCACAGGAGACGAGCAGATTATAATCATTATCCACAATTTTGCAGTCCGTAATGTTGACAATATCGTGGAATGTATTCTTCTTATGCATGCCCAGAGCCAGCGGGCCTTCTTTGACTTCATCTCCAAAGGAAAACTCCATCTTGTTGCGGTATTCCCACCATTTAGGGCTTCCTTTGATTCCCTCCCATTTTTCATCGGGGATATAATCCTTTAAAAGCTCCCGTACCTGACCCTCTTTGATTCTCAGCTGGTTTTCATAGGAAACCGTCTGATAAAAACAGCCCCCGCAGGTCCCGAAATGAGGACACCTTGGGATACCATCCTCCATCTCAGACGGCTCCAGCACTTCTACCAGTCTGGCGACAGCTTTGTCTTTCCGAAGCTTGGTCACCTGTCCTGCGATTCTTTGGCCCTGGATGACCCCTTTGACTGTGATCTCCCGGTCCTCAAATGCAAATGTCCCTTTATTCGGAAACTCTGTCTTTTCAATCAAGCCTTCTACAAAATCCTTCTTTTTCATCTTTTGACCTCAACTCTAATTTATTTTTCTTTATACGACGAAAAAACTGCCTGTGCCATTTACACTTGGACAGCCTCGCTGTTACTTACAGTATTCATGCCACAAACAGTTTTTTCATGTTAAATGTTCAGTTCTCTGAAATGTTCTTTATAATATCCATGGGCATAATGAGCCTCTCCCATATCGTCGATCTCCATCAGGAGAAACGTCGGCTTTCTGCCGGCCTGTCTTGGATAGGAAATACTCCCGGGGTTCAGAATTGTCATATCGTCCCCGATCTCTATGAACGGCACATGGGTGTGCCCGTACATCACGACGTCTACATCGTGCATCTCTCCATATTCCCGCAGATAATCCACCCCGGAATTCACATAATACGGATGTCCGTGGGTTACCCAGATGCGGTAGCCCTCTACCTCTATGGTCTCCTCGCTGGGGAGGTCAAGATAATAGTCATTATTTCCCGCTACCATGACGACAGGGCATCCGGCAATATCACGGATATACTGGTCACCGCGCTCTACATCGCCGCAGTGAATCAGCATGTCGATCTCGCCGACCTGCTCCAATACCCCTTTTACATCGTCATTACGACCATGAGAGTCACTGATTACTAAAATTCTCACAAGATAACCTCCCTAAAGAATGTCTTTGATTTTCCTCAATGCTTCTCCGCGATGACTTAACCTGTTTTTTTCTTCACTGCAAAGTTCCGCACTGTATCTGCCCAACTCCGGCAGAAAAAAGATCGGATCATAGCCAAATCCATTCTCTCCCTTTATCTCATATCCAATGATACCTTCCATAGTACCACGACTTGTCCGTATTTGTCCATCCGGAAATGCGGCTGCGATCACACAGACAAATCTGGCGGTTCTTTCTTTTTCCGGCACGCCTGCCATCCGGTCCAGAATCTTCTGATTCTTAACGGGATAAGGAGTGTCCTCTCCCATATATCTGGCCGAGTACACTCCCGGCTCTTTGTTCAGCGCATCAATCTCCAGCCCGGAGTCATCCGCCATCGTAAGTTCTCCGGTAAGTTCCATGATGGCCTTGGCCTTGATGACTGCATTTTCCTCAAATGTTGTGCCGTCTTCTATAATCTCTGCGTCCACCCCTGCCTCTTTCATGGACACGACCTCATACTCTGTGTCCGCAAGGATTTCCCTGATCTCTTTCATCTTGCCCTGATTTCCTGTTGCAAATATAATTCTTTTCTTCATAATCTTATCTCCTGGGCGGTTTTGGTCCGAGATACTGACAGAACTCGGCACGAATCATTCCGTTGTAGACCTTTCTAACCTTTGCAGCTTTACCAATGTACTTCTGTGCATCTTCGTAAGAGGTGATCACATATTTAGACCATGTATCCATCTTCTGAAAAATGTCTCCAATCTGCCCGTAAAGTTCCGGCAGAGCCTCTTTTTCTTCAAGCCGCTCACCATAGGGCGGATTGGTTATGATAAATCCATAGGGTTTCGGGTGGCTGAAATCTTTTACTTCTCTTTGCTGGAAATGGATCAGATGATCCACTTCAGCGGCAGCCGCATTTTCCCTGGCAAGCTTCAGTACCCTGGAGTCCTTGTCGTAGCCCTGCAGGTCCATGGAAATATCCAGGTCCATCAGGTCTCCGGCTTCATCGGCCGCATCATACCATGTCTTTTTCGGAAGAAAATTAGTCCACGCCTCTGCCTCAAAGGAGCGGTTCATCCCCGGAGCGATGCCGGCTCCCATCATGGCAGCCTCGATCAGAAAGGTTCCGCTTCCGCAGAACGGGTCCACCAAGATGCGGTCCTTCTTCCAGGGTGTCAGCATGATCAGCGCCGCTGCAAGAGTCTCTCTGATCGGAGCTTCACTTGTCAGAGTGCGGTAGCCCCGCTTATGCAGCGGAGTCCCGCTGGTGTCAAGACTGACTGTTACCTCGTCTTTTAATATGAAGACACGCACTGGATACTCGTTCCCTGTTTCCGGAAACCAGGACACGCGGTACCGCTTTTTCAGACGTTCTACCATAGCTTTTTTGACGATCGACTGAATATCCGGAGCACTGTAAAGTTTGCTCTTTGCAGTGGAAGCCTTTTTCACCCAGAACTTTCCGTCCTCAGGAATAAAATCTTCCCAGGCAAGCTCTGCCGTCCTGTCAAACAGCTGCTCGAAGGTCGATGCGCGAAAGGCACCAACCTTGAGCAAAATCCGTTCTGCGGTCCTCAAAAACATATTTGCCCTTGCAATTCCGCCAAGGTCAGAAAAGAAGGTCACCCTTCCGTCCTCAACCTTTGCAATCTCGTATCCTAAATCCTGTATTTCTCTCTTTAATACTGCCTCCAGGCCAAAGTGGCATGGGGCGATCAATTCTATATTATTCATGTTTCTCCTTTGCATTATAATATTCATTCTACAATTTTAGGCCCAGAGATGTCAACTCTCCGCGGTAATAATAAATCCCGCCGACAATATTGTAGACCTCATATCCCTGCTCAGCCAGATGCCTTGCAGCCAGCATGCTCTGTCCGCCGAAGTCACAGTAAACAATGATCTTTTTATCTCTGAAAGCATCCTGATCTTTTATGACACCATAGGGCATGCTGAGAGCCCCTTGGAGATGTCCCTGTTTAAATCTATACGGTTCTCTCACATCAAACATCACATGATCATCCTGTTTCGAACGGTCAATACCTTCCTGCAAAGTTATATTTGTAAATTCCATTTTCAAACACTTTCCTTTTATAATTTAGAATATGCAGGAACATGAAAAGACGTCCAAAGAAAATTTCTTTGGACGTCTCTCCCGCTTTCTTCTTCTAATAACTAACGGTTAGAAGAGTTCTGGCTGCTGTTCTGAGATTTGTTCTGGTTTTTGTTCTGAGATTTGTTCTGAGATCTGTTCTGGCTGTTACTCTCGTTTGAACTGTTGCTGTTGTTACTGTTGTTGCTTTCGTTAGAATAATTTTTTGACATGATAAATTCTCCTTTCTGTTGGTTACACAAATATTGTCTGCAAAAGAGAAAAAAATATTCTTGCAAGATTTACAAAACGCAATTATAAAAAATTTTTGTATTATCCATATTTTCATCTGAAAAAAATTTATTGCTTTTTTTTTAGTGATACCTTATAATGCAGATAGTAGAAGGTATTCATTATATATATTTCTACTATATAACCCCTTATTAATTTATTTATACTCCCCTCAAAAAGACCAGATTTCCCTATCTGGCCTTTTTTTCTGTCTAAAAACAATATTTTTTAATGTAATCCGATTGCCTTTTGGATTCTGTCCTTTACCTGTTCTGCAATCTCCGTAGCCTTCATATTTTTGTAATCACCATAATACAGGGGCTTCAAAAAATGCACCTGGACTGTGACAGGCTTTATCGTATTGGAATCAAAAGGAATAAATGCATCCACGAGGGCTACCGGGACGATCGGACATTTCGCCTTTATGGCAGCCTTGAAGCTTCCTACTTTCAATGTCTGTATCTCATTCCGTTTTTCGAGCGTGTTCCTTCCGCAAATATGTAATATTCCTTTACTATTCTAATATACTTCATCGCAGAAACCGCTACAATGAAAAAGACGTATGAATATTCCACAAAACAGGCTGTCTACTGTTTATTCACTGCCGCAATTCCTCCGCATACAAGGAAAATGGATGCGATATTTACCGCGGTAAAGACGTTTTCTCTTAAAAGCAGGCCGGAAAGCAGGGTTCCGAACACCGGGATCAGCAGATTATAGATGGAAATGGAGCTGACCTGATAATGAAATAAAAGCCAGGTCCAGACGCTGAATGCAACGGCAGAGAGGACTGCCATATAAAGCAGCAGAAGCAGGCCGCTGCTTTGGAACGTCAACGTTCCATTTCCTGCATATCCAAAGATCAGAAGCAGGCTTCCTCCGAGCAGAAGCTGATATCCGGCGATCAGCATCACATTCATCGTCTGTGCCAGCTTCTTGCTGTAAATGGATGCGAGACTCTGTGACAGTGCCGCCAGCACAATGAACCCTTCTCTGTTCCAGGCAAATCCGCCGAGACTCCCTCCCTGGAGATTGATCAGGACGATGCCGGAAAGTCCCACGGCACATCCTATGATTTTCTTTGCCGTCAGCCGGTCGCTCTTAAAAAAGAAAGGTGCCAAAACCACCGGAAAGAATGCCGTAAATGAGTTGATGATCGACCCCTTGGCTCCCGTGGTATGCGCAAGGCCCACATAAAAGAAATAATACTGGATTGTCGTCTGAAGGATTCCTAGGGTCAGAAGCTGTTTGAATGCCCCTTTTTTTGGCAATGGCCGATGTCTTGTCTGGACTCCTAAGACTGCAAGCACCATGAGCCCTGCCGCCGCAAAACGGATGCCTGCAAACAGCAGCTTGCTCCCGATATCATCTCCCTGTATCTTAAAGATCTCATAGCCCAATTTTACGCTGGGAAAAGCGCTTCCCCATAAAAAAGTGGCAAGCACCGCGAGGGCTGCCATCAATGATTTGTTCTTTTTTTCCATAAATTCCTCCGCTCCTGATTGTTCTTCTATTCTATCATGTTTTACAGACAGATTAAGAATGATTTTCATCTGTATTTATTTTTATACAAACCGATTTTTTATTGACAAATGAATCCCCAGGAGTATAATGGGAACCAATCAAGAACAAAGGCGTTCCGATCAAGAGATTGGAATGCCTTTTTTTCTTAAATTAAAAAGAGGAGGAATTATATTATGATGAAGAAAGTTGTAGTTGTCATCAAACCTGAGAAGCTCACGGATGTAAAACATATCCTGGAAGCTCACAAAGTATCCGGACTCATGATCTCCAATATCATGGGCTATGGAAACCAGAAAGGATTTACCCAGAAATACAGAGGGAATGAATTGAATTCCAATCTGCTCCCTAAGATCAAAGTAGAATCTGTGATGCCGGAAGAAGTTGTAGAAAAGGTGACGAAAGATATCGTAAACACCGTCCGCACCGGTAAATTCGGAGACGGCAAGATCTTTGTCTCACCTGTGGAAGAAGCTATCAGAATCCGTACCGGTGAGACCGGAAAAGACGCTTTATAATCTAAGCGGTAAAAATATGAAAACAATAGAATACTTACATCATTATCAAAGGGGATAATGCAGCCAGGCCATAAATGGCAGGCACGCATTGTCCCCTTTTTGTCTTAAAGGAGGATATAAATATGGACGTACAGCAGTTATTAAATATTGTATGGACTTGTATCTCAGCTTTCCTTGTCTTCTTCATGCAGGCAGGCTTCGCAATGGTTGAGACAGGTTTTACAAGAGCAAAAAATTCTAGCAACATCATCATGAAAAACTTGATGGACTTTGTCCTCGGCACCCTTTGTTTCTTTGTCATTGGATTTGCCCTGATGTTCGGAGGCGACAATCCTATCGTCGGCACCACAGGCTTTTTCAATCCAACATCCATTGACTTGCAGCAGTTTAAAGATCTCACGCCGGGTGTCTTCATGATCTTTCAGACTGTATTTTGTGCCACAGCCGCAACCATCGTTTCCGGGGCCATGGCAGAGCGTACAAAGTTTTCTTCCTATCTGGCTTACAGTGCACTGATCAGTCTGATCATCTACCCGATCACCGGACACTGGATCTGGGGCGGCGGATGGCTTGCCGATCTTGGTTTCCATGATTTTGCAGGCTCCACTGCAGTCCATTCTGTCGGCGGATGGCTTGCACTGGTCGGTGCTGCAACCCTCGGTCCCCGTATCGGGAAATATAAAGCAGACGGAACTCCGAGAGCGATACCTGCCCACAACATTGCTTTAGGTGCACTTGGAGTCTTTATCTTATGGTTCTGCTGGTTCGGATTTAACTGCGGTTCCACGACTGCTGCCACCGATACTCTTGGCTCCATCGCCATGACAACAAACCTGGCTGCCGCCGCATCCACCTTAGTGGCATTGATCATCACCTGGGTACGCTATGGAAAGCCTGATGTTTCCATGACTCTGAATGGTTCCCTCGCTGGACTCGTAGGTATCACGGCCGGTTGTGACGTGGTATCCAATTACGGAGCGATTGCCATCGGTGCTATCTGCGGAGTCGTTGTAGTTGCTGTAATCGAACTGCTTGATAAAAAAGCAAAAATAGATGACCCGGTCGGAGCCTGCGGTGTGCATCTGGCCTGCGGCGTGGTTGGAACCCTTCTGACAGCCTTCTTCGCAACCGGAGATTCATTAAAGCTTTTAGATATCACAAGAGGTGCATTTATCAAAGCACAGTTTATCGGTGTCGCTGCCGTTGCCGCTTACTGTATCGTCGGCGGGCTCATCATCTTCCAGGGACTTAAGCATACCATCGGACTTCGCGCTTCCGAGGAAGAAGAAATTGCAGGTATGGACATATCAGAGCATGGTATTTCCGGTTATGCAGATTTCCCACTGAAAAGCGACCATTAATATAAATAATATAACCGGGGTCCTCTCCCCCGTTTATATAAAAGACTAATTTTGCTGAAAAACCCCTGAGGATGTTCTCAGGGGTTTTCTCGTATCTTATCGTTCCAAGCGGATGCTCTGACAGGCACATCCTCTGGGACATCTTCTCAAGGATCGGCTTCAGGCGAACCTTATTACCTTTACTTTTTTAAAGCGTATTTTTTCTTCCGGCTTTGTGCTGGACGTATCTGCTTCGGCTTCTTCATAAGGGATTTCCAGACGCATTATTATTCAGATTCTACTCTTTCGCCTTCTTCTCCACAAGTCCCATCATCATCAGCTGATAGCTCACCAGATATCCGATCATGATCCATATGATCCCTGTGAAGAAAGAAATCCCCGCCGTAAGGCCGATGGTACCGATCAGTTCACAGGGTACCCTGGCATAGATAGACATCTGAAAAATCTTCCCGAATGCCATGGGCTGATTTCTGGTTTTCATATTCAGAGACACCAGCCAGGAGATCAGCAGACAGTAAAACAGATACTGAAGTACGATTCCTGCATATACAAAAAGCAGTGAGACAAATATCAGGAAATATACCAATGGAAGCAGATTCGCCATATCCTGATTTGTAAATGTGACATTTTTCATGGTACTGAAATTCTTTGTTATGGTCTGTCCCATGACAGAAGTCTTAATCACCATATTATTCTTTGAAAAATGAACTTCATCGGAATATTTATCATCGAAGTCATCTGCCCCAATGGACTTTTTATTTGAATCTGCCGAGATATGGAGTGCGCCCAGATTAAAGTCAATAGCGCGTTCCAGCTTTAATTGTCCGTCTTTCAGTTCAAAGGCAGGCAGCCGGTTCATGACAAAGTTTCTCGGGCCTCCCACACTCACAGCAAATCCTGCCAGATCCATCACCGGTCCAAGCAGAGTAATGACCAGGCCCATCAGCAATGTAAATATAGCTACCTTCCATTTTTTCACGTTCAGCAGCTTCTTATACTGCCTCGGTTTGGTGCAGGCAATGTAGAACTGCTCCCAAATGCTTATTTTTTCTGTACTTTGCATTCTTATTTTTCCTCGTATATGATGCTTTCCAATAATTTCTCTTTGGCCTCTGTTCCAAGCAGAAGTTCCACCAATTTCCCCGCAAACGGGATGGCAGTTCCCATACCCCGGCTGGTGATCACCTTGCCGTCAGCGACAACGGATTCAGTCACATATTCCGCATTTCCAAGCCCATCCTCCTGTCCGGGATAACAGGTCGCTTTCTTTCCGTCTAAAAATCCATACTTGCCGAGCACTGTCGGCGCGGCGCAGATCGCTGCCAGATATTTTCCATTATCATACGCCTTTTTCAGAAGCTTCGCAAGCCCTTCATGCTCTCTCAGCGCAATGGTGCCCGGCATTCCGCCCGGCAGCACGTACATGGCTCCTTCCGGCTCCAGCACTTCGTGAAACATACAGTCTGCCTCCACTTCGATATGATGGGAGCCTGTGATCATCTTAGAAGGCCCTACAGAAACCATAATGACTTCGATCCCTGCCCGACGGAGCATATCTACGACCGTGAGTCCTTCTATCTCTTCAAAACCATCTGCTAAAAACACAAATACCTTATTCATAAGTTCATCGTCCTTTCTTAATCTGTTCAAAACGAAAACATTCTTTTACTACTACTTTATGTAAAACAAGCAGGCATATCAGGTTTGGTACTGCCATCAGCCCATTCATTGTGTCCGAGAAATTCCATACAAGCTGAAGCGGCACGGTGGCCCCCACAAAGACTACAAAAGAGTATACAACCCGGTATAATTTAATATAAGAAGTCTTTTTCACCAGGTATTCCAGCGCTTTCTCTCCGTAATACTCCCATCCTATGATCGTGGAAAAGGCAAACATGATGATCCCCAGACCGACGCATATCTCCCCGGCCGGGCCAAGAGCCTTTTCAAATGCTTTCATCGTCAGCGCCGCCCCGGTGATCAGTCTGCCGTGGGAATCCACACTTCCGAGCACCCCCGAGGATGCTACAATCAGACCCGTCACACTGCATACGACCAGCGTGTCAAAGAAAGTCCCTGTCATGTTGATATATCCCTGTCTGGAGGGATGATCCGTCTTAGCCGCTGCCGCAACGATCGGAGCAGAACCCAGACCTGCCTCGTTGGAAAATATTCCTCTGGCGATTCCCCACCTCATGGAAGGAAATAATCCTGCTACAATCGTACCTCCGACTCCCCCTGCCATAGCCCTCGGAGAGAGTCCCATTTCAAAAATCATCCTGATTCCCTGTCCTAGATTGGCCCTGTTCATATAGATGACAGCAATGCCCATCACAAAATAAAATACTGCCATCTTGGGTACGAAAAATCCGCACACCCTGCCGATGCTCTTGATCCCTCCGATCAGGATGGACAATGCCAGCAGAGCGATCACAGCTCCGGTCAGCCAGTGGGGAGTGCCCCAAAGGCCTGCCATTGACTCGGCAATGGAATTGGCCTGTGTCATATTCCCGATGCCGAAGGATGCAAATACTGTAAATAAGGAAAAGAAAAATGCCAGCACGAGACCGATCCATTTAATCTTAAAACCATTCTTCATGGCATACATAGGTCCGCCGCACATTTCTCCGTTTTTATTGACTTCCCGGTACTTCACCGCCAGAACACTCTCTGCATATTTCGTAGAAAGCCCGAACAGGGCACTGATCCACATCCACAGAAATGCCCCGGGGCCGCCCATGACCATGGCGGTGCTGACGCCGACGATATTTCCGGTTCCTATGGTAGCTGCCAGAGCTGTCATCAATGACTGGAATCCGGAGATATCCCCGTCCTGTCCCCCGCTCTTATCCCTGACAAACACCATCCTTAAGGCATAGGGGAGATTCCTCCACGGAAGAAATTTAAGGCGTATGGTCAGAAAGATACCTGTCCCCATCAAGAGCACAAGCATGACAGGTCCCCATACAAAATCATTGATCGCTTTCATAAACTACCTCCCTGCATCTTTCCGGCCGAGCGTAGAAAGATTCTATTTAACTACTTTAATGAAAAAATATGAAAAAGTCAACGCCATGCAACTTTTTTCATTGACTTTTCATAAATGAATCGTTACAATAATAGATGTGTTTCACGGGTCTGTAGTTAAATGGATATAACAGCCCCCTCCTAAGGGGCCGTTGTGGGTTCGATTCCCGCCAGGCCTATGTTTAAAAGTTCCGTTTTAACGGAACTTTTTTTGTTTCTCAGGAATATGTTGATAAATTAGTTTATGCTTTCAGGAGGTTATATTATGATAGACGCCATTTTAAAGCGGCGCAGTATCCGGAAATTTAAAAAAACTGATGTATCTCCCATGATTATAGAGGAGATCCTTCAGGCCGGAATTCTGGCCCCGTCCTCAAAAAACAGGCAGCCATGGCGGTTTACCGTCGTCTCAGGCACTGCAAAAGCCGGGATGCTCTCGGCTATGGAACAGGGTATCATAAGAGAAGAAGTGAATCCCCTTCTGCCGTACAGCAGCGCTCATCTGAACGGCGCGCGCTGTACGCTTGAAATCATGAGGCAGGCTCCGGTTACTATATTCATCACCAATGCTTTAGGCCTTGACCTGTCGCGCTCTCTGACAGAAGAAGACCGTATCTCTGAGCTCTGCAACGCCCAGTCGATCGGGGCTGCGATCCAGAATATGACTCTTACCGCCTGTCAACTGGGATTGGGAAGCCTCTGGATCTGTGATATTTTCTTTGCCCTTGAAGAACTGACAACATGGCTTCACGCGCAAGGACAGCTCTTTGCCGCGCTGGCAGTCGGATATGCAGATGAATCCCCTGATCCCCGGCCGAGAAATGACATCAGCTGTATTACCAAATGGATAACGGAATAGTTTGTCTCTTTCCATAAATAAGCCCCTTTACTCTCCCAGAAGAAAAAGTAAAGGGGCTTGATCACTTTGTATACCCATCATGAATGAATAAGCCAACGATAAGCCTGTTTTCTTTGTTATTCAGGAAAACCGCAAGAATGATGAAAACCCTTCTGTCCTGTGCAGTTATAATCAATTCCAGTGAAAGGAGAATGAAAAATGCATCACACAAAAATAGAACAGATCATATCGGTCATCGACTATATTGAATCTCATCTGTCCGAAAAACTGGACCTGGAAATCATCTCCGGAGCAATGCACTATTCAAAATATCACCTGCACCGGATGTTCACTGCTGCTGTGGGCCTGACCCTGCACGATTATATTCAGCGCCGGCGCCTGACTGAGGCCGCTAAACTGCTTGTCTTTTCAGAACAGCCGATTCTTGATATCGCTCTGAAGTCAGGATATGAAAGCCAGCAGGCCTTTTCAAATATTTTTACGGCAATGTATAAGACATCTCCGGGAAAATACAGAGATAATGAAAAATTCTATCCCCTTCAGCTTAAATTTGATTTTGGAGGTAACTATCCTATGTTAAACAGCAAAGAAGCTTCGAACTGGAATGTGACATTCGCGGCAGAAAATGACATCCCCTGCTGGATGGAACTGGTACACCTTGTCATTGACGGGTTTCCACACCTGCATGCGGATGAATATGAAACAGTTCTGCGCCAAAAGATCAGAGCAAAGCAGGCATTGATCTTAAAAGACGGAAACAGCGCAGTGGGTGCCATGCTCTTTTCGTATCAAACCGGTGCGATTGATTTCATGGGTGTACATCCTCTGTATAGAAAAAAAGGCATACCAAAAGCCTTTCTTGAGAAAGTCATGACAGAATTGCTGAACGGAAAAGAAATCAGCATTACCACGTTCAGAGAGGGGGATAAGGCAGACACAGGGCACCGCAGAGAAATCCAGGACCTGGGATTTGCAGAGGCGGAACTGCTCATTGAATTCGGCTATCCCACGCAAAGGTTTGTTTTGAACAGGGAGGAGCAGAATCATGGAAAATAAAGAATTACAGTTCCCGGATGAATGGGAGCACCTTACCTTCATCCAGACCAGGCTTGACCAGGCGCTTGGCGAGGCGGAGGAATCTGTCAGCCGGCTGGACCGGCAGTACACAGATGCCAGACAATATATGTCCGATGCCCGGGGAGAGATCGATCCTCATGAAATGTTTCAAAATGAGCTGCTTTTAAAACAGACTGACCACACAGGCGCATTTGCAGCCGAAATGTATGAAAGGCTCTGCAAATTAAAGGATTCTCCCTATTTTGCCCGGATTGATTTTTGTGAAAAAGGAAGCTTAAAGCCGGAAACATATTATATCGGACGTTTTTCTTTCCGGCATGGATATGAACTTTTGATCCTTGACTGGCGGGCACCCATATCCGGTATGTTCTACGATTACGAGATCGGGCCGGCCGGATTTGATGCGCCGTCGGGCAGGATCGAGGGGTACCTTGCAAAGAAACGGCAGTTTGGCATCAAAAACGGAGTCCTTGAATATGCCCTTGAGACTTCTGCAAATATACAGGACGATGTCCTTCAAAAAGAGCTGAGCCATACTTCCAGTGAAAAGATGAAAACGATCATTTCTACGATTCAAAAGGAACAAAACCGGATCATACGGGATGAAGAAACTGAAACATTGATCATCCAGGGGGCCGCCGGTTCAGGAAAAACTTCCATTGCACTGCACCGCATCGCATTTCTCCTCTACCGTTTGAAAGATCGGCTGAGTTCCAAAAATGTGACAATCCTTTCCCCAAATAAAGTGTTTGGAGATTATATTTCAAATGTCATCCCCGAACTCGGTGAGGAACCCATCTATGAATTGAGTTTTTTTGAACTTGCCGGAATCCAGCTGGAACATTCCGTTGATTTTGAATCAGAAAAAGATCCCCTGGAATTAAGCGATGCGTCTTATATACAAAGAGTCCGTTTTAAATCATCACTGGATTTTGTTCGTCTCATGGATAATTATATAGAAGAAATGCCCCATCAGATCTTTGTTCCTGACGATGTATCCTTTGGCCATTTTAAGGCGGAAAAAGAATGGATCACGAAACGGTTTGACGCATACAGAAAACACCCTGTTAAGCAGCGTCTGCAAATGACGGCAGACGATATCTGTAACCGTTTTCATTCCGAAAATACCATGCAGGAAGATCTGCCAAGGGCCAGTCAAATATTGAAAAAGCTGACTTCCATGCTTTCTGTGAAAAGTACTCTTGCACTATACAAAGATTTTTACAGAAAAGCGGGAGTACCGGAAATGCTGGTGCTGCCAGCAAAAAGCACTCTGGAATGGCCTGATGTATATCCTTTTCTGTACCTGAGCGCTGCCTTTGAAGGATTAAACGTAAGCAGGATCACAAAACATCTGGTGATCGATGAAATGCAGGATTACACTCCGATACAGTATGCTGTCATCAATCTTTTATTTCCATGTTCAAAAACTATTATCGGTGATTTCGGGCAGTCCGTACATCCATATCACCTTCACAGCCTGGAAGATATCAGGACTGTTTATAAGGCTGGAAAGTTTACGGAACTGAAGAAAAGCTACCGCTCTACTTATGAAATCATGACTTTTGCCAAATGTATTCTTGGTACTGACTCCTTAGAGCCGGTGGAGCGCCGCGGTGAATCGCCTGCCTTCTATGCCTGTGCCGATGAAGCGGACCATCTTGACAGACTTAAAACTGCTGTCAGACATTTTATAGAGGGAGGCAGTTCTTCTCTTGGGATCATCACAAAAACAAATGCCGGGGCCTCTGCAGTTTTTAATCTGCTTACGAAAGAATTTGAAGTCCATCTTCTCACTCCCGAGAGTACCAGTTTTCAGAACGGCATCACGGTCACTTCCGTCAGGATGTCCAAAGGCCTGGAATTTGATGAAGTCATCCTCCCCGATGCAGACAGCAAAACTTACAAAACCGAACATGACAGAAATCTGCTTTATATTGCGTGCACAAGAGCCATGCACCGGCTGACCCTCCTGTACACCCAAGAAATCTCCTGCTTTGCGGAGCGTGCCATGGAGAAAGATATATGATATAATATGTCTATATTAAAATGAGCACGTGAAAAGGAGGAGGATTTCGTGGATACGTCTTACCGCACAAGCCTGGAACTGAACCAAAAGCAGCAGCTGTCCCAGTCACAGATCCAGTCTTTGAATATACTGGCACTGGATAATGGGGAGCTGTCTGAGTTCCTGCAAAATGAATATATAGAAAATCCAATCCTGGATTATTCACCGCCCTCCTCTTCCTATACCGTTTCTGAAAGCCAGAGTTTTGACATCCCGGCCGAAAACACGGAGGAAGTCAAAACCTTTTTGCTGGATCAGCTGAACCAGAACGATTTTACACCGATGGAATGGCAGACCATGAAGTTCATGATCGACTGCCTGGACTCCGGCGGTTTCTTTAAGATTTCTGTTCATGAACTTTCCGTTCTCTTAACCATCCCGGAACATGAGATCAGGATGTGCTATGACGTGCTCTCCGATCTGGAACCTGTAGGAATCTTTTCTGAAAATCTGTCCCAGTGTCTGCTCAAACAGCTGGAGGTGAAAGGCAAAAAAACCGATATCCTGGAGACGATCATTCTGGATCATCTGGCTGACATTGCCCTGGGCCATATCAGCACCATTTCCAGGAAATTAAAGATCAGTACGGCAGAAGTCCGAAAAAACATTGCCGTCATCCGTAACCTGAATTCCAAGCCGCTCCAGGGATTTTCAACGGCGAGGACCGAATATATCACGCCGGATATCATCGTCACATACCAGGAAGGCCAGTGGGATATCCGGCTGAACGACGACTGGGTAGGAAATTATTCTCTGAACGACTATTATGTAAAAATGCTCAGAGACGCAAAAGACCCGGAACTGAAAGAATATTTTCAAAAAAAATATAAGCGGTGCCGTTTTATCATCGCAAGCATTGACCAGCGCAGACAGACCATGTTAAAGATCACAGAAGCCATTCTTGCAAGACAGCCTGATTTCTTTTTAAACCATGGCTGTCTGAAGCCTATGACCATGAACAACGTCGCCGGGGATATCAACACGCACGTCTCCACGGTGAGCCGCGGCATCAAAGGCAAATATCTTCAGTTTCCGTGCGGCATCGTCTCCATGAGATCTCTGTTTTCCGGCGCTGCTCCTGCCTCCGGCACATCCATCAGCACAGGAGATATCAAGACGATCTTAAAAAAACTAGTCGCCTCAGAAGACCCGAGGAAGCCGTACAGTGACCAAAAGCTCTGCACCCTTTTAAAAGAGAAGGGAATCTCTATCTCCAGAAGGACTGTCGCAAAGTATCGGGAACAGATGGGGATCAAAGGCACCTACGACAGAAAAGAGACCTAGAGGGCAGGCTGAAAATGCCCCGGGCTGCACCGGCGTCTCAGCCTCTGTGCCGTCTTTACAGAGTGAAACTGATGCTCTCCCAGACTCTCCACAGTCATAACACCCATAAGGGAATTGGTCAGAAACATTTCATCGTACATTTTTATGTCCTCCGGCCGGATGACAGTCTCTTCTGCCTGAAAGGACCGGCATACATATTCTCTCATGATACCAGGAAGCATCCCGCAGGAAACCGGCGGGGTATAAAGCTTCCCGTCCTTTACAAAAAACACATTGGATACGGTCCCCTCTGTGATCTCTCCTTTTCCGTTCAGAAAGACAGCTTCGTCAAATCCCTGTTGTGCTGCCTTCCTCTTTTCCATTAGATTTTCTGCATAGTTTAGTGTCTTATAGTATGTGAGCGGTGATGTTTCGTTTCTTCGGATCTGGCTGTACTCTGTGCGAACCATTGTATCTGAATCTTTTCCCGCATATGGGTTTGGATGCACTGAAACCACAAAATTTTTCTCTGACACCGCAGCCTTCAGGGCATCATGCCCGGAAAGCTTTTCTTTGTTCCGGTCCAGATAATCCCACACCATTCTTTCTACCGGTTCTCTTTGAAAAGGTATTCCGAAATATTTTGCAGCTCCCTCAAGCCTTTCCATATGCCGATCAAAAAACACCGGGACTCCGTCTTCCAGAGCCATTGTCTCAAAAGCCCCGATTCCAAAATAATATCCTTCATCCGGCTGCAATCTCATGATTCCTGTCTCCTCTCTCCTGCCGCGATGGCTTCCAGCACCGCTTTTGCTTTCTGCATCATTTCCTCGTATTCAAACTCCGGGTCTGATTCCCATGTGATGCCGCCGCCCACGCCCAGATGGTATCTTCCGTCCTTATAAACTGCTGTGCGGATCACAATATTGAAGTCACAGTCCCCGTTCAGCGAGAAATATCCGATGGAACCGGTATAGAGTCCCCTTCTGCTCCGCTCCAGCCGGTCAATGATCTCCATCGCCCGGATCTTCGGAGCCCCGGTTACCGATCCCCCCGGAAACATGGCTTTTATCAGCCTGTCCACAGACATATGGTCTTCCAGTTTCCCTGTCACGGTGCTGACTAAATGAAACACGGTGGCATACTCCTCCGGCACACAATGTTCCGGCACCCGGACACTGCCGGGCGTACACACACGGTTTAAGTCATTCCGTTCCAGATCCACGATCATCAGCAGTTCGCTTCTGTCTTTTTCCGACTCTGAAAGCTGCCTTCTCAGCATTGCATCTTCCTCTTCGGTTTCACCCCTTCTTCTGGTTCCCTTGATTGGCCTCGTCACAGCGGTGCCGTCTTGTATTTTCAGAAAACGCTCCGGCGATGCACAGATCACCTGGAATTCCCCATAATTCATATAGGCGCCAAACGGAGACGGATTGCAGGTGCGCAGGTATCGGAATACATCATAACACCTTCCTTTTCCCGGGATTGAAAGCTGCTGTGTCATGTTGGCAATATAAATATCCCCTTCTTCAATATAGGTAATCATCTGTTCCACGGCTCTCTCATACTCTTCCTTCCTGAAATCCGGAAAAAACTGCGTTCTCCCCTCCTGTTTTTGCAAAACCTCCGGGGCCGCATTTTTCAGCAGTGTCTCTTCCATCTCCTGAAAAGCTTCAGCGGCGCCGGTGAGTTCCTCTCTTGAGGCCAGATAAAGCCTTCTCTCTTTCTGGTCCGCTATGATGAGACGGTCATAAAAAGCGAACACAGCATCCGGAATTTTTAAAGTCTTTGCATGTCTGGACGGGATCTTCTCAAATTTCCTTCCGAAGTCGTAAGACAAATACCCAAATGCCCCGGAAACCACAGGCAGTCCTGTGATATTTTCTTCTTTATATAATTTCAGATAATGATCCAGAACTTTCTCGACAGGATCGCCGGAAATGTCTTCGTTTATTTTGCACACTCCATTTTCCTCCTCCAGAATAAGATAAGGTTCCAGGGCGATGACAGAATATCTGCCCTGTTCATTCTTCATGGAAGAGTCAAGAAACACGGCATACTTTTCGTTCCTGTACGGATAAAAAGCCTCTTCCGGCTCTTTATAAAAATTAAGCTTTTTTACTTTTGTCTTCATGCTTTCCACCTCTCACACAGCCTCATATAATTTGCAAGCAGTTCCAGTCCATATTCCGTAAGTACCGCTTCCGGGTGAAACTGAACACCCCAGACCGGCTCTGACCTGTGGCTGACCGCCATCACCTCCCGGTCCGGGGAGACAGCGTCTATCCTGAGTGCCTCTGGAAGGCTTGCTTTGTCCGCGGTCAGAGAGTGATATCTGGTCACAAGAAAATCCTGAGGAAGCCCTGTGAACAGTTCCTCCTGTCTGTGCCTTACAGGCGTCAGTTTCCCATGCATAGGTCTTGACCCTTTGATGATGCAGCAGCCGAAAGCATGACAGATGATCTGATGCCCTAAACATACTCCGAGGATCGGAACCCTGCCTGTAAACCTCCTCACCAGCTCCACGGATTTTACACAGTCCCCGGGACTTCCGGGACCGGGAGAAAGGATCAGCCCCTGAAGTTTCTTCTGCCCGTGCAGCCGCTCCAGAGATTCAAAATCTGCGCAGTCACTCCTTACCGGTTTTATTTCTGCTCCCAGAATCTGAAATTCCCTCACCAGATTATATACATAGGAATCATAATGATCAACCATTACATACATTTTAAAACCTCCTTAAATAAAAAACGACTGCCAAAAGCAGACACAGCCCTCAGGCATATGTCCGCTTCCGGCAGTCTTCCGTTCTGTTTTCTCCTGCAAACAGGATTTCATCCGGGCACACCAGTTTATTTTATTTTTCTCTTCAAATCCTACCACAATTATTTTAAAACTGCAATCATCCCAGATTCACAGTGCCCGGATACGGATTGGAGATTTCCTTTTTCTACAATCTTTTTACTCTTTCGGCGATCTCCCGGATACAGTCTTCCGCCTGGAAAAGTGAGCCGATCCGGTCAAAAAATCCGTGATCCAGGCCCTCATACAGGATCACCTCCGTATTTATCCCCGCCTCAGTGAGCCGCTTTACAAATTCGTCATTGCATATTTTAAAGTAGTCAAATTCTGCCTCAACCATCAAAGTCTTAGGCATTTTCGATAAATCTTCTGCGTAGAGCGGAGACACCTCCCCGTCCATTGTGGAGTATCCATTCTGCACATACAGGTCTTCCATGTAATCTGTCAATTCTTTAAAACGGAACAGACGGTTCATAATATAATCCTTCTGCCCCTCATACATGTCATATAAAGAATAGTCCCAGTGATACGGTGTCCTCTCTGCCGGAGTCAGATCAAGGGCTCCATAAATATAAACCGCCAGCTTGATTCTCTCTTTTTGATCCATAAGACAGCAGTTGGCAGCCAGGGTGCCGCCTGCACTCTCTCCCATGACTGCAATCTTATCCTCATCGATCTTCAGTTTTTCCGCATGTTCTGTAATCCAGTCTAAAGTCCCCATCACATCATCTACCGCTCCCGGAAATGGAGTCTCCGGGGCCAGACGGTATTCCGGTGAGATCACCACTGCATCTGCCTGTTCTGCCAGATACCGGCACTGGTTACCTTTTGTCTTTACATCCCCGCCAAAAAATGCACCCCCATGGATGAACAGCACCGCATTCTTTTTCTTTCCGGTGTCCTTTCCCCTGTATATATGGATATTGATCATATGATCTTTTATTTTAATAATCTTAGAGAGCTCCTGGATTTCACTTGTGGTAATATCCTCTCCTTCCCGTTTCATCTCTGTCCGCAGAAGGGCCAGATCCAGATCCTCCGACGGAACCTGGTTTTTCTGATAGAACATGCCGACCCTCGGCTCCCCTTTTGCCATCTCCCTGTCCAGGACTTTCTTCTCAAATGCATGAGGTGTTTTCTCTTCTAACTTTTCTTTAATACAAATCTCCATTTTTCTGCCTTTCTATATCAAAAGAAAAAATCCCAAAGAACATGCTTCTTTGGGATTTTATGATTATAATTCTACTTTTGCCAGATACTCTGCCACTTCGTCATCTGTGATGAGCACATTGATCAGCCGGCCTTTCAGGACGCTTAAGATCGCATCCTTTTTCTCCATGCCGTAAGCGACGCCGACACGGATCGGTATTTTCTTCAGGTCATCCAGGCTTAAACTGATCAGCCTTCCTTCAAAATCATCTTCGATGAGTTCTCCGTTCTCATTGACAACATGTGAGAGAATCTCTCCTGTTCCGCCCTTTTCCTGCATTCGATCAAACTCTTCCACCGGAATGATCTCTGCATTGATGATAGCCGAATTCTGGCTGATGGTTCCAATTCCCATCACTGCCACATCTGCGGATCTGGCCAGATCCATGACTTCTTTTACACTGTCTTCATTCAGAAAATGTTCTTTTACTTCCGAGGAGGTCACATACTGCGGCGCCAGCAGCTGATAACCGTTGCCGTTGATGATCCTTGCCACTTCATCGATCAGGTAATTAGAATAGGCCAGGCGGTATGCTTTTTCTGCCGTGGGCGGAATATTGGTCGTCGCCATCAGCGGCACTACGTTGACGTCATCCACTTTGAGGAACCTCAGTCTCACGTCCTTGGCCAGACACTCCACCGTCTTCTGCAGGGTCACCCCTCTTGTGAGGGCCAGAGTCATATGGTTCTTCAGCGTTCTCAGTATATAGTCTGACGCATAAAAGGCAATTTCTTCGCTGAGTTCTTCACCATCTTTTACACAGGCGATCACTGCCTCTTTTAAATGAAACTTTTCTTCCAGGATTGTCTCTGTACTTGTCATGGCCCCGTCCGGATAATTGATTTTAATCTGCACGTATCCTTCTTTTCTGGCCTGAGCCAGGGTCCTCGAGATGGTCGTCCTCGAGACATTCAGCTTTTTCCCTATCTCCAGCTGTGACATTCCCTGTTTATAGTGCATTTCTACTACTTTGATGATGAATCTTTCTTCTCTCAATTTGCCCACGCCTTTCTGTTTTCAATCTATATTTCTAGTATACATAACTCCGGGAGGACACGTCAATCGAAAGAATCAGCTCAATTAAATAATAACTCCCAAGCATCCCAATACTAAAGAGACTATTGTAACTCCCAAAGTGGCCGCAAAATAATTTCTTTTTACTTTTGAAAGATATCCCCATACACAGAGCACAACGATCAGCGGAAGCAGTCCCGGTACGATAGAGTCAAAAATGGACTGGAGTGTCGTAGTGTATGCGCTTGTGGCAAATTTAATCGGTGTGGATACTGTCACATAGGTAGAGGCAAGCCCTCCCATCATAAACAGTCCTAAAATACTTGCTCCTGCAATGATCTTGTTGACTAAGCCTGACTTCAGCATATTTTCTGCAAAAGAGTATCCGAAAGTATAGCATTTCTGTGTCAAAAAATATCCGATTCCAAAGCAGATCACGGTCAGCAGTACAATTGGCCCGATGCCGCCCAATGGATTTCCTTTCTTGGCAAGCGGAAGGAATAAACCGATCAGAAGGTACATCAGGGTTGACCATGAAATCGTATCACCAATACCTGCCAGCGGTCCCATTAAACCGGTTTTCAGATTCATAATAACTTCTCCCGGAATCGCTTCGTAATTGCGTGACTTCTTTTCTTCCAGCGCTAAGGTAAGTCCGAGGATCGGTCCTCCACCCCAGTGTGCTTCTGTGTTAAAGAATGTCATATTTCTTTTTAATGCCTCAATATAGCGCGGTTTGTTTTCCTCTCCGGGATAGAACTTTTTCAGTGCCGGCACTAAAGAGGTACAAAAGCTTGGTGCCTGCATTCTCTCGAAGCTGTGGCAGGTCTCTGCGCTGAACCACCAGATCACCCAGGATTTCAGAATATCTTTTTTGCTCAGCAGCTTCTCTGCCGGTTCTTCTTCCTCATCTTCTTCGTCATCATCCTCGTCTGTCTCCCCCTGGAACTCGTTGGATTTAAATGTGATGTAAAGGAATGTCAGGAATCCTCCCACCATCAGCAGGGGAATGGTTCCGATCTTCGTATACTGGATCAGGAAAAAGCCTGCAAAGAAAAACGGAATATATTTTGGTTTTGAAATCAGGTTCGCAATGATGGCAAAACCAACGGCCGGAAGACAGGCTCCCATTGCAGATAAGCCATTTGTCACTGCTGCAGGTATGTTATCCAGCACACCCTGAAGAGCACCGCTTCCGAAATATAACGCGATAGCAACCGGGACACCAAAGCAGATAATTCTTGCGATGGCACAGTATATAACCGACCATCTGGTCATCCCTGCCGCATTGCCCTTTTCTACGAATGTATCGCCTTTCTGGGCAAAAAATCCGGCCATTAAATAGATCAGATTTGTAATCTGTGCTCCCAGAAGTCCAACCGGCACTGCCAAGGCAACTGCTGCTGTAGTGTTCAGCCCGGAAGCCATAGCAACCGGAATTGCTATATAAGCGGCCAGACAAGGATCTGACGGCTGATTTCCGCCCGCTGAGATGACTCCCAGGTAAATCAGCTGCAGTGATGCTCCTATAATCATCGCCTGCGGCATGTCTCCGAGCACGGCTCCGACAACCACCGCGTTAAAAATGACGGTATTGAACATGAAAGCGCCGGCCGTATAAGGAACACAGCATTTTGCTATCCCGCAGAATAAACCAAGCAGAACAGCCTGTAAAATTGTAATCGTCATAGTTTCTCTCCTCCTATGTAAATAAATTAGTGCAGATCAGGAAATGTTTTCTTCATGATCTCCAACGACTCTTTTTTGTCTGTAGGCTGCATCTGGAAATATAACTTCACTCCGGTCTTTTCAATATCCATTAAAGTCTGTGCCTCACTCTCTGACAAACCTACCTGTTTATAAATCTGCTTTCTGTCATTGATGATCGCCATCTGTCCGATGGTTATCTCTTCAAAGGACACCCCTTTTTCCTGGAGTTCGGCGATCTGATTTACATCCCTGAAAAGTACGAACACATTTTTCGTCCCGAACTGATTTTTCTCCCATGCTTCCACTGCTTTGTCCACAGAGAAAATACTGACTTTGATATCCGGCGGCGCTGCGAACTTTAATACGCTTTTCTGCATCTTGTCTTTCGCCACATTGTTGTCTATGACCACGATGTGCTGCGCTTTAAAGACATTGACCCACTGCGTTACCACCTGCCCGTGAATTAACCGATCGTCCACTCTTACTGCTAATTTCTTTGCCATACGCTCTCTCCTTTTTTATATTTATGGTTGTTTACTCATCATCGTCATCATTAAGAAATCCTTCCACATCGATTCTGAAGATTCCTTTTTTTCCATTTTCCACAGTGTCCATGCTGAATTCTTTTCCTTTGAGTTCTTCCCTGGACATTACTGCATTGATCAGCATAGGTAAATTCATCCCTGCCGCAACTTCCAGTGCCTTTCCTGTCTCCTGAATGTATCTCATGACCTGGTTGCACGGTGTTCCGCCGAACAAGTCAACCATAATCAGGCTTCCCTCCGGAAATGCTTCAATCATTTCCGCAAAATCTTCTCTGTACTTGTCAATATCATCTCCCGCTTCCAGAGAAAAGGCTGCGATGTTTTCACTGTCTCCGAAAATCATCTGTGCAGTTTCTACCAGTGAGACTGCAAACGGTCCGTGGCTCAGCAAAATGATCCCCGGCAGATCTTTGTTGAGCTTTTCCTGTCTGTAAACCTTCAAAATAATATCCTCCTGTTTTTGTTTTATACACCTTTGTGTTCATACTTTCATATAAGTGTGATTATGTTCTCTGTAGGTTTATTATATCCACCTAAACCCTCTTTGTCAAGACAAAATGCACATATTTTTATTAAAGTGGTTAAAATCACAAAAAGGACTCTGGTACAATTCCAGAGCCCTTCATGCTAACGGCTGACATCTCTTTTTTTCTAAAAATCCAACATGGTCTTCCTCTCACCGCAGCATCTCTCAAAGTCACGGATGAAGTCTTTCACCGTCTGTTCCTCAGGAATCTCTTTCCCTCCGTCAGTATCAAATGTCACCTTATGATTTCAGGTCAGGATCACTTTCAGGCAGGAAGAACCGATGCCCGGGCTGCCGGTTCAGATGTTCATACGCTGTCTCATCTCCCTGCTTTGCCTTCTCCACATATGAACAAAGATTTTTACAGAAGTTTTCGTCCCTCATCTCTCCTTATCCTTTCGCCTTGGTTCATTCTCACAATAAATAGTTTATTTAGAAATACAAGAGGTACTCATTGTAATGTCAACTTTTTTGAACATTGCGACCCCGGCCTTTCTATGGTAAACTCTAAGTAAAATAATCTTCCGTACATAATTGCGGGGAATGGAATACAACAAGGAGGATCTCATGAAAGCCTTATTTATCATCAATCCCTCTTCGGGGAAACAAAATGTTGAAGCTACACTGCAGGAAATCATGTCGACTTTGATCTTAAAACAAATCACTCCACACATTGATGTTTTTTATACAAAGAAAAAAGATGATGCAAAGCACCGGGCGGCAGCCTTAAAGCCCGGAGAATACGACTATGTTGTCTCTGTGGGTGGTGACGGTACCTTAAACGAAGTGTCCAACGGACTAGTGGTCAGCCAGAGTAATATCCCCCTGGCTATCATCTCCGCAGGAACTGTCAATGACTTTGCCACTTATATGAACCTGCCTCAGACAGCCAAAGAGTTCTGTGGTATGATAAAGAATTTCCAGACAAAAAAAGTGGATATCGGTAAGGTCAACGATGAATATTTTATCAATGTTCTGGCCGGCGGCCTGCTCACCGATATTGCTTATAAAGTTCCGAAAGACAAGAAAGCAGTCCTCGGGAAGATGGCATATTACCTGGAAGGCATCAAAGAACTGCCGAAGCAGTTTTCCAAAAATATGGTATTAAAGTACACCAGCAGCGAATTTTCAGAAACCACGGAGACCATGGTCTTTTTAGTAGCCAACTCAAAAAGTGTGGGAGGTTTCCCGACCGCCGCACCGCTGGCTTCTGTATCAGACGGCTATCTGGACGTCTTGATCCTCAAAAAGATCGAATTTTTAACGACTCCTGATCTGATAGTAAAATGGCTCCAGGGCAGCCACCAAAATCACCCGTCCATCGAGTATTTTCAGACGAAAGAGATCTTTATCGAACAGGCATCCACAGACAGTGAGATCGCCATTGACTATGACGGTGAGATCCTGAGCGAGGGACTCCCGGTAAAGATTTCTATCGTTCCGGAGGCATTAAATATTCTTGTGCAGAGACAAGATCCCCAGTAATCCCATATATAAAAACATATTGCTTGATGAGCCGGCCCCCAAAAGTCAGATCAAAAATCTAACGGTTGGGGGCAGTTTTTTTATTATATATTATTTGACTTAGTCAAATATATGGAGGTAATCATTAATGACCGAATCTTTTGCCTTTTATGTGTCAGTTCTCCGTAAACAATTTACGCAGTATTGTACGGAAAAACTTGCAGAGATCAATGTAACTTACGGACAGCTGTTCATTCTTATTTTTGTCGGCAAGAAAGAAACATGTTCGCCCAAAGAAATATCCCTTGCCTTGAAGCTGGATGCGGGCCATCTGACCAGAACACTTTCAAAACTCTGAACAATATGAAAAGATGAAAAAGAACGGAATTGAATTCCCTTTTGCTGAACACGAAAATACGGTCTGCAATGATAAAATCAGGAATCTGACTTCATACGAAACTCCCGGTGAATTAAAAAAAGACACATTTACCTACGAAAATTTAACCGGTATTGATTTCAGGGATCTGAAACCCTCAGAAAGCATGTTTTCCCCTGTGCTGAAATTCACTTTATTTGAACGCTTTTCAGAAGAATATTTAGAAGTTTCTGAAATTATGAAAGTAAACGGAAAGAGAACTTTTCGATATGACAGCCCTATCGTTTACAAAAGTGTTGAACGGATTTAAAATAATGCCGGAAAAATCTTTATAAAGGGCTTTTCCGGCATTGAAAATTTTTTAATAACTGATCTTGGTTGATCCCAGATCTTCATCTCCATAAGAGGCATAAATTTTATTGTTCTCGGTATATACTTTCAGCTCAGCAGAATCCTGGTCCTTGGTCAGCAGCACAGAAAAGTCACTTAAGCTGCCGCCCAGCGGAAGCTGGTACGGAGAAAGTTTACATGCCATCTGAGTGACCGGATTTTCCCGGCTCTCTGAAAGGTCGCAGTTTAATCCCGCAAAAGGCGCCACGGATTTATAATTCTTAAAACCATAATCAAACAGTTTGATCGTATCCCTGTACAATTCATATCCGTTTCCCCGCAGGATCACGGAGATCAGTTCCGTATCCCCGCGCTTTGCAAAAGTTACGAGAGTACCGCCGGCTCTTGTCGTATAACCGGTCTTTCCGCCCTCCACGCCTTTGTATAAGAACATCGTCTGTTTTACCATCTTGTGGTGATTCCATAACTCTCTGCCCTTTTTCTCCTTGTTGGTTCCGGACATAAAATAATGAGAAGAACATGCGATCTTGCGGAACATCGGATTTTGAAGAGCCGCTTTCGTGATCAACGCCATATCCCTCGCCGTCACATAATGCTTATCATTGTGAAGGCCGTTGGGATTCATAAAATGAGACCCTTTGCAGCCGATTTCTTTCGCTTTTTTATTCATCAGGCCCGCAAATTTTTCGATGCTGCCGCTTGTATGCTCCGCGACACCATTGCAGGCTTCATTTGCGGATTCCAGCATGATCCCGTACAGGACGTCGATGAGCGGAATCTCCTCGCCGGTCTTAATGCCGATGTGAGTGCTTCCAGGCTCAATGCTGTTTACAGCATGTCTGGAGAATTTGACTGTGGAGTACAGATCATCATTGTTCTCTATCGCCACCAAAGTCGTCAGGATCTTGGTGATGCTGGCCGGATAGCTTTTCTTGTCAATGTTTTTTGCATAGAGGATCTTCCCGGTCTTGGCATCCATCAATATTCCGCAGACTCCGTTGATCGACGGCTTCTCTGCATTTGTGTCTTCCTTTGTGGCAAGTCCTCTCTCTGCCGCCTTTGCCGGCACGGTCCCTGCTGTCACCAGTACAGTTGCTGTAAGCATTACCAGTAATCGTTTTACATATTTCTTCATATGTTTTTCCTCATAATTCTTATTTGAAATTAATTGTCATAATGTATAGCTGGCGGTCTGTATAATAAGTCACTTCCATCTTTTTTGCCCCGAATCCGGGCACTCTTCTCAGCAGATCAAAAATCTTTCTGTCGGTGATCAGCTGCCGGCAGGCCTTCTCATATTCTTTCTGGCTGCCCATCTGAAAACTGATCTGCCCCTGATTTTTCTGTTCACAGAGCTGGTTATAGATCTTCCCCAATTCAAACTGCCTGTAGTAATGATTCTGCCTCACATAATAATTGTTCTTCTTTGAACTGCATTTGGGCACCTTGAGTCCCTGATCCAGAGTGTGTCCCCTCAGAAGTTCCTCCTCAGTCATCCCGAAAAACCCCTTGGACATCTTCTGATTATTGCTTCCCCAGGTGGGGTCCACATAACAGTCGGTTCCTTCGATCTGTACCAGATTCCACGCATGATTCTGTCCGTTGGCCCTTCCGTACACCATCCGGCACGGGATGCCCATCTTCTGGTAAATATACTGAAGACTCTTGGCATATCCTGTACAGACAGTCTCTTCATTGACCATGCCGCTGATCAGGTTTTGATTATATCTGCTGCCCTCCCGGTAGGAGATCCTCCTGGTCAGATGCTCATAAACAGTATAGACCTTCTCATATTCCGTCTCTTTTTTGTCTGCATAGGAAAGATACACGGCAAGATTTTTCTTCAATTTCTTATCGTACTGTCTGGTCTGCTTTTCCGTAAAAATATAATGGGGCAGGAACACGACGTTTTTCTTCGTTCCCGATGTCTTCCATTTGATATTTCCGGTAAAATCGAACCAGAACAGTTCAGGGCAGTCGGATTCCATCTGCTTTAAAATATCCTCCATCCGCTTTGTAGTAACCTGCTCAATCTCGATCTCCTTTTTTCTGTTGAAAATCCCATAGTACATGAGGCTGTAAACCCTTTTGCCCTCTTTTGAAAGGCTCTGGTAACCGTACTTGGTCTCAAACAGGTCTTTGTGGGTCTTTTTTACCTCTGTGACAATCTTCTTTTGTTCCTTCTGGTGGATGCGGCTCTGGATCGATGACACCATATTCGGCAGCATAAAGACCAGTACCAGCAGAAGGATTGATGCAAATGCTTTCAGAACTTTTTTCATAGGCAGCTCCTACCCGATCAGCCCCAGGCGTTTCAGTCCCAGTGCCAGGCCGTCCCGGTCTGCAGGCTCCGTTTTGTATTCGGCCTGTTCCAGCAGTTCAGGGACTGCATTTCCCATGGCAACCCCGTATTGTACATAATTTAACATCTCAATGTCATTGGCGCTGTCTCCAAATGCATAGCTGTCTTTCCGGCCGATCCCAAAATGATCCAGCACCATCCTGATGCCGGTGGCTTTATTGACCCCTGAAGGGATAAACTCTACGGAATTCACTTCTTTATGTATGATACCGCTCATAGTTCCCCCGGTCATCTCCTCCACATATTCCTTCTGCGCAAAGTCCATGTGATGGTATGTCCATTTGTTCACTGCCTCTGCCTGGGACAGCGGATATATATAAGGGGTCGTGGTCTCTCTCAGCCTTTCCACCACTTTCAGATAAAAACCGTCCTGATTTTCCGGGTCATAATAGCTCCCTTTCACGCCTTCTAAAACGATCCCGATCCCATGTTTTTGTCCGTAATCAATGACCTTTCGCAGGTTCTCACCGGAAACCTGATCATTGCACAGCTCTCTGCCTTCACAGATCACATGGGCTCCTGCCGCCGCGATCATGCCGTGAAAACCCAGTTCCATATAGGATTCCGGTACCATGCCGTAAGCTCTTCCGGTACAGAGCATCACTTTACACCCTTTGTCTATCAGCTCAGCCACGGCCCTCTGAGCAGACTCCGGAATACCGATCCCGTCACAGTACAAAGTGCCGTCAATGTCTAAAAATACAATTTTATTCATGCTTCGCTCCTATATATTCTCAATCTGCCAGTCCACCGGCTCAATGCCGTGTTCTTTCAGAAACTCGTTGGTCCTGCTGAAATGACGGCATCCGAAAAACCCTCTGGACGCAGAAAAAGGACTCGGGTGAGGGGCTTCAAGTACCAGATGCTTCGGATTGGTAAGCATCCATTTTTTATTCTGGGCATTCCGTCCCCACAGAAGATAGACGATCGGACGGTCCTGCTCATTTAATATGCGGATCGCGGCGTCCGTAAACTCTTCCCATCCGATATCCTTGTGGGAATTGGCCTTGTGCGCCTGGACGGTCAGTACCGTATTTAACAGCAGAACTCCCTGTTCGGCCCATTTGGTCAGATATCCGTTGTTTGGTATGTAGCAGCCCAGATCCTCGTGCAGTTCCTGGTAAATGTTGACCAGGGACGGCGGCGTCTGTACTCCCGGCTTCACAGAAAAAGACAGCCCGTGGGCCTGTCCTACATTGTGGTATGGGTCCTGGCCTAAGATCACCACCTTTACCTTGCTCAAAGGCGTCAGGTGGAACGCGTTAAAAATATCATCCGCCGGCGGAAAGATGTTCTTTTGTGCGTACTCAGCCGTCACTGTCTGATACAGCTTTTTATAATACGGCTTTTTGTATTCTTCTTTCAGATGCTCAGCCCAGTCATTTGTAATCGGTGGCATACTCTGTTCTCCAATCTGTTGCTTAAATTTCTATATAATATACGTGTGTATTATAAACTATCAGGCCCTGTTTTGCAAACTTGAGAAATGCGCAGATTCCTTTTTCTTTGGCACATCTTGTGATAAAATAATCTTGACAAAGGAGGATTGTCGCATATGAAAACTTCAAAAATTGAAAATCCCCACTCTCTGTCCGTCTCTATCGTATTCGACGGACTCATGGTGGGGATAGTTGCCGGCTGTATTGCCGTCATCTACCGTATTTTATTAAATCACGCGGAATCTCTGTTGTTCCGCATTATAGACTTTACAAAAGGAAATGCCTTCTATATCGCAGGCTGGTTTGCCGTCCTGGTAGTCCTCGGCCTGATCGTAGGCAGACTGGTCAGCTGGGATGAAATGTGCTCCGGAAGCGGTATCCCCCAGGTACAGGGGGAGATGAAAGGATACATAAGCCAGAACTGGATCAGCGTACTGATCACAAAGATCACAGGCGGCACACTCTCGATCCTTGGCGGTCTGTCTCTTGGACGTGAAGGCCCCTCTGTCCAACTGGGCGCCATGGCCGCCAAAGGGCTTGCAAAGATCACACGAAAGAGCAAGACAAAGGAAAGGATCATGGAAGTGTGCGGTTCCGGCGCGGGTCTGGCCGCTGCTTTTAACGCACCTCTGGCAGGCATTATGTTTGCTCTGGAAGAAATTCAGAAGAACTTTAACAGTTCCATGCTGGTCTGTGTCACTGCCGGTGCCCTGACCTCGGATTTTATTTCTAAAAATGTATTCGGATTATCTCCGGTGTTTGAATTCAGGCTGAAGTCGGCCCTTCCGCTTAAATATTACGGCCTGCTGATCCTGCTGGGGATCATCCTTGGTGCTGCCGGGGCCATATATAACCGTGTCATGCTGAAAGGACAGGATGTTTACAAAAAACTCTCCTTCCTGAAACCGGAGTACAGGACCGTAATCCCGTTCCTCGTATCGGGTGTGCTGTGCTACTGCCTTCCTTCTGTACTCGCAGGAGGCCATGCCATGATCGAACGCCTGGAGACCGGACATCTTTTGATCGGAACTATGGTGCTTCTGCTCCTTGTCAAGTTTCTGTTTTCGACTGTCAGCTTTGGCTCCGGAGCACCGGGAGGCATCTTCTTCCCTCTCCTGATACTTGGCGCATACATCGGTTCTATTTATGGAACCTCTGTCACAGGACTTACAGGCATCAGTCAGGATTACATCATTAACTTTATTATCCTTGCTATGGCCGGATTTTTCACTGCCATCGTCAGAGCCCCGATCACCGGCGTCATTCTGATTGCGGAAATGACAGGTACTTTTGAACATTTTCTTTCCCTGGCCGTTGTATCACTGACTGCCTATGTGATTGCCCATCTTCTGAAAAGTGAGCCAATCTACGAAAGTCTTCTGGGCCGCATCCTTGCAAAGAAGGGATTAAAAACAACGGATGCCGCAGAGGGAAAAGTGCTCTCAAGCTTTGTTGCCGGAACAACCTGTCTTGCTGTGGGAAAAAAAATCAAAGATGTGGCCTGGCCGGAACACTGCCTGATCGTCACCATCAGCCGGGGCAAAGAAGAGATTATCGCCAAAGGAAGCACTGTGGTACACTCCGGCGATACGTTAGTTGTCCTGGTTGATGAAGACTACCTGGGAATGGTAACTGAAAGCTTCCAGCTTATCTGCGGGGAGATTACGGCGGGATAACCCCCGCAGCTAGATACGCTTACCCCGTTTGGTCGACAGGGTAGGCATTTTTTATATTTATAATAGAGGGGGATTAAGCCGCCAGGTTGTGTATCCACCTTTTGGAAATGGATGCCTGCCAGAAAGGATAAACTTATGAAATACAAACAAGTTTTTCAGATGCTTGACAGCATCCCTTACCTTTCTGTCGGTCCTGATGTCGGTTCTGACTTTACCTGGATGTCGATCGCTCTTTTGAACGTAGCTTTTATCGGGAAACCTTTCAAGAGCATTGTGAACGCTACGCGGCAGCACACCTTTCTGCCTCTGAAAAGGCGGCATAGTCATTTGGAAATCTGCGTTTATGGATTGAAAAGGAGAATCAATGACTAATACGAGATATAATCTGCAATACCTTCCGCAAGTCAAAACCGTGATAACAACTTTATTACTGCAATTCCTCACTCTTTTAAAAACACCTGAAATGTCTGTTATTTTTTCTCTCCCCAATCATCAGCACAGGCAATATATAGATCGCCGACATAAAGATCCCTCGCATGATAAAGATCATATCGTGCATATGGCTTTCCATGTTTTCCAGATAATAATTCGGGAACATTCCCGCCAGCACGCTGGTCTCGTCGAGCATCAGCACAGAGGATATGACCGCTTCCAGCAGGAGGAACAAAAGGCTCATCCCCAGTCCCAATCCCCCGCTTTTAAAGGAAAAACACAGGAGCCCAAAGACCGCTGCATAGACACTCATCAACAGGAATTCAAAGAGTAGTTCGGAGATGAACATCCACACATCCGGTTTTCCCAGCCCAAAGTTAAGCGTCAGCCCTATGACATAGAGGGCCGTCTGAAACAGCAGAAGTCTTGCCATCGTATTTTCTACTTTTATGTATCTCCAGAAGAATGAGGACAGCTCCCTCCGCCTCATCACATCTGCCGTATAGACGGCCACGCACAGTTCCAGTACACCCGAGGACATGGAGGTGAGATGGACCGCGTTGATCCCTTTTGGCAGAAAACCGTAGAGGGCTTCCAGACTCAGCTGGTATCCCTTCGGAGACGGCCCGGTGCTCAGGTAAGAGAGCACTGCCATGTCCATGACTGCATAGCAGGAAAGAGCCGTGACACAGGCCACGATGATCTTTCCGCTGTGATATTTAAAATCCCTCCCCTCTGAATAGACTTTAAAACAGGCCACAAGAATACCGGCCAATGCCGCACACGGAGCTGCGATGGAAAAATTAATCTCCTGAAGGAAAAGAGATACGAACTCATCTTCCATCATCATTTTGACTGCAGTGTAGACAAGGTATCCGGAGCAGATATCATTTAAGACTGGAAACTCTTCCATCCACTCTGCGATGGTTCCGCTGAACCACAAAAGCAGCGGCACACAAAATGCCAGACCGCCGAAGATCAGCAGAAATTCTCTCATATGCAGACCGCCGCCGTCCGCAGACACGACCCCGAGTATAGCCAGTACGTTGTCAAAACTCATGCTCACATCTACTGCCACAATGGAAATGATGGCAAACCAAAAGTTATCCTTCTGTTCTGTCTGTTCACGCTTTTCACTTCCCGTTCCGCTTTCCTTCATCATCGTGAAAGTGACATACAAAAGCATCACACCTCCCAGTATCCTGATGTGAAGCCATGGAATCCTGAACAAAAATCCGATGATCCCCACAAAGATCATCTTAAGAAGGATAGACAGCCAGACGCCCAGATCTCTGGCCGCTTTGGCACGGCGCTTTGAAAGCCCCCTGGTTGCCATGGCGATGACGCCAATATTGTCCAGAGACACAACAAGGTTGATAAAAATAATCTGAAGAAGCGTACCCAAAAGGCCTTCCCCCTGTACAAACTTTATTATTTACCATATATATGCAGAAAGCCGCACATTCATTTCTGAATGTACGGCTTTTTTAACAGTTAATCCCTTACCTTGATGTGTGTTTCCCTGAGCTGAAGCTCCGATACTTCTCCCGGCGCACCGCACATCAAATCCTGTGCAGTTCCGCTCATAGGGAAGGCGATCACTTCGCGGATGTTTTCTTCATTTCTGAGGAGCATGATCATTCGGTCGACTCCCGGGGCCATTCCAGCATGAGGAGGCGCACCGAACTGGAATGCATTATATAACGCTCCGAATTTTTCTTTTAATGCCTCTTCATCATATCCTGCGATCTCAAATGCCTTAACCATGACATCCAGATCATGGTTTCTCACCGCACCGGAAGAAAGTTCCACTCCATTGCAGACGATATCGTACTGGTATGCGAGAATATCCAGAGGATCTTTTTCATTCAGCGCTTCAAGTCCTCCCTGAGGCATAGAGAATGGATTATGTGTAAAGGTCACCTGCCCTGTCTCCTCGTCTGTCTCATACATCGGAAAATCGTTGATGTAACAAAAACGGTACGCATTTTTCTCACAGAGATCCAGGCGGGCGGCAAGTTCGTCCCTGATCTGTCCCGCAAACTGACAGGCAAGTTTTTCACTTGCTGCGATAAAGAAGATTACGTCCCCTGCCTCAAGATGTGCCTTCTTTGCAAGCTCGCTCTTCATATCTTCCGGAATAAATTTGTCGATCGGTCCCTTGTAGGACATATCTTCTTTTACTTCCAGGTATCCGAGTCCTGCCATGCCGATGGACTGTGCAAATTTAAGGAGCTTTTCATGGAATCCTTTTGAGAGATTTGCGTGGACTTTCACGGCCCTCACTGTCTTGTCGTGGAACGGCTTGAAAGTACATCTCTGGAAAAAGTCTGTCACGTCCACGATCCTGAGAGGATTCCTTAAATCCGGTTTGTCCGTTCCAAATTCCAGCATCGCCTGCTTATAACTGATAACCGGGAATGGCGTGTCTGTCACAACGGACCCTTCCGGTGCAAATTTCTTAAAGGTCTCTGCCAGCACTTCCTCACCGATTTTAAAGACATCTTCCTGTGTGGCAAAACTCATCTCAAAGTCCAGCTGGTAAAATTCTCCCGGAGAACGGTCGGCGCGGGCATCTTCATCTCTGAAACAAGGCGCAACCTGATAGTATTTGTCGATGCCGGATACCATCAGCAGCTGTTTGTACTGCTGCGGAGCCTGAGGGAGTGCATAAAACTTCCCTTTATATTTTCTGGACGGAACAATATAGTCCCTTGCCCCTTCCGGTGAAGATGCGCAGAGGATCGGTGTCTGGATCTCCATAAATCCAAGATCATTCATCTTTCTTCTCAGGAAACTGATGACTTCGGAGCGGAATTTGATATTGTCCTTTACTTTGCGGTTTCTCAAATCTAAATACCGGTATTTTAAACGGACATCCTCACGGATCTCTTTGGACCCTGAAACTTCAAACGGAAGGTCGGTATATACCTTTCCGAGCACTGTAATCTTATGGGCTTCCAGTTCGATCGTTCCCGTGGGAATCTTCGGATTATAAGTCTCCTCGTCCCTGTGCTCAATGATCCCTTCGATGGAAAGGCATTCTTCTTTTCTCACTTCATTTAAAAGACTTCCGTCTCTTAACACGACCTGCATAACGCCATACATATCTCTTAAATCAATAAATGACACTCCGCCGTGGTCACGGATATTTTCCACCCACCCGGCGATCTTTAACTGGGACCCGATATCGCTCTCAGAAATCTTATCCATAGTCTTGCTGCGGTACATATCTGACATTTTTTTCTCCTTTTTCTTTCATCATGTTAGACTTTTTTGTAATAAAAAAAGTCGTCTATCCTAAAAAATCATTCAGGACGGACAACTGTACAAGTTCCGCGGTACCACCTGATTTGCTGCTTTTACAGCCTCTCTGGTATGCTGAATAACGCACAGCCTGCGACGCACCTACTGATCCTATGGACGTTCAGATTGCAGCTCCTGAGTGTTCTTCACATGGATTCACTCTGCAGGGTTCCCACTGTCTCCTGCTCACTGTAAGCGATAATCTATGCTACTTTTCTCAATCTACGCTTTTTGGATCATTATAGTTCAGTTTTGTCTGTCTTGTCAATTTATTTTTCTCTTTTTCTTTATTTCCTCTCTTGAGATTGACTGATTTACACAAAAAATACTATATAGTAAATTGGCCTGACAGGAATATACATATGAATACTAATAATTTTACTTCGGAAACGAGCATTTATATCATAGATGATCATTACAGGATCGTGCATTTCAACAGGGAGCTTCAGCAGGTCTTTCCAAAAGGGCAATAAAAACCTGTTTTATAATCTCACGAATCTCTCTGCCTATAATGAATTATTTGAACTGAATCTCACAAAAGATTCCTTCAAAGTTTTATTCCATCTTTCTGACAAATATATTATTCCCCCAGAAGAGGGATCTTTATCCACTTTGATGACCCAAGTTGTTGCCCGTCAGTTAGTCCATCCCGATGATGCCGCGGATTATCCTGACTTCTGGAATCTGGATACGATTATGGAACGGCCCAGCAATGCCTCTCCGTCTCCATTTCTTTTAGGCCAGTTCCGGAAAGCATTTTCCTGCTTCGGACAAGAGAAGGGAGAATAGAATTCAGAATTTAAGGCTTCTGTCAAAATACGTCTTCCTCAGGAAGAAATAATCTCTATATCTCTGGATATCAGTCCATCTGATATTCTGCTGACATCTTTCCCCGTTCATACATCTCAATCTTATAATCCAGACGTTCCAGAGTCTCCTGCATATCCTGCATTTTCCGGACCAGACGTTTTCTCTGTTCCATGAGAATTGTTTTCCGTGCGTCAATGGTCTCATCTCCCCGGCGAAACAGCTCCACATATTCAATCAGTGCCTCGATCTGCACCCCGGCTTTCCGCATGCACTTCATCAATTCCACCCACTGGCAGGATGCCTGGTCATAATCCCGAATGCCGTTCGGCTTCCTCGGGACAGCCGGTATCAGTCCGATCCTCTCATAATATCTCAGCGTATCTGCAGTTATGTCATACTTTTTACTTACTTCTGCGATGGTCAAAATACTTTCCTCCATTCATTCCAAAGTCCTGGAAAATGACAGCGGGAGCTCCAGCCCATTGTCTTCCAGAAGTGTTTGATCCCTTAATATTTCCTCCGTGGGTCCGTCTGCCGCAAGTCTTCCGTCTGCGATCAGGATTGTCCTCTCACACGTATCATAGATGAAATCCAGGTCATGGGACGCAATGATCTTAGTCCCGGAAAGTCCGTTCAGGACATGGATCAGGCTGCGCCTGTTTTTGGGGTCCAGAGCCGCCGACGGCTCATCCATAAGGATCACCTCCGGCTCCATGGACAGGATCGATGCGATGGATGCCCTTTTTTTCTCTCCTCCGGACAGCCGGTAGATGTGCCTGTCTTTCATCTGCTCCATATGAACACTCTCCAGTGCTCTCAGCGTCCTCTCTCTTGTTTCCTCCTCAGAGAGTCCGTAATTGCGTGGAGCAAATGCCACGTCTTCATACACAGTAGACATAAACAGCTGGCTGTCTGAATCCTGAAACACATATCCCGTCTTCTTCCGAATATCTGCCAGGGACGCTTTCTCTGCCCGGATTCCTCCGATTCTGAGCTCTCCTTCATAGTCTGTCAGAAGCCCTACCATGAGTTTGAGCAGTGTAGACTTCCCCGCTCCGTTGGCCCCGATCAGTCCGATGCTCTCTCCATCTTCAGCAGTAAAATTTAAACCGGAAAGCACATTTTTTCTGCTTGATGAGGCTCTTTTTTCATAGGAAAAGGTGAGGCCGTTTACTTCAATTTTGTTCATACTTCCTCCGTATTCTATTCTAACAGACTTCCGGCAAGTTTAAAAACAGAAACATACCGCAGCAAAACAACGATACCCAGCCAGCCTGCCAGGTACACTGCACTTCTTCTGTCCATTTTCTGCTTCTTTGACAGACGGAAACTTCCGTCAAATCCCCGGAGCAGCATGCTCTCATAGACCGTCTGGGCCCGGTCGATACTTCTTAGCATCAGCTGTCCCAGTAAGGTTCCCCATGCCCGGTAATGGATTCCCTTCTGATCCGGTGCTCTCATGGAGTACGCCTGGGAGATCCGTTCGGCTTCTTTCAGCAGCACGATCACATACCGATAAATCAGAAGCACCATGGTCACCATAATCTTCGGCACATGCAGGAGACGCAGAGCATAACAAATGCTCTCCATAGACGTTGTCAGGATCAGCAGGTAAGATGCCAGCACCGCAAATGCTCCTTTGAGCATCAGTGTGGCCATGGAGATCATGCCGCCGGTTACCGGTAAAGGCCCGGCCCGGAAGAGTACGGCCCGGTCAAAAAACGGATTGGCAATCCCCACTGCACAGACGAGCAGAAGAACCGGCTTTAATTTTCTTATGCTTCTGACCGCAGAGATGCCTCCTGCCCGCATAGTTACTGCGGGATACAGGATCATGCCGAAGATTCCGCCCGGTTCATAGACAGGAAATGACATGGTAAAAGTGATATACCAGACGGTGACGAGAAGCTTGCTCAGAGGATGAATCCTGTTGATCCGCCCCTCTCTTGAAGCCATGGCATCCAGATGGTGTATTTCATGAACTGCCTCATTGATTCTGCTCATGACGTCCTTTCTTTCTAAACAGGCCGAACAGATAACAAACGGCTATACATAATACGATGACTGCCAGTCCGCCGAAGATGCCGGACAGAGAAGTTCCAAGCATCGTCTCCCGGTCCGGGATAGAATAATCCGGCAGAAGGGAGGTCAGACTCTGGATCCTCCCCGCCGCAGCGTGAACCGGACCGGACGCCGCAAGCTCCGCGGACCCTGTTATTTTTTGTATGGACCATTCCAGCCCGTCCGGGTTTGCAGATGCCGCCAGAGATAATGCTCCTCCGATCAGTATAAATGCTCCTGTGAGCGCAAGCAGCACTTTTCGGAAAGAGAGCTTCGGCTTCTTTGCGCCTGCCGCAGATTTCCCGGAGTCCCCGGTCCAGATAAGCTCCGGCCTGGCCTCGTACAAGAAACAGAGCACTGCAGCGGTGATAAGCCCTTCCACCAGTCCGATGACCAGATGGATCGGCTGCATGGCAGCCGCAAATACTGCAAACGGCAGCTCGGTAATGCCCGAAGCAAGAGTCTCTGCTGTCACGGAAAGTGCTCCCAGCTGTAAGGTAAGGATACATCCGATGACGGATGCATATGTAATCTTCTTTTTATCCGGTCCGTTTTTCATGATCCGCCTCCAGAGAAGCCCGGCTCCTATAAAACAGCCATAAAACGCCATGTTCCAAATGTTGCATCCAAGTGCGAGAAGTCCCCCGTCCGCAAAAAGAAGGCACTGGATCAGCAGTACCCCGATCATGGTCAGGAATCCCGCAAACGGTCCCAGTACTGCCGACAAGAGCATGCCTCCGCACAGATGCCCGGAAGAACCGGTGCCAGGGATCGTAAAATTGATCATCTGCCCTGCGAACACAAAGGCTCCCATGACCCCCATCAGCGGAACTTTTTTCGGGTCGTCCTCCTCCTGTACTTTTTTTACCGCCCATCCTGCTGCCGCCGCAGAACAGGCATACATGGTGCCTGCCACCGCAGGGGCCACAAGCGCATCTGCCATATGCATATCTTATTTCTCCTTTCTCTGTTTCAAATGAGTGTCCATGCTGCCGGACCGGAATCCCTCCAGATCCGCTGTAACATATGTAAAACCTATTTCCTTGAGCCGCTTTACCGCAGCTTCTCTGTTTTTGATCAGCCGGGGAAGCTCCTTCTCATCTACTTCGATTCTCGCCATGTCTCCGTATATACGGACACGGACGTTATAAAAGCCCATTGCCCTCAGATACTTCTCCCCTTCCTCCGCCATTTTCATTTTCTCCCCGGACAGTCTGGCCCCATATGGAAATCTCGTGGCAAGACAAGGACTTGCCGGGCGCTCTGCCACGGAGATCCCATATTCCGATGCCATCCTGCGGATATCATCCTTGGTCATCCCGGCCTGCACAAGAGGACTCAGAATTGCAAGCTCTTTTACTGCCCGGATTCCGGGACGGTAGGCGTGCAGGTCATCCGCATTAGTTCCTTCCAGTACAGTCTGTATCCCTAACGATTCCGCCGATTTAAGCAGTTCTGTATACAGATATTTCTTGCACAGATAGCATCTGCTCTCCGGATTATCTATGATCCCCGCATGGGAAAGTTCATCTACATGAACGACCTGATGAACGGCTCCCGCTTCCCTGGCAACTCTCTCTGCAATTTTTATATCCCCGGACGGGTGAAGTTTTGTCACCATCGTAAATGCCGCCACCTTTTTCCCGGTTTTCTCCGCTGCCAGGCATAGAAGCTTTAAGAGCAGGCTGCTGTCCACTCCCCCGGAAAAAGCAAGCGCCACATCTTCCTTTACAAAACCTCTGACTGCTTCTTTTAAATTTGCACAGTGTTCCTCATATCTGTCCATGGCATTCCTCTGCGATCTTTTGGTAAGTTTCCTGGAAAGACAGCCCATTCTTTCTGCACAGTTCCCTGACACTCTCATACTCCGGATAGACTCTCATGCCGTTTTCCATAAAGCATACCTTTACCCGGGCTTCTCCCAGAGAAGTTCTGACTGTTTTCACCTGCCGTTTCAGCACACTTCGCTCCATCTTCTGTCTGCGGATACCGATGGTCGTCGTTTCCCGGAAAATGATCTCCTCAAGCTTCTCTATGTCTTCCTCCTTGCAGATGACATTGAGCTGATAGGCCGGTCTGTTCTTTTTCATAAAGACAGGGGTATAATGGACGTCTCTTGCCCCTGCCTTCATCAGCTGCTCCATCACGTATCCCAGAGCTTCCCCGGTACAGTCGTCAATATTGCTCTCCAGCTTGTATATAAAGTCGCCGGCGCTGCTGTTTTCTGTCTCCCGGATCAGCATGGCCCGCAGCAGGCTCGGCCGTTCATACTCTCTCTTTCCGGCCCCGATCCCGGTTTTCTCAATCACAAACCGTTCCGGCAGCCGGGAAGAAGTCCGGATGGCAGCTGCGATGGCGGCGCCGGTCGGAGTGACCAGTTCTCCCTGCACATCTGTCATGTGTACAGGAAGTGAATATCTGGATGTGATGGCAGTGACCGCCGGCACCGGGATCGGGATCACACCGTGCTGGCACCGGACAGATCCGCTCCCCTCATAAAGCACCGGAATAATGACCTTGTCAATCTGCAGGTTATCGAGGCAGACAGCCGCTGCCGTAATATCCACAATAGAGTCCACGGCTCCCACCTCATGGAAATGGACCTTTTCTATACTGGTGCCGTGTGCCCTGGCCTCCGCCTCTGCGAGGATCTCAAAAATTCTCACCGCCTTCTCTCTGGCGCCGTCCGTGATCTGTGCCCTGCAAAGTATCTCAAGGATCTCTGTAAGACCCCTGTGTTCGTGATCATGAGAATGATGTCCGTGATCTCCATGAAAATGACCGTGGATGTGTCCGTGAAGATATTCCATATCGTGGTCATGGTTCTCATGTTCGTGATCCAGAATCACATGAAAGTCACATGCATCCAGTCCTGCCTTTGATACTCTTCTCACCTCTGTCTGAAATCCCTTTACGGGAAGGCTTTCAAGAGCCTCCAAAAGGACCTTCTCATCGGCCCCGAGATCCAGCAGGGCCGCTGTCATCATGTCGCCGCTGATCCCGGAATAACATTCTAAATAAAGTGTCTGATTCATGATCATTCCCCCAGTCTGTTGATCTGTGATGCCATGTATCCGGCACCGTATCCATTGTCAATATTTACAACCGCAATGCCGTTGGCACATGAGTTAATCATCGTGAGCAAAGCCGCAATGCCGTGCAGATTGGCCCCGTAGCCCACAGAAGTGGGCACTGCGATCACCGGCTTGTCAACAAGTCCTCCGATGACGCTTGCCAGAGCACCCTCCATCCCCGCCGCTGCAACCACACAGTTGGCACTCTGGATCACATCCAGGCGGGACAAAAGCCGGTGGAGTCCGCTGACTCCCACGTCGTAGATGCGCTCCACGTGATTGCCGAAAAATTCCGCTGTCCGGGCCGCTTCCTCGGCCACAGGAATATCCGCCGTGCCTCCCGTACAGACCGCGATCCTCCCAATCCTTTCTTTGTCCGGCTTTTCAATTTTCATAATACGGGAGATCGGATCATATGTAAGTTCCGGAAGTTTTTTCCGGACAAGTTCAAACTGTCTTACAGAGGCTCTCGTGCCGAGTACTTCTCCATTCTGTTCCCAAAGCCTTTGAAAAATGCCGGCCAGATGGTCATCGGACTTGCCGCTGCAGAAAACCACCTCGGCGGCGCCGTTCCTCAATTTTCTGTGGGTATCCAATTTGGCATATCCCATATCCTCAAAGGGCTCCCGGCGGAAAAATGCTTCTGCCTCCCCTACGGACATTTCTCCCCGGCTGACTTTTTCTAATACTTCATGTGCTTCCATCTCTGTGCACTCCTTACTTTTTTATTTGAAGGCCGCTGCATCTTCCTGGCGGCCATTATGTGCTCCCGGACTTACTATATCACCTGGAGCTCACTCTAAGTCAATATTTTTTACAATCCCACTTAATTGGTCCAACCAATCTTGTCATATTTTTTCACCAGTGTGAAGACTGGTGAAAAAATCAACTTTCCTATTCTTCTTTTGCCCATCCGTAAGAATAACGGACCGCCCGTTTCCATCCGGATACCTTTTTCTCTCTTTCTTCCTCACTGATCTGAGGTTCAAAGACACAGTCAATATCCATGTTCTCGGACAGCTCCTCTTTGCTGTCCCAGTAGCCAACTGCAAGACCTGCAAGGTATGCCGCTCCCATGGCAGTCGTCTCCACACAGGCCGGACGGTGTACCGGAGCACCGCTGATGTCTGCCTGCATCTGCATTAAAAGATTGTTCTGGCTGGCGCCTCCGTCCACCTTGAGAGAACTTAAATGAATGCCTCCGTCGGCCTCCATGGCCTTCAGCACATCGTTGACCTGATATGCAATGGACTCGAGTGTCGCCCGTATAATGTGGCACTTGCTGACTCCGCGGGTGATGCCGAGGATCGTTCCTCTGGCGTACTGGTCCCAGTGGGGAGCACCCAGTCCCGTAAACGCCGGCACTACATAACAGCCGTTGCTGTCCTTCACTTTTTGGGCCATATACTCAGAATCCTGGGAAGAATCGATGAGTTTTAACTCATCCCTCAGCCACTGGATGGCAGCTCCCGCCACAAAAATAGATCCTTCCAGCGCATAGTCCACTTTGCCGTCCAGGCCCCATGCGATGGTTGTCAAAAGCCCGTGCTGGGAATTCACCGGCATCCGGCCCGTATTCATGAGAAGGAATCCTCCCGTGCCGTATGTATTCTTGGCTTCGCCCGCCTTGAAACAGGTCTGTCCGAACAGAGCCGCCTGCTGGTCTCCCGCCGCGCCCGCAATAGGAATCGCACCGCCGAAATAAGACGGGTCTGCCTCACCGTATATCTCACTTGACTGGACAGGTTTTGGAAGCATCGCTTCCGGGATATCAAGTATCTCAAGTATCTCCTTATCCCATGTGAGATCTTTGATATTAAAAAGCATGGTTCTGGATGCATTGGAATAATCCGTCACATGGACCTTTCCTTTTGTGAGCTTCCAGATCAGCCAGGTCTCCACGGTTCCAAAGAGAATCTCTCCCTTCTTGGCCCTCTCCCTGGCTCCTTCCACATGGTCCAGAATCCACTTGACCTTCGTCCCGGAAAAATAGGCATCAATAATCAAACCGGTCTTATCCTGTATCTTTTCTTCCAGTCCCTGCTCTTTCAGGGAATCACAGAGCTGTGAGGTCCTGCGGCACTGCCACACAATGGCGTTATAAATCGGCTCCCCCGTCTCCTTGTCCCAAAGGATCGTAGTCTCCCTCTGGTTGGTGATGCCGATGCCCGCGATCTGTTCCGCCGTGACACCGATCTTCTGCATGGCCTCCACCGCCACTCCGAGCTGCGTAGACCAGATCTCTCCCGCATCATGCTCCACCCATCCCGGATTCGGAAATATCTGAGTGAATTCCTTCTGAGCCACACTGCAGATCTTGCCTTCTCTGTTGAACAGGATACATCGGTTGCTCGTTGTGCCCGCATCCAGTGCCATAATGTATCTCTCCATATTGCCCTCCTAGATCTCCGTTAGTTCTCTGTGCTCCCACACGTTATGTCAGATTTATTATAGCATATTGCACAAATATATCCAACAGAACAGCGATTATTTATAAATTTTTCAGCCACACAGAAGGGAGCAGACAGGCCCGCCTTATTTTATGCCCGGTCAAACACTGCCAGGGATGTGACCCCTCCGATAATCAGAGTGAATCCCAGGATATCCATGCCAACAAAAATCTCTCCCAGCAGCAGTGCGGACATGACTGCCGCCACCAGCGGCTCCACACACGCAAACATGCTGGCTCTCACGGGACCCAGCATGCGAACGCCTTCCAGATAACATCCAAACGGAATAACCGTTCCGAAGATGATAACGGCCAGCGTCATGAGGACCGTTTTCATGTCCCATATACCGGGGACATGAAAAAAGCCCGTCACAGGTATCATAAGCAGTCCCCCTATGAACATTCCCCATCCCACTGTCTCCAGGGAGCCAAATTCATTCAGTAGTTTTTCCGGCTGAATATTATAGACAGCCAGAGCAACTGCGGCAGCAAGTCCCCAGAACAAAGCCCTGCCTGTGACGGCCAGACTGCCGGGATCTCCGTGAGTCGCCAACAGAAAAACCCCGGTGATGACGCAGACCAGAACGATCACTTCCAGGCGCTTCGGCTTTCTATTTTCTACTGCCAGACAGAACAGCATGATAAGCGCCGGGGCAATGTATTGGAGCACAGTAGCTGTCCCCGGATTAGAATACTGGATTGCAAGAAAATAAGACATCTGGCAGGCTGTCATCCCGAACAGACAGAACACAAGCTGACTCACTGCCGTTCGTTTCTTTTTCCAGACACGGAATATATCCCCCTTCTTTTGGACTACCGCCAACAAGAGCATGAGCAGTCCTGCCGACAAAAGCCTCAGCGTCACAAGCCAGACGGCCGTGAGCTGCTTTTCGTCAAACAGATATTTCCCGATAATCCCGGAAATCCCCCAGAAGATTCCTCCCAACATTGTAAAGATCACGCCTTTTGTATTTTGATTCATAGGTTTCCAAAATCCTTTCTCGTGTATTTCAGTTTATTATAATATAAAACAGTGTTTTGAGGAATTTGTTTTTACAGTATAATGATGAAAGAAGGATATTGTCTCTGCACGCAAAGGAGCCTGCCTATGTCCACAAATATCTTTGATTATCTCGCCTGGAGGGGAGATGTAAGCTTTCAGGAATGTGGGATGAATGAGGTTGACAGCCTGATTCTGTCCTGTCTTTCCTACATCCGGTTTCCGGGCATTGTCCCCGATATCTCGGAATCCGGCTCGGTGACAATAAAGGAGGCATCCGAAGCATTTTTCTCTCAGGACAAAGAAAACCGCAGTACCAGAACGAAAGAAGACGAAAGACTGCTGGATATTTCTCCGGAAATCGCCGCATGCTTCACCGTACTTTTTTCAGGCTTCTGGATGCGGTGAAAGAAGCATTGCTGAATGATCTCTAAAAGGATATCCCCTTGCGAATTTTTTTAAACTTCCATCACTATTTATACACAATTCGCAGATACTATGAAGACAGACCCGAAAACACTGTTTTTATATAGAGGTATCCTATGGAAACAAAAGATCATTTTGCACTTTCAAAACTGCTGGCCCGCCGAATGTTCCTGAACAATTCCAAAACCTTTGCATTTATCCTGGGAAATGTTCTGCCCGATCTCAATCCTTTCTCCTATCTGGGCGGCTCCAATGCCGCAGAACTGAAAGGACACAGTTATGACTCCCGCAGACATCTGATGGGACAGGCTTATTCGTCAGGCTTTCGGGATACTTTTGCCGGCTGGTTCCGGGCCGGTGAGATGATGCATTATCTCGCTGATTCTTTTACCCGTCCCCATAACAAAGAATTTCGCTATTCTCTGAAAGAGCACATAAAATATGAACGCCGGCTCCACCTGGTCTTCTCAAACTGTCTGAGAACGAATCAGATCAGCCGGCATATAAAATCGTGCTCAGGCATCTGCAGATTTGAACCATGGCTGGAAAACCTGCACCGGCAGTATATTCTCTCCTCCTCAACACCGGAAAGTGACTGCCGGTATATTCTTCACTCAGCCCTTATCGTATGCAAAGGACTGGCACAGAGAAATGGTTTTTTGTCCGGGAGATATCATGCTGTAAAACCGCTTTTATAAATTTCCCAGTCGATGTCTTTAAATACATTGAAAACTATACGCTTTAAGCCGCTTCCTTTGTCCAGATAAGCAAGTACCGTATTCAGCGCGATTTCTGCGGCCTTCCGGTTGGGAAAATGATATTCTCCCGTGGATATGCAGCAGAATACAATACTGTCCAGTTTCTTTTCCTCCGTCAGTTTAAGTCATGACAGATAGCAGCTTTCAATGGCTTTACTTTTCCTCTACGGAAAGCCATATTTCACAATGGAAATTATTATCGTAAATTTCAGCACTCGGATAAACCTCAATGCACATCCCGCCCGCAGGCTGATATTTACTGGTTGGAAAGAATTCTGTATAAATTTTCCGATACAACTCTTGAAACGCTTCTGGCATTCTCCCAGTACAAGGGAAAACTGCCCAAGTATTTGCAGGTACTTTCTCGATCGTCAATCCTGCTACCACATCGCCGCCTGTATAAGCCGCTCCGATTGCATAATCAAAGTCCCCCTCAATCGGATTGTCAAAGCATATCCCAACGATTGCTCCTCCGAAGATGTTTTCTGGATTGATATATTTGCACAAAGTATCAATCGTTCCATCTGCTCCGCAAGCCGCCCATGTTGCATGGATATTCTTCTGGCTGATTTCCTGTCCTCCTCCATATCTGGCTCGTTTGGCAATGACCTCAAACCCTTCTCGTTTCTCAATTCTGTAATCCATTGTTGTTCCTCCTTCTAATATGATTTTTACGGAAACTCTGGAAAAAGATCTGAGTGTAAGTTTTTCATTTTTCGCTTGGACTGGCGTAATTCCATGAAATTTTGTAAATGCCCTACTGAAGCTTTCTGGACTGTTATATCCATATTTTAGGGCTATATCTATGACTTTTTCATTTTCCGAAGATAAATCCGCTCCTGCAAGTGACAACCTCCTGTTGCGGATATACTCACCGATAGAATAGCCGCAGATAATATGAAAAACCCTCTGGAAATGAAAGCTCGAAGAATACGCCTGTTTTGCAACTTCAGCATAATCTATATCTTCGGTAATGTGGTTTTCAATATAGTCTATTGCCTTTTGCAATCCCTTCACCCATTCCATGTTTTTCCTCCTTCCGTAATCATAGTATAGTAAACAAACAATGTCTTTTCCTGATATTCTATGCTTTGCTTTGTTAAGTTTCAATTATCCTCATTTGACACCAATATCATGCAGTCTGTTATCTATCACGAATTTCTTTTTTCTTGGGTCACCCTCTGCACGGTAAATGATTAAACTCCCTAAATCAAAAATGGAACTCCAAACGGTTTCAAAGTCTGGCTCATTATCATATTGGCACATAAAGCCATAATCACCTTTTAAGAGATGTTTGGTGGTTTCAATGTAATCATCTTTTATCTTCCCTGAAGAAAAACTGTCTATGACAACCTCGTACCGTTTGTGGGAATCATAGTCATTCCCATGTTCGTCATCATGCATTTTCATATCATCAGACGTAAAACTGTTGACCGTATAAACAATTCTTCCACTATCAAAAGTTTCTGCTTTTCGGATTTTTTTGACAGACGGCGTGCACTCAACCACTACCATTCTGCCGCTTTTATCTGCAAGTAAAATATTACAATTAGAAGCTATGGGTAAATTACAAAGCAATGAAATTGCCTGCTTCGTATCTTTCGCTTTTTCAAGCAAATACCTCACAATGAAGCAAGAATTAAATCCCGCCTGTATCTTTTGAGGAGCAGTCATCACAAATGTCATCGCAACTGCAAGACCATATTCATTCACTCCCATTTCATAATGGTCGCCTTTTAAGGTAATACACTAATTCCAATATTCCGCCCGGCTCTTGATTGGATAATCTGTATATTTTCCATAATTGATTTCCCTGCACCGTGGATTTCCAAAAATCAGGAACTGCCCTTAGATTTTCTTCCGTATCCTCAACCATTGGAATACGGATACCCACGATACACAAAGGCTGTTTTTCTGCAATGTGATACGCCATCGAACTTCCTCCTGATATTTTGATTGAAAACTGAATTGACGGATATGCCTGCAAAATGCTGCCCATAGATTTTGCTGCTGTCGGCGTAATACCGTGAATATTTTGGAATGCCCGATTAAAAAGAAGTCGAAGAAGAATATCCATATTTCAGAGCAATATCTATTACCTTACAGTCCTTCCGCTGCAATTCAAATGCCGCCTGTGTCATTTTTCAGCAACATATGTATTCAGACAGTGACATACCCGAAACATACGAAAAAATACGTTGAAAATAATAGGGAGAACAACACGCAATGCGGGCTGCTTCATCATACGATATTTCCTTATCCAGATTATCTTCTATGTAATCAATGGCTGCTCCAAGTTTTTTCAACCATTCCATCTTGTTATCTCCTTAAAAATAAGGATATCCTCAGGTCCCTCCGAAAGTAGAGTATTCTCTCACAGAGACCGGCCTGAGCTTAAAACCGATCCTGGACTCCATGGCGCAGTGGGGAATCGAATACAGAGACAAAACACGCCGTGGTGAAACCTCATTCCTTTGACACCACATCTATGATCACATATTCACAGTGTCCTCCCGTGCGGATCGGATATCCCCATCCCGCCATGCCCGATGTCACCACTGTCTGAAGATTTCCGGTCTTCCGGAAGCCATAGTTGATCTCATTGATTCCAAGAAGCTGCATCAGCTGCCCGGTAGGCCAGATCTGTCCCGCATGGGTATGGCCCGACACCTGCAGATCGATGCCCTGCCTGTTATTTTCCTTCAGATCTCCGGGCTGGTGATCCATTAGGATTCTGAAACTGTTTTCCGGTGCATCTTTCATGATCTCTTTCAGACTCTTCCTGTCCTGGTCACCGGCATCCTTTCTTCCGATGATGCTGATATGATTCCCTGTCTTAAACACCTCATCCTCCAGCACATGGACTCCGGCTTTTTCTAAAGTATTCCTGAGATGTCCGGAAGTGTACTCCGGCTTTTCCCTGTATTGATTGGAATCATGATTCCCATATACATAAAAAATTCCGTAAGTACTCTGCATCCGTCCCAAAGCTTTGGCCGCCCGTTCCATCTCTACTCTCCCGGTATCCTCATCGAAGATATCTCCGGCCAAAAGAACCAGATCCGGCTCCTGATTCTGTATTTTACTGCACCAGTTCTCCAGGTCTTCGGCACTCATCGTAACGCCCAGGTGGATGTCCGACATCAGGACTATCCTGAGTGTTTCCTCTTGATGAATCTTAGAAGTCCCGATCCTGTAACCGGTCTTCTCAATCTTCTGCATATTCATATATCCGTAAGAAAAAACAACCGAAATGATGAGAAAAGACAGTACTCCGCTTCTGTAAATCAGATCCCATTTTTTGAAAACAAACGGTGCTCTTTTGATGAGAAAATTGACCAGCTCAATGACCAGGGAGACTCCTGCAAGATGCAGGACGGCTACTCCTCCCCATCCATAGGCCGGCCAGGCAGAAAAAACACAGGCCAATGCCAAAGCCGCACTCAGTCCTTTCGCCAGGCGTACGTCCCTTTTTAAGAAAAGGCTCAGAATCCTGCGGAAGAAAACATATAAATATATTCCTGTCGGTATGAGGATCAGGATCGGCAGTATGAAAAATAACAGATACAATGTGGGGCCTCCTTCTGTTTATTACATAAATATTCAAACATCATTATTGATGTTTTTCCATGATAGCATTTAGACCCCGCTCAAAGTCAACAGTTTCACATAAAATAAAAACATATATTGATATTTTTAGGTACAGCTCTCCCAGGAGAACAAAGTGGGCAAGCCCTGAAATTAAACAGGGCTCTTCTTCGTCATTCTCTCTTACTCTTCCGGTGCTAAAGTGTCGAGTAAATATTCTTCCGCCTCTCTGCACCAAACATTATTGTTTGCCTTGCATATCTCTGCCAGATGTGCAAACATCTCGTTCTCTTTTCCCAATTCCTCAAAATCTTCAATGGCAGTCAGTTCCATCTTGATATGTGGGTAGATCAGTTTTTTGCCTCCCGGAAGCTTCGGCAGATTCAGGATCGTATCCGGTGCCGCGTCAATGCCTCCGATATGTGTAACCATGTAAGACGGATTGATCTTTCCTGCCGCAGACAGTTCCAGAGACTCGATCATATCCACAGGCGCTCCTCCTGAAGTTCCGCAGATGTGGGTTCCTTCGTAGTGGACATTGTAGAAATTATATTTTGCCTTGAAGTTGTTGTCCGTAGGCCCTGCAAAGAAATTCAGGCAGCCGTCGTTTCCTAAAAGATCGTCTCCCATCTCGATGAGGGATTCCACCGGTGCGAATACGAATACTTCATCATATCCCTTCCCGCCGTTTAATTCTTTCAGTTCTTCTGTCGCATTTTCTTTTCCTGCGGTGTTCACATAAATGAGTTCCACACCTTTAGAAGCCGCATCCTCCGGAGTAATCAGGGATTTTGCTCTCTCAAGCCTTTCTTCATTGATGTCCGTCACAACGATGCGCTTTGAATGATACGGCCCGTTCAGTGCATAATCAATGGCTCCGATCCCCATCGGACCCGCACATCCCAGAAGAGCCACACTTCCCCCGTCCTTTAATCCCATTCTGTGTTCATACACATACGGTGTTGTGTGGTAGGTAGCGTGAAATGCTCCGATGATACATGACATCGGCTCTGCCAGAGATGCATTTGCAAAATAATCACCGTCATACAGAAGTACACATCCAATGTCGATGGAAACCTTCGGAATAATACAGTAGGTTGCGTTTCCTCCATAGTATTCGTAGCTGTATCCGGCAGAATATCCGCTCGGAAGTCCCATAGCCGGCTGGAGTACGAATTTTTCTCCCGGCTTGAAGCGGTCTTTCAGCTTTTCTCCCACTTCTACGATGTATCCGCCGAACTCATGGCCGGTAATCGTCGGGTGCTCCGGACTCAGATCATCCGGCACCCTCTTGTGCTCCCCGCCCCTCAGTGCCGCCTTATAAGTTGACAGGCAAATGCTGTTTGACACAACCTTTACCAAGAGTTCCTCTTCTCCGATTTCCGGAAGGTCCACTTCCTTTACATAAACCTGATTTTTCCCTGCAAGAACTGCCGCTGTTGATTTCATCCTTTATCCTCCTCGTATAATCTCCGTCTGCTTCTACCTTTAACATCAAATCCCCATCCAGAGAAGTCTCCAAAACCCTTCTCACATTCACGCTGTCGCTGTTTATGTACCAGTCTTCTGCCTCTTCTCTCGTAAGGCCGCCCTTCATCTTCCTTCCGATCAGCCGTTCCTTTAACGTCTCTTCTTCAGAGCGGATTAATATCGTATAATCTGCGGTATCCTTTAATGTCTTCCACGGCTCCTCATCAAGGAGCAGCCAGTTGCCTTCGATCAGCACAATGTCCTTCGTAATTTTTTCCAAATCTTCCACCACATCGTGGATGTTTCTGTCATATATGGGCCAGAGAATATCTTCTTCTTTGATCCTTCCAAGCTTCTCCTCAAGCTTCCCGGTATTATAAGTTTCAGGACATCCCTTTACTTTCTTCATAGGAACTTCTTTTCCCATCACGACCGCATTGTGGGTATTAATGTAATCTGAGTGGTAGTGAAAACCATCCAGTCCTATCGCCTGTATCTCTGTCAGATCTTCCTGCTGCACAGCCAGATATTCCAGAAACTTGGACAGTGTTGTCTTTCCCACTGCCGGCGGCGCCGCCAGAAATACGATCAGTCTCCGGCCCAGTTTTTTCTGCATACCGGTGAATTTTCTCAGCATGGGCAGGAAAATGGTTTCTATGGCTTCCTCGCTGTAAACCGTATTGATCTGAAATCCATTGACATCAAACACATACTCTTTCCAATTTTTCATGATCTACCTCATTAAATTTTGTTTACGTTGTTTTATGTCCGTTTATTTTTGTTTTATGGGTAAATTATATGATTTTTTCCTTGTTATGTCAATACTCTGACATAAATTACGTTTGTTTTTGTTGTTTTGTTTTTGTTTTTGTGGATTTAAATTTGAAATGAATTTGAATTTCTGTTATGATGAGTGTAACAGTAAAAAAGGAGGAACGGACATGGGAAAACTTCTCGCAAAAGAACGGCAGAAGGAAATCGTCGAATATATCAACAGTACAGGAAGTGCTAAGATCGGCGATCTTGCAGATAAATTTGAAGTGACAAAAGAAACCATCAGAAGAGACCTGACTCATCTTCAGGAGATCGGGGCTATAGAGCGCAGCCACGGGGGCGCCACCCTGGTCTCAAGCTTCCGCCCGATCCCCATCGAAACACGGGTCAGCGAAAACAGCTCCGTAAAGTATGCCCTCTGTGAGAAGGGATTGGAATTGATCCCGGAACAGGGTGTCATTTATCTTGACGCCGGAAGCACAATGCAGTGCATGGCACAGCTTTTAAGCCAGAAATCCGGTTATACCATTGTGACCAATGCCATCAACACCACTTACCATTTAAATAACGGCAACAATGTGACCATCTTAACCGGCGGCCAGCTGAACCCGAACAATATGTCCACAGAAGGGTTCCAGACCACCAACTTTATCAACACTATCAAGGTAGATATCTCATTTCTGGGGACCAGCGGATTTGAGCAGCACAACGGGCCGGCAGTCTCAGAATTCACAGATGCACAGATCAAGCAGGCCATCATCCCACAGTCTAAGATCATTGTTGTCATCTCTGACAGCTCCAAGGCCCATATCTGCTCTTTAGTACAGTACGCTAACTGGAAGGATATCGACTACTTTATCACGGATAAAGAACTTCCGTCCGCTACCTATAAGACACTGAGTGAGCTCACGGAAGTTATCTTGGTATAACATGTTCCACATGATTTCCGTTCGGCTCTTAGAATGCCTCACTCCAATCATGTAGAACACGGACGCAGTATCTGCTAGATAAGCATGTCAAAACAAAAGGTTTCATGCAAAGACAATTTTGCATGAGACCTTTTTTTATTCATAAAATCGTTTTACAAGATGATGAGGTAATTGAAATTTTAGTCAATTATTGGTATAATAATACAGTTACAAGAGAAAAGGGAGGAATTATGTATGAAATACTGTAAATTTTGCGGAAAAAGGTTAGAAGACGGGGAGGTTTGTACTTGTCAGATCAAAGAAGATGAAACAAGTTTCTTTCAAGATATTGATAAAAATAAAATTTCAAGCGGAATAAAAAAAGTACTAGTGAAACCTGCCTCCGGAGCAAAACAAATTACTGCATCGTTTTCGCTGAAAGAGAGTGCAGTAACTTGGCTGGGTGAGGGCATTATTACAGGCATTTGTTTGATGATACTTGTATCATCCACTTTAGGATCATCATATTTTGGACGTCAGATGGTCTCTTATCCAAAAATATTTTTCTATGCACTTTTGTTTGTCATTGGAATGAACGCACTGACGACACTTGTGCTTTGGGCATTGGAAAAAATGATAAGCAAGAGTGACGCAGCCTATGTTGATTTTATGACCGTACCGGCAACAACAGCAGCAATTAATATTCTATTTTTAGTACTAGGTATCATCTGCCTGTTATTAAATCCAGGATTCGGTATCCTTGTTTTCATCAGCGGGAAGCTTGCTTCTACTTTTTTGATGGGAAAAGCGGTTGATGAAGTGAAAGGCGCAGATAAAGAAAAAACTATGTATATTCTTGCGGTGGTATTTATTGTTGTGAGTCTTGTTTTATATATTGTTCTTAAAACATCTCTTACCAATATAGTAAGCAGCTATGGAAGAAATATGTTTATGGGATTATAGAGGAGAAGATAAAATTATGATTTGTCCAAATTGTGGAAAAGATGTACCCGACGGAAATTTTTGTGAAGAGTGTGGTTCCTCTTTGCATATAAAAAAAGAAACAAAAAGAAAACCGGCAAAGACAAAAAAGAAAGGGGAAGAATTCTCAAAGAAAGGTAAAACCATTATTGGAATTCTTATTTTCATTTTATGTATCAGTGTTGGTTTTTTTTACATAGAAGGAAGTAAATTTAATACCGCCGAAAAAACAGCGGAGCAATATCGTAAGTATTACAACAATCAACAGTGGGATAAAATCTATGACATGACAAATATCACCGAAACAGAATTTATTACGAAAGCCTCTTATGAAAAAGTCATGGCAAATGTAACAGGTGAGTTAGGTGAGATCAATAGCAGTAATGATAAAGACTCAGCAGAAAAACAGGTTTATTTTGGGTCTGATTACTACTGCAATGTTCAAAAGTTAAATAAAAAAAGATATTTTTTCTTTGACCAGTGGGAATTAGCTGACTTAAAGGTTGATACTGTCCAAGTAGAAATTCCATATATTCAACAGTGTCCAGTTTCTATAGACGGAACTAGGATCAAAGATATTTATCTGAAAGAAGAGGAAGATGAAAAATATTATGATATTGAAGTATTAGAAGGCAATCACACTGTAACCTTTGAGGATAAGGATGATTTTTTATCACAAGATACTTATGAGTTAAACACGGGTTCTTTAAAAGAACTTTCACTTAAGTATAGCAATAAGCAAGTTCAGGCAGCAAAAAACACAATGATAAATTTTTTAAAAGAGTGGACCAACTATCTGGGAAAAAAAGATGTTTCTGCTGATGAGATCCAAGATTATTTCTATTCAAAAGAAGATGCGGAAAGCTTTATCTCTTCCTATACTGTTTATGGAGGTACCAAGAACTCCAAAGCAGACATTCAGACTCAGCCTAAAACAGGTGAAATTATGGAAAGTCCGGCAAAGAACTTCAAGGAGCCTTATATTTCATTTAATGCAAGTTGTGAATATACTTATACAAACGAACTCTGGGGACAAGCTACAAAAGATACGCTCTCCATTGATGAAGATTTTTATATGGTGTATGTGGATGGAGCCTGGAAAATAGCCATGTAATCATAATGCTTTTGATAAAACAGTGATACATTTGAGAAAGAAATGGAGATAAATATGAGACAAAAAGAAAAGAAAATCATTCTTGGTTTAAGCATTGCAGTCGCTTTATCCATTATTTTAAATATTGTTTGCTATGTGTCTGCAAATAAAGAACAGACGCCAAGCGCTCCCACAGTTGATAACGTCACAACTGAAAACACAGCTGCAGAGGAAGAAAAAACTACGGCAGCAAAAAAGACTACATCCGAGTCAGCTACAGAAAGAAAAAACAACGATAACACCAATAGTAAAATTGCAGTGGATGTCAACAGTACCAATGACTACAGCAAATGCCTAAATACCCAATTATATAAAAAGGTAACTTGCAATACCAGCGGGGGATATAGCTTTGTGTATCCTAAGAACTTCTTCAACCGTGTAGATATTAATAAAGATGGGAAATATGTTTTTTCGGCAGACGACGGGGTGACTGAATATACTGTATTTTCTCAAAAGGCAACCGCTGGATCCGCGCAGCAGGAAGTAAAAAATCTGGCGGAAGATTATAAAGATGAATTCTCCCACTTTTATTTTAAGTTTCCAACAGAGGGGGTTAAAAAGTCAGGAGCCTTTTGCAGAAAAATTTATGGCGGTCACTTAAATAGTGATAAAACCATAGGTCAATATATGATCATTGCTTCTAATGGAACCTATGATTACATTCTTAAATTTAAATATAAAGCAGATGATAAGAGTGATAATCCAAAGGGCCAGGCAGATTATATGGCTGACTGTTTTTACCGCGGAGCATCTTTCAGCGGTTCAACGAAGGAAATCCGAACATACAATGAATTTCTGTCTGACGAATCATAGAGGCTGCCCATGAAAAAACTAACATTCTTTGTTTTTGTTGTTTGTGGTGTGCTTATCTTTTTAATCTATGCAAAGAAAATAAATGTGCCGAATAAAACGGATAAAAGGACAGCTGCTAAGGCAACCGAAGTGACAGTTTCAAATAAGGATAAGGTTGAGAAAGTGAGAATAGAAATCGATCCCGGACATGGCGGTGTTGATACAGGTGCCCAGATTACAGCAGATGGGACAGTAACCTATGAAAAAACCTTAAATTTAAAATTATCTTTGTACTTGAAAACAGAGTTAGAAAAATATCAGGGAGTTACTGTTTCTATGACTCGCAAGACAGACAAAAATATATCTTTAAAGAAACGAGTGGAAAAAGCAAAAAAAGATCAGGCGGACGCATTGATAAGTATTCATCATAATGCCAAAGGCAGCATTGTTAATGCAAAAGACGGCGCTTACGTTTTGGTTGCCAGCGGAAATGAAAAAGAAAATCTGGCACAAGAGGAAGAGCAATTAGGTGCAAATATATTAAACCGCATCAGTGAACTTGGGCTGAAAAACAGAGGGCTGCTGCGTAGATTGTCTGAGACCAGGAATACCTATAGAAATGGCAGATTATGTGACTATTATGCGATCGTAAAAGGTGGAATTAATGAGGATATGATCGCTATTATTATTGAACACGGATATATGGATAATATAGATGAATTTCAATCATATTTTTCTTCCGATGAAAAAATTCAAGAAATGGCTGAGAAGGATGCCCAAGGGATTGCTGATTATTTTCATCTGCTAAAAGACTCGCATAAGGCAGCTAGAGCAACAATCAAAAAAAATATAAAAATAACAACAGTAAAAGATCCTAAAGGAAAAGACAATACGTATCAAACCAGGTCTTATCAATTAAGTGTAAATCAATAAAATTTTTGAACCTGTAAACGTTCTAGAAAAGCGGCAGAAATAAATTCCGCCGCTTTTTCTGATATCTGCTATTATAAAGTCTTCAACACATCCATAACCTCTCCTGCAGTATTGGCTGCCAGAAGCTTCGCTCTGAAGTCTGCTTTAATCAAATTTCTTGAGAGTGTCGCCAGCGCCTGTAGATGCAGGTTGCTGTCTGTATCGGTTGCCGCTATCATGAAAATCAGGTGTGCTTTTGTCCCGTCCTCGGCTCCGAAATCAAATCCTTTGTCAGACTTTCCGAAGGCCACCCGTGCAGTTTTTACTGCTGCGGTCTTGGCATGCGGGATCGCAATGTCAAATCCAAGTCCTGTGGAGGACTGTTCTTCTCTGGCATAGATCGCTTTTTTATAGTCGTCCTTATCAGCGAGCACTCCGCCTTCATCTAAAAGTGTTACCATTTCTTCAATGATCTGGTCTTTTGTCTCTCCCTGTAAGTTTAGATTCATTGTTGACTCATCAAATAATTCCATAATTTCCATAAAAGTTACCAACCTTTCTAATACCCAGTAGGGTAAACGTTTATTTCTGTTCTACATCCTTTGCAGTGAGAACATAAAGTACTGCGCCTACTACAGAACCTGCCAGGATACATAATACCCATGTGACAGCCGGATGTACTAATGGAAGGATCAAGAATCCGCCGTGAGGTGCCGGAACCTGGACCTTCATCACGTAGGAAAGAATCGCTGAGATAGAAGATCCTGCCATTAAGATCGGAAGTACCCTTACCGGATCCTTGGCTGCAAACGGAATCGCTCCCTCTGTTATGTGTGTAAATCCTAATACATAGTTTACAAGTCCTGCTGCACGGTCAGATTTTGTAAATTTCTTTGGTGCAAATGTCGCTGCAAGCGCGATGATCAACGGCGGTGTAATACATGCAGCGGACACACCTGCCATAAAGTAGAAGTTTCCCTGTGCTAAAAGTGTTGTTCCTGTGACATAAGCCGCTTTGTTGATTGGGCCTCCCATGTCAAATGCAGACATACAGCCTACAGCAAGTCCTAAGATGATCGGGCTGGAGTTCTGTAATCCTGCTAAGAAATCCATCATTCCCTTGTTGATCCCGGAAACCGGCCCTGCGGTAATCTGCATCAAAATACCTACGATGGCCACTGTGATAATCGGTATAAAGAAGATAGACTTTAAACCTTCCAGCTGTCTTGGGAGTCCTTTTAAAGCGTTTACAACAAACTTACATAAGTATCCTGCAAAGAAACCTGCGATGATGGCTCCGATAAATCCAGACCCTGTGGTGTTGGCGATCATACCGCCTACAAAACCTGCGATCATACCCGGACGGTCACCGATTGACTGGGCGATGAATGCTGCCAGCACAGGAACCATCATTCCCATAGATGTACCGCCGACGGTCTTGATAGTGGCTGCTATTTCATTATACTGAGCATTTGTAGGGTCTGCTGAATAAATACCCCATAAGAAAGAGATGGCTGTCAATACACCACCGGCTACAACGAACGGAAGCATATGGGAGACACCGTTCATCAGATGCTTATAGATCTGATGTCCAATAGAATCTTTTCCTTCTTCTGCTTTCTTTTCGCTTCCGGCTGCCTTCACTTCCCCGCCTCTTACTGAAACGTTTCCATCAAGCATCTTCTGCACTAATTCTTCCGCTTTGCTGATCCCGTCTGAGACCGGCACTTCTATGACTGGTTTTCCGTTAAAACGGTCCATGTCTACATTTTTATCACAAGCTACAATAATTCCGTCACATTCAGCAATATCCTCAGCAGTCAATTCATTCTCGACACCAACAGCTCCGTTGGTCTCAACTTTCATTTCAGCGCCCAGCTTTTCGGCAGCTTCCTTCAAAGCTTCCTCCGCCATGTAAGTATGGGCGATCCCGGTTGGGCAACCTGTAACACCTAATAGTTTTTTCATATCATTTCTCCACCTTTCTTATTTTGATATTGTGAAAGTAAGTATCTACTTTGGCAAAATCACCGAGTGCGTTGCTCTCCGCCACATTTGCCCCTGTGGCAGCCGAACGCTTCAATGCATCCTCAACATTTTCCGGATGATCGAGCCAAAGGCTTAAAAAGCTTGCCAATGCGGCATCTCCCGCACACGCCGAGCTTAATAACTTAACCGGCTGGGAAGATGAATAATACACATCTTCTCCGTTACTGAAATACGCTCCTTTGCTTCCGAGCGTCAGCAGTACATTCCTGGCCCCCTGTTCTTTCAGAAAGGTAAGGACATGCAGAATGTCTTCTTCGTCCTTGATCTTGATCCCGAAGATCTCTTCAATCTCTTCATCGTTTGGTTTGATCAGCAAGGGCTGGTATTTTAATAAGTCTTTGAGTTTCGGGGAGCTGATATCCAGCACCACATCAATGCCCCTCTTTTTACAGATTGACATAATACTTTCATAATAACTCGGTTCGATTCCAGGCGGAAGACTGCCGCTGATCACAAGGCAGCTCAGATCTTCGGCTGTCTCAAAAAGATTCAGCATTTCTTCCTGCTGGTCTCTTCCGACAAACGATCCGCTGTTGACAAATTTGAATTCGCCCTCTCCATCATTTAAAAATATATTGATCCTTGTTGTGTCACCGACCCAGACCGGCTTGACCGCCACCTGTCTTTTTTCCAGTTCCTCTACAATATATTTTCCCGAAAATCCTCCAAAAAATCCAGTAACCGTGGAATCAACCCCATAATGCTTTAATGTCAGCGTGACGTTGACACCTTTTCCATTGGGAGTGTAAACCGTATCGAATGTGCGGTTTACTTTTGCACGTTCCATTCCTTTTGTGGAAATGTTCATATCGATGGCAGGATTTGTAGTTAACGTATAAATCATACTGCTCCTCCATAGAATACAATCTCTTTTTACAGTCTTTATTATAGACAAGTATTCCATGAAAATCTTTTCATATCCTGAAAACGAAAGAAGAGCGGACAAAATACCATAAAATTAGAAAAATCCCGGAAGCCTGTAAAGCCTCCGGGATTTCATATCCTCATGGATTTATTATTTTGTTTTTGTCTTCTTTACCGTACTCCATGCACCGTAGTATGTCTTTCCTGCAATTTTCTTTGTTGCACGGATGCGTACATAATAAGTCTTCTTCTTTGTGAGTCCCTTTAATGTGGTGCTTGCTGTTTTTCCTGATTTGATGGTAGCCTTCTTCACCTTTTTGGTAAAGCCTTTATTCTGTGCAGCATATACCTGATATCCTGTCGCACCGGAAACCTTCTTCCATTTAATTTTCAGCTGGCCCTTCTTGGATGTTTTCTTTGCGCTTGTCAGGGAAGCTTTGGAAACCTTTACTGTGATTTTGAATGTCTTTGATACACTTCCAGCATAATTTCCTTTTCCAGTCACGGTCACTGTTGCCGTTCCCGGGTTTTTGTTGTTTTTGTATGAAAGCGTGTAGTCTGTTCCGGATTTTAAAGTCCTGCTGCCGTCATTTACTGTGACAGAAGTCGTCAGATTCTTTCCGGTATAGGTCTTATCTGCCGCGGTCACTTTTGCACCTGCGATGGATTTCGCTGAGATCTTAAAGGTCTTTTCTGCTGTTCCTTTGTAATTACCTTTGCCGGTCACTGTCACTTTGGCAGTTCCCGCATTGATATTTCCTGTATAAGCTGTATCATAATCTGTGCCTGCCTTTAGAACTCTTGACCCGTCTGTAACTGTCACAGCAGGTTTTAATTCACCTCCTGTGTAGGTCTGATCCGCAGCTGTGATCTTTGCATCCCTCAGATCCTTTGCAGTGATTTTAAATACAGTCACAAATGTACCTGTATAATTTCCTACTGCATCTGTGTATACAACTGCCATTCCCGTATTTACATTGTCGGCATAACGGTTTACTGATGGATATGTAGATTCATCTTCCTCGTTTATAGCGCTTAAGTTTACAGCCGGTTTGATCTCTGAACCTGTGTACACCTGATCCTCCAGCATATACGGAACCGTCAGCTTTCCAGCGGCATTGGCAGGATTTACTGTAAATGTCTTCTTAATGGTTCCTGTATAGTTGCCGATTCCATTGATCTCGACATCATATGTCTGTGCATTCAGCATCTCAATTCCGGAATTTAATACGACGGTATAATCCTCCTCCGTCAGTCCCGTTACCTCTACTGTTGGTGTCTGCCCGCTTCCGTTATAGGTTACGGCATCCAATCCTGTTACTTTGTCACTGTAGTTTTCAGAAATATCCTGCGGAGTGATGGTAAACTTAATCTCTTTTGTACCTTTATAGTCCGCGCAGGAATCCAGTATTTCTACGGTGACACTTGCATTGTCTCCCGCCTTTGTTGTATTTTTATAAGATCTGATACGGTAGGCATCCTTCGGGATCACACTGCCTTTTCCGTCTGTCAGCTGGATATCTTCTGCAGCCGGTTTCTTGGCTGTTCCGTCATAAATATAGGAAGTGGTGACTTCACCTTTTACAGCTTCATCTGAGATATCCACAGCCGCTGTGATCTCAAATGATTTCACCGCTGAATCTTTATAGTTGCCGCCTTCCTTTGCAGTGATCACGAGTTTATATTGTCCTGCATTCTTTAGGTCAGCCGCACCATTTTCTAATTTTGTTCCGTCTTCCGTCTGATATTCCAGAGTGTAGTCAGTATCTAGAACTAATTCTGTATCACCGTCTTTTACCACGACCTCTGGTTCGTCAATTGCTGAACCGTCGTCCTTTTGGCGGTATTTATCCTGGATGCCTTCAATGGAAACATCTGAGATCGATTTTTGAGTAATGTTGTAGGTAAGAGCCTCCGCTGTCTCACCTGCCACGGTTCCTTTATAGTTTCCCGCTCCTTCTACCACAGCCTTGATGCCGTTTTCCGCTTTGGTTCCTTTTAACTCCTCCGGTTTTACTGTGAAATCATCTGAAGTTAATGGTGTGCTGTCATCCCCCTCTTTCACGATGATATCTTTTGCGGCCGGAGCCTGAGCTTTTCCATTATATACAAATGATGTCTCTGCACCTTCTGCGAATGCCACTTTATAGCTGCTGATATCACATGCTTCAATTGTATATTTTACCTCCAGAGGATCACTGCCAGTATATTCATAATTTCCACCCCCGACGGTGACGGCTGCAGTAGGAGCCGCTTCAGCATCTGCTTGCGCAGCATTGACATTATTTTTATATTCTACTGAAAAATCTGCAGCTTCTAATGTCTTTTCTTCTCCGTCTTCATATGTAACCTTAATGCCAGGCTTCTTTTCCGTTCCGTCATAAGTGATATCCTGACTTTCATCCTCCAGCTTTACGGTCATTTCTCCTACTTTTTTCGGAGCAATGGTAAATGTCACGCTTCCCTTTGATCCTTCATAATCGCCGGTTCCGGTGATCTGGGCTGTGTAGGTTCCGGCGTTGATCAACTCTTCCGGCTCTACTGTATCTCCCTCTGCTGTTTCTCCTTTGTGGTAAGTAACAGTGTAATCTGTGTCACCTGACAGCTCCTTATCGCCGGACATGACGTTCAGTACTGGAGTCAGAGCTGATCCGGTATAGGTAAGATCTGCTGTCTGATCGGCTGTCAGACTCTCATCCGCTTTTGCTGAAATCTTAAAGCCGGAAACCTCAACCTGTTCACTGCTGTCAGCATAATTTCCGCCTTCTGCACCTGTGATCACGGCCTTTGGTGTATCTGTTGTTTTTGTATTGTCGGACCACTCCACTGTATAATCTTTATCCCTCAGAATCTGTCCGTTTACTTTTACGGTTACCGAAGACTTGCCGGGCACCACAGGTTCCCCTGTATAAGTGAAATCACCTGAGACACTTACTTCCGGGCTTTTCCCTGTTAAACTTGCTCTCTCTATCTCATAGCTTCCCGCAGCTGTTCCTTCATAATACTTATTGTTCACACCCGCCGTCACCGTCACAGTTCCGGCATTTACTGTATCCTCACTGTATTCCGGTATTACAGTTCCAAACTCTTCCTCAGAAAAATCAAGACCGTCAATCTTTTTGATGGAGAGCTCATGGCTTTTTCCATCATATGTCTGTTTTTCATCGGAAAACGATAATTTTTTGACCTCTTTTTTTCCTACAGTAAAGGATGCCTCTGACGTGGTCTCTCCGTCTTCTGACGTCTCCGTCACTGTATAAGTGTGTCCTACCGTTTCTTTCCCAGAGATATCTATAGAAGACTCCTCACCCTCAATGGCTTCTCCATCCTGTTTCCAGCTGTATGTACTTTCATCTGTAGTTCCCTCCACTTTGACAGTTGCTCCCCAAGGAATGGAAGCCCCATTCTCATAGGCTGCTCCCCCAACGGAGAAGCTCAGTCCTTCCGTCGCTCTTTTCACTGCCTCATTTACTGCCTTATTTGAGACTGGTCCTGCAGCAAAAGCCGGTGCCCCTGTCGAGCACACCATTGCCATTGATAATGCCAGGCTCACTGCCGATTTACGAAGACGTTTCCCCGTAAGCTTCTTTTTCATACTACGTACCTCCTGTTGTTTACATTGTTTTGTTTCAATCCATATCTGTTTATTCGATACAAGAATATATTATTCTTAATAAGAATAAATGTCAAGTTTTTCTACCTCCTCTGAGAAATATTACAATGTAAGAAAACCAAGTGATTCTGTACCCTTAGCCTTAATATTCAATATTGGAATAATTTATATCATTCTATCATAAATTATATATCTTTTTTTTGAGAGAATCATAGTATGGAGGTAACAGAAATGAAGAATATAAAGTTCATCCGGGTTTCCAGGGATATCACCCAATTAAGAGTACAAATGGAGACCGGAATCAGCCAAAGTACTATTTCAAAATATGAGACAGGGGAATCAATCCCTACAGTTGAAAATCTGCTGCTTTTAGCAGATTTTTATAATACCAGCCTGGATTATCTGATGGACCGTACAGATGCTGTCACACCTTATCCGAAGAAGTCGTCTTCCCCTGGATATCATGAATAGAATACAAGAATGGACAAAAAATAAGGCCTCTTTGGGCCTTATTTTTTATGGTCTATATTCTCGACTAAAAAGTCTACGAGGATTCGGCACATAATGTACAGCGGAAGCCTGGACGTTACCTCATAGTTTCTTATTGCAATGTGAGAGTGTTTGTATCCGAGCCATGTATAATCTGAATACTCAAATAGCTCACTGGTACTGCTGCAGCAGAGCGTGATCACCTTGCAGCCTCTGAGTTTTGCGTTCCTGGCTGAGTCGATCAGCTCCTTGGTCTCCCCGTTTAACGACAGGATGATCACAACCTCATCTTCCTGTAAGTTCTTTGACATGATCCTCATGATCTGCGGGTCTTCCACATCCACCACAAAAAAATCCAGCACCTGAAGCTTCATGCTCAGCTCCTGCGCCACCAAGTGTGTAGGCCCTCTGGAAAAGATCAGAACCCTTTTGGCATCCTTCATGGCATGCAGAATATCCAGCACATTGGGAATGGACATATGCTCAATCACGGAAGTCGCCTCGATCAGAGACTTGTTCATGATTTCATTCAAGTCTTTCACTTCTGTATCTTCCGTCTTTGCCGTTAATTTATACCGCAGCTCGTTAAACCCATTGATCCCGCATTTGCGGATGGCTCTGGACACGGTTGCCGGGGAGGAAAATGTTTCAAAAGCAATATCTACTATGGACAGGTCTGAAAGTTTGTCCTCATTGTCATTGATATAGTTGACAACTCCCAATTCGGTCTTGGACAGATTTTCTGCAATCTTGCTGTTTATTTCAATAATCATCACTCGTCCCTCCTGTCTGTGTGAAAGATCTTTTTTATTATACATGATTTTCATCCGTTTTCATAACCTGAAAAGATTTTCACCCCCGGTTTTTTTATAATGTAAATGGTTAAACTAAGACAAAAAGCAGGAAAGCTTTAGGAGGATGAATATGAGTAAGATGGTATCAACCAGACATATGTTATTAGATGCACAGGAAAAACGATATGCCGTGCCGGCATTTAACATTCACAACTTAGAGACGATTCAGGTAGTGGCAGAGACTTCTGCAAAGCTTGGCTCTCCGATCATTCTGGCAGGCACTCCGGGTACATTTTCTTATGCAAACCGTGATTATCTTCAGGCGATCGTCGAGACAACTGCTAAAAAATATAATGTTCCGGTGGCACTTCACCTGGACCACCATGAAGAATTTGACGGTATCAAAGAATCCATCGACCTTGGCACAAAATCTGTTATGATCGACGCTTCCAGCCTTCCATATGAAGAGAATATAGAAAAAGTAAAGAAAGTCGTGGCTTATGCTCATCTCCATGATGTTACCGTAGAGGGAGAACTCGGACGTTTAGGCGGACGCGAGGATGACCTTGTGGTAGACGAAAAGGACTCCATGTACACAAATCCTGCACAGGCTGCCGACTATGTAGCCCGCACGGGCATTGATTCCCTGGCTGTAGCCATCGGTACCGCCCACGGTTTATATAAAGAGGAGCCAAAGCTTGACTTCGACCGTCTGGCAGAGATTCGTGAGGAAGTATCTATACCGCTTGTGCTCCACGGTGCATCCGGTGTCCCGGGCGACGCTGTAAGACGTGCGATCGAGCTTGGAATCTGTAAGGTCAACATTGCTACGGAATTAAAAATTCCTTACTCTCAGGAACTGAGAAAGACCCTGGTTGAAAATCCGGATGCCAACGATCCAAGGATTTACACAAAGGAAGCAAAAGAAGCAATGGCAGCTGTTGTGGAAGAAAAGATCAAGATGTGCAACAGCCAGAACCGTTACTAAATTAAAATAAAGATACTTATACCCGGCCTTAACATTTACAGGCCGGGTATTTTTTTAACATTGGGGAGTCTGATTCCTCTGGGCCAGATCGAGAGCGACCCTTTTTCCGGTCTCTGTGACGGCAAGCCCTGCCTGGCTTGTCTCTTTGAGTCCTCCCGGCATCATTTCTCCGATTTCTCCCATGGCATCGATCACCTCGTCAAATGGCACTCTCGTAAGAATTCCAGCCATCGCCATGTCCGAACAGGCCACTGCGCTGACGGCTCCCGCCACATTTCTTCTGATGCACGGAATTTCCACCAGTCCTCCCAGAGGATCGCAGACCAGTCCGAGCAGGCTTTTCATGGCAAATGCTCCTGCCGAAAGGATCTGTTCATTACTTCCTCCCCGAATGGAGGTCAGCGCCGCCGCGCACATAGCAGACGCGGTCCCAACCTCCGCCTGGCAGCCGCCCTGTGCACCGGAAATACTGGCTCTGCGGGCAATGACCTGACCGGCTCCAGCGGCCATGAAAAGCCCCTCGATCATCGTTCTTTCCGGTATCCGATAAAACTGTTCATACGTCAGAAAGACTGCCGGCACCACGCCGCAGGCTCCTGCCGTGGGCGCAGCCACAATCCGTTTCATGCAGGCGTTGGATTCTCCCATTTTCAATGCTCTTGTGACGACCATCCCCATAAAGCCGCCGGAGACGGCTTCTCCTTCCCGGACAAACCGATGCATGTTTGCACCGTCACCGCCGGACAGGCCGCTGAAAGATTTTAAATTCTGCTCATAGTCCTCATCTGCCTGTTTCATGGCATGATAACGCTCCCTCATCTTATCCATTGTCTCCTGCATTGATACACTGCGCTCTTTCATGTCTTCCTCCATGATCGCTTTCCAGAGAGGAATCCCCGCAGCTGCTGCCGCCTTTTCCATATCCGCCATCGATATAAAGCCCATGTTCCTTCACCTCAATCCATGCCCGCCAGACTGGCGGCTTTTTGGATTCCTTTCATCTTTTCGATCTGTCTCACCGTTTTTTCCGGTATCTCTTGATCACATTCCAGCACCATGACCGCACTGCCGTTTCTCCGATCCCTGGAGAGCCGCATGGACGCTATATTTATTCCTGCGTCTGCAAGCAGAGATGCAGCCGCAGACACATGTCCGGGGCTGTCCTGGTTGTGAACGATCAGTACAGGCATATCACCGGAAAAAGACGTGTAAAGACCATCCATCTGACAGATCTCCACTCTTCCGCCTCCGGGAGAGCTCGCCACGATTTCAAGTTTTCTTCCGCTTTCTCCTGTGAGGCACAGCTTTACACTGTTTGGATGAACATCTTTCAAGTGCGCTCTTCCAAACGTCCATTCCATTCCCTGTTTCCGGGCCAGCTCAAGGCTTTTCGGAATCCTCAGGTCATCCTGTGCCATTCCCAAAAGTCCCGCGATGACTGCCCGGTCTGTGCCGTGTCCGATACCGGTGGCAAAAAAAGAACCGTGAAATAAAATCTCGGCCTTTTGAACTTTCTCTCCTAAAAGCTTCCTGGAAATCAGGCCAATCCTGACAGCTCCTGCCGTGTGGGAACTGGACGGGCCTACCATAACCGGCCCCATAATGTCATACAAATTCATGTGTTTATCTCCATTGTTTGTTTTTTACTTTTCATCAGTATGTTTCGTTTTTCTGATTTTATGAATAATCTCAATCTTTGAGGGGCTTTTAAACTTTGCGTGCCAGATGCGATTTGACGTAGTCAAATGATTTCCTTACGCATCTGTGCACAACCTGCAGAGCGTTTTTATTTCATGGGGAAGGTCGCAGAACTTTCCTACTGAAATGAAAAAGTCTGTATCCTCCTCCGACTATAGGAGTGATACAGACTTTTATTTTTAAGGCCGGCAGACGGCCTTGCATATGGTTATTTCTCTGTTATATATCTGGTCAAACAATTCCTTCAGGTGTTCAAGATCGGCGCTGTGGGTGATCAGGTCGTCTACTTTCAGACTTTTATCGGCGATCCTGTCCGCGGTATACTGCCATTCGTTGAACGGAAGGTCATTATAGTAATTATTCCACACCCCGGTAAGCCGTAACTCTTTCCTCAGTATCTGGCTGTGGCTGTCAAGTTTGAGCACTGTGTCCTGATGAGGATTTCCAAGAAGCACCAGCATTCCAAAAGGTTTTAAACATTCCACTGCCTGATTCCATGCCGGAGAACTTCCGGTCCCTTCGATAACCGCGTCCGCCATGTGTCCTCCGGTCATTGCCCGGATCTGTTCCGGTATCTCTCCGTCCGCAGGACTTATGACTTCCAGTCCTTTTTCCCTGGCAAACTCTGTTTTTTCCTCACTGATCTCCACCAATACGGCCTGGATGCCGAACAGTCCGCACCAGCGGGCCGTCAGGATGCCGATGGGCCCTGCACCGAAGATCACTGCCGTATCTCCGCCTTTGATCTCCCCCTTGCGAATCGCATGGAGGGCCACACAGGCAGGCTCCACAAGAGCCAGCTGTTCGGCAGATACCTTTGTATTTTCAGGGAATATAAGGTGTTTCCTCGAAGGTAGCAGACAGTACTCGGCAAAGCCGCCGTCCGTTCTGGAACCCAAATTCTTGTAGCTCTCACACTGGGCATACTGGCCGATCCGGCAGCTGGGGCATTCCATGCACGGAACCACCGGATAGACTGCTCCGGTTTTCCCAATAAGTTCCTGATCCTCCTCACTTCCGGCACTCACAACCGTGCCCACGTATTCATGTCCGAGGGTAACCGGATAAACCTTTGTTCCCAGCTCATAGACTCTGGGAATGTCGGAGCCGCATATCCCGCAGGCTTCCACCTTCACAAGGATCTCGTGTCCCTGCGGCTTTGGAACTTCCACTTCGTCCAGTGTAAATTTCCCTATTTCATGAAGTCTCATAGCTTTCATCCCTGTATCCCCCATTCTATAAGAGACCGGCGACATCCACAACCTTGTCGGCAGGAATCACCTGAATCTTCACCTGGATTCCCTGATCCAGAAACTTTCTGATGGCATCCCGTTCCTGCGGATCAGCTGCAATATTTTTATACAAAGTCTTTCGTTCGCCGCTGATTCCCATGCCTCCGATGTTGATCTCAGGAATATGAGCCCCCAGGTCCACGATCTTTTCATAGGTCAGCGGTGTCTTTGCCAGTATGATGGACGGGACTTTCAGACCGTCTTTCAGCGCTTTTGCCGTCTCCTCTACAGAATAGACTTTCACCTTTACCCCTGCCGGAGCCGCCATGGTGAGCACCTGTGTCATAAACGGGTCCTTTGCCACCTTATCATCTGCGATTAATATTTCTTTTGCAGGCAGAAGCTTCATCCACGCGGTCATCACCTGTCCGTGAATCAGCCGGTCATCTACCCTTGCAAGCAATAATTGTTCCATCTTTGTATCCTCCTATTCTAGATTTGCGTGCTTCTCCCACAGAGAATCCACGTCGTCAATTTGCTCTTCCTGCATGATCATCAGCGCCGCCGCATCCAAGAGCAAAAGAAGACTCTGCTCAAACAGGCTGCTCATGATCTGTGCGGACTCGATCTCGTCCGGCAGATCAAGCTTTGTCCTGCACGGAATCCTCACGAACAGATCCTCATAGGGAGCCATGGAGCTTTTTGCATTGGAACCGATATGGATCACCGACGCGCCGAACTGTTTTGCCTTTTTCACAAGTCCCAGAGGAATCAGACTCTCTCCTGAGCCGGAACCGGCGATTAACACGTCTTTCTCGGTGATCGCGGGCTCATTCACATCTCCCACACAAAATGCATCGATACCCAGATGATTCAGCCTCTTAGCAAAAGCTTCCATCATCATGAAGACTCTTCCGACACCTGTGACAAATATCTTTTCCGCATGAAGTATCATCTCCGTCAGTGCCCGGACCTCCTGTCCGTCTACCGCTGCCAGTGACTGGTCAAGTTCTCCCAGAATCAATTCTTTAAAATCTTTATATTCCACTTTATCCTCCCTGTCACTCCAGAGCTGCTTTATAACTTTCCGTCATTTTCACACAGGCTGTTTTCAGGTCTTTGTCCAGTCCGAACAGCCCGGAGCTTCCGAGAATCAAAATGTCCGCACCTGCCTCGGTGAGTTTTTTAAACGTAGAAGACTTGCAGGACCCGTCGATCTGTATCTGATAGTGGTATCCCTTTTCTTCCCTTATCCGCTTTGCCTCCTGGATCTTGACGAGCATTTCTTCGATAAACGGCTGCCCGGCGAAGCCAACATCCACGGTCATGATGGTCAGCAGGTCAATCCGGTTCAGGTAATGAGCCGCCTCAGAAAGAGGAGTTGCCGGGTTTAAAACAAGCCCTGCTTTTAATCCCAGTTCCTCAATCCTGTTGTACAGCCGGAATGCCTGCCCGTTGATCGTCTCAGCGTGCAGAGATATGATATCCGCACCTGCCTCTGCCACCGGGTCAATCCAGTCCTCCGGATTGGTCGTCATCAGATGTACGTCCAGCGGAACTTTGGAGACCTTCTTAAAACTCTTCACCAGATCCGGTGACAGGGTGATATTTTTGCAGTAATGACCGTCCATGATGTCCACGTGGTACATTCCCACCCAGTCATTTAATATGTTAAGCTGTTCCCCGACATTCAGAAAATCCATACACATCAGGGAGACAGAAAACTTCTCTTTCATAAAATTGTCCCCTTTCTCTCAGGCCTTAGAGCTGTAAATTGCCTTGCAGATCGTGATTTCTTTATGATAAATCTGCTCAAACAGCTCACTCAAATGTTCCAGATCGGACGTATGGGTGATCAGGTCATTCACCTTGAGTCTGCCCGCGTCGATCATCTCTGCCGTATACTGCCATTCATTGAGAGGCATCTGTGCGTAATAGGAATTCCACACGCCTGCGATATCGACTTCTTTTCTCAGGATGCTGCTGTGATTCTTAAGCTTTAAAGAAGTATCCCTGTGGGGATTTCCGAGCATGGCAATCCGTCCGAAAGTTCTTACGATCTCCACTGACTGGTTAAGGGCTGCAGAAGTCCCGGTTCCCTCGATGACTGCATCCACATGATCCGTTCCCAGCACTCTTGCGAGTCCGTCTCCCGGATCTTCTTCCATAGAATTTAAGATGGTCAGTCCCCGCTCTCTGGCAAATTCAATTTTTTCTTCATTTATATCAAACAAGACCACTTTCCCGGCGCCGAAAATTTCTGCCCAGCGGGCCGCCATGATTCCTATGGGTCCTGCGCCAAAAATGGCAATGGTCTGCCCGGCTTTGATCCCTGATCTTCTCACCGCATGCTGAGCCACTGTGGCCGGTTCCACCAGACTCAGTTCTTCCTTTGTCACTTCCGGATTTTCTGAAAATACCAGATTCCAACGGGAAGGGATGACACAGTACTCCGCAAAACCGCCGTCACACCTGGACCCCAGGTAGTTATAATTCGAACACTGGGCGTAGTGCCCGGTTTTACAAAATTCACACTCTCCGCATGGGATGAGCGGGAAGACGGCTGCCGTCTTCCCCACCAGTTCCTGGTCCTCTTCCCTTGCTGCTTTTACGATCGTCCCCGCGAACTCATGTCCTATGGTAATAGGGTGAACATGTGCTCCCAGCTCAAATACTCTGGGAAGATCGGATCCGCAGATCCCGCAGGCCTCCACCTTCACGAGAAGTTCTTCTCCCTTTACCTCCGGAAGGGGCACTTCTTCCATCCGGAAATCTCCGATTTTGTTTAGTCTCACTGCTTTCATCTTCACGCCGTTCCTTTCTCCTGAATGTCGAGCCTCTTTATACCGTCATGTCCCGCCTGTTCACAGATCTCCGCAAGTTCTGAGAGTGTCGTGTCCTCCTCCCTCTGAAGCGCCGCGGCGATCCCCATAGCCATATTGGCTCCGGTGATGACCGCTGCCGGATATACCTGGCACAGCATGGCAATGCTGTTAAACGGTGTCCCTCCTAAAAGATCCGTCAGCACAAGGACTCCCATGCCGGTGTCCAGCTCTTCCACTGCCTGTCTTACCTTTTCCTTAAACTCCCCGGGGTCCTGGCCCGGTTTCAGAGATATACATTCTGACTGCTCTATGTTTCCTGCTACCATGGAGACGCTGTCAGCAAGTCCCTGGCAGAGCAGTCCGTGACTGATTAATAAAACTCCAACCATGTCTCATTCCTCCGTCTTATGATGCCACAGCCAGCAGGCCGATCAGGGATGTGATAACACCTACCACAAAGATAATAACGATGATATAGGTCGGCTTCACCTTCTTGCTCAAAAGCTTCCACACGAGCAGCGTCGCGATCAAAGGCAGCATTCCAGGAAGCAGAGAATTTAAGATATTTTGAAGATTGATTCCTACTTCCCCGACTTTAAATGCGATCGGAGTCTTGATATTAACCCTTGTAGCCGCCATATTTCCGACAACCATCAGTCCCACGATACTGAATGCTTCGGTGATTCTGTTTAAAGTTCCTGCACTTAAGATTTTTACGATGGCACTTTTTCCCTGTTTATATCCCATCATATACATGGCATATCCCATACCGATCATCAGAACTTTGTACGCAACCTCAAACAGGATCGGTCCGGCTACATTTCCGGCCAATGCCAGGCTGCAGGCGATTCCGGCTAAGATCGGATAAGCGATACCCTGGGAAACTGTGTCCCCGATTCCCGCCATCGGTCCCATTAATCCTGTACGAACCGCATTGATGTCTTCCGCGTCAATGTCCGCTCCGTTGGCAGACTGTTCTTCCATAGATGCGGCGACTCCATGAATCACAGTTCCAATCCATGAAGGCTCCGTGTTGAAAAATACCATATACTTCTTTAATGCTTTTGCCTGCTGTTCTTTTGTCTCATAGAGCCTTCTCACGATCGGTACCATGGCATTGGTTGTACCCAGTGCCTGGAGACGCTCATAGTTATAACAGGTCTCGCTGGAGTATCCGAGAAGAAAATGTTTGACCAGATCTTTTTTCAAAAGTTTTTTGCCGCCGGTCTGCACATCGGCCTCCTCAGGAGAAGCTGTTTCGATTTGTTCCGCCTCAGCGGCCTGTTCTGATTTTCCTGTAAAGAGATAGATCAGGACTGCTACAGCCGCTGCAAATACAGTCACCGCCATGGTATCAACTTTCGCGTAGATGGTCAGGAAGTAACCGATAAAGAAAAATGCCACGATTTTCTTTTTGCCGAGAAAGCTTAACAACATTGCGATTCCAAGTGCCGGCATCAGTGCCCCAACCACATTTAACGCTGCGATCATCGGCTCCGGTATTGCCTTTAAGGCGTTGGTTGCAAAATCTCCTCCGAAATATACGAGGGCAAATGCCGGAATTCCGTAGAGGACTGTGGCAGTGATTCCGGACGGCAGGTAGTTCATAAGCCTTAATCCGCGGATGTTGCCTTTCTCCAAGTACTGGTCTGCCTTATGTACCCAAAAACTGTTGATAGTCATATAGGCCTGGTTGATCAGGATTCCCAGCAGACTGAACGGCACCGCAAAGGTCGGCGCCAGGTTCGGAGATGCCCCGGAAATGATGGTCAGCGCCGTTCCGAACACTCCGGCTACCATCAGGTTGCCCGGCATGGTTCCTCCGGCTGTGATCCATCCAAGGTATGTAAGCTGGATATAGGCTGCGGCCTTCATGCCAAGGACCGGTTCTCCCATAGCTACCGCCACAAGGAAACCTGCCCAGATCGGATACAGCCATGTACGGGTGATTGCGTGGCTGAACCACCACTGGCTTCCAATGGCGATCAGCGCGACTAAGATTGCTGAAATTAACATAATACTTTCCTCCTTTTCTGTTATCTGATATGTATAGTCTACCGGCATAAGAAAACTGCCGCCATACCAATTAATTTCCTGAAATGCGGA